>Ga0187867_10000118_pt1 | contig 69822 bp, 66 predicted proteins | sample June2016WEW_13_1_FD_132976 | JGI IMG/M metagenome (GOLD analysis project Ga0187867, IMG submission 132976) | Peatland microbial communities from SPRUCE experiment site at the Marcell Experimental Forest, Minnesota, USA - June2016WEW_13_10 | ecosystem: Environmental > Terrestrial > Soil >...
AGTCGGCGCCGCAACCGAAACCGAAATGAAGGAAAAGAAAGCCCGCGTCGAAGACGCCATGCATGCAACCCGCGCAGCCGTGGAAGAAGGAATTGTCCCGGGCGGCGGAGTGGCACTGGCCCGTTGCGGCGCGGCGCTCGACAAGCTGAAGGTGGAAGATCCGGATGAACAGATCGGGATCAACATCGTGAAGCGCGCCCTGCAGGAGCCGCTGCGCCAGATCGTCGAAAACGCCGGCCAAGAAGGCGCGGTCGTGCTCGGCAAGGTGCTCGACTCCAAGGACGCCAACTACGGCTTCAATGCCTTGAACGACGAGTATGAGGACCTGGTCAAGGCAGGCGTGCTCGATCCGACGAAGGTCGTGCGCACTGCGCTGACCAATGCTGGATCGATTGCGGCGTTGATGCTGACCACCGAAGCCCTGGTCGCGGAGATTCCGGAAAAGAAGGAAGCTCCCATGCCGGGCGGACACGGCGGTGGCGGCATGGAAGGCATGTACTAAGAACAGCCGCTAACTTCTAGCTGGCTTCGATCAAAGGCCCTGCTCGCGAGAGCGGGGCTTTTTTTGTTCCGAATCGTGCATCGGGCGCGAGCTACATTAACGTGAGCGCTTTTGCTGCGAGATTAAGGGCGTCGGTTAGTCCTGAAGATTGGGGCAAGCCGCCCTGGGCAAGATCTCTGGTGCCGCCGCCGCGTCCGCCTAGCGGGCTCATGATTTGTTTCAGCAGGGCCGCCATGTCGTGGGGCTGACCGACGGATTGGGCAAAGACGAGCGCGGGCTGCGACGATTCGATGGCGAGTAGGGCGACGGCAGCGGGAGATTGGCGCGTGAGTTTCTGGGCGAGAAGCTTGACGTAAGCGAGGTCGCGGTCGGAAAAAGTGCGCACGATTATTTTGCGGCCGTTGGTTTCAGGAGTCTCGGCGAGCAACGTCGCGGCTTGCGCGGCGGCGAGTTCCTCCAGCGATTGCTCGCGTTGCTTGCGCAGCGCTTTGATTTCCTCCAGAGCCTTGCGGGCTTGCCGCGGAATGTCGTAGATGTGCGAAGAAAACAGCGCCGCGGTTTCCGTGAGCGTGAAAAAATCGCGACGGGCGGTGGCGGCGGCACGCTGCCCGGCAACGAATTCGACGCGGTATCCCAGACGCACTTTTTCGGACTTGCGCAGTAGAACGCCGCCAATCTGGCCGGTCTGAGCGACGTGGGTGCCTCCACAGGCACAGAGGTCAAGGTCGCGAATGTCGATGAGGCGAAGCTGGCCGCGCTCGGCAGGGGGAAGTTTGCGTAGGCCCAGCTTTCCCGCTTCGTCGAGTGTGACGAAGCGGATGTCGACTGGACGGTTCTCCAGAACGATTTCATTGGCGAGGCGTTCGGCGGCTTCGATCTGATCTGCAGTAAGCGAGGGCGTGTCGAGATCGATGGAGCAGTAATCGTCGGCCATGTGGAAGGAGACGGTTGGCATCTTGAACAGGCGGACGAAGGCGGCGGAGAGTACATGCTGGGCGGAGTGTTGCTGCATGTGATCGCGGCGGCGGGCGGCGTCAACCTCGCCGTGGATGCGGCTTCGGGGCTGAAGATCTTTTGCGGGAGCTTCGAGATAGTGGATGACCTTGCCGTCCTCAAAGTCGGCGACTTCGGTGACGCGGAACTTGACGTCAGAATTCTCGGATGCGATCCAGCCGGTGTCGTGGATCTGGCCGCCGCTCGTTGGGTAGAACGCCGTGCGGTCCAGAATGAGTGCGGGCCGCGGGGTTTCGATGATTGCTCGGACTTCGGCATCGAAGCCGTAAAGAGTGGAATCGTGATAGTAGAGACGGTCGGTCATCGGAGGTGTAATTTTACTTGAGAAGGCCCGGCCGAGCGTTATTAGGTCGGTAAGCGAGAACATCAAGCTCCTAACCACAGGGATCACAGGGGTGCACGAGTAAAACTCAAGCGCTGCAAGTTTAGGTTGGATGTTATCTTGGGTGTTTGCACGTGCAGCACAAATCAATTTATGGACGTTCTCCAGGAGCTATTTGAGCGGCGATTTCGGACTCCGGCGACGCAGATACAGGCGTTGCAGGGGGAACTGGGCGGGTCGGGGCGAAAGATTATCCGCCTGGCCAACGGCCCGGTCAGCGCGATCGGCATTCTATATGGAGTGCGTGAAGAAAACATCTCATTCCTCACATTCTCCAGGCACTTTCGCGAGCACGGGTTGCCGGTGCCTGAGATTTACGCGGAAGATCTCGATCGAGGCGCTTATCTCGAAGAAGACTTCGGGGATACGACTCTGTTTGAGTTTCTATCGAAGAATCGCGAGGGGGAGAAGATTGCGCCGGCGGCGGTGGAAGCGTATCGCAAGGTGGTGGCTGTGTTGCCCCGTTTTCAAGTGGAGGCTGGGCGCGATTTAAACTACAGCGTTTGTTACCCGCGTGGAAGTTTTGACCGGCAGTCCATTGCGTGGGATCTGAATTATTTCAAATATTACTTTCTGCGGCTGGCCGGGATCCCCTTCAACGAACAAGCGCTGGAAGACGACTTCGACAGTTTGACCAATTTTCTCTTGAGCGCGGATCACGATTATTTTATGTATCGGGATTTTCAGTCGCGCAACGTCATGCTGCAGAACGGTGAGCCGTTTTTCTTGGATTATCAGGGGGGGCGCAAAGGTGCGTTGCAATATGACATCGCTTCCCTACTCTACGATGCCAAGGCCGATCTGCCGCCGCAGTTGCGCCCGCAATTGCTCGATCTTTATATCGAAAGACTCGGCCATTTTGTGAAGATCGACCGCGAAGAATTTTTGCATTACTTCTACGCGTACGTTTACGTTCGCATTCTTCAAGCTCTGGGCGCTTACGGGTTTCGCGGATTTTACGAGCGCAAGGCGCATTTCCTGCAGAGCGTGCCGTACGCGCTGAAAAACGTGCGCTGGCTGCTGCACAACGTTAAGCTGCCGATCGCGCTGCCGACGTTGATGGAAGCATTCAACAGCATGCTGGCCTCGGAGAAACTGCAGGGACTCGCCTCCGAGGCGGATAACCTGACAGTTCGGATTCTAAGTTTTTCATTCCATCGGGGCATGCCGAAGGACGACAGCGGACATGGTGGCGGGTTCGTTTTCGATGGCCGTGGCTTGCCCAATCCTGGCCGGGAAGAGCGATTCAAAACGCTCACGGGCAAAGACGCCCCGGTGATCGAATATCTGAATCAGCAGGAGGACGTACACCAGTTTCTGGCAAGTGTGCTGTCGCTGGTGGATGCCAGCGTGAACGAGTATCAGCGAAGAGGATTCAAGAGCTTGATGGTGTCTTTCGGCTGCACCGGCGGCCAACATCGCTCCGTTTTTCTGGCGGAGCAACTAGCGAAGCGGTTGCGCGGACGAAACGGGGTGGAGGTAGTGCTGCGGCATCGCGAGTTGGAGAATCGAGCGCAATGAAGGCGATGATCCTGGCAGCTGGACTGGGTACGCGCTTGCGGCCGCTTACGAATGATCGTCCGAAGGCACTAGTGGAAGTGGGCGGGCGCACGCTTTTGGAGATCACGCTTTCCCGCTTGCGCTCGTTTGGCATTCAAGACGTGATTGTGAATGTGCATCACTTCGCCGACATGATCGTCGACTATCTGAAAGCGAACAATAACTTCGAGATGCGCATTGCAGTTTCGCGCGAGGAAGTCCTGCTCGATACCGGCGGCGGCTTGAAGAAGGCTGCCTGGTTTTTGGCCGAAGAATCAAGAGAACGAGACGAGCCCTTCATTCTGCACAATGTCGACGTCATCAGCACCGTTGACCTCGGACGCATGTTGGAGTTTCATAATGAACGGCAGGCTCTGGCGACGCTGGCAGTGCAGCAGCGTGAGACTAATCGCTACCTTCTCTTCGATGAGCAGCATCGGCTATGTGGACGACGGACGGGACACGATGGGCCACTTGAGCTCGTCCGACCCGAACAGCAGCAAGTGCATGCATGGGCGTTTTCTGGCGTGCACGTCATCTCGCCGCGTATCTTTCCGCTGATGAACGAACAGGGCACGTTCTCCATCGTTGCCTGCTATCTGCGTGTTGCGGCGAAGGGCGAGAAAATTATCTTGTTCCGCGCGGACGAATACTACTGGCGGGACCTCGGCCGGCCGGAGAATTTGGCACAGGCTGAACAGGATATAAACAACAAGGTCTTATTCCAGTAAACGAATAGCCTCGCGTTGGCCTTCTTGAGTGGAGCGATCCTAGACGATCCAGTTTTTACCCTGGCCGCGGCGCTGCTCCTATACTTGTTTCCTGCATTACTGCTGTCATCGAGCGCCCCAAGCACCATGCTTTCGGTATACTAGAAACTGTGCCGGTTCTGAAAAACATCGCCGCCATCGCCAAGGGGATGAGCATCACCTTTATGGAGATGTTCCAGCCGACGACGGTAGAAAATTATCCCGACGGCAAGGGTCCGCTTCGAGGAGCTCGCATCGAAGGCCGTTTTCGCGGCGCTCATGTGCTGCAGCGCGACGAAAACGGATTGGAAAAATGCGTGGCTTGCTTTCTGTGTGCCGCCAATTGTCCCTCGAATTGCATCTACATCGAGGCTGCCGACAACACCGCCGAACTCCGCGTAAGTGGCGCTGAACGCTATGCCAAGGTTTACAACATCGATTACAACCGATGTATCTTTTGTGGGTACTGCGTAGAGGCGTGTCCTACCGACGCGATCACGCACGGGCACGGCTTTGAGCTGGCGACGTTTAACGCCAGCAATCTGGTCTACCGCAAGGAGCAAATGCTGGCCGCCCGGCCAGCACACATGGGAGCGAATGTTGTTTTCAATCAGGCCGACGTGGATGGTGGAGCTCCCAAGGAGATGGTAGCGGGGAGTTAGGTTTCGCCAGCGCGAACAGGTGCTCCGCGCTGACTTGCAAGCCATTGCGGACCAGGCCAACGATCAAGCCGCCCTCCTTCGCTTGGTGGAGACCCTCACCGCGTTCGTCGCGCGGTTACAGGGTGCTGCTGATACGCTGAGTATCATCGAACGCCAGCGCATCATACGGCTCGTAGTGAAAGACATCCTGATCGGAGACGACACCCTCACCATTCGCCATAGCATTCCAGTCGTGCCGGGTCCATCGCAAGGCGGTTCTCTACCGCCAAGCCAGACAGCCAGCCCAAATTACTTTTTGTGTAAGGGGAGTGCTCTCACCACTACTTTTCCAATCTGGTGCTGGATGAACTGGACCGGGAGTTAGAACGCGGCCATTGCTTCGTGCGTTATGCCGACGATAACAACATCTGTGTCGACAGCGAACGAGCCGGACGACGAGTGATGGAGAGCATCACGCGCTTCATCACGCACCGCCTCAAGCTGAAGGTGAACCAAGCGCAGAGCGCCGTGGCCCGACCGGGCAACGAAAGTTTATCGGATTCAGCGTCACCGACGAACGAGAACCGAGGCGGCGGATCGCCCCTAAGGCCAGCGCTCGCTTTAAGGAGAGAATTCGGGAACAGACACGTCGAACCCGCGGCATCAGCCGACAGCAGATGGTCAAGGCGATTACGACCTACCTGCGAGGATGCTCGGGTACTTCGGCGATTGTCAAACGCCCTCGGTGCTGCAACGTCTTGAAGCGTGGCTACGCCGCCGACTTCGATCGGTGGTTTGGAAGCAATGGAAGCGTGGACGAACGCGGTTTCGCGAGCTTCGAAAACGGAGCGTGGGTAAAGATCTGGCGGCACAAACCACCGGTAGCCCTCACGGCCCGTCGCGGATCGCGAACTCGCCCGCTCTGTCCATTGCCTTACCCAACGCCTACTTCGCCATGCTCGGGCTTCCTCCTATGGTCGTGCCGTCTTAACTTAATCCGCCGAACCGCCGTATGCGGACCCGCATGTACGGTGTTGTGGGAGGGGAGGACGAGCGATCGCCCCCCTATCCCGATCCAACCTGCGCACGCAGAAGCGCATCTTTTTTGTATGATTCGTAAACTACAATCCGGCGAGTATCGTTTGTATTCGCGCAAGAAAGATGCGAAGACTGGGAAGCGCAAGAATCTGGGGACCTTTTCCTCGCAGGCCGCGGCGAAGAAGCATGAGCGAGCAGTGCAGTATTTCAAGAGAGCGGGATAAGCCGGGCTCCGCCCGGCGGACAGCCGAAGGCGGCTATCCCCAGACGGGCGTTGCCGACTCTAGAACGTAGCGGCTAAGCGGAAATAGTGGCTGCGGGGAGGGCCGATGGCGTTGCCTGAGAAGAGGCCGCCGAAGTCGATGACGTTCAGACGGTTGTTCAAGTTCTCGACGTCGGCTTGAAGGCCGAGCGAGCGCTTCTCCTTTTTGTAGAGTTCGAGGCCGGCCGAGGTGTCAAAGGAAAACACTGGCTTCGTGCGTCCATCGGCAAAGTTGATTCGGTCGACGACTTGTTGGCCATATTCCGCGACAGCTTGATTGTAGGTTCCGGTAAATTCGAACGGTAGGCCACTGCCGCATTCCGCGCCGGTTCCCACCCATAGTCGAGAAGTTGCCTGGTATCGCAGGCGCACCCGAAGCGTGTTGCGCTGATCTTGCGAATCTGGAAAATGCCCGGTGAGTTGAGTGGTTGCATTGACGGCATCGGAGCCGACGAAAAGACCTCCAGCTACAGGAAACCAGGCGTTGCCAACCGTGTAGGAATAACTCAAAAAGCCGGAGAAGCGGGCCCAGTGCGGGAGTTCAAGCTTCCCTTCCGCGCCATAGATAATCGCCTTGCGAAACGCGATGGGAAAGCTGACGGCGGTGTTGAGAATTTGGTCGTCGTCGGCGTAGTTATTCACATCGCGACGGAAATAATTGGCGTCGAAGCGAAATTGGCCGAGAAGGCTTTTTGTGGCGCCCAACTCGAAATAATTCCCGTGGGAGGGTTCGACCGGCAAGCGCAGCACGTTGGAGTTTAGCGACGCGACATCCGGAGAACTCGCCAGGAGGATATTTTCAGAAGCCGGACTTTGAAAGACACGATCGTAAGAGGCGTGGACAATCAGGTTGATCGATGGATAATAATGCGCGACGGAAAGGCGAGGGCTCACCGCGTTCTGGTTCACAACCAGTTGATAGTGATCCCAGCGAAGGCCAGCGCTCACGGTCCATTTGCCCAGGTGGATCAAGTCCTGCACGAAGCCGGATTGTTCGAGATCGCGGCGACTCCCCTTGAAGGCGAACGATGCGGCAGTTCCAGGATCGAATGGATACAGGGGATCGGCGGGATTGGCGGTAATGATGTCGCTGAAGTTTTCGTGAAGAAAGAGATTGTCGGACTCGATACCAGCTTTCCACTCGTGATGGCGGAGATGAATTGCGATAGTGCCGTTGAAGTATCCCTCCCTGAAATTATTGTGGAGAAATGCGGCGATGGGCCAGGAACCTTGGTTTGAGTCGAGGTCGGCGGAGTTGTCGCGCACCATTCCTCGAACGTTCGCCAGAATGTTCGAAGAAAAAACGTGCTGGTAGGAGGCAATCCCCATGGTTTCAAGGTTATCGGCGGTCTGAAGTTGAGGAGACCCGCTAGCCGGGGTTCTGAGATCTGGGAATTGCTGCGGCTGCTCATTGGGAATCTCATAGCGCGAGACTTCGTGACGGACGTCAAGACTAAGGCGATCTTTCGGCGTCAGGTCCCGTTCATAGCTGAAAGAGAAGTCGCCGGTGGTCCCGCGATTGGTGTAATTCTCGGGGACCACGGGATTGAGATAGTGCGCGGTCACATTGCCGGAGGCGCTGGCGCCGATCGTGTTGTGTCCCCACGTGTCTTGCACGCCGGCGAAGGCACCCGCGGTATCGAAGCTACCGCCGGAGAGCACTGCCTGACCGTGAAGACCAGGTTGCGAGTCGTGCAAGGTATTAACCTCGACGACGCCGCCCATTTTGCGGCCGTATTCGGCAGGAATACCAGCGGTGTAGATGGTGAGAGAGTCAACATCATCCGCTTCGATTTCTGGACCCGAACCGGGAGAGCGGTTGTCGGTAAGAGGGATGCCGTCGACGACGAACTGCGTTTGATATTCGGAGCCGCGGGGATGGAGTACGGCATTGCCTTCGTAGAGCCAACCGGGCTGAGAGTTAACGAGGTCGACCAATGAGCGTCCGGGAAGTGAAGTGGGACGATCAGCGATCTCTTGCTGATCAATGTGGTTGTAGGCACCAGCGCGCTCGGGATCGAGAAGCGTGCTTTGTGCGGTGACCTGAACAGCGGTGCTCAGGGCGACAATCCTGAGGGTAACGTCGTACTCGGTAGGTAGGGCGGAGCGAATTTCGATGGAGCCATCGAAGGGAGCAAAGCCTTCTTGCTGAACCCTAAGGTGATAGAGCCCAAAGGGCAGATTCCGGAGGACCGCTACACCGGCATCGTTGGCGTAGATCGAGCGGTGAAACTGGATAGCATCGCTGGACAGATCTATGGAAGCCTTGATCGGCTGAGCATCTGGGCCGGCGATGCTAAGGCGGAGTTCCCCGTTGTTACTCTGCGCAAGGAGCGGGAGAGCGAGGAGAAGAATGGCGACATGGCAACCAGTGCACACTGTTGAGCAGAAGAATCTTTATGCTACCAGTTGCAAGATGCAGGATTTCGAAATAAGGAGGTGCGGATTCCGCAAGGATAAACCGGCCCATTTTGTTTGGGAAATACACCGCAATGCGCACGGCGGAAGACTGGGTGGCTCTCTTTACAAGACTCAGATCACTTCCGCAAGAGGAGGTCGGCGGCTACGAAGAGCGCGAAGACCACGGAAATAATCCCATTCGTGGTGAAGAATGCAGCATTGAGTTTGGCGAGATCATCAGGCTTTACAAGCGAATGTTCGTAAATCAGGAGGAGCATCACGGCGACGACGCCGGCAGCCGCGAGTTTGCCGAGAGCGAAAGCTGGAAGCAGGGCGACGAGAAGCATCAGCATAACGAGATGGAAGGCGCGCGCGATCCAAAGAGCGGGGCCGATACCGATGTGGCGAGGGATGGAGTGCAGTCCGGCGTCGCAATCGAATTGGAAATCCTGGCAGGCGTAGAGAATATCGAAGCCGGCAACCCAGAACGTAACGGCCGCGGTGAGCAGCAAAATACGAGGATCGAGGGATCCGCGGACAGCAATCCAGGCGGCGGAAGGAGCCATCCCGAGAGCGAAGCCGAGGACTAGATGCGAGAAGGGCGTAAATCGTTTGGTGTAGGAGTAGAGCAGCAGGACGGCCAGCGCCACCGGTGAGAGCCAGAGGGTGAGGGGATTTAGTTGCGAAGCCGCCAGGATAAAGATGACGGAAGAGACGACGACAAAACTGGCGACGAATGTGGAGGAGAGTTGTCCAGCGGGGAGCGCGCGAGTGCTGGTGCGAGGATTGGCCGCGTCGATGCTGGCGTCGGCGAGCCGGTTGAAGGCCATCGCGGCAGAGCGCGCGGCGAACATGGCGATTACGATCCAGAACAGCTGGTGTGCAGTAGGAAGCCCGGAGGCAGCGAGCATTGCGCCACAAAGAGCGAAGGGCAGAGCGAAGACGGAGTGCTCCCACTTGATCATCTCGAGAGTGACGCGAAGATTCCGCAGGACGGGCACAAAAAGATTGTAAGGCAGATCTCAGTTCTCAGATCGACACATTCCGGCACTTTACTCCCCAAGTCGTACAAAGAATTCTCGCGGTCAGCCACTTCTGCCCGCAGCGCAATCGATCTTGGGCGGTCAGAGAGTCGGCGAGTTATTGCAATCGTTCGGGGTCGGAGCATTGCAAGAAGGCGTTCTTGCATTGCCGAAAGGCGATGCCCTCCTGGCGCATCCGAAGCGCCTCGGCGATCTCGGTGAGGGTCCGACGGGTCACCCGTTTTCCATCTCGATAGCTGTTGAAGAATCCGAGTACCCGTTCGGGTTGTTGGAAGGGTTGAATCAGTCCGTTCAGTAGGAGCCGATCGAAACATCGATATCCGAACTTGATGCTACTCTTGTGGCGCTCGTAGAAAGCGTTCATGGCGATCTCCTGTGTAGTGGAATACCCAGAAGATTACTGCCATGAACGCTTCTACGGCATTACTCAGGAAAAGCAACAGGATCGTGGGATATCAAGGGCGAAGCCCTTGGCGAGTTAGCATCTCTAACAAAGAACTAGCCCGCCTCACCATCGATCCCGGTGAGTAATGGAATGTTCACGCACTGGCAAATTTATGAACCAAACCACAACGCCCAGGTCCTACTTCACCTTTCTAATGAGATTTGTTGGCTGGGCGTAGGTTCATTCGGGAACGATAAGCGGGGTATACGCGGTCTGCATTGGGTGGTCAAACGTTCGCTTTCGATGTTTTCCCAAGTGGACCGGCGGCCAGCTGACTGTCAAATCACGTCGCTGCTGGGCGGGGGGACAAGCAGATTGCTCATCCCACCGTTCACGCGTGAGATGCCTCCAAGCCACTGAAACAGATCGCTGCATCGACACCGGTCAAGGCGACGATGCCCGCCTCGTAGGATGACCTTCTAACATGCACTTTTCGGGAAATTCCCTTCCTCTGCATGCTGGATTGCGACGTTGTACTTCTCAGAACCAGCCGCGATGCCGCAACCCGCCGTCCGCCCAAAACTCTCCGAGTGATGCTGGTCTTTGGACTCCGGCACTAAAAATCTTTCAAAGTTTTGTTTTAATCGGCCAGAACTTGGTATTCTTTTGGCATCCCTCCTTGGCAGGAGTAGTTTTTAGGAGATGCCATGTCCTTTCGCAGCCAGACCGTAACCCGCCTGTTAATTCTAGCCCTTTTCACGCTTCTGATTCCCGCCTTGCATGCGGGAAATAACGAGGTGCTGGGCAAAGTTGATCTCGTCGGCGCTACGAAGGTGGAGCGCACCTCGGGCGTTTGGATCGACGGGCAGTACGTGGGCTATTTGCGCGAACTCAAGGGGTCCAAGAAAATTCTGCTACTTCCGGGCGAGCACGAAATTACCGTGCGCCAGGGCGGGTATGTGGACTTCGTGCAGAAAGTCACGGTTCGAGGCGGAGAAACACAAACCATCAACGTAAGGATGGGAAAAGATACCAGGATTCAACTACCTCGTGTCACCTCCGAGATCAAACTGGAGGTAAATCCCAATCGCGCCGCCGTGTTTGTCGACGGCGTATTTGTAGGGCATGTAGCTGAGTTCGAGGGATTGGGGAAAGCTCTTCTTGTGACGCCTGGAAAACGGAAGATCAAAATCCTACTGCCCGGCTATCAAATCTTCGAAACCGATATCGACTTGGTGGCAAACCAGAAATCGCTGCTGAAGACCGACTTGGTAAAGGGCGGAGCGGCGGAAGGTACTCCGCTGCCGCAGTAACGTGGGAAGGCGCTGAATGAGCGGCTTTCTCATCACATGGCGGCAGCGAGGCCACGCTGCTTGCGCAGCAACTCCACGAATGGCTCGGCCGCGAGCGCGGCGTGGTTGCGGAATAGCTCAAGCAACGGGTCTACTTCGGCCGTATCGGAAGGTACTGTCGAATTTTGCATGGTCGCGTTTTCCAGACCTTCAGGCTCAACGAGCAGTTCGGGCAATGTATCTGGACTGTCAGTCAGTTGGTGAAGGAATTTTTCCAGCAGCGCGCGGTGCTCTACAGTGGATTGGGTGAATTCCACGCCCATGCCCTTGTCAGGATGCATTACCCGAACCACCCCTTCGGATCGCACTTCCACTCCCGCAGCGCGCATCGAGAGAGTTACCCGCGTAGAAACCGGGAATGGAGAAGTGATCGAGAGGTAACAGCCTCCCAAGCTTAGGTCCGTAAGCTGGCAACTGACTGGTGGATCGTCTTTCTCTGATTCCGGAGCATTGCGGATAATCCACTCTCGCATATGGCGCGAAACTTCCGGGGACGGATTTAGAAAGCGAAGTCCCACCTGAGTTTCGCTCCCTTCCCAGGCAAACTCCGCGGCTACCTCAATCCGAGTGGGAGATCCTGGAAGGGTGAACGACAAGTTCCATCGGCCATGGAGCTTGCTGCGACGGGGCAGGCTAATGGCTAACCCGCCTTCGCCAACATCGATCGTATTCACCTTGAGACGGGCCAACGAATCAATGCTTCCCATTTCCACTGGAAAGCTTACCGGGATCCGGGAATTGCGCCGGCGTTCCCTCTTCATTAATGCTCGCGCCGCACGAAAACTTGACTTGGCGCGCTCCGCTGAGACTGGCTTGTACAAAATGAAATGAGCGCCAATTTCGAAACCTGAACGCAATCCCGTAGCCGGATCCAGAATTGCAACTGCCACGGCTCGCTTGTTGCTAGGCGCGCTCCTAGCCCCTCGGAACACGTCGGCGGCGCCTGGTCCGGCACAGTCCACGATGATCGCTTCAAAGCGGTCCCGGGTCAAATGACTCAAAGCAACTTCCGCGTTCGTGCAATGTTCGACCTCAATATTGAGGTCGCCCAGTGTGCGGCGCAATACGCGCACGATTTTGTCGTCCGAACACAGCAGCAGCGACTTCAATCTCATAGATTGCTCTTAAATCTGCCGAGACAAAACTCCAGACTCTCTCCACTGTAAGCCAGCCTCAAGCGTCGAGCAACGCCCCACACGCGTCGCAAGTTACGCTTGTAACCCGGTCTTCTGGGGTCAAATGGCACCCGTTTGCGGACTCCAGAACTGAGATTCACGGTCTAACGAGGAGCCCGAAGATGCCTATAGTGAGAGACTTAGCAGGGATTCATTAGAGGCAATGCTGCGCAAATGCCAGTTGACTATCGTGGAGTATTGCCTTAATATACTGACTTCTCCGACCAGCTTTGGCCTTTTGGATTCTGGCTTTGCCGGAACATTCGAGCGCACGGTTTCGTTTCCTTGAATCCCCTGAGCCTTCGGGGAATCATATAGTTAGAGAAATTTTGTCTTAATTCAATCCCTCATTCGTACGAAAGGCTATTGTTCAATGGCGAAACGACGCGGTAATCCAAACTGGGGCAAGCCAGAACCGATTGGGCCGGTAGTCCCCACAATCACGGAGTTTGAACAGGTCGTGCGTGAGTATAAACTCACTCCGGATCAATACTTGCGCTCTACTCGCTTGCGCGAGTGGGCGCGCCGTAACAAGAATTCGAAGTACATTCCCGAGCCTCTACTGGAAGCCTGGGGTTTCGAGATTGAGTCCACACTGTAATATAAAACCTAAGAAATTTTCTGAGGGTCGCTGGCGGCGGCCCCTTTATTTTGTGTGCTCAACTGGATGCACATCCCGCTCCCTGAGCTGTTTGCGGTGCTGGCGGCCATTGCCTTTGCCGCCGGTCTGAATGTCTATGCAACGGTGGCCGCGTTGGGCTTGTTGGCCCGCCTCGGGCACTTGCCACTTCCCCCTGCATTGCAGTTGCTAGAAAACTGGCCGGTTATCGCCTCTAGTGCAGTTCTGTTCGTGATCGAATTTTTTGCGGATAAAATCCCAGGCTTCGATCTAATATGGAGCGCTCTTCACACCTTCGTCCGCGTGCCAGTTGCCGCCTTGCTTGCTTATGGAGCCACGAGACAACTCGGTCCGGCTCAACAGCTTCTTGCTGCTCTTCTCGGAGCTGCCATCGCCCTGGCTGCGCATGGGGGCAAGACCGCTCTCCGGGCAACCGTGACCCCATCTCCGGAACCTTTCTCCAACATCACGCTAAGTTTAGGAGAAGACGTTCTGGCCGTCGGCCTGACTTGGCTCGCGACGCGTCATCCTTATGCCGCCGCATCCATAGTCTTAGTTCTAGTGCTCATTGTTCTTGTGTTGGCTCGTTTTGTCATCAGAGCGCTACGGCTGCTCTTTCGCGGCGCGGAGAACGAAGTTGAAGGGCGTCAGGCATAAGCACTCTCCTTTGAGAAGATTGCCCGTTGGCAAAACCAAAATGGAACGTTCGAATCGTCAAGCATTCCGTTTGTCAGCATCTCCCACTGCCCGCGAAGCATCTAATTCGCGGGGAGGCCCCCCGGCTCTGCCGGGGGGGCAGCAGAAGTTTGACAAATCCGGGAGTGGGCTTCGTTCAGGAGCGAGACGACCAGTGAGGGATCTCCCATGCCGAGACAGCCGGAACAGGCTTCCGTTCGCCTCTGCTCCGTTTGTGAACTTGGGATTTTGACTTTAACCGATTGCGATCAGGCCCCTTTGAGGGACCCGCAATCGTAATACCTCCGGCTCTGCCGGAGGATACGTATTAAGTTGTTCCGGAAACCCTTTATGTCAATTTTCGATGAGAAATATCGAGTCGTCGGAGTCGAATGTGACCGACTGCTGGTGCGTGGGGTTCACAGTGGTGACGTGCTCACGATCATCAACCCCCAACCTGAGGTTCCGATTTCCCATGAAGAGTATCCCGTGGGGAAGTTGATTGCTTTGACGGATCCTTCTCATAACCTCCCGAATTGATCGCTACATTACCCCAAACTGGCAGAACCATAGGTCCCGCGACACCACAAAAGCCACGGCCGAAGCCGTGGCTGTTTCGTGCACTTTCGATTCAATCTAACTGGCTTTCCGGTAGTCGTTCTCGTCGCGTCTCTCGGTGGATCCTGTTCCAATCACCTCTTTCCGTCGCTCGCGGAGGCGATCCTGGAAAGTGTCCCACCGTGGACCAATTCCGGCCGCGCCGCTGTCGATTTCGATCGTGCTGGTACCTGCGGCATATCCCGGCTCGATAAACTCAGTGTCCTCGATGTCTCCACCTCCCGCACTTCCCCCCCTAACCGCATCCGGAGCACCCGCCGTCCTCGCCGAAGGCGAATTCCCTGGCATTTGTTGCGTTGTCGGTGTGATGTTCCGGTCCGTCTCTGCCCGATGCATCACCGGATCCGCTTCCCACTTGGACCGATAGCGTCCTTCATAATCCGACCATTGTTCATCTGACTCCAGATCGGTCTCCGAATAAGGCGGAAAGTTTTCTACCTGCTGTTTGGTCATATCTGCCGTAAAGTCGTCATCATGCTTGGCAGATGCTCGCAGTCTCTCGGCCGGAACAATGAATTTCCTTGTAGTCAGCCATCCTCCTGTGTCGACTACAACATAGCGAATCGATCCGTTGGAATGATCGAAAATTACGTCGTCGATCTTCCCCAATTTCTCGTCATCCAGACCGTACAACTTGGACCCGCGGATGTCCTCTGAGGCATCCGTGAAGCGATAGTTTCGCAGCATTCCGTAATTCGCCATCGATTGTTCCCCTCGGAAAAATTTCCAACCAGTGCTTCTTTTGGATGTCACTCTCGACTCAGAGGTATAGCAGCGAAATTACGTTTATGCAGTCTCCGAAGCCCCTTTCGACGAGCAAACCTTGGGAGCGAACCGAAAGGAAACAGCGAGCGGCTCTCCGCCGTGTACTTCTGAGGGTTATGTTTAGGATACGTCTAGCGAAGTTCGTAGCCCGACTCATCTATAATCGCGTCAAGGTATCCCCTAACCACGATGCAACTGCTCCCATACTCTGCCTTCTTCGTCGGCGGCGAAATTCTCGACCTCGTTTCCAGCACGGGTCCTGTCGCCAAGTTTGTCCTTATTACACTGTTGGTCTTCAGCCTGATCTCCTGGGCGATCATCCTGACCAAGTGGAGCCTGCTCCGGCGCGCCCGAGTGCAAAGCGGCCGCTTTCTGCGGGCCTTTCGCAAAGCCCAGCGCCTTCAGGATCTCGCCACCGTTGCCGATCAGTTCCGCCCCAGTCCGCTAGTCGGCGTTTTCGAAGGTGGATACCAGGAATACAAGCGCCAACTTTCTACTCCCAGTGCGACCCTGCGCAGCCTCACCGCCGTGCAGCGCGGCATGCAGATTGGCGCCTCCGAAGAGATTACGCGCCTCGAGCGCAACGTTCCATGGCTCGCCATCACCGCCGCCGTCACCCCGTTTATCGGACTATTTGGCACCGTCTGGGGCATCATCGACGCCTTCCACGGCCTCGGAACCGCGGGCGGCGCAACTCTGCGCGCCGTCGCCCCCGGCATCTCCGAAGCTCTCATCACCACGGCTGCCGGACTGGCCGCCGCCATCCCCGCCGTCATCGCTTACAACCTGATCGGCAATTCCATTCGCGTGTTCGCTGCCCGTGGCGACGACTTTTCCCTCGAAGTGCTCAATGCCCTCGAGAGCATTCAGCCACAGGCTGCCGCTGAAGTGAGGCGCTGATGGCTTTTACTTCGCCGAACGGCCGCACCCAAACCGCCCTGGCTGATATCAACATCACTCCGCTGGTCGATGTCGTGCTGGTTCTGCTCATCATTTTTATGGTGACCGCTCCAGTGCTCCAGTCGGGTATCGAGGTCAGCGTTCCCAAGACGCGCACCGTGAAAGAAATCACGGAGGAACGCACCGTTATCACCATTAACAAAGATCAGCGCGTCTTCATGGGCAACGACGCCATCAACATTAACGAGATCGCCGCCAAACTTCGCCAGAAGATTCGCGATCCCCATAACCAGTTTATTTTTATCCGCGCCGATGAGAACGTCCCCTTCGGCGCTTTCGCCACTGTCATGGACGCAGTAAAACAATCCGGCATCACCAACGTCAGCATCGTTACTCAGCCTTTGGAACAAAATGGCGCAAAACGCTGAGATATTTTTTGAGCACGACAGTTGGCCGCGCGCTCTCGGCTGGTCGGCCGGCTTCCACGTTGCCGTCACCGCGATCATCGCGCTTTATTCGGTCTTTTTCACCGGTGCTCGCGGCCAAGGGTGGGGCACTGGCGGTGGGGGAGACGCCATGGGCGTGACTCTGGTGAGTTCAGTTCCCTTGCCCGCTACGCCTGCGGAGACTCAAAACGTTCTAGCCAATGAATCCAAAGGCGTCACCAAGTCCGAACCTAAGGTGGAGGAGAAAGCGCCAGAGCCCGACGCCATCGAGATTCAGGGAAAGAATTCCAAAGTGAAGCCGAAGAAGCCGCCCAGCCCGACCAAAGCCAAGCCTCAGCCTGCTCCCGAGGAAGAAACCAATCAGGTTGCTTTCGGGGAGGGTGGGCCGGTCAGTGGCCCTTACGGCAGCTTTGCGGCCGGCGGCGCGAAGGGCGGCTTCGGTGTTACCGGCAGCGGAGGCGATTTCGGCACCAGATATGGCTGGTACGTTCAGGTGATTCAGCGAAAAGTTTCAGAGAACTGGTTGAAGTATGAGGTCGATCCCCGCATCACCAGTTCGCAGCGAGTCTACATCACTTTTGATGTCGCCCGCGACGGCCATCCCTACAACGTCCAAGTGGAGCAATCCAGCGGCGTGCCTTCGCTTGACACGTCCGCCGTGCGTGCGTTGCAGCGTATCGATACCTTCGGCACTCTGCCGCCGGATTACAACGGCAGCAAAATTTCCGTGGAGTACTGGTTCGATTACAAACGATAAATTTCTTGGTTCATTGATGATTCTTGAGGTTCCATATCCGTGAGTATGATGAATTGCACCTTGCTAGATCGAACCTATCGGCCTACGATACTGTGGCGCGCGCTTCATCCATTTTTTTGTACGCTACGCAATTCAAAAGGGATGCACCAAAAATTAACGACAGCCTCGCGCTTGTCTGCAACCGGGAGTCATTTCCCCCAGAAGTTTTTCCGCGGCTTGGTTTCGCTCCTTCTGCTGGTCCCCTTCTTCGCTTCCTTCTCGTCTGCCCAGGACTGGGTCCGCACCGGCTCCGGCCTTGGCGTCGAAAAGGTGCGCCTCGCTGTCCCCGACTTCAAGCCTTCCAACGGTGACGCGCAGAACACCGCGTTGCTCAAGACTTTCAACGACACCTTCTGGAACGACCTCGACAATTCCGGCGTGGTCGAACTCATCTCCAAGAGTTTCTACCCATTGCAGGTGCCCGGCCAGCCACCCGAGGTCACTTTCGGAATCTGGAGCTCTCCTCCGCCCAACGCCGCCATGCTGGCATTCGGCAATCTCGGCGTTGCTGCCGGCAAGCTCACGGTCCAGGGCTGGCTTTACGACATAAAGAATACGGCCTCACCTCTGGTCATCGGCAAGCAATACACGGATGTTCCCAGCGAAGAAGCGGCACGCGTCATCGCCCACAAATTCGCCGACGAAATTATCTTCCGCCTCGGCGGAGGCATTCCCGGCATCGCCGAGAGCAAAATCTATTTTGTCAGCGACCGCTCCGGCCACAAAGAAATTTGGGTGATGGACTACGACGGCTCCAACCAGCGCCAGCTCACGCACCAGGCTTCCATCTCGCTTTCGCCTCGGATTTCCCCCGATGGTTCGCGCATCGCGTTCAGTTCCTTGACCAAGTCGGGATGGGAGATCCTAATGTACTCGACCGAGCTGAACCGGCTCGTCAGCTTCCCCCATCTCGGCGGCACCAACCTTTCGCCTACGTGGTCACCGGACGCTGCCCATCTCGCTTTATCTTCGTCGCGCGGTGGTCATTCGGAAATCTACGTGTGTGATGCCTCGGGCGCCAACCTTCATGCCATGACGACTGGCAGAGGCCCGGATGTCTCGCCTGTGTGGAACCGGAAAACCGGAGCTCAAATCGCCTTCGTAAGTGGCAGCACCGGATTGCCTCAGGTCTACACCATGGAGGCCGATGGCACCAACCAGCAGCGCATGACCGACCAGGGCTATGCCGTTTCGCCCAACTGGTCTCCGAATGGCCAATTTCTGAGTCTCGCCTGGATCCGGAAATATGGTCCCGGAGAGCCTGGCTCGTCTGACATTTATCTGATGGATATCGCCAGCAAACAATGGGTTCAGCTTACCCACGACGGAGGACGTAACGATTTTCCGTCCTGGGCTCCCGACGGACGCCACATCGTTTTCCAATCGAGTCGCTCCGGACGGGAAGAAATCTGGATGATGCTGGCCGATGGCACAAAGCTGCATCAGCTGACTTTCACGGGTCGTAATTCGCAACCAAACTGGAGCTGGAAATAACTTCGTCTGACTTCGAGAATTTTCGAGGTCGCAAGGAGGATCAAATTGAAGGGGATTAATATGAAACGTCAAACCTTGAAGTCCGTCGCAACTTTGGTTGCGTTCAGCGCTATCCTGATGCTCGGCGCCTGCAAGAAGAAAGCAGCTCCACCGCCGCCTCCGCCTCCGCCCCCGCCTCCAATGCCTACAGCGTCGATCTCTGTGAGTCCCGATACCATACAGCCGGGACAATCCTCTACTCTAAGTTGGCAGACTTCCAACGCCACTGACGTTTCCATCGACGGCATCGGCGCGGTGCAAGCCAGCGGGTCGCAGCAGGTCACCCCGGCTGATTCCACCACCTATCACCTGACGGCCAAAGGCTCGGGCGGAACGCAAGACGCCACTACGCGCCTCACCGTCACCCAGGCGCCTCCGCCGGTTGCCACCTCGTCGGCCACGGACGAAGATCTCTTCGGTTCGACCGTGAAGGACGTCTATTTCGATTACGATAAGTCTGATCTTCGTCCCGATCAGCAGGTCGCCATCCAGGCCGACGCGCAATTCCTCAACCAGCATCCCGGTATCAACTTTACGGTTGAAGGACACTGCGATTCCCGCGGATCCACCGAATACAATCTGGCGTTGGGCGATCAGCGTGCTACATCGGTGAAGAGCGCATTGGTCGCAGCCGGAGTCAGCGCCAACCGTGTTAAGACCATCAGCTACGGCAAAGAAAAACCGTTCTGCATGGAAGAAAACGAAGCCTGCTGGCAGCAGAATCGCCGCGGCCACTTCGTTTACCAGAAGTAATTCCTGCCTGTCGGCCAGGGACGGAGAAACCTCCGTCCCTGACTTTTCATGTTCCAGACCAGTTCTTTACAACCCATATCTCGTTCAACCGATCTACAATAGTTTCAGGGAACCGTTGCTTATGAAACTACGATCCTTCTGCACGCTGTTCGCGCTGCTCTCCATGCTCTGTCTCGCCACCATGCCCGCATGGGGCGTCAACAAGGAAACCATCCAGTTGCAAACGCAGGTCCAGCAACTGCAGGAGCAGATGACTGCCATGCAGCGCAGCTTCGATGAGCGCATGGGAGTGATGAACAACCTGGTGGAACGCGATACGGACACGGTGAACAAAGTTGCCGCCGCCGTCAGCGCCCTGCAACTCACTCTGCAGAAACAGCAGGGCGATGCCTCCTCGCACGTCGACCAACTCTCCGGCCAGTTGCAGACTCTCAACGACACGCTTGACGAGCTGAAAGCTCGTCTCGCAAAAGTGAGCAAGCAACTTGAGGACATGCAGTCGTCGCAGCAAAGCACGGCCGCACAAACCGCCCAGCAGCAGGCGCAGCAACAGGCGATGGCCCAGGCGCCTCCGCCTGACGTTCTCTATAACAACGCACTGCGCGATTACAATGGCGCCAAGAACGACCTGGCCATCCAGGAATTTTCCGATTACATCAAGTACTACCCCAACACCGATCTCGCCGGTAACTGCTACTTCTATCTCGGCGAGATTCAATTCCGGCAGGGCAATTATCAACAAGCAGCACAAAACTACGACCAGGTCTTGCAGAACTTCCCTACCGGAAGCAAAGTCGCTTCCGCCCAATTGAAAAAAGGTTTCTCTCTGATTGAACTGGGCAAGCAGGAAGACGGAGTGGTGGAACTCCGCCACGTCATCCAACGCTACCCGCGTTCTCCGGAAGCTCTGCAGGCACGCGAGCGCTTGCGCAAGCTCGGGGTTTCTTCCAGCGGACGCTCCGGCGAATAAGCTTCGTCGAGCTTAAGTCGACGAAAATATTTCTCTGAAAAGGAAAAGTATCGTGACCAAGATTTCTGATAATGATCCCGACCGGGCGAAAGGCGCGACCGAAGAGGAAGAGCACCATCACGATGGAAACGCCGGCCTCGCCGGTCAACTCGGCCATCGCGACCAGGACCCGATTCTGAAAGACTCTGACTCCGACTTCCCCGAGCCCGGCAGTAGCCCCGAGCATTCCACCGGGAGCCCCCGATCCACCCACAAGAAACACAAACCAAAAGTCGCCTGAACCGGCAAGGCGCCAGAGCCTTACCCTATGCTTCTCTGTGCCCCTGTGTTTAAGCCTTTCTTGCTCCCAGGGAATCGGTCACCGCCTTCTGCACCTCCACCCAAGCCCCTGATCGCGGATCGACTACATCAAAATGCCCGGCCCCACCAATCTCCACCAGCCGCGCATCTTCTTTTTTACTTTTACTCTTCGCCTTCGCACTCACATAATTCCTGCTGATCTCCGGTGGAACCACATCGTCCGCCGCACCGTGCACAATCCACTGTTGCGTGTGAATCGCCAACTTCATCGGGTCCGCCTCCCGATAGTGATCCGCAACCTCCGCTGGCGTCCCCCCTAAGAATTCGACCACCGCATCATTGCTCAAATGCAACTCATACGCTCGCTGCAGATCCACTACCCCCGCCAAAGAAATCGCCGCTGCCAGCCCAGTCTCATGCGCCGCCAGACACAGCGCCAACTGTCCTCCGGCGGAATGTCCGAGCACCAGCACGCGCCGCCGGTCGAACTCATACTGTTGACCGTTCTGCATCAACCATTGGTACGCCGCCCGAATATCCGCAAACGTGCCCGGCCATCCGCCTCCTGCATTTCCCACTCGGCGGTATTCGAGATTCGCGGTCGCGAGGCCCTTCGCGGTCAACGCCGCACATGCGTGGCCGAGATATTCCAAATCGTACTTGGCGCGCCAATAGCCGCCATGAATGCAAATCGCTAACGGGTGCGGACCTTTCCTCGTCGGCATCCACAACTCCAGAAACTGATTCTCGTCACTCCCGTACGCCAAGCGCGCGTCAGCCTTCGGCGGCGTCGAACTCAAAATGTCATCGCTCAATGTGATCTACCAAGTGTGCGCTGTATCTCTCTGTGGAAAAGGGTTTGGCGATTCGCGTGAATCCGTGCAAATGCGTGGCCAAGGGGACTTCCAGTCCTACTCGTACCGCAAGGCCTCAATCGGGTCCAGTTTCGCCGCTCTCATCGCCGGTACCATCCCACTCACCACTCCGACCACCGCCAAGATCCCGGTCGCCACCAGCAGGATCATCGGCGACACAATCAACCGGATGTCTCCAGCCTCCGCGTGCTTCGCCATGGCGCTATACAAGGTCAGCCGGCCCACTGATATCGAAACAACGTATGACAGAGCAATCCCCAGCAATCCACCCACCGCCGTAATCGCCATTGCTTCTGCCAGGAACTGAACCAAAATGTCGCGCCGTCTCGCTCCCAGCGCCTTCTCCACTCCGATCTCCCGCGTGCGCTGTGTCACCGAAACCAACATCATGTTCATGAGCCCCACGCCGCCAATTCCCAGCGTCAACGTCCCAATAAATGCCAGCAAGACTTTCAACGCCAGCGAAATGATGCCGAACTGCGAGAGCTGCTTCTGCGCATCGAACAAAGAGATGGCGCGCTTATCATCCACCTTGAAATTATGCGCCGTGGCCAGCGTAGACCGCACGGTCTGGTCGAGTTTGTCGTGATCGAGTCCCTGCGAATCCATCCAGATCCCATCCAGATAATGGTTATCCTTCAACACATTCATGGAGTTATATGGAATGTAGATCGTCCGGTTGTCGTCACTGTCTCCTTCCTGCATCCGCGGCTTCACAACTCCGATCACCTGAAACTCCACTCCATCAATCCGAATGTCCTCGCCCACCGCCGGTGCGCCGGAGAATAGTTTGTCCTTGGCCTCGGATCCGATCACCGCTGTCAGCCCGTGCCGCGCATTGTCAGCATCGTCGATAAAACGCCCCTCGCTCATGTCCAGATTCCAGATCTCCTCGATCGCCGGATCAAGCCCATTTACCGGCATCGTGAATGTCCGGTTTCCATTCTGCACGGACGAGTCCTTCTCCGACATTCGCACCACATGCTTGCATAGCGGAACATTATTTCGCATCAGCTCAATGTCGTCATTGGTGAACCGAATTTGCACTCCCGCTTTATTCCCGCCCGCCTGCTGCGAGGTTCGTCCCGGAAATATCCCAACCGCGGTCGCTCCGAAGCTCTGAAAAATGTTTTCAATCGCAGTCCCAAATCCATTCCCGTACGCCAGCAACAGAACCACGGTTGCGATTCCCCATGCCATCCCCGCCATAGTCAGCAAGGTCTTGCGCAAGTCATGCCTCATCGCCGCAACCGCCTGTCCAAGCAGGTCTCGATGCATAATTCTTCAGCTTCTAGCGGTTGGCTCCTATCGAAGCCTAACTAAGTCTTGCCTGCCAACTCTGGGTATTGGCATTATGCCTAATGGCCGCGACGAGCGGCCGGCTATAAGCCAGCAGCTAGAAGCTGCTCCTATTCCTTCCGCAGTGCCTCCACGGGCTGCAACAACGCCGCCCGCCGCGCCGGATACAATCCCGCCGCCACTCCCGCGACTGCCAGCGATACCACAGCCAATGCCGCCGTCCGCGCCACCAGCTTTGGCGGATCAAAGCCTTCACCCAGCGATACTCCCGATAATGCCGCCATCACGCCCGCAGCCGCCGCAATCCCCGTAGTCCCGCTCAGCAATGTAAGAAAAGCACCTTCGACAAAAAATTGAAACATGATACTCGCGTGGGTAGCCCCCAGCGCCTTGCGCAAGCCGATCTCCTGCGTACGGTCCGCCACGGCCACCAGCATGATGTTGATGATCCCGATTGCACCCAGCCCGAGCGTCACCAGCCCAACGCTTCCCAGAAAGGTATTCATGGCATCGAAAATCTTGCCCACCTGATCCACCGTCTGTACCGTGTCCCACTCATCGAATGAATCCAGATTGTTCGGATCGAAGGCGTGATTGCGTGCGACCACTTTATGCACCTCCAGTTTCGCCGCCTGGTGCACTGCTCGCGTCTTCGGTTGGTAGTTGATAAAGGAAATCACATCCGGCGCTTCGCCCACATTAATCGGGCGAAAATACTCCCGCATCGTGGTGAATGGCAAGAAGCTCCGCAGATTAAACGTGTTGTTGTCCCCGTGCCCGATGCGCTGCAAAGTTCCAATCACCTCAAACTGCACGCCATTGAGCAGGATCGTGCTTCCCACCGCCGGACGCCCCGGAAATAAGGTCCGCTGCACCTCATCTCCCAGCACAATGACCGCCCGCTTCTGCGCAATGTCCATCTCGTTCAGCCAGCGTCCTTCCTTGATGGGAAGGTAGCGAATCTGGTTGAACATCGCTGGCACTCCCAGCATCTGCCCACTGGCTTGAAAGAAATCGCTCACTGCGCGAATATCGTTTCGCGAAATTACCGGAGCCGCCGCACCCACGCTGCGGCAATCGCGCAAAATGTCCCGATAATCGCGATCTGTCAAGTAATACTGCCGCAGTGACGTAAAGCTCCCCTGCATCGCCGGAGCCCGCCCCGACCAGATGAACATGACGTTCTCGCCCAGCGTGTCGAACTGCTTCTTATTTCCTGAGCGAAATCCCTCGCCCAGCCCTACCAGCAGCAACAGCGAAAACACTCCCCATGCAATCCCGAACATGGTTAAAAACGACCGCAGCTTGTGTCCCCACAAGGTTTGTAACGTTTGCCCGAAGATGTCGAAAAGAAGCCGCACTCCAACTGATTATATGGCCGGTGAATCAAAGCTTAATATCCCATCATCCCCCTCGATGTATTAACATTCACGAAGCTTTAGAGTCCAAAAATGATGCAAAGCGAAACCACGCATTTCCCCGCCACTCCCATTGCCTTGAGGATGGCTGTCGCCATCGGCATCGGAATGTTGGCGGGCATGGAGCGCGAATGGTCGAACAAAGACGTTGGCGTTCGCACCTTCTCCATCGTCGCGCTGCTCGGCATGCTCGCTTCCCTCATCGGACCCAACGTCGCCATCGCTGCCTTGATCGGTGTGTTCTTGCTGATTGGGTCCATGAACACGCGCAGCATTCTGACCGACCGGTCCTTGGAGATCACCACCTCCGCCGCTTTGATGTTGAACTACCTCCTCGGAGTTCTGGTCGGTCTGGGTCACATATTCACTCCCGTTGCAGGCGCGATTGTCATGACCATGCTTCTCGCCTGGAAGACCGAACTCAGCCGCTTCGCTGGTGGTTTGCAGCCTTCTGAGATTCGCAGCGCCGTCTTGCTCGGCCTGATCGGCTTTGTGATTTAGCCCGTCCTGCCCAACCGCTATGTCGATCCCTGGCAATTGTTCAATCCAAGCGATGCCTGGATCAGCGTTATCGCCATCGCTGGAATTGGTTTTATCAATTATGTATTTCGTCGAATTTACAGCACGCGAGGCCTCTACCTGGGCGCCATCTTCGGCGGCCTCGTAAATAGTAGTGCTACCATCGCCGAGCTGGGCACTCGTTTACAGGAAACCGGAATGGTGGCTCGAAGGACAACCTTGTGCTTGTCGACCACTATCGCTAGGTTCGCCAGAAATCTGATTCTCGCCACTATTTTCTCGCCCCGCTCCCTGAGCGCTACGCTGGCGCCACTGCTCGCCATGACCCTGGTTGCCGGCCTCTGGGTCTGGCGCGACCGCAGAATTGAGGAACCGGTACCGGGAACTCTCAGCCTCACCTCTCCGATCTCGCAGAGTAAAGTGATTTGGTTTGGAACCGTGTTCATCGCAATCCAGGTCGTCGGAACTCTACTCACCAGATACTTTGGCAGCTTCGGCATGTTTACCACAGGCATTTTCGGCGGACTCGTAAGCAGCGCCAGCACGACGGCCGCTGCGGCCACGATGGCAATGCACGGCAAAATCACTGCCTCACTGGCCGGCAGCGCCACTGTGCTCACGTCCCTGGCCAGCGCCGCCGTCAATCTGCCAATTGTCTGGCGGACGATCAAGGACAAAGCTGTGGTCAAAACATTAGCCCTAAAGATGGCCACAGTGATGGGAACCGGCATTGCCGCCATCGCGATCGATCGAATTTTCCAATTCTCGGAGTTGCTAGTGCGCAAGTGAGCATTTGAGACTCGCAGGCTGCCGGAAAATTTATAGCCTGCGGTTCGCGTAAAGCCGTGGGTTCAAGCATTGCCGGGGCGCAAATACCGAAAGCTAGTTGCATTTTCCGTTTCTGAAAGACCTTCCACGGAGCCGCCGCCACGTGCGGATTACTTGATAAATCTCGCAGAAATGGCGGACACCCACATTGTGCGGTGCCGAGCGCCATTGCAACTTGAATTCGAGCTCGCGGGTCTGGGTTTGGTTGTTGCAGGCTACCGAGGAGACGCCAATGATCTCGTATCCAGCCTTCTGGACCATGGCTCGGATCGTTTCCTGCCCGGGCTCATGGCGCTCCGTCGTCAGATATAGGACTCGGTGTTGTTCCTGTTTCATGCGGTAGTCGAACCAACGCAGACCAGAGAGCACCAGCATGCCTAGCGCAAAAGCCGCATGCCAAGTGCAATCTGCCCACCCCGAAGCAAAGGCCAATGACGGTGACAAACCACAATGTGGCGGCGGTTGTAGCACCAAGGACGAACCCATCGCGCCGCGGAATAGCGCCCCCGCCAATAAATCCCACCCCCGTCAAGATGCGCCACGGCAAACGCATCAGGTCCATCCTTATGAAGGAATCCGGGGTTCTTCCCTTTGTGGCCAGCAACAAGTTGGTCTGAATCATGGCGACGGCGGACGCCAAACACACTAATAGCGTTGTGCGGAGCCCAGCCGGACCTCCACGCTCCCGGCGATCCAGGCCAATCAAAGCTCCCGCCACGACGGACAGCGCCAACCTCACCGCGATCTCGTGCCCGGTCAATGTTAGAGGCATTTTCCCCTCCTGAGTGGAAGCAAAATCATACACGCCACACGACGAACCCTTGGTCACAGCGGCACCCCAAACAGCCCGCGACTGCATTGCTGTCGGAATACTGCCATTTCACCAGCTACGCTGTACCCGGGACATCGGTGAAAGCAGCAGTATCCCCCGAAAGATTTTTGTCCCACCCCTGACAAATTCTTTTCCCTCCCCCGCAAAACTCCGTTATTCTCTACCCGGATGACCACGCTGGCACTTTCCGAACTTCTCGGCGCCACCGTCTATGACCCGTCTGGCGCGGCTACCGGGAAAGTGCGCGAAGTGACGCTCGCCCCGCAGGAAGACCGCACACGCATCGCCTCGCTTATCGTCAAAACTAAATCCGGCAACCGTGTGCTTGCCTTCTCGGCCATCTCCACCATTGACGCGAACATTCACGCTTCCACCAATCCAGCTGAGTGGCCGGCTGCCAATGGTGCCGAAGGATTATTCCTCCTCGAGCGTGATCTACTGGATCAGCAAGTGATTGACATCAACGGCCGCAAGGTCGTCCGCGTGAACGACGTCGAACTCCAGATCGATGCCATCAGCGGCGTAGGAGGCCCGCATGCCTCCCTGAGTGTCGCCTCGGTGGACATCGGCGCCCGTGGAGCGATCCGCCGCCTTCTTCGCGGCCTCGCACCCCGCTCTGCCCTGCATGCCCTGTTGCAGAGAATTCCGCTTCGCGCCATCCCGTGGAGTTTTGTCGATCTCATCGAGACCGATCCTGCACGCCGCATAAAGCTGAAAATCTCCAACGAAGGTCTCGCAAAACTCCATCCCGCCGACATTGCCGACATTGTCGAAGACCTCGCCCCCGACGAGCGCGAAGCGGTCTTCCGCACACTCGACGAAGATGTCGCCGCCGAGACTTTGGAAGAAGTGGACCCCAAGGTTCAGCGATCCATCGTCGAATCTCTCGACTCCGAGCGTGCCGCCGACATTGTCGAGGAAATGGATCCCGACGCTGCCGCCGATCTTCTCGCCGATCTCTCGCAGGATCACACGGAACAAATCCTGGTCGAGATGGAGCCTGAAGCCAGCCAGGAAGTCGTCGAACTGCTCGAACACCGCGAAGAGACCGCTGCCGGCCGCATGACCACCGAGTTCCTCGCGCTGCCGGTCACGGCGACCGTGGAAAATGCCATAGGCGTACTGCGCGAATTTGAGGGCGGCGTTGAAACCGTCGGCACCATTTATCTGGTCGATACCCGCGGCACCCTCGCCGGCGCCGTTCCCCTCGCCAAACTTGTGCTGGCCCAACCCGACACTCCGCTCCTCTCGATGACTTCCGAGCCTCTGGTGTCTACACCAGAAAACACCAGCGACAACGAGGTCGCCGAACTTTTCGACAAATACAATCTTGTCACTCTTCCGGTCATCGATAAGCACAATAAACTCGTGGGAGTCATCACCTCTGACGACGTGATTTCCATGCTCCGCTCGAAACTGTGATTTTGGTGGCGTTGTTTTGTTAGTTAGGTGTGGCTTTCTTTTGGCAGTGCGGAGTTGCGTTCCGGTGGCGCAGCGCTTCCGCGCTGCGCTAGATGCTGCCATGATGAGGGCTTCAGGCACTGCGGTGTGAGAGCGGCGGTTTTACCCGCCACTTAGTTTTGATCCGTGTTAATCCGCGGCCAGCCGTTTCTTTCAGTCGCTCTCGGTATAATCAAAAGTTCTCTGGAGACCACACTTGCCCTTCGATGACCTCCGTCAGTGGATCGCCGCGCTCGACCGCGCCGGCGAACTCAAACGCATCCAAACCGAGGTCGATCCCATTCTCGAAATCGCCGAAATCACCGACCGCGTAAGCAAATTGAAAACTGGCAAGCCCGGTGGCCCCGCCCTCCTTTTTCAAAACATAAAAGGTCACCCCGGATCTCAACTCCTCATCAATCAATTCGGCTCCGAATCCCGCATGAAGCTCGCTCTCGGCGTTTCCTCCTTCGACGAGTTCGCCGACCGCATCCGCGTCTTCATGGATCTCAAATCCCCGCAAGGTTTTCTCGACAAACTTAAAATGATTCCACTGCTTACCGAAGCCGGAAAATTTTTCCCAAAGACCGTGCCCACCGGCCCCTGCAAAGAGGTCATCCAGCGTGACCATTTCTCCCTCCTCGACTTTCCCAGCCTGCAATGCTGGCCTCAGGACGCTGGCCGATTCATCACTCTCCCCTGCGTCATCACCCGCGACCCCAACTCCGGCAAACGAAATGTTGGAATGTATCGCCTGCAGGTCTACGATGCCCACACCACGGCCGCGCACTGGCAGAGACAAAAGGTTGCTGCTGAGCATGCGCGGCAGCGAATGCGCTCCGCGGCGCAGGCCGCATGGGGACAGCCGAGCGCGACTGTCCAGGGAAGCCAATCCCGCTCGGCGGCAGTCGACATCATGGCGCGCTCGTCTGGCGGGCAAGTCCTGGCTGAGGGAAATCATTCCTCGGGATGCATGGAAGTCGCTGTCGCTATCGGCACCGATCCTGCCGTAACTTTCTCTGCCATCGTTCCTGCTCCGCCGGACGTGGAAGAATATCTGATCGCCGGATTTCTCCGCGCTGCTCCTGTCGAACTTGTTAAGTGTGAAACGGTTGATCTGGAAGTTCCAGCAACAAGCGAGATCGTTCTCGAAGGTTATGTCAACCTCGACGAACTCCGCACCGAAGGCCCCTTCGGCGACCACACCGGCTTTTACTCGCTCGCTGATCTCTACCCGGTCTTCCACGTCCAGTGCATCACGCATAGAAAAAATCCCATCTACGCGACCACCATCGTCGGCAAGCCGCCGATGGAGGATGCCTACATGGGCAAAGCCGTGGAGCGCGTTTTTCTACCGCTGATGCGCCTCACCATTCCTGAATTGATCGACATCAATCTCCCGATCGAAGGCGTCTTCCACAATCTAATGATCGTCTCCATCCGAAAGTCCTATCCCGGGCAGGCGCGCAAAGTGATGAACGCAATCTGGTCGCTCGGCCAAGCCATGTTCACGAAGTGCATCATCGTGGTCGACGAGGACGTCGACGTTCAAAATATCCCCGACGTCACTCTCAAAGTTCTCAACCACATCGATCCCGAACGCGACATCCAGTTCACTCTCGGTCCCGTCGATTCGCTCGACCACGCCTCCCGCCTCGCCAACTACGGCTCGAAGATGGGCATCGACGCCACGCGCAAATGGCCCACTGAAGGCTTCACCCGCCCATGGCCTGATGAAATTGTCATGGACGCGAAAACGAAAGCGTTGGTGGATAGCAAGTGGACATCCCTTGCCAAAGAGTTAGGGATTGAGTAGCTCGTGTGGGACGGACACACTTCGGCAAGCGCAGGGCAGGCTTTGTCCTTCGCTTTTGACTTTGAAAAGCTTCGACACGGTTTAACAGTCGAGGCGGAGGCGTAGAGCATCAGGTGCCCATGGCTTCGAAAATCGCGAAGTGTGGGGCAGCCTCAGTCCCGGCGAAGGCCGCCATCTCATCGGTTGGCGTCTCAGCTTCGAGATCGATATCCCCGCCCTGTCTCCACAATGGGTGCTTTCAGCCCGATTCGGAATGACATCGCTTTTATGGAGCAAAGCAGTTTTTGGGCAAACCCAGAAACAAAAACGGCCCGGACTGATAGGCCTGTGCCGTTCGCTTCTTACCTTCGATATTCAGAGCATCAACCCGCCGAGGGTAAATGGGGAGACGAAACTCAAGTTTATATCTATCAGCCCCGTCATCGACTGAACCACAAACATTCGAGTTCACGCACCCCCTCCCGGCGATCAAACTGCCCCGAGCAGGTGTTAATTGCCCATCTTCTTGATTGCTCCCAGAGGGGTCTGCAGCGTTCCGTCGTTGTTGACGTCGAAGCCGTAGGAAAACGGCGTGAACGATCCAGCCTTGTAGAAAACCAGCTTGCCGTCGCCCATAAAGCAATCGAATGGCATCTCACCACCCAATCCTTCGGTAATTGTCGCCCTGCCGGATCGAAAAACCACCGTCATGCCGCCCATGCCCGAGACGTGCTCCCAGCGGCCTTCATACTTGCCGGCGCAGCTCGTGAGTCCCGGCTTGGGAGATTGCCCTGCCGTCCGTTGGGCGGGAGGCGCCGGCGGAGGCGTGGTCGACATGCGGATATTTTCGGGGGTCGTATTCACGATGTCGGAGCCGAAGCCCGTATCGACGCCGGGCACTTTTATGTCGTACATGTTGAGATTCTGCCCACGGATCTCACCCTCCATCCAATGGCCGTTCACCAGCACTTGCACGCGATCGTGGAGATCGTATTGTCCCGCCGCGTGATCCTCAGCCGTGAGTTTTCCGAGCCGGCGCACTTCGAATGGCCAGAGTTTTGAAACGTCAATCCCATTCGGCAGATGGACCACGTAAGAACGCCCGTGCACCTGGATGACCTTGGCTTCCTGCCACCCATCGATCAAAACGCGAACCGTATCGCCCACCTTGAATCCGCCTCCGCCGGTTTGCGAATTGACCGCAGCTGATCCCGCAGCATTGCTGCCAGCGGGCGCGCGCGCCTTAAACGGGGAAGGCGCCGGCGGAATCTCGCCGCGGTGAGGGGCGGCCTGCGCTTCGGCCGGCGTTTGCGCGTGACACTTCGCGGGGAGCAATACCTCCAGTTGCACGCGCAACGCCTCGCCTCGCTGATAGGCCTGTCCGTTCTTGTAGTTCTGGTAATCGCAGGCGCCGGTGGTGCTGTTGCAGGAAAACACTTTGAAGCTTTGGCCGTCCTTGCAAACGTATACAACATTCGTTTGCAGCGCCGGGGTCTGCGCGAGAGCACCGGCAACCGGCAGAACCAAAAGTAGACTTCTTATCACCAGTGTGCGCATCTGAGCGCCTCCGTTCTTACGTCAGAGCGCGGGAGCCAACGTTTTTGGCTCCCGAAAGGTTTTCGCGGAAGAGTATCACACGGCGACGACCAGCAAGAACTGCAGGCAGCCATTCAGTCAGCCGAGCTAACTTCTGCTTTGTCGAATCCATAGGGTCTGTTGCATCGGGTCTCTTGCTATTGACAGTGCATTCCGTCGATGAGAAACTGCGGTGGTCGGCTTCGACAGTGCGGTTTGGCCCGCTCGCCCCACCCGCAGCCTATTCCGGCTATGTAGCCCCAACAACGGGCATGAATACGCATCCCAACCTCGACCGGGAGATATTCCAGCAGCTTCTAGCCAGCGTGTTTGCAGTTCAAGAAAGTCGGATGGATAGTCAATCCCTCTCCGCCATAATGGAAATGCAACGCTTGGTCGCGGGTGGAAAGCTTGACGTCGATGGTGCAATGCACCTGATCGTTGAGGCTGCGAAGAACGTAGCCAACGCCAGCGGAGTCGCCGTCGGCCTATTGAAGGGAGGCCAACTCATCTACCGTGCCGGAAGCGGAAGCGCCGTGACTAACGTCGGGCGCCAGGTAACGGCATCGCTGACGGTTACCGCAAGCACCAAAACAAACCGCGAGATTCTCCGTGTCGAGAACGCCCAGACGGATACCCGGATCGAAGCGGCCATTTGCCGGCAATTTGGAGCCAACTCGCTCTTAATCCTTCCGATTTACCACGAGCAGATATTGGCAGGAGTGCTGGAGATTTTGTTCAGCGAACCGCACGCCTTTCAGGATCGAGAAGTGCGCACCTACCGGTTGATGGCCGAACAGATCGAGGCGACACTATCCCAGGCCGCCCAGTTTAAAGCCGAGACGAAGGTTAAGGGCGAACTCCCCGCAGCACCACAACTCGCGAAGCCGATGACGGCGGAAAGAGAAATCTCTCGCCATCACGCGGTAGTGGCTTCGATTTTGGCGAGCCCGCGTTCGATCTATCAGCGATGCGGAGGACGACTGCCGGGACTACGGCTGGCGATGGTCAAGGAATCATCCCTACTCAAGCAGTCATCGTTGCTCGCGACGAGGATCGCGCTGCGAGCGAGGGACACCAGTTGGCACAAGCGTGGATGGAACTTATCCCTGGCAACCGCTGCTATCGTGCTGGGGCTAACTTCCTTGCTGGCCTACCGAGGTCACATTCGGGCATCCCACATGAGATCGTCTGCGATAGCCTCCTCGTCAGCGATTGAGTCCCAGGCACGGGTCCAGGCGCAACCGGCATCGTCTGCGTCCGGGCTCCAGCGAGCGAGTGTTCCGGCAAAAAGCACCAGGTCTGCAAGAACTACACGGCGGCTGGCGAGGGCGAGGAAGAATGAAATTCGTCACATTGGGGATGATGTGACCGTACGCTATTTTACTTACACATCTTCACCGCAGCCGCGGCGGGTCTCGCAGACTCGCATTGATTACATTGGAAATGATGTCACGGTGCGCTACTTTACTCCGCAACCCGTGGCCGGGCCTGACCACCCGTAAAGCCTGCTGCTTTCGGTGTTTACGGTGGCGGTTCTTCGGCGGCAGACGACTAGTGGCGCTGTGATCCTCTGGCTGCCTTGCGCTGCGCTTTCTGATTTCTCTTCATGATTTTGCGCTGCTTCTTGGCTGCCTTCTTCACCGATTTTTGTTGCTGCTTGGCGGCCTTCCGGGCTTCGCTCCCATTCTCTCCGATACTCCTGTTCTCAGGTTGAGCATAAACAGGTATCGACCACGCACCGCTCAAGCCGATCAGAAGCACCAGGGCTGCAATTCGTTTCATAGGGTCTCCGCGGGGAGGATCATCCACCGATCTTACACCGAGTCGGCCCCACACTATGAGGACATTCGCGATTAAACGACCGGAAGAGCCCCCGAAAGTTCAATATGCTAAGAGGGACCGATGATTCCGGCGATGGCTCGGGACGCCGGCGATTTGGCCGGTTTGCCCTTCGCCTCGAGTACGTCGAGATATTTCAGGCCGGTGCCGGTATTAAATAGAACGACTGAGTCGTCCGGGGTGAAGAAGTTCCGCGCGAGAAGTTTCTGGTACGCAGCCAGGCTCGCCGCGCCTTCAGGAGCGGCGAAGATGCCTTCCCGCTTCGCCCAGTGGCGTGCAGCCGCCAGAATCTCAGTGTCGGTTACGGCCAGGGCGAGACCGCCGCTTTGCTTGAGGATATCCAGAATAAGGTAATCGCCGTAGGGTTTAGGAACCCGCAGGCCAGCGGCTAGCGTGAAGGCGTTTGGCCACATTTCCGAGGCGGTTCGACCTTCATCCCAGGCGCTAACAATCGGAGCGCAGCCGGAAGCCTGCACGCTGATCATGTTGGGACGTTCCGGGCCGATGAAGCCTAATTGCTCCAATTCGTCGAATGCTTTCCACATGCCGAGCAGGCCGACACCTCCGCCCGTGGGATAGATGATCCCATCGGGAAGTTTCCAGCCGAACTGCTCGGCGACTTCATAGCCCATTGTCTTTTTGCCTTCGACACGGTAGGGCTCTTTTGTCGTAGAGACGTCGAACCATCCGTCGTTTTTCCAAGACTCGCTCTCCTTCAGTTCGGCGAGCTTCCCGGCGCAATCGGAAATGAGACCATCGACCAGCGTGACCTGCGCTCCGTAATAATCGCACTCGACGCGGTTGGCTATCGGGACATCTTTGGGCATAAGGATGTGCGCTTCGAGATTGGCGGCAGCGGCGTAGGCGGCCAATGCTCCGGCGGCGTTTCCGGCAGAAGTGATCGCAAGTTTCTTCAACCCGAAATGCTGAGCCATGGTTACCGCGGCGGAGAGTCCGCGGGCTTTGAAAGAGCCGGTTGGATTCATGCCTTCGTCCTTGATGAAGACGTTCGAATATTCGCGGCTGCGCAGCATGGGAGTGAACCCTTCGCCGAGTGTGACAGGAGCAGCCTCGGGAAGGACAGCATCGTACCGCCACATGGTGGGAGCGAGCGGAAGCAGCGATGCGGGAGAGAACGTTTTCTTGATCTCGGCAAGATCGTAGCGTGCGTAAAGGATGCCGCCATCTTTTGAGCAAACTGTTTGAGGGCGGTCAGCGGGATAATGCTCTCGGCAGCGGGTACATTCGAGATGAGTGGGGCGGGACACGAAAAGAGTTTATCAGGGCACGCGCAAAGGCTCATACTGCGCGCCCCCGCTAGCGGTTCGACGATGCGGTGGATACAACTGAGGCGGGCACGAAGATGACTGCCAAGTCATCCCCGTAGGCCCGCTGCCAATTAGGGGATACAGCCAGGAGGGTGGCTAACGCGGAGTCTGTGGGGAGGACCACATATCGAACCGGGTACTGTTCGAAAAAGTTCTGCCATCCCGGTTCCGCGTGCAATGTCTTTAAGTAGGACTTGAGAAACTGCTCTCCGTAGAAATCGTGGCGGTCATCCACCGCCACTTTTATTTGCGGATAGAGGCGGTAAATGAGATAACCGCCCCACGAATCGGGCGCGAATACGGGGCCCGGTTCAACCGTCCGTGTGGCATGAATCATGCGCACATCGTGCCTCGCGACATAGTCCACCGCCGCAATCGGGAAGCGCTTGCCGTCAAAGTGCGCGTGCATGAGCGGTTTCATCCCCACCCTGCCGCCATGGGAAGCAATCCAGCCTGCCAGCACGACTGCCATGATCGGCCAGAGATGGCCGCGGAGGCTCGATTCCATTGCTTGCATCCTCTCCGCAAAATGTGGGGATGCCCCCCCTTGCGATGTCAGCAGGTTTCGCCGCTTGGAGAACCCCTCGGCAACATTCTGAGCCGCATCGGAAAGCCACGGGCCAATCACCAAAATCATCAGCAGTGCAGACACCGGAATATTGCGCGACGCATACAGGCCGGAAAGCATCGCAAACAAAGCAACTAGAATTCCGCTCGCTCGAAGCTCGCTTGACTCGCGCCTTCTGGCCGCCACGGCGACAAATGCCAGCACCAGCAAAGCTGCAAAACATTTCTGCGCCACGCCGTGAAAGTTCGGGGATTGGAATTCATCAATGCGGTCCATCAGAAACCGGTTGGACAGATAGCGGTAGATGTGAAGGTGCAATTTCCAGCCATCAGGGTTTGCGAGAGTTGCCAGGGCGCTGAACATTCCCACGAGTAACAGCGTTCGAGCGAGTCTCCCCACCCCTATTTTTTGCAGGGCGTCTTCGAAGCGATCTTCTTCCAAACTGAACCATTGCCAGGCAGCACAGAGCCAATAAATGCCGAGCAGCACGAAGCCGACCAGGAATCCTCCATGGATATTGACCCAGACGAGCATTACCACCGGCAGGAGCCATAGAAAATGGCGCCGGCCCCCGGCGGAACTGCTACGAACTTGTCTCTCGGAGGACTCCAGTACCCAAAACCACAACACTGTGAACAGCCAACTCACGACGTGAGGCCGCGTGAAAAAATGAATCATGGATGCGGACGCACCGAGTAACACAAGGGCGAGAGCCACGAGAAAATTTGTGCTCCAGCGCAAAAGCAATCGAAACGACGACGAGAAAGTCACAGCGATGATCAGAGCTGTGAAGAAAACCACACCATGCAAACCGGCGATACTGTCCAGCCACCCGACCAGTACGTCGTAGAGCCACTCCCACGCAAACCAGGGGCGTCCTGCCATCGTCGAAGAAAACGGGTCGGCATGCGGAATCGCATGGGTAGCCAGAATCAGTTGTCCGGTCCGAATGTGCCAGCCAATTCCAGCGTCACCTAGCAGACGCACTGAGAGAGAAGTGAATGTGAGCAACCCGAGGAGGGCAACGAAAATCAAATCTCCGATTGACGGCATTAGCCACCGCACGCACTGATGTACCAGCATGGGATCAAGATTTTCTTTGCCAGAACTTCTGGAGCGGATTGCCATCGCGCTGAATCTTATAGAGTGACGCAATGAACGGCAAGCATACACACCGGGTGGTGATTGTGGGAGCGGGCTTTGGCGGGCTGAACGCAGCCACAACGCTGGCCCGCGCAGACGTGAAAATCACCGTCATCGACCAGAAGAATTATCACACCTTCCAGCCTCTGCTTTATCAAGTGGCGACGGCGGGTTTGTCGCCCGGCGAAATTGCCGAACCGATCCGGTCGATTCTGAGCCGGCACAAAAATGTCGAAGTGTTGATGGCCGAGGTTACGGGCTTCGACCTGGACCGCCGGCTCGTCCGAATGGCAGATCAGGAAGTCGGCTACGACTCGCTCATTATCGCCGCGGGGGCACAACACGCTTATTTCGGGCACGACGAATGGGCCGAAATGGCGCCGGGCCTTAAGACGATCGAGGACGCGCTCGAAATTCGGCGGCGGGTTCTCCTGGCTTTTGAACTTGCCGAGGGCCATGCTTTTGCAGGCGAACCCGAGGATCCATTGAATTTTATCGTTGTCGGTGCCGGGCCCACAGGAGTGGAACTGGCCGGAACTCTGGCTGAAATATGCCAGCACGCGCTGGCGAACGATTTTCGCGCGATCGATCCACGACGCACGCGTATCCATCTCCTCGAAGGCGGACCGCATGTGCTTCCGTCCTATCCCGAGGATCTTTCACGCAGCGCCTTGGAGCAACTGCAGCGCCTGGGCGTGGAAGTCCATACATCAACCATGGTCACGAATATTGAGCCGGGCGCGATTTCGATGGGTCAAACCAAGATGAAAGCGACCGCCATTTTATGGGCCGCGGGTGTCGCCGCGTCCTCGCTGGGTAAGAAACTGGCTGCAACTGTCGATCGCGCCGGAAGAGTGCTGGTCGAACAAGATCTAAGCATCCCTGGCCATCCGGAAGTTTTTGTCATTGGAGATCTTGCCGCTCTCAAGGATGCTTCCGGCAAACTGCTGCCTGGCGTAGCGCCCGTAGCCATTCTGGAAGGGCGATATGTCGCCAAGCTGATTCGCCGAGAAATTAGAGCTGGCGAAACCTCAGGAGCTCAGCTGGAGCAGCGCAAGCCCTTTCACTATTGGGATAAGGGCAGCCTGGCAACGATTGGGCGCGCCGCGGCGGTGGCGCAGTTTGGAAAGATTCACATCTCTGGATTCATGGCGTGGCTGGCTTGGCTCTTTATCCATATTTTCTTTCTGATCGGCTTCCAGAACCGTGTGCTGGTTCTCATCCAGTGGGCCTGGTCGTATTTTACCTATGAACGGGGCGCCCGGTTGATCACTGGCAGCACGCGTCTTCCCGGGTGGAATGGCAGGGCTGCTAACGTTGAACGAGAAACCTCCGCTACGATCCACAAATAGGAGTAAGAATATTCTTGAGAGCATTAGCTTAAGGAACGGTAAACCATGGGCTGGGAGTATCTCGATGCGGTCTGACTTGCGCACCATGAAGATCAGCGTGCTCTGGCGCATTCTTGGCGCCGTCGTAGTGGCCTTTTTTTGGTGTTCGGGCGCGTCGGCGGAAATCCTGAAGATCGTCGTCGACGATACGATTCAGCCCATCACGCAAGAATACATTTCCCGTGCCATTGACGAGGCGCAGCGGCGCAACCACCAAGCTGTATTGATCGAGATCAATACGCCCGGCGGCCTGGTCGATTCCACGCGGAGGATCATTGAACAAATTACTTCGTCGCAGGTTCCCGTGATTGTCTACGTAGCGCCGAGCGGCAGCCGCGCGGGTTCGGCAGGAATTTTTATTCTGGAAGCCGCCGACGTTGCCGCCATGGCCCCGGGTACCAACGCAGGCGCGGCGCATCCCGTCGTGATTGGCCCGCTCGCCCCTAAAATTGATGACGAAATGAAGCGCAAGATTGAGAACGATACGGCGGCTCTCATGCGCTCGGTCGCTTCCAAACGCGGACGCAACGTCGAGGTCGCCGAAAGTGCCGTGCTCGAATCGAAGTCATTCACCGAGCAAGAAGCACTTTCCCAGCATCTCATCGACTATGTTGCCTCCAGCCAAGACGACCTTTTCCGCCAGATGGAAGGCAAGAGCTTCAAGCGCTTCAATGGTCAAGCGGTGACTCTGAATCTATCCGGCCAATCGGTCGTGCCCTTCGGCATGACGCTGAAGGAGCGCATTCTCGGCGAGTTGATGGACCCTAACGTCTCTTTCATTCTGCTCGCCATCGGGGCACTTGCGCTTTATGCGGAGTTCAATCACCCGGGAGCGGTTGTTCCGGGAACCGTGGGCGTTGTCTTCATTTTGATCGCGGCCTTTGCTCTGAACCTGCTACCTACGCGCTTTGCCGCGCTGGTGCTCATTCTAGGGGCATTCGCGTTATTCGCCGCCGAAGCGAAATTCGCAAGCCATGGAGTCCTCACGATCGGCGGCATCAGCTTGCTCACTCTGGGAGGACTGTTGCTAGTCGACTCCCCGATCCCGGAGATGCGCGTTCACCTGCTAACGGCTCTCGCCGTAAGTATTCCGCTCGGTTTGATCACCGCGTTCCTGATGGGCATTGCACTCAAAGCCCGTCGCAATAAGCTTGCCTCCGGTGCACAGGGACTAATCGGCGAAACTGGAATCGCCCAAACCGCGCTCTTTCCACGCGGAAAGATTTTTGTCCACGGTGAGATTTGGGATGCCGTCTCATCCAGTGACGTAGCAGCGGGCCAACCCGTGGTGGTACGCCGAATCGACGGACTGCTGCTACATGTCGATCCGGTGGCAGTAGGGCAGGCCGCACCAGCACAAGCAACCGTTTCACTCTGAATTACGCGCTCTCCCGCGCCCATTGCGTTACAATCCGCCTCATACGTACTTGTTCGCCTTTAAGCAGTGGAGGAACGTTATGGAACTTGGTTTTGGCTTCTCTACCGTGGTCGTGGTTATTGTCGTCCTCTACGTGCTGAGTTCGATCAAAATCCTGGCGGAGTACGAACGCGGAGTCATCTTCCGGCTTGGCCGCCTTCTGACCACCGCTAAGGGGCCGGGTGTAGCTCTGGTTTTCAGCCCGATTGATCGCATGGTGCGGGTTTCCCTGCGCCAGGAAGCGCTTGAAGTACCTCCGCAAGACATCATCACTCGCGACAATGTCACTCTGAAGGTCAACGCCGTCATTTTTCTGCGGGTTATTGATCCCAACAAGGCGGTAAATGAAGTTTCCAATTACGTCTATCAGACGTCCCAGTTCGCCCAGACCACGTTGCGCTCCGTGCTCGGTGAACAGGAACTGGACGAACTGCTCGCTCACCGGGAAAAAATCAATTTGCGCCTGCAGAGCATTCTCGACATGCATACTTCGCCTTGGGGCGTGAAAGTGACGAACGTGGAGGTGAAGCAGGTCGATATGCCGGAATCCATGTTGCGCGCCATGGCCAAGCAGGCCGAGGCGGAGCGCGAAAAACGGTCCAAGATTATTCACGCCGAGGGTGAATTCTCGGCAGCGCAGCGACTGGTGGATGCGGCGCATCTCCTGGCGACCGAACCGGTCAGCGTTCAGCTACGTTATTTGCAGACCTTAACTGAAATCGGAGTCGAGAAAAATACCACGGTCATCTTCCCCGTCCCGGTGGATTTCTTCTCGGGCTTGCAGAAGATGTTGGGGAAAGTTGGCGATGACACCGCTACAGCAGCCAAGCCTGCGTAGTTTCTCTTCGCAAGACGTTTCGAGAGTCCGGAGGGCTCGCATCGATTTTGAGGAAAGGTTATGCCTTCGTCACAAGACACTGAAATCACATTAGGGACGACAAAGCTTCTGACTCTTTTTTTTGGATTGGTAGTGGTCTGCGCTGTATTCTTCGCGTTGGGCTACACGTTGGGACGCAAGTCCGAAGGCCCATCTGGAACCACCGTGTTGTCTTCCCTGCCCGCATCGAATGGCGCGAAACCGGGCTCGGGCGCTGGTTCATCGGCGCCAATGACTTTCTATAAATCCGGGGAGCAGAGTGCGAACCCGCAATCCGCGTCGACGTCAGGAACCGGCACGGAGGGAGCGCTGGGGCAGCCCGCCAAGTCTTCTTCGGAAGCATCCGGGGCACAAACACAGGGAACACAAACAGCCAATCCACCCGATCCGATGGCCCCTATTCCAACGACGGGCTATTTCGTACAGGTAGCAGCGGTCAGCAAACAGGACGACGCCGAGGCCCTGGTCGACGCCCTCAAGAAAAAACTTTACCCCGCGTTTGTGGCCAGCAATGCCACGACCGACAAGTTGTTTCGGGTGCAGGTGGGCCCGTTCGGTGACATCAAGGAAGCCGAATCGATGCGCTCTCGCCTCATCAACGATGGATACAACCCGATCCTCAAGAAGTGAACTCTTCTATGAAACGTGACCCGCTGCTGAACCGCCGTGTGGTTTTCAAGCTTCACGGCATGGAGCCACTCGACGCCACAATCCTTAAGCAAGACGACAATGGCTACTGGATTCGCGGCGGGACGTTGGCAGACCAACTTGATCAATCCAATTGTTCGCTGCCGGAAAACGATGTTCGCTACCTGGAGTTCAGCCGCATTGAATGGATGCGCGCCCCGCGTCAACGTCCTTAAAGTCACCTCATCGCCTTGTTCTGTATATTGACAACTATCGGTTCTGAAGATATTAGTGGTCTACTTTATGACGACCTCGGTGACGTTTCTCGATAGCGCGCTTCACGCCATAGGTGATCCCACCCGACGGCGCATCTTGGACTCGCTGAAACGTCGCGGCAACAACTCCTCAGGAAAATTTAACGGTCTGTGCGCCGGCGACATTGAACAACAGGTGCATCTATCGCAACCCACTATCTCTCATCACATGGCGATTCTAACGAAGGCGGGATTGGTCGAAGTCGTGAAGCAGGGCCAGTGGCGCTGGTACCGCCGCAATGAAAAAGCTCTGCGACGGCTGGTAAAAAGCCTGCGGGCACAACTGTAATCAGGCGGAGGCCACTGCCGCGTGCGCTTTCTGCAGAAGGCGTCGTGCCTGCGAAATCAAATCTGCAACTTCGAACGGTTTTACGAGATAAGGGATGTTATTTTCCTGCAGGAACGTTCGCTCTTCGCTCTGCTCCAGATTGGAGAACATGAATAGCGTGTGTTTCTCCATGTCTGAGCAATTTTCTTGAAGCCACAGGTAGGCTTCCTTTGCATGCCAATCGCCCGGCATTTTCCCGCTCATGATCACGGCATCGAAAGGCTCGGAGAGCAGGCGCGTCTTCACGTCTTCACTGTTGGTCGCAACCACCACGTGGGCGCCGGCGCCGGTGAGCACATCTCGCTCAAACTCCAACACCGCCTCTTCTTCCTCCACCAGCAGTACGCGGCCCTCAATGGCGCCTTCACGCTTCGGCGGCGCCGGGACCGGCGTCGTCACAATAGTTCCTGCCTTCGCAGCGACGGGCAGACGCACTTCGATCACCGCTCCGCCCTCATACGCATTGTGAGCAGTGATGTCGCCTCCGTGTTCCTTCACAATCCCGTAGCAAATGCTCAGTCCCAGTCCCGTTCCTTTACCGACATTCTTAGTGGTGTAGAAGGGATCGAAGATCCTCTTGGGGTCCTTGATTCCCGGTCCATCATCGGCAAACTGTGCGGTCACGAAGCTACTTTCGCAGAAGACCCGAATCCTCAGCTTTCCCGCACGGCCAGTTTCCAATATGGCGTCCACCGCGTTGTTGATGATATTGAGAAAGACTTGCTCAATCTGGTGAGGATCGGCCACCACCATCGCGGGCTCCGGGCCCAATTCTTTTTCCACGCAGATGTGGTTGACCTTAAGATCGTAATCACGGAGCGTAAGAGTTTCCTCCAGAACCTTCCGAACATCAACCTCCGAACGTTCGGGAGTTCTCTGACGCGCGAAGGAGAGCAGATTCTGCACCACCCGATGGGTGCGCTGGGCCTGTTTAAACATCTTGCTGACGTAATCCTGGGCGCGCTCGTTCAAACCTTCACCTTCCAATAGCTGCGCGTAACCCAAAATCGCGGTCAACGGATTGTTCAGTTCGTGAGCGACGCCGGCGATTAATTGGCCTACAGCGGACATTTTCTCGCTCTGCAAAAGCTGCTCCTGGGTGCGCCGCAGATCTTCGTAGGCCTTGCAAGTCTCTTCGTAGAGACGGACTTTTTCGATGGTGGTGGCCAACTGGCGGCTGATTGCTACGAGCAAGTTTTCTTCGCCGCTGGAGTACTCATATTGCCCGTGGTTGCGAAGTCCCATCATGCCGATTGGGCTGTCCTTTCCCCAGAACAGCACCCATATCCAGGAACCGTCGCTGCTGGAGCGGATGAAGTCCGCCACCGCTCCGCTCAGATGAGGGAGATATTCCGCGGTGATCACTTCCGCTCGCGAACGCATCACCAAATCGCCGAAACCATCGGCAAAGCTGATCTCGGCGGGTCGCGATGCGTCGCAGCTGCGTGGTCCCCAGGCGGCCCGACGCCGGTAAATTGGGACATCAGAATTCGATAAATAAACGGCCCCGCTCTCCGCGCCGAATAGTGAAACTACTTGTCGTAGAGTCAGATTCAGGATTTCATCCAGGTCGAAGGATTGCGTCGCTACGACCGCCATCGCATTTAAGGCGTTGAGTTCGCGGTTGCGCCGCCGCATTTCGTCCTCGGCGCGACGCTTCTCGGTCACATCCAGAACAAAACCCTGATAGCGCTCGATAATCCCCACGACGTTGCGCGTCGCGAAGCTGCTTTCAGCCGCCAGCAACAAAGTTCCGCTCTGCCGCCGCATGGTCATGTCAAAGTTACGGACGAAATTGCGTTGGTCGATGGCTTTGTAAAAGGCGGCACGCTGGGCGGCATCGACGCGAACGTCTTCGTCCATGTTCAGGGAGAGCAAGTCTTCCCGCCGCTGGTACCCCAGCATATGGACAAAAGCGTCATTGCAATCCAGCAAACGACCACCGGGCGTGGCCACGTAGACCCCTTCTTGCACCTGGTCAAATAGCAGGCGGTATTTCTCTTCCGCAGAATGCCGGTCCGTTATATCCCGAACGATGTGGATGGTGCCCTTCTGTGTGCTGCCCTGCTCGGTATAGGAGGAACTAGAAACCAAAGAGAAGCCGCCAAAACAAGGGTCGGCGCCTTCGGTGATCTCCTGCTCGCCGCGCGCACAGTAAGGGCATCCGGTCCACTCCCCCAAAACGTGCGGCAAGACCGAGTCGCAGGTGCCCCCAATCACGTCAGCAGACGATTGTTGCAACTGCTCGAGCAATGTTTGATTGGCTTTGATGACCCGGAACTCCGCGTCGTGCGCCAGAATGATGTCGTGAACCGAATCAAAAGTATTGCGCCACTGCCGCTGCGAGCGCAACACCTGCTCCAGCAAACGGAAATTCTCGATTGCGATTCCCAGGTGGCGACCGCAGGTTTCGAGGAAATCCATCTCCTCCGGCGTTAGGCTCCGCTGCCGCGCGCTGCCTAGAATCAGCAATCCGATAGGCGCTTTCTTTCCCAGCACCGGGACCATCAAGAGCTGATGGATTTTTCCCGACTGCAGCAACTGCTCATTTTCCCCGCTTGCGGCATCTCTCTGGGCTGCCTCCGGCTTACCTCGCTCGATGGTTTGCGACAAGCTCCCGGTCATCTCCGCGATTCCCGCTTCGCGCAGGAATTCGGCCGAAACCCCAACGGCGTGCGTTGCCACGAGATGTCCGCCCTCGATTAGGCGAAACCAAGCAGCTTTGGACTTCGTCAGCTGCCGCAACTCCTCGAGCGCTGTCTCCACCATGCCGCCCTGCTGTTGCGCAACTACAATGCTCTCGGTCAAAGCACGCAGCACACTCAGTCGTTGGGCGCGAGCACGCGCCTCCTGGAACACGACGAATAGCATGGCCAATCCCAGGGCGACATCCGCGCCAACGAAGACGCCCGCAGGGATCTGGCTGGTAAAACGTGGCCAACTCAGATGCTGCGCGAAAAGAAACACTGCGAGCAGCCACACCGCCAGCTCTCGACGGCCCCGCCGGGCACGCAACAAAGCGACTGCAGCGGTGAAAAGAATAATTCGGTAAGAAACTTCCAGAGCAACCCGCAGCGGCAGGAGATCCGGCCATAACTGGAGGCGGGCAACAGCAAAACCCGCTGTGCTTGCCGTGACCGCTGCCAGAGGCGCCAGCAAGTTCCGCTTCGCGATATATACAAAGACTGCGCAAGCAAACAAGCCGACAGCTACCACGAAAGCTGCCTGCTGAACCGGGAGAAGATCGCGTTCAGGAATTCCCATCAGCGCGCCATGGAGCTCGAATAGGCGCGAAATCACGAGGAGCGTCCATCCCGCGGTCCAGATCGCGAAATAGCGTTCACGAAAGATGGACAAAACCAGCAACGAAGCGGCAAGGGTAACCAGCAGAGCCCAAGCGGCGGGCTTTAGGCTCGCGATCGCCGGCTGCACCACGGTGTTCCAGATGGACCAGAGAGAAGCGATCATCGTAATCGATCAACGTTAAACAGATCGGGAGTGCGCCACTAGACGTAACACTGCCAGGCTTCTGAATACCACGGCTAGCCTTGATTTCGATGCTCTTTCGGGACCTGAGTGGTTACTTTAGGCATTTCATCTATGGAGTAGAATCGCCGATAGTATCCTGAGATACCCATGGCTGACCGCATCCTCGTAGTGGACGACGAAGAGGCAATCCGCGAGATTGTCTGCGCCATCCTGAACGCCGCTGGCTACTCCTGCAAACAGGCAGGCTCCGGCATGGAAGCCCTGGCCCTGCTCAACTCCGGTGACGTATTCGAGTTGATGCTTTCCGACTTGATGATGGCGGATCTGGACGGCATCGGGTTGCTGGAACGCACCAAGGAAAAATTTCCGGACATGCCCGTCGTGATGGTGACCGCAGTGCACGATATCTCGGTCGCGCTCGCCGCCATCCGCAATGGCGCTTATGACTATCTGCTCAAACCCTTCGAGCGCGAGCAACTACTCAACGCGGTGAGGCGGTCTTTAGAAAACCGCCGTCTTAAAGTGGAGAACCGTAAATATCAGACCGAATTAGAGTCCCTGGTAGAAGCCCGCACCAACCAACTCCAGGAGGCGATGGCGGACCTGGAGCGCTCCTACGACATCACTCTCGAGGCTCTGGGCGACGCGCTCGACCTTAGAGACGCCGAGACTGAGGGTCACTCTCGCCGCGTGACTGCATTTACGATTGCGATCGCCCGCGAGATGGGCGTACCCCGCGAACAAATTCCGGTCATCGCCCGGGGCGCTTTCCTCCACGATTTCGGCAAAGTGGCCATTCCGGATAAGATCCTCTTCAAACCTGGAAAGCTGGACGATAAAGAAAAAGAGATCATGCAGGAGCATTGCTACCACGGCTACCAGATGCTCAAGAAAATCCCGTTCCTCGCCGAAGCTTGCGAGATTGTCTATTCCCATCAGGAGCATTTTGACGGTTCCGGTTATCCTCGGCGTCTCAAGGGTACAGAAATCCCGCTGGGCGCCCGCATTTTCTCCGTCGCCGACACGCTCGACGCCATCATCTCGGATCGCCCTTATCGCCCGGCCAGGACTCTCGCCCAAGCCCGCGAGGAGATCAAGGCGTGGGCCGGACGCCAGTTCGACCCTGACGTCGTAAATGTGTTTCTGAAAATGTCAGACGCCGTATTCGAAGACCTGCGCCGCCAGGTCGATGCCCAGAACCCCTTCAGCTACTCTGCCAGCGCCAAGGGTGCGTCTTAAGCTGCTCGGCGGCCTGCCTATCGAGTTCCTTTTTCCCTGCAATCACAGACGATCCCGCCGTTCTTACGAGTTGCAGCCGTTCGCTGCAAATGAAAAGATTTCCAGAGTTAAGCGTTCTTCATGCATCTGGAGGTACTCCATGAAATCCGCAAGCTGTATTCTGGCGCTCATTCTTATGGTCGTCGCGTCGCCGGCGCAGGAGCATCCTGTCCTCACTGCGCTTCCGAATTCTGTGTACGTGGCTGCGGATGGTAAGTTCGAATCTGGTCCCGACACTGCAGTGATCCAATTCGATATCTCTGTACAGGAAGATTCCTCGCAGGCCGCCTACCAACACGCTTCTGCAGATGCTGCACAGGTTCGGCAAGTCATGCACGCCAACGGGATTGAACCTAAGGCCGCAACCATCGGATTTCTCTCCGTGCAGCCAATTTACGACTGGAAAAACCCCAAGCGGAAGGTTGTAGGGTATCGAGTTACAACCGATGTCAAGCTCAAGTTGAAGGACTTTTCGAAAATTGGTCCTATTACGCAACAACTTGCCGACGCCAATGTGAGCGAAACGCAAACCCTGAACTATACTCTTGAGGACATGGATGAAGCGAAGACTAAAGCGATAGAAGATGCGTACCGTCGAGCTCGAAACTCGGCTGAGACGATGGCCCGCGCCAGCGAGCGCACTTTAGGAGAACTTTCCTACGCCTCGGTGGATACCTTCGAGAACCAGCGCATGCCCGCGCCCAGGATGGCGCGCGCCATGTCGTCGATGGCAGCTGCTCCCGCTCCTATTGAAGAATTTACTCCGCAAACGGTAACCGTGACGGCGCATGTGAATGCGCTTTTCAATTTGAAGTAGAGTGCTTTGATTCACTGCGGTGGAGACAGCTGCCCCGGCTGTCCGCCAAGCGCAGCGATGCGCTTTGGAAGACTCCTGAACAAAGGCGCCTCAGCCGCCATAGGCCCCTTACGGCGTCGCTTTAGCGACCGCGATTCGGCTCGCATCAACGGTGATGGGACGCTGAATCTCCATCTCGATCGATGTTCCGACGTCCAGCCTCACATCGGCGCCGCGCTTGAGGAGAGCCCACGCTATGCCTGCCGCCGCGCCCGCACCAGCGCCGATCCTCGCTCCGTTCAGTCCTCCGGTGGCCAAACCTCCCGCCGTCGCGCCACCCATGGTCCCGTACACGCCGCCTTTGGCTGCGTCTTCGACTCTTTTCCCAGTATCGCTGTCTTGCTGAATCGTGCCTTCCGAATCCTTCACCGACTTGTTATCCGCCCCCGGCGTGTTCTCAACCGACCCTGGCAGCATGACCGTGTATCCGCTGGGATAAATTATGGAAGTAAAGTGCATCAGAATTTCCGCTCGTCCCTTACCATGCCCGGCGCGCTCCACATGCGCAATCTTTCCCTGAATATAAGACCCCGCCGGAACAACTACCCGGTTATCCATGACAAACGGAAACGCCGTCTCCGCATAAACCGCATCGCCCTCGCGGGCATTCTTGGTGGAAATTGCCTGCTTCAGCGCCAGAGGAATTTTGGTTCCCGCGGGAATCGTCACCACATTTGGATCCGAAACCGGAGAGGATACCGGAGGGGCGGGCCTGTCGTCATTTGGCGAATTTCTCGCGCCCGTCGGGGCGGAGGGAGTTTGACTCGCCGAATCGTTCGACGGCGGGCTGGCCGCCTGACCAAAAGCAACTCCGGAAACCAGAAGGAACGTCAACAGGAAACGCATCGCGCACCTCGCGTCTCGCCGCAAGCCCGTGACGCATGCGGCAATGCAGATTAGGGCAAAGATACCACGCAATCACAGTTTGGATGCGCTCTTGCACTCCTCGGGGTGCTCACTCTCCAAAAACCCGGACAAGGAATCTGCGATTTCCGCTAATAGATCAAGTACTTCTTCCTCACCTGCTCAAATTTTTCCCGGTCTTCCTGCCAATCTTGCGCAATGCGCCGCGGATCCATTCCTGCCATGAGCCCATCGTAAGCGGCTTGATTCACCAGTAGCTCTGGGATGCGCTCGATCTTGTAGTCCTCCGGATAAAGCTTTCGCAACGCCGCTGCCAGCTCAATTCCCAACTCTGGTCCATCGAGCGCGTTGCGATCGGTGAGAATCAAATTCACGCCTTCACACTTCTGGCCCGCATAATTGCTCGTCGTGGGCGTGAACGTCACCGGCACAAATCTGACACCGGGAACCCCACGCCCGTTCAAGTAAGCTGCAAGCTCGCGCCCTTTCATCCAAGGTGCGCCGAGCAATTCAAATGGAGTATCCGTCCCGCGACCCACCGAAACATTCGTCCCTTCAATCAAGCCCACCCCCGGATACAACCCGGCTGCGGTCACGCTCCGTAAGTTCGGGGACGGATTTATCCACGCCAGACCGGTCGAATCAAACCAATCACCACGCTGCCACCCTTCCATGGGAACAACGGTGAGCTTGGCGTTGAGGTTCTTTTCCGCATTGAACATCCCGGCTAGTTCACCGATCGTCATTCCCTGACGTACTGGAACGGTCCAGTAATTGGTGAAGTTTTCACGCCCTGCATCCGACACCGGACCTTGTACAAACGATCCTGTGATCGGATCCGGGCGATCCAAGACAATTACTTCAATTCCGGCCTTCGCCGCCGCCTCCAGAAAATATCCCAGCGTAGTTTCGTACGTATAGAATCGAACGCCGGCGTCCTGAATATCGATCACGACGGCATCGAATTGTCTTAGCATGTCCACCGGCGGACGCCGCGCTGCATCCTTCGCACCATACACGGAGTAAACCTGCGCGCCGGTTGCCGCATCTTTCGAATTATTAACGTCCGTCGTATCCAGCGTCCCGGTAACCCCGTGCTCGGGACTGAAAATTGTCTCCAGCGAAACCCCGGGAGCATGCGCGAGAACGTCAATCGTCCTTTGGCCCTGCGAATCCACTCCCGTCTGGTTCGTCAACAGCCCGATGCGTTTCTTCCGTCCTACTACTTGCAACACATCGAACGCATGTTCTTCGAGCACATCGATCCCAGTTTTCACGCTGCCGTTTCGAACACTCATGCGCCGCGTCGCGCTCTGGGCCTCGTTGTATCCGGTAATACTCTGCCAACGCAGCGCCTCCTTCTCGCTCGCAGTCAGAGGCAACGCGGCCGCCACCGCGGTTGCCACCTTCGATCGCAGGGCAATCGCACTTCCTTTTCCCCGGGGATGCACAGCGTTGGTGAGCAGAATGATGTAGGTATGCGTCGTTGGATCGATCCATACCGATGTTCCCGTAAAGCCGGTATGCCCGAATGAGCCAACGGGCAAAAGGTCTCCGCGGTTCGAGGAGAATGGAGAATCGATGTCCCAGCCAAAACCGCGCAGCACCGGCGCCGCTGGGGGTTGCTCCGGACGCGTCATCTTTTCCACGGATAGAGTGGAGAGAATTCCATCACCGCCATCCAGCAAAGCCTGCGCAAATTTCGCGAGATCGTCGGCCGTTGAAAACAATCCCGCTTGCCCCGCCACTCCGTCCATTCGCCGGGCTGTCGGGTCGTGCACCACCCCGCGCAGCATGTGCTCCTTCTCATCATACTGCGTCGGCGCAATCTTCGGCCGCCACGCTGGCGGAGGAATAAATCGAGTATGCGCCATCTTCAGCGGCGCAAAGATGTGGCGCTCGCAGTATTCATCGAACCTTTCTCCTGAGACCCGCTCTACCAATTCTCCGAGCACAATAAAATTGATGTCGCTGTAAGAAAATCGCGACCCCGGTGGATCTTGCGGCGCCTCCGATGATGCCCTCCGGTAGGCGGTCTCTTTGCCTTGCCACTCCGTCTTCAAATCCAGATCGGGCTCCAGCCCGGAGTAGTGCGTCAGCAACTGCCGCACCGTGATGTCTTCCTTTCCATTCTGCGGAAAATCCGGCACGTATTTCGCCACCGTATCATTCAATCGCAATTTGCCTTGCTCGACCAGTTGCATCACCGCCGTCGTAGTCGCAATCACCTTGGTTAAGGACGCCAGGTCAAAAATGGTGTCCAGGGTCATCGCTTCGCGGTGCGGCTCCAACGCACGATTTCCGTAGGCCTTGCGGTAAATTACCTGCCCGTCGTGACCGACCAGCAAGACTGCTCCTGGAATCTGCCGCTCGTGAATCGCTTGCTCAATAACCGCGTCCACCGAACCCAGAGGAATGCCAGCAGTAGGACGCTTCGGGTCCGTACTCGAACGCGCCGGAACCTGCGCACTGCCAGCAGTAAGCAGGATCAACAGAAGGATGAAAGAAACGGCGGCGGGCATGGATGCCCTATTCTGCCCGCCCTGTTGCGAACGGACGGTCTGGGCCGGCTGCGGGTTTGATTCAACGGGAAGGATCCTTTGACTCTACACAACCACGGCAGGAGGACTCAAGAAACTCAAGTAAGGGGGTGCCAGTTATGCCATATCATGGAGTTCTATATTACAGAACTTCGAGGATGATCGCACTAAATGCCTTTTCGCCGCCGCTCGATGCCTTTGAGCAGCAAGATGACGTCTTTGCCCCGGCTTTCCTCATCTTGCAGGAAGCGATCACCCATCGCGCATTCCCCGCCGCCTCCGTCGCCGTAACCTACGACGGACGGCTGGTTGCCCTCAAAGCTTTCGGGCGTTTCACTTATGAGCTCGACTCGCCCGCCATTACCCGCACAACACTTTTCGATCTTGCTTCCGTCACCAAAGTCGTTGCCACAACCTCGATGGCGATGCTCCTCTACGAGCGTGGCTTGCTGGATCTCGACGCCCCCGTCGCTGCGGTCGTCCCCGAATTCGTGTCCCACGCCGAGAAAGATTCCCGCCGCCACGACGTGACTTTTCGCATGCTCCTTGCGCACTCGTCGGGCTTGCCGGCGTACGAGAAATTATTCCTGGAAGCGCATACTCGCGAGCAACTTCTGGAGGCCGTTTTCATCATGCCTTTTTCTGCCGATCCCGGTTCTCGCGCCGAGTATAGCGACATTGGATTCATCCTGCTCGGCGCTGCGCTGGAGCGACTGGCCGACGAATCCTTCGATCGTTTTTGCCAGCGCGAAATCTATGCTCCGCTCGGCATGATTCAGACAACTTTCAATCCGCCCCTGGAAATGCGTGCGCAGATTCCTCCAACCGCCGTCGATCGCGACTTCCGTCATCGCATCATTCAAGGCGAAGTGCAGGATGAAAATGCCAGTATCTTGGGCGGCGTTGCGGCTCACGCTGGAACATTTTCGACCGCCGCGGATCTGGCCAAATTCGCGCATGTCATGCTTATTGGCGGACGCTCAGATTTCCGCCCTGAAACCATCGCCCTTTTCACGCGTCGCGAATCCGCGCCTGCAGGCACATCCCGGGCGCTGGGATGGGACACGCCTTCCGCGTCTTCGCAATCCGGAAAATATTTCGGCCCGTCATCTTTCGGCCATCTCGGTTATACGGGAACTTCGTTGTGGATCGATCCTGAGCAGCAACTCTCAATTACTTTGCTCACCAACCGCACTTGGCCCGACTGCTCGAACCATGCAATCAAACAAGCGCGGCCCAAACTTCACGACGCGGTTGTCGAGGCAATACGGTCTGTTCGTCCCGCGCCGAAGCTGAAAGGCGTCCCCACTTGAGATCAAACAGCAACCTCAGCTCCAATCTGCGGCGGCTGCGCACCGAACAATCTAACGACGCGGCACAGGATCTTGATTGCAAGTCCTCGCTTGAGATTGCGCGGCTGATCAACGCGGAAGACGCCACGCTGGCCGCGACCGTGGCGCGCGCCTTGCCGCAAATTGCGCGGGCGATCGATTTAGTTGCCGCTGCGCTGCGTGGTGGCGGACGCCTCATCTACGTGGGCGCCGGCACCAGCGGCCGCATCGCCGCTCTGGACGCCGCCGAGTGCCCCCCCACGTTCAACATCGACCGCGTCCAATTCATCATCGCCGGCGGTCCCAAAGCTTTAGCCTCCGATTCCGAGATCAGCGAGGATGATTCCAGGCAAGGCCGCGAGGAAATGGCTCGCCGCAATCCCGGCAAGCACGACGTGATCATCGGCATCGCCTCCAGCGGCCGAACTCCGTTTACCCTTGCCGCTATTGAACTGGCGCACCACTGCGGCGCCCGCACCATTGCCCTGACTTGCAATCCCGGATCTCCGCTGGAACGTGCCGCTCACTTTGCCATCGTCACTCCGGTCGGCCCCGAGGTTCTCGCCGGATCCTCCCGCATGAAAGCGGCCACTGCGCACAAAATGGTTCTTAATATGATTTCAACGGGGGCCATGAGCCGTCTCGGCTATGTTTATGGCAACCTGATGGTGAACGTTGTGCCGAAAAACGAGAAGCTCACGCAACGTGCCATCGCCATCCTCGAGCGGGCTTCTGGAGCTGGTGGCCCCGCAGCCCGCCTCGCTCTGGAGGCTTCCGGCGGTCGGACTCCCGTGGCCCTCGTGATGTTGGCTGCCAAAGTTCCTCGCGCCCAGGCCGTCGCCGCCCTTAAGAAATCCTCCGGCCACGTTCGCCGGGCGATCGCACTCGCAACGAAGAGCGCTCCAGTGACCGGTGAACAGTAACCACCAGTCGGTCCTGCATTTGGCCTGGGCTCTTTTTGACCTCTAACCAGCGATCACTGGCCACACTCCGCACTGATTGACCCTCCGGGCACACTCAGTTACCTTGGGAGAGCCGTTTCCACTTCGCGTTGCGAGGTTCGCGGCGCGAGGCTCCGCCCTTCATGGATAAAAAGCGCATCGTAGCCAGTGCGGTGGTGTTCCTGATACTGGCTGCGCTGGTCTACCTACAATATCGACACTGGCAGAGTTTCGATTGGGGCACGTTCTGGGCACAGACGGGTCGCATCAAGAAGGCTCACGTCTTCCATGCGATCGCTTTGATCTACTTCGGATATGTTCTGCGGGCGCTGCGGTGGAAGATTTTCCTGCAGCCGGTACGTCCTAAGACGAGAACGATTGACCTGGTGTCTCCAACCTTAATCGGTTTCACGGGCCTCGCACTCCTGGGGCGGGCGGGGGAATTCATTCGTCCGTACTTGATTGCACGGCGGACAAATCTTTCATTCTCATCACAGTTGGCCGCGTGGGCCGTGGAACGCATCTTCGATGTTGGCGCATTTACGGTGCTGATGGTGCTGGCGATATTTCTGCCCAGCGCATTGCCCGCAATTCCCCATCCGGAGTATTACCAGCGGTTTCGCGAGGGGGGTTTCCTGCTGATCGGAGTTGTGGCTGCGCTGGCGGTTGGCGCAATCGTGATCCGGCGCAGCGGCGAGGCTGTGGCGCGATGGGTCGAACAAAGGTTTGGGCATCTCTCCGCCAATTTTGGACACAAGCTTGCGCAGAAAGTACGCGAGTTTGGTGCTGGACTGGACACGATTCATAGCCCACTCGCGATGCTTTGGCTGAGTCTCGTATCCGTCGGAATGTGGTACATCATCGCTTTGGCATACCAGGAAGTCACGCACTCCTACGGGGTTCCGGCCCTGGAGATTCCCGTGTCCCAACTCTTGATTCTGATGGGAGCCAGCATGCTCGGCTCCATGCTGCAGTTGCCCGCTGTGGGCGGCGGTTCCCAGATGGCAACGATAGCGGCGCTATCCAGCGTTTTCGATGTGCCTCCGGAGATGGCGGCAAGTTGCGGGATTCTGCTGTGGCTGGTCACGTTCGCCGCGGTCGTACCGCTGGGCCTGATATTGGCGCATCATGAGAGACTATCGCTGCGGAAGCTGTCCGAGGAAAGTCATCACGCGGAAGAGGAAGCCGAGGGATTTCGTCCGCCTGCGTGAGTTTCTTTGTATATTACCGAGGTATCGTCTGAGAGTCTCGGCGTCAATCCCCTGTTACAATTTCTCTATCAAGTCCTGAACAATTGATTGATTATCCTTGCAGATTGGTTTGATGCGCCACAATCCCCATGAAATGTCCCTTCTGCGGATTTGCCAACGATAAGGTGGTTGACTCGCGTGAGAGCAAAGAGGCGGAGTCGATCCGCCGCCGTCGCGAGTGCCTCAAGTGCGGCAAACGCTTTACTACGTACGAACGCATCGACGAAATCCCGTACATGGTGGTAAAGAAAGATGGGCGCCGCGAAAAGTTCGACCGCCAGAAGGTCCTGAACGGCTTACTTCGTGCCTGCGAGAAGCGTCCCGTCCCTATCAGCAAGCTGGAACAGATCGTGAATGAAGCGGAGTCATTTGTGATCGAGTCGCAGGAACGCGAGCGCAAGACCAGCGAACTGGGAGAGCTCATCATGAATCGCCTGCGACGTTACGACAAAGTGGCCTACGTGCGCTTCGCATCCGTCTATCTGGATTTCAAGGACGTGAAGGAATTCATGAATGAGTTGAGGGATTTGGTGAAAGCCAAAGAAGCCGTGGATGTTCGAGCCAAGAAAATTGGTCAGTGACCAGGGGCCAGGGGCCAGTCAAGAAGATCGGCCAAGGAGATTAGTTGACACTCTTGCTGACCACTCACCACTGATTACGGAACACCGGCCGCTGAGAAGGCAGTGAATCATGAGCCATAAAGTAACGTTGATACCGGGGGATGGAATTGGCCCGGAAGTAACTCAGGCAACGGTTCGAATTCTCGAAGCGACGGGCGTCAGGTTTGAATGGGAGTCATTCAAGGTCGGCGCCGACGCCTTCGAGAAGTACGGGGAGTACATCCCGAAGGATGCGCTGGAATCGATCGAGCGCACAGGCGTTGGCTTGAAGGGTCCGGTCACAACTCCAGTGGGCGGCGGCTTTTCCAGTATCAATGTGGCGCTGCGCCGGAAGTTTGAGCTCTACGCCAACTTTCGCCCCATTCGAAATTTGCCGCATATCCCCACGCGTTATCCCGACGTGGATCTTATTATCGTGCGCGAGAACACCGAAAGTCTGTACTCCGGCCTGGAGCACGAGGTGGTGCCGGGGGTGGTGGAAAGCTTGAAGATCATTACGGAAAAAGCATCCACCCGCATTGCGCGATTCGCTTTCGAGTATGCCCGCAAGAATCAGCGCAATAAAATCCACGCAATCCACAAGGCGAACATCATGAAGTTGTCGGACGGTTTGTTTCTGCGCTGCTGCCGCGGCGTGGCCAAGGGATACCCTGAGATCACTTACGGCGAACACATCGTGGATAATACATGCATGCAGTTGGTGATGAATCCGTACCAGTACGATATGCTGGTGATGGAGAATCTTTACGGCGATATTATTTCTGACTTGTGCGCGGCGTTTGTCGGGGGTTTAGGTTTCGTTCCTAGCGCGAATCTGGGCGATCATTGCGCTATTTTCGAGGCCGTGCACGGCTCCGCTCCTGACATTGCAGGAAAAAATCTGGCGAATCCAACGGCGCTGCTCCGCTCAGGACTGTTGATGCTCCGGCATCTGGGCGAGTTCGACGCCTCGCTGCAGATTCGTGATGCGTTAGAAAAGGTTTATCGGCATCCTGAAAAACTGACGAAAGACGTCGGCGGCCAGTCCGGGACGTCTGAATTTGCCGACGCTGTGATCGAGCAGATGGACGCCGCGAAGGCCGCGCCGGCGGCCGTTCACTGAAAGCTTTACTCTAGCTTGGGGCCTCGTCAACGAGGCGAAAGGGGCGATATGAAACAACTGGTCGTAGGTGTGGTGGGTGTGCTCACGTTGGCCTTTCTTCTCACCGGCTCGGCCGCAGCACAGGGCGGTCAATTGGTAGCAGCGGAATATGGAGCCGGCAACCATCGGGTCGACGTAACTCCGCAGGTCCGATCTTTCATGCATGACGGAATCCTGCAGTTCGACGTCAACGACCGCAATCTCGGCGTTGATCCGGCGCACAATCACGTCAAAGACCTCTTCATCCGAATCCGGCACTGGGACGGAAACGTTGAGGAGTTTCATTTCCCTGAATATGCTCACGTGAATCTGGAAGTGGACCCTGACGCCGGATATGAGTGGCATGATCGCGAACTGCACATCATGCGCGCTTACTATGGCGGCGAAGGGCATTTCGTAAACGTAACCGAGCAACTGCGCAGCATGAAGCGTGATGGCCGGCTCTTTATCGTCGTCGATAACCGCAGCATGGGAGGCGATCCTGACCCGGCGGTGCAAAAGGTCTTGCGCGTCCTGTACTGGCAGGACGGACAGCGGCGGCAGGTCGTGGTGCCGGAACATGCGGAGTTACGGTTGCCTTAAGCGGAGAGCTTGGTTTCGAATTTGGCGCGACAAAATCGCGACACGGACGGTTTCCCGCGTCCGCTTTTTTTTGACGCCTGGTTAGGTGCGCCTAGTCGCACACATTCCTATCTCTTTGAATTCCGCCATTGACTCTCATCCCAGATGGGAGTACATTCCCCACCGTCTGGGGATTCTGGGGGATGACGCGCACAACACGGCGTGTGGGGGTTATTCTGTTTCAGCTTGGCGGGCCTGATTCGCTGGCTGCGATAGAGCCTTTCCTTTTTAACCTTTTCTGCGATCCCGATATTATCGACTTTCCTTTCGCCCGCCTCGGCCGCAAAGCGCTGGCCAAACTCATTTCAACCACGCGGGCCCGTAAGGTGCAGCACCACTACGCGACCATCGGCGGCGGCTCGCCCATCCGGCGATTCACCGAGCAACAAGCACGCGCTCTGGAAATGAAATTGATGGGCGAGGGAGTGGATGCGCGCTGCTTCGTTGCCATGCGCTACTGGCATCCTTTTACCAGCGACGCCATTGCACAACTTCAGGCCGCGCAATGCGATGAGGTGGTTCTGCTGCCGTTGTACCCACAGTACTCCTCGACCACCACGGGCAGCAGCCTGAACGAGTGGCGGCGCCTGTTTCGCCGAGATACTCCCGTGCACAACGTGGGGCACTTCTACCAGCATCCGACGTATCTGGACGCTTTGGTCGAAAAAGTGGATGAGGCTTTGTCGCGCTTCGAAGTGCCCTCGCGGGCAGAGATTGTTTTCAGCGCACACAGCGTTCCCATGTCAGTGATTGCCAAAGGGGACCCTTACCAGCGGCACATTGAGGAGACCGTGCGCCTTCTGACGGCGCGCGGCGCTTGGCCGAACCGTCACCGACTCTGCTATCAGAGCAAGGTGGGTGCGAGCAAGTGGCTGCAGCCTTCCCTGCACCGCACGCTCCGTGATTTGGCGGCCGCGAAAGTGCGGGAAGTTTGTATCGTGCCCGTGGCCTTTGTATCGGACCACGTGGAAACTTTGGGCGAAATCAATCACGAAGGGCGCGAGGAAGCTCGCCGGCTGGGCATTACCCACTTCGAGATGAGTTCCGGCTTGAACGATTCTGCAAAATTTATTTCGGCGCTTAGTTGCTTAGTTTTGCAAGCGCTCGAGCAGTCAGTCCATTCCTACAGTTCGATTCGTACCGGGAGGCAAGTGGCGGCGCCAGAGTTGCTGGCAGCCGCAGGAGATTAGGGACAGAGTAAGAGACAGGAGGTATTCATGGCGGTTCCGGGCAGTGAACAACCGAACCCGAGTCCGAATCCAGATGCAGCGCAGCCCGCGGCGCGGAACGCTGTCGATGCCACAAAATATGTAGGCACACCAGCGGTAGGAACCTCAAAGGCGGCGGCGGCCGGCGGACTGTCTTCGTCCGGCCCTTCGAACACCGATATCGATCGCCGGCGGCGGCGGCTGGTATGGGTGGGGGTCACGGCGTTCCTGACCGCTTGGTTTCTCGCCTTCTTCCGATTCTTTCTTCCCCGCACTCTGTTCGAACCAAACTCAGTTTTTAAGATCGGCTATCCTTCAGAATTCGCACTCGGAGTTGACACCAAGTTCCAGCAGAAATATCGCATTTGGGTCGATCGCACACCGGACCGAGTTTTCGTAATCTACGCCCGCTGCACGCACTTGGGCTGCACGCCAGATTGGAAACCCAGCGAAAACAAGTTCAAATGTCCATGCCATGGCAGCGGCTACGACAGCGAAGGGATCAACTTCGAGGGGCCAGCCCCGCGTCCCATGGACCGCGCTCATGTGGAACTCGCGCCGGATGGCCAGATCATCGTCGATACTTCGCGGCTCTATCAGTGGCCGAAGGGACAGCCCAGTAAGTTCAACGATCCGGGAGCATTTCTGACAGGGGTGTAGAGGTTTTCGTAGCGCCGGCGAGATGCTGGCTTTTGACTTGAGGCAAAATGGCTGACGAAAATAATCAGAGCGGCAAAAACGGCAAAGTTGGATTAGTCGACCGCGTCAAAGAAGACATTCGGGCAATGAAGGCCGACATCCCCGCGAAGGCGAAGGAGCAGATCGAGGGGCTGAAAGATCCGACCAAAACTCAGGTCTACACTTCGATCTTCCGCCACAAGCACGACGACACGCCCCGCAATCGCGCCCTGGGTGTGCTTTCCAACGTCTTCCTGCATTTGCATCCCGCGAAGATCAACCGCGATGCCGTGCGTTACAGCTACACCTGGGGTATGGGCGGGATCACATTTTTTCTCTTCATCATCCTCACCTACACCGGCGTGCTCCTGATGTTTTACTACCATCCGAGCAAGGTCCAGGCGTTTCGCGATGTGCTTTATCTCGAGCACGATGTGCCGTTCGGAAAGATTCTGCGCAACATGCATCGCTGGGCGGCTCACCTCATGGTCATTGGCGTGTGGCTGCACATGTTCCGCGTGTTTTTGACTGGGTCGTACAAGAAGCCGCGCGAGTTTAATTGGAACATCGGAGTGCTTCTGCTGGTGTTCACTTTGTTGCTTTCGTTCACCGGTTATCTTCTGCCCGACGATCAACTGGGATTCTGGGCGGTGACCGTCGGCACGAATATGGCGCGAGCTACTCCGCTGCTCGGGCACGAGGGCCCGTTCGGATCGATGCTTGGCATGACGCCTTATAACGATGTGCGCTTCGGATTGCTAGGCGGATCGATCGTGGACGCGAATGCGCTGCTGCGCTCCTACATTTGGCACTGCATCGGAATTCCAATTGTCGCCTCGATCCTGATGATCGTGCATTTTTGGCGCGTGCGGAAGGACGGCGGAATCTCCGGTCCGGCGCCGGTGATGCTGAAAGCGGAAGCTGACAAGCCGCGACGAGGGCCGAAAGCGGCAGGCGAGTAGCGCCGCTGAAAGAACAGCAGGTTCCTCACCGGGCTTTCGCCTGGTGAGGAATGACAAATTTGTGTAAGTAATCGACACGAGAACAATTATGGACTGGCGACAACTTTGGGAAATTTGCTCGGCTCCGGATAACGTCCCGATCGTAGGCTTGATCCCGCTGTTGGGCTTCTACATTTATCTGGCATGGAAGCAGGCGCACGCCAACGACCAGTTGATCGAGCAACTCGAAGGCGATGCTGCTCTCGCCAAAACACACCATCGCAAGACTTGGCCCTTCAAACCCGGCTGGCAGAAGGAAGTCCACGTTTGGCCGTTTCTCCTTCGCATCGAATTTCTCGCCGCCATCATCGTCACGATCATTCTGATGGTTTGGTCGATCACACTGAACGCGCCACTCGAAGAACCCGCCAACCCTAACTTGACGATGAATCCGGCAAAAGCCCCGTGGTATTTCCTCGGACTGCAGGAGATGCTCGTCTACTTCGATCCGTGGATCGCAGGTGTCGTCATGCCCACGATGATCATCATCGGCCTGATGGTTATTCCTTACATTGATACGAATCCGCTTGGCAGCGGCTATTACACCTGGAAGCAGCGCAAGTTTTCGATTGGGAGCTTTTTATTCGGCTTCATCATTCTGTGGGTCGCGATGATCATCATTGGAACCTTCATTCGAGGGCCTGGATGGCAGTGGTTCTGGCCGGGACAGACCTGGGACCATAACCGACTGATTTATGAAGTGAATCGCGATCTGCCGGATATTTTTGGCATCACCTCGAATATGGCGAAGGGAATCTTCGGAGCAATTGTGGTCGGCGGATATTATCTGCTTGGAGGATTCATCGTCTATTCACTCTTTCGGCGATATATGGCGAAAGACTTCAAGCGAATGAGCCTGCTGCAATTTTCGATTACGCAATTTCTCTTGCTCACGATGGTGGCATTGCCCTTGAAGATGGGGCTGCGGCTTCTGTGGCACATCAAGTATGTGTGGATTACGCCTTGGTTCAATGTGTAAGGGCGGTAAACGCCCAATGAATCCGGATCCGGACGAGAACCGCAGGTTTCCCGCTCCGCTCGGAATGACAGAGATTTTCGGAGAAATGCTTTCGGAACGACAAGCACTTCCGGAATGACCAAGACCTTCGGAGGAAGCGGTGCCTGAACAACCCAACCCCGAGCAGGACCCGATCACAAGCCAGTCGTACGCCGCATATTACCTGATCGCGACGGTGATTCTGATGGCGACGCTGTTCTGGGCCTTGTGGGACGAGGCGTGGGGCCAGCGTCCGTGGAAGGCATTCCAGGAGCACTGGAAAGATCGCTACACGGCATTCCTTAATAGCGAGCGATCGGCATCGGCCGCGTCGGAGAAAGATGTCGAACAAAATCCGGACTACGTCAAACTCAGACGGGACTATCAAAAAAACTATCAAGATTCGAAGGCGCAGGCGGAAGAAGCGCGCAGGAAGCTCGACGATGCCAGTGCGCGCCTGCTTGCGGTACAGAGTGTTTTCACGGACCGCCGCGCCTACGTGAATGCTCTGACCTACGAGTACGAAACCAGCACCAGCGATTCCGCAAAGACCAGCAAGCGGAAAGAAATTGATAAGTACAAGAACGAACAGGCCACGGTCGAATACCCCGATGGCAGTAAAAGAAGATATACGTTCCCGCAACTCGAGGAGACCTATAACGAGATTCGGGACGAGCGCACGAAACTGAGCCTCGAACTCGGCGACGTGTTGAAACCAGTCACGGCGGCCAAGGCCAAGATGGATGCTTACATCTCCGAACACCTGGTCGACCTGACGCCGCAACAAATCGACGGATTGAAGAAGCGCGCGACCGAATGGGTTCCGGCAATCGTGCAGATCAACGTTGCTGATGCCAATATTGTCGATCGTTGCGAGTCGTGCCATATGAACGCGCGCGAGCCGCTGAAAATCACACCTGTGGCAATGACCCCGAAGGGCGAGAAGAAGCCGGACGAGTATGCCGAGGCGTTCGGCAGCCATCCCGGGCCCGAGTTGTTGAATATCCACGATCCGGAAAAATTTGGCTGCTCTCCCTGCCATCAGGGCAACGGCCGCGCCACAACAAGGGTGGAGAAAGCCCACGGTAACTACGAGCACTGGCTTTGGCCGTTGTTTCCGAAGGAGAATTCAGAGGCCGGGTGTCAGAACTGCCACGCCGCTGACATGGTGCTCGCCAGCGGTGATGTGCAGTGGCAAACCATCAACGACGGCAAAGACCTCTTCCGGCAGCGAGGTTGCATGGGCTGTCACCGCTATGAGGGCTACGACAAAGAGCCCGAAGATCTGAACGCGATCAGCCAGCAAATCAAGCAGATCGAGACTCAGAAGAAAGACAATCTGAAGCAGACCGCGTACTTGATGAAACAGGCCGATGCAGCTCCGTCGAACGAAGAGGCGAATCGCCTGAACGGCCAGGCGGTTGACCTGAGAGTGGCGAACAGCAAGCTGGACGGACGATTGCAGCAACTCGATTTTCAATCACACAGTCTGATGCAGGACATGAAGAAGGTCGGTCCGAACCTGAAAGATGTGCGGCTGAAACTGAATCGAAACTGGATTCCGGTCTGGCTCAAAAAACCGACTGATTTCCGGCCCACCACGAAAATGCCGAACTTCCGACTGAATGATCATCAGATTCAGGCGATCTCGGCATACATCTGGCAATCGGGATTCACCGATCCCCTTCCCCAACACAAGGCGGGCAACGCCGCACACGGAAAGGAATTGTTCGAAACACGCGGATGTCTGGCCTGTCATTCGATTGGCGAAGGCAATCAGATGCAGGGTGGAACGTTCGCTGCAAATCTGAGTCGCGTTGGAGAAAAGGCGAATTATGATTACCTGGTGCGCTGGATTCACAATGCACGCGAGCGCACGCGCCCCTACTGCCCCTACGAAAAGAAAGATATTGGCCCGGAAGATTACGCCAAGAAGGGGCTTCCCTATCAGTTTGATCTTGATCACAGCCAGTGTCCAAACGACGGGCATGAATTGCAGGTTCAAAACATGACGGTGATGCCGAGCCTGCGGCTTAGCCCGGAGGACGCGGATGATATCGCAACTTATCTGATGACGCAAAAGAGGCAGGACCCTTCCTCGTATGCCGATGCCTCATTTATGGACGATCCGAAGCTGAACGAAGAGGGCAAAAAGTGGGTGCGCCATTTCGGCTGCTCCGGCTGCCATGAGATCGCAGGCTTTGAGGATGAAGGACGTATCGGCACCGAGCTTACTTACGAAGGCAGCAAGCCCATCGAGCGTCTCGACTTCGCATTATTCACTGAGACCGCGCAGCGCGGCGGCAAAGACGCGGAACCGATCAAGGATAAGGAGGATCTCGCCCGTTTGCCCGACGGTCCTGCAAAAGATCCCTGGTACGACCACAAAGGATTCTTCGAGCACAAACTGGCGGAGCCTAATATTTACGATCAGGGCAAGGTCAAGAGTGAGACCGAAGCGCTCCGCATGCCGAACCTACACCTCACCCAGGATCAGGTGCACCACCTGACAACTTTCCTGATGGGTAGTGAAGAGACTTCCCTGCCTGCGAGTTATCAATACAAGCCGGGTGATGCGCGGCACGATATTCAAGAGGGCTGGTGGATCGTCAAGAAATACAACTGCATGGGCTGCCACCAGTTCATTCCCGGTCAGCGGACTATTCTGATGGGATTGCAGCAGTATCAGGACAACCAGGAGCAATTGGCTCCAAAGCTCTTGACGGAAGGTGCGCGCGTTGATCCCGAGTGGCTGCGGAAATTTTTATCGAATCCAGCACTCAGTACAACCGATACGAATCGCAACGGTGTGCGTCCTTACTTGATGGTGCGCATGCCTACCTTCTCCTTCTCCGACAATGAACTGCGAAAGCTGGTGCGCTTCTTCCAGGCGCTCTCGCAGCAGCCGCTCCCTTACATTCCGGAGCAAGTGCCAGTGCTCACCACGAGGGAATCGGATATGGCGCGAAGTCTGTTCTCCAGCTCCGCTGCTCCTTGCCTGAAATGTCATGCTACCGGTGATCCTGCGCACGACAAGATCGCGACCGCGCCAAACTTCCTGCTGGCGAAAGAGCGTTTGAAGCCGGACTGGGTCGAGCGCTGGATCACTGATCCGCAGGCCGTCAGCCCTGGCACATCCATGCCATCTGGACTATTCAAACAGCAAAACAACCAGTGGGTGTTCGCCGGACCTACGCCGCCGTCGTTCAATGGCTATGACGGGGATCATCGGAAATTATTGACCGATTACATTTTCCAGTTGACGCCGGAAGAACAGAAAAAAGTGGCGGCGTCGATGCCGAAGGCCAAAACGGCGAGCCTCCGCCGGCCAATCGATCGCAAGCAAGCTGCATCGCCCTCGCACCACACGGCGAACGGCGGTTCGCGGTAAAATTGTCGGTGAAAATAGCGCCGGTACAACTAAAGATCAAGCCAGTCCTAACCTCCCATAGAAAGGGCGACATCATGAATAAGAAAACAAATCTGAGGAAAGCGGCGGTCAGCGGGTTGGCACTCTTTGCCTTGCTGCTGCTCGCCGCATGCAACAAAAAAGAGAACACCGAGCAATCAAGCAACACCATGTCCGAGAAGGAAGCGGCTCCCGCGCCGGCGGCCACGCCCATTGATCCGGCAACCGTGGCCACCGTGGATGGCACGGTGAAGTTTGATGGCACCGCGCCAAAACCCTCGAAGATCGACATGAGCCAGGATCCAGCCTGCAAGGGCACCAATGAGGCCGAGAACATAGTGGTCAGTGGCGGCGACCTCGCCAATGTATTCGTCTATGTAAAAGACGGCCTGGGAAGTCGCACCTTCGACGTGCCCAAGGACGCTGTCGTGCTTGACCAGAGCGGCTGCAAGTATCATCCGCACGTGCTGGGCGTAATGGCGGGCCAAACGGTCGACATCAAGAATGACGATATGACCACGCACAATATCCATCCCACGCCCAAGGACAATCGCGAATGGAACGAGTCGCAACCGCCATCGTCGCCCGCCATCGAGAAGAATTTCGCCCGCGAAGAGATCATGCTGCCGGTCAAGTGCAACCAGCATCCGTGGATGAAGATGTACATCAATGTGGTGAAGACTCCGCTCTTCGCCGTCACCGACAAGAGCGGCAAATACGAGATCAAAGGCTTGCCGCCGGGAGATTACACCATAGCCTTCGTGCACGAGAAACTGGGTGAGCAGGACCAGAAAGTAACGGTCGGTCCGAAAGAGACCAAGACAGTGGACCAGAGCTTCAAGGCCGGCGGCGAGTAGGTTTGGGAAATCGCGCCATCTTTTGCTGCCCTCACTCGGAGGTCGTCTGGTAAACTCTCCTGTTTGGAGTAGCGGGCTGGGCTAATAGGCACGACCCGCGCTTTTCAAAGCGGCGGGCTTTCGACCCCGCCCGTCCAAGGGGAATACCTTGAAAGCCGTCCCGGCAGCTTACAATCGCGCCCATCATATATTCGCAGTGTTCACGGCATGCGCGGCGTTCGTGGTAATCACCGCCGGAGCGCTGGTCACCAGCAACGACGCCGGTCTATCGGTGCCGGACTGGCCAACCTCATTCGGTTATCTGGTGAAGGTTCCACGCTTCGTGGGAGGTATCCGTTACGAATGGAGTCATCGCATGGTGGCCGGGACACTCGTGACGCTGACCTTGGCGATCGCCATTTGGACTCTACTGGTGGAGCGTCGGCGGTGGCTGCGCTGGCTGGCCGTTGGCGCTTTCTGCACTGTAATCGCCCAAGCCATTCTTGGCGGGCTTACGGTTTTGTTCCTTCAACCGCCGGCAGTTTCCACGGCGCACGCCACCGTGGCACAAACATTTTTCTGCATCGCCGTTGCCATCGCGGTGTTCACCGGACGCAAGTGGATCGAGGAGCAACCCCAGGTGGAGTTCGACTCGCGGCGACCCAGCCTCTACAGGCTAACTTGGCTTTCCATCTTCGTTGTATACGTGCAACTCATTCTGGGCGGAATGTTTCGCCATCATGGTATGAGTTGGTGGCCGCACGTGCTGCATGCAGGGATTGTGGCATTCGTGGTGGCCTGGACTGCGGTGCGAGCGCTTTCTGTGTATTCACGGATCGAAGCAGTCCGGCGCCCGGCGATCATCATGCTGTCGCTTTTGATTATGCAGCTCTGCCTGGGATTCACGGCCTTCTTGACGCGCGTTGCCTGGGGTAAAGACGCGGTTCAACCGGAACTCCCAATGGTGGCAGCGACGGTGGCACATGTCGCCGTGGGCGCGCTATTGCTCGCTACGACGGTGGTTTTGGCAATTCAGGTTTGGCGCCACGTTCCGGTGGCCTTTGAAGAGCGCGTACCGCAGGCACAGCGGGACGCTTCGGCGGCCTGAAGGGCTGGTGAGCGCTTAGTTCGCGGCCTTTTATTTATTTGCTGCTTTTATCCATTTCCACGATGTTCTGCAGCGTATCGTCGTAAACTAGTTGTGGGTTCACTCTAGGACAATTCTTGGCATCCAAAGTATCTGCATTCGCCGACGCCGCTTCAGAAGCAACGCCTGCTTCCACCGCTCCGGTCATTTCGGTACAAAACCTGGTGCATCGCTATGAAAACCGCACAGCTTTGAACGGCGTCTCGTTCGACGTACGAAGAGCGGAGCTGTTCGGCCTGCTCGGTCCAAATGGCAGCGGAAAGACGACACTGTTTCGGATCCTTTCTACGTTGATGATTCCGAGCGGCGGGCGGGCGATGATCATGGGCTGCGACGCGGCGCAGGAGCCGGGGCGATTGCGGCGGCAAATCGGTGTCGTGTTTCAGGCGCAGAGCGTCGACTTAAAGCTCACTGCCTATGAGAATCTTTGGCACCAGGGCCATCTTTATGGCTTGCGCGGAGCAGCGCTGAAGACGCGCATTTACGAAATCCTCTCCCGCGTGGGCCTCGCAGATCGCGCCAGAGAGCTGGTCGAGAAATTCTCCGGGGGGATGCAGCGGCGCATTGAATTGGCTAAGGGATTGCTTCATCATCCCGGCGTGCTGCTGCTGGATGAACCGACCACGGGCCTCGATCCCGGCGCGCGGCGCGATCTCTGGCAATACTTGCAAATGTTGCGCGATGAAGAACATGTTTCGGTGCTCGTCACCACTCACTTGATGGAAGAAGCGGAACGTTGCGACCGGCTGGCGATCATGAATGAAGGCAATCTGGTGGCGCTGGGTACGCCGGAGGATTTGAAGAGCGAGATCGGCGGCGACGTCGTAATGCTGCAGGCCACCCAGGACGCGGGAGGCTTGGCTGAGCGCATCCGGGCCCGCTTTCACGTGGACACCACGGTTCTGGAGAAGCAAGTGCGCATCGAGCGCGAAGGCGCACACCGTTTCGTAACAGAAGTTGTCGAAGCTTTTCCCGGAGAGATCGAAGCGCTTTCCGTAAGCAAGCCGGCACTCGAAGACGTATTCATTCGCCGCACCGGACATAAATTCTGGAGCGAAAAGGACGAAGCGGAGTCTCCCTCAGAAGATCACAGGAGGTAAATTTGCTTCCCATGATGCTTATTCTTTCTCTCGTGCTGGGCGTACTGCCTCTGGTGGGTGTGGCCTGGACGCTATCCAACGGGATGATCACCACTGTCGATGGCCTGTTCATGAGTTTGATCCTGCTCACACTTTCCGCCGTCTTTCTGTTGAACGCTTACTGGGAGATGCGGGACGCTGGCATGCTCGGCAAGAAGAAAGCTGCCGTTCCAGCAAGTAAATCCACTGCAGTGAAAACGAGTTAGATTTTCGTGGCGACTCAGACTGCCTCATTCTCGAGACCGATCGCGCCGACCTCCACCGGCGTGTTGCTGCCTGCGTTCACACTGTGGTGGCGCGAGATCGTTCGCTTCTACCGTCAAAAATCGCGCGTGGTCGGCGTGCTGGCATCGCCGCTGGTCTTCTGGGTCGTGATCGGCTCCGGATTCGGCACGTCGTTTCGCTCGGGCCGCGGCCAGGGTCAGCAGAACTACCTGGACTATTTCTATCCCGGTGCGTTGATCATGATTGTGTTGTTCACTTCCATCTTCACTATGATGTCAGTGATCGAGGATCGCAAAGAAGGATTCTTGCTCTCCGTGCTGGTGGCGCCGGTGCCGCGCTCGGCGATTGTGCTGGGTAAAGTTTTAGGCGGCACGACGCTATCTGCCATTCAAGGGATGATCTTCCTCCTCTTCGCGCCCTTCGCCGGTGTAGATCTGAATCTGGCTCAGGTTTTGCTGGTGGCTGTGGTAGTCTTCCTGATTTCATTCGCACTCACGGCGCTGGGCTTCGCCATCGCCTGGCCGATGGATTCTACCCAGGCATTTCACGGCATCATCAATTTGTTTCTAATTCCGCTATGGCTTTTGTCGGGCGCGATGTTTCCGATAGCCAGAGCCTCGGGCTGGATTCGCATCCTGATGTACGTGAATCCTCTCACCTATGGCGTTGAGGCGCTGAGGATTCTGCTTTACCCGGGCACGGATGCGACATTCCCACTCGCATCGGCGATGGCGACGTTGCTTCTGTTTTCGCTGGTCATGTTTGGGCTCGCATTTCTGATGGCGAACCGCCGCACCACGAGGCCGGCTGCGTGATCCCGGAACAATACGCATTCTTCCCTGCCCTGATTGCGAGTTTGAACGGAGCCAGCGCGGTCCTGCTGCTCGTTGGCCGCAGCTTGATTATGCGTGGAAAACTGGCTGCGCATCGCGCCTGTATGATTGCCGCCGTCATCTCCTCAGCTTTGTTTCTGGCATGCTATGTATATTTCCATGCGCACGTCGGCGACATTCATTTTCTGGGCCAGGGCGTGTGGCGGACGATCTACCTTTTGGTCCTGATCCCTCACGTTACACTCGCCATCGTGATCGTGCCCATGGTGATCATCACGCTGAGCCGCGGATTGCGTGGCCACTATGATAAGCATCGCGCCATCGCACGCTGGGCCTGGCCGCTGTGGATGTATGTCAGTGTCACCGGTGTGCTCGTATACTTCATGCTGTATCAATGGTTTCCCCATAGCTGAATCATTGTTGATTGACGATTTCTTGATGTTGATTCAGAGTCAAGTCTGTTGCAAGATGGGTTTCAGTCGGCAATCAGAAATCAACCATCATAAATTTACGTATGGCGATCGTGCGATTGAAAATCGATGTTGCGGGAACCGTCGGCGACGAAGCTTGGCGGCAAATCAAGCAGTTCGATCAGATTCAAAGTGCAGACTTCGGCCCGCAGTTCGGCAGCGGCGGACGCTGCAATCACGCGCCGGATAAACCCCATGCCAAAGCCGAATGGATTGGCGCCGAAATCCAGCTCCAGACGCCCCTTCTGGCCCAGTATGCCGTTTCGCATTATCTGGAGCAGGAGCGCGTGCTCGACGCCGATGTCGTGGAATAGCTGTTGAGTAATTCCTATCTGCCTGATGCGCGCCGAACCAATTTCGCAACCCGACACTACGCAGAGGCGAAGGCCTGGCATGTCTCGCACTCAGAAGCTTCTTTTCTTCCTGACTGCGTGGCTGATCTGCTTGATGCCGTTTCTCTTCTGGTGGAACACATGGTTTGGACGGAAGCTTACGGACCAGCAGTTGAACGAGTATCTGCACGATGCCAAGAAGCCGCGACACATTCAGCAAGCGCTGGTGCAGGTGGGCGAGCGCATTACACGACGCGATGCCACGGCCAAACAATGGTATCCCGACTTAGTGAAATTGTCTGCCGACCCGGTGGAAGAAGTGCGCAACACCGATGCCTGGGTCATGGGACAAGACACAGCCGGCGCGGGGCTTCACGAGGCGCTGCTGAAGATGCTGAATGACTCGTCGCCAATGGTTCGTGGAAATGCGGCACTGTCGCTGGTGCGCTTTGGCGATTCCAGCGGCCGACCGCAGATCGTCGCTCTGTTGCAGCCGGCGCACATCACTTCACCGGAAGCCGGAAGCATCGTCGATGCCGATCGTCCGGGCACGGCCGTCCATCAGGGCGGATTAATTGCGAAGCTGCAATACGGTCATCAGCAGATCGCGGAAATTCGCTCGCCAATTCCGGGGCGAATCCGATCAGTTGCAGGAACCGGGGCTAACATCACCGCAGGCGCGGAAACCGCGATGGTGGATCCCTCGACCGAGCAGGTGTGGGAAGCGTTGCGAGCGCTTTATCTAATCGGACAAATCGAGGATCTTCCCGCCATTGTTCCGTACGAGCGCGATCTACCGGACATATCAAATGACGTGCGACAGCAGGCGGCGGAGACGGAGAAGGCGATCAGGGAGAGAGCCAAATAAGCATCGTCGGAAACGCCCTGCCAAGCTATCGGCATACGCAGGCTGGAAAGGAATCCTTCGACTACGGTGTGGAATTCGCTTCGCGAATTTCACGCCTCCGCTCAGGATGACAGGTGGGGAGGCGATGCATCAGGAAGAGGGTCAAGCTAGTGTAGTGTCCAACATATAACTGGACATATAAAGTGGGCTCAGATATGCTTTGTCGATGCCGCGTTCCGTTCCTCGCTCCTCCTCAAACCCTCCGCTCAGGAGCAGATTCACCAATGGTTGTAAGCGTTGGGCACTCCTCAGCGTCGGCAGTAAAGGCGAAGATCAAGCGAGCGCACGTACTAGTACATCGTGCAGATAGTTCTTTATATTAACAATAACTTCTGGTACGTTGGAGCATGGCCCGAGTCGCGCTTCCGCTCCAACTCGATGTCCAGACGCGTAGCACTTTGGACAAGTTCGTCCATTCCTCCTCGACGCCCCAATC
>Ga0187867_10000120_pt1 | contig 68666 bp, 52 predicted proteins | sample June2016WEW_13_1_FD_132976 | JGI IMG/M metagenome (GOLD analysis project Ga0187867, IMG submission 132976) | Peatland microbial communities from SPRUCE experiment site at the Marcell Experimental Forest, Minnesota, USA - June2016WEW_13_10 | ecosystem: Environmental > Terrestrial > Soil >...
GCACCTGTGCATCGGTCAGGCCTATGCGTTCAGTGTGTTCAACCTGCCGATGACCAGGCTGCTCCGGATCAGCCAGTCGACTCCTGACGATTGGAAACTTACCGACCTCGGCTGAATCTTCTCAATTGCCATCGTTTTTCTGGGACTTTCGGCCGCGGTGTGCGGGCGCTGGGTGGAGGAGGGCGGACCTCGCAGGGCGATGTTCACCGCCGGAGTCTGTTTCGGTAGCGGTTTCCTTGTCGCCGCGGCCGGTGTCTATATGCACAATCTCTGGGCGGTCTACCTCGGCAACGGCGTGCTTGGCGGGATTGGCCTCGGACTCGGCTATATTTCGCCGGTCTCGACCTTGATCAGATGGTTTCCCGACCGGCCTGGCATGGCTACCGGCATGGCGATCACGGGCTTCGGCGGCGGCGCCTTCATCGCGTCACCGCTGTCAGTGTGGCTGATGCGGCAATTTTCAACGTCCACCCATGTCGGCGTGGCAGAGACCTTCATTGTACTTGGCGCAGTGTATTTCTGCTTCATGATGGTTGGTGCGGCGATCGTGCGACTGCCGGCTCCGGGCTGGATGCCGGCCGGATACGTCCCCCCGACACAGCCGAAAAAACTGATCACCACCAAGGACGTCTTCGTCTATCAGGCGTTGAAAACACCGCAGTTCTGGCTGATCTGGTGGGTGTTGTGCCTGAACGTTACTGCCGGGATTGGGGTGATCGGCCAGGCGTCGGCGATGAGCCAGGAGATGTTCGCTGGCCACATCACTGCAACTGCGGCGGCCGGATTCGTCGGATTGATGAGCTTGCTCAATATGGGTGGGCGCTTCTTCTGGGCCTCAGTGTCCGACTACATCGGCCGCAAGACCACCTATTTCGTGTTTTTCGCACTCGGCACGATCCTCTATGCGACGGTCCCTTATGCCGGTGGGATCGGCAGTGTCGGTCTGTTTGTGCTGTGTTTTTGCGTCGTCATCAGTATGTATGGCGGCGGCTTCGCCACGGTGCCGGCCTATTTGCGCGACATGTTTGGCACCCGTTACGTCGGTGCCATCCACGGCATGTTACTGACTGCCTGGTCGGCCGCAGGTATCTTCGGGCCGGTGCTGGTGAACTACATCCGTCAGTACAATGTCGACCATGGCGTGGCCAAGGCACAGGCCTACAACATAACAATGTACTTGATGGCGGTGCTGCTGGTCGTTGGTTTCCCGTGCAACCTGTGCATTACCTCGGTGCATGAACGTCACCACATGGTGCCCGACGAATTCGATGCGATCGGGATGGCGGATTGACGGAGGCAGCGATGAGCGCAGCAACGCCGAATGGCACCACAGCGATGCATTTGATCCTCGCCTGGGCTTCGTTGGTATCCCGTTGGCCTGGGGCGTGGTCGAGACACTGCTGAACGCGCTGAAACTGTTCCAGTAGCGTCAAGTGAACCGGGAGAAATCGGGGGCACGCTTCTCCATGAACGCGGCGAACGCCTCGGCCGCCTCGGGGGAGTGAACGCGCTCGCGGAACAGTTCCAGTTCTTCGCTGATCCGGCCTGGCAGGTCGGGCTGGCCGCGGCGCATCAAATGTTTGGTTTGCCGTATCGCCTGCGGCGGCAACGCGGCGAGGCGGGCGGCAAGGGCACGCGCTGCGGTCATCAGTTCGACATCTTCGACGACCTGGTAAACGAAGCCCGCAGCGAACGCTGCGTCAGCGTCCATAGCGTCGCCCAGAAGCAGCATGGCGCTGGCACGCTGATGGCCGAGCAGTTGCGGGAACAGCAACGAACTTCCTGCTTCCGGCACCAGACCCAGTCGGGTGAAGGGCATCACGAAGCGGGCCGAGCGGGCGGCGACGATCAGGTCGCAATGCGCCAGCATTGTGGTGCCGACCCCGATTGCGGCGCCGTTGACTGCCGCAATCAATGGTTTTTGCAATGTCGACAGCGCGGTCAGAAACGGCGAAGCGTCGGACGCGTTCCGGCTTTCCGCGCGTTGCTGGAAATCCTTAATGTCGTTGCCCGAGGTGAACGTGTCGCCGGTGCCGGTCAGCATCATCACGCGTATTGCGGGGTCATTTTCCGCTGCCTCGAAGGCGGCGACGGCGCCGTCGTACATGGCACGGGTGAGGGCGTTCTTCTTCTCCGGCCGGTTGAAACGGATTTCCGTGACTGCATTGGCGGTAGTGACGATCAGTTCCTGGGTCATGCGCGTCTCCTGTGCCCGTCTCGCGGTGTATTGGGCGGGGTGGGCATCGAACGCGACGTCTGCGCTCTGCCTCATCCTATGTCCGTCTGGGCGCCGACCAGCTTTTCATACAGGATTTCGTAAGGAGCAAATCCAGCATGCTGATAGCTCGTCCTGGCGGACGTGTTCAAGGCAAGCGCGTTGATACGCAAACGCACGGCGCCGGCACGCTGGAGATATTGTTCGATACTCGCCAGCAGCCGTGAGGCGATCGCTGCCCGCGAAACGCCGACAGGACACAGATGTCGGAGATGTAGCCGAACCGATTGGACTCCGGCGCCTCGGCGACGTTCTCGGTTGTTTCAATCCAGCCGGCAACGAAACCGACGAAGTTGCCGTCACGCTCTGCCACCAGCACGGCTCCATTGGATTCCGACTGGCCAGGCATCCAATCAAGATACGCATCGGCGATCCTCTCGCCAGGCAGGCGGGTCGTGTGCAATCGGTGTTCGTAATCCTGAAGTTCAACCACCGCCTTACGCAACTCGGACCAGTCCGCTGCTGTTACGGGACGGATGGTGAGCGAGGCAGACATGCGGTGACTCCATAAGAAGGCTGAACCGCCCTGAAATCACGCCGCCTTGTGCCGCTCCCGCAAGAACTGGAAAAACTCGACGCCCTCGCGCAGCCGCCGTTTCATCATTTGCGGGCTGCGCACCATCTCGCCCACGATCGCGGCGATTTTCGGTGCCCGGAAATAGAACCGTTTGTAAAACGTTTCCACATTGTCGAAGATTTCCGTGTGCGACAGATGCGGATAGGACAACGGTGCGATCTGGATCCCGCCATCATCGACCAGTTCGGCATGCTCGGCGTCCAACCAGCCATTCTCGACCGCCTGTTTATACAAGAAGGTCCCGGGATAAGGTGCGGCGAGCGAGACCTGGATCGTATGCGGATTGATGTCGGTGGCGAAGCGGATGGTTTCCTCGATGGTTTCCTTGGTCTCACCCGGCAGGCCGAGGATGAACGTGCCGTGGATCTTAATGCCAAGTTCGTGGCAGTCCTGGGTGAATTTGCGGGCAACGTCGATGCGCATGCCCTTCTTGATGTTATACAGGATCTGCTGGTTGCCGCTCTCATAGCCAACCAGCAACAACCGCAACCCGTTATCCTTCAGCACCTTCAATGTGTCTCGCGGCACATTCGCCTTGGCGTTGCACGACCAGGTAACGCCCATCTTTCCGAGTTCGCGGGCGATCGCTTCGGCGCGCGGCAGGTTATCCGTGAACGTATCGTCGTCGAAAAAGATTTCCCTGACCTGCGGAAAATACGCTTTCGCCAGGCGGATTTCCTCGGCCACATGGCCGGGCGAGCGGACGCGGTAATTATGCCCGCCAACGGTCTGTGGCCACAGACAAAAGGTGCAACGCGATTTGCAGCCGCGGCCGGTATACAGCGAAACGTAAGGATGCAGCAGATAACCGATGAAGTAATCTTCAATGCGCAGGTCGCGCTTATAAACCTCGGTCACGAACGGCAATTGATCCATGTCTTCCAGGATCGCGCGCTCCTTGTTGTGCACGATCGCTCCGGCTTTGTTGCGGTAGGATATCCCGTCGATCGTACTCCAGTCGCGACCCTCGGCGACCTCTTTGATGGTGAAGTCGAATTCGTTGCGTGCCACGAAGTCGATCGGCACGCCATTGGCCAGGCTCTCGGCAGGCTGCACTGCCACTTTTGCGCCAACGAAGCCGATCTTAAGCGACGGATTGGCATCCTTCATGGCCGCCGCGACCCGCACATCCGAGGCGAACGACGGCGTGGAGGTGTGAATGACGCACAGATCATGTGCCCGGGCGGCTGCCGTCACTGCGTCCAGGTTGGTGCGGGCGGGCGGGGCGTCGATCAGCTTGCTGCCAGGCACCAGCGCGGCCGGTTGCGCCAACCAGGTCGGGAACCAGAATGATTTGATCTCCCGCCGTGCCTGATACCGCGAGCCGGCGCCGCCATCGAACCCGTCAAAGGACGGCGGTTGCAGGAACAGGGTTTTCATCATGGCGTGCGCAATCCTTAAGTGAAACGAGGCGGCGTATCGGCCTGGAGTGACTGACCGCGCCAGTCGACCCGCCGCCCGGCGTGGCTGGCAACCCACTCGGCAGCTGACAGCAGGTCTCGTAGCGGCAGAAGCCAGAGCGGGCCGCGGAATGCAAGCCCACCCAACGTGCCGCCAAGTGCGTGATCGATGCCGGTGACCGCGACGGCGCGGACAACCCAAACGAGAACGAACAACACGCAAGCCCAGTCCGCGAAGCCGGAGGCCAACACGGTCAAACTGGCCAGACACAGCGGGTATTGCAAGACCGAGGCAGCAAAAGCAGCGGGCTCCAGGGTTCGTATCGTCCTGGCCCAACGCAGTTCGTGCCGCCACAGTGCAGCGAGCGTGCGTTCCGGCACGGTGGTCGCCACGACGGTTCCGGCCAGTGCCACGTCGAGCCCCTGGGCGCTGACCCGCCTTCCCAGTACCTGGTCGTCCGCCAGGTGATCTCGCAGCACCGCGAACCCGCCGATCCGGCTCAATGTGTCCCGGCGCAGGCACATCGTCGCACCCAGGCAATCGCGCCGCCCAAAGGCTCGGCCTACGAGCGCGCCAGGCAGGAAGCCATGCGTGATCTGGGTTGCTCCGAGGCGGCTGGCCGCAGCGCGAAACGCCGGTAACCCGGTATAGAGCGTGGTGACCAGGCCTACTCCTGGCCGGTCCAACGCCTGGGCCAGATGCCGTAGATAGTCGGGCCGTGCGTGCACGTCGGAATCGGCGATCACCAGAATATCGTGTCGCGCTGACGGCAGCATATTGATCAGGCTGCTGACCTTTGGGTTCGCGCCGTGTAGTGTGGGATCGATGACCAATTCCATGTCGCGGTCGGGGTACTTGGCCTTCAACGCGCGTACCACTGGGATCGCTTTGTCGTCCGCGTCGTGAAAACCGTACACGATCTGAAAGCCTGGTTTGTATTGCTGCTCGCAGAGGGTCGACAGCGCCGCTTCCAGCAACGGTTCCACGCCGTGCAACGGCTTCAACACGGTGATTGGCAAGGTGCTGGCCGGCTCGCTATCCATTCGGCGGGTGAATGCGACTACCGCGATCCAACCAGCCAGAACCAGGCATGTCCCGATAACTGCCAGCGCTGCAAGGCCGCTCGCCAGGATCATCAGGGCGGGATCAGCCGGCCAGCGCCAGAATTACACACCGGAAAACGTCATGATCGCATGGCCCCGCCCGACAGGTCGGACACCTTCTGCCTCAGACTGGCAATCAGCGGAGTGGCGCTGCCCGAAGCCAACAACGCCCGAAAATCCGATCGTTGCACTGCCACCTTGCTGATCGAGCCGTTGAGCAGCACGTCCACGATCTGCAGTCCTGTCGGTCCGGCGTGCATCACGTAATCAAGCCGCACCGGATCGCCGTTCGCCGGTATCAGCCTCGACTCCACGATCAATTCATCGCCCGACGGGCGGGTCTGCGGCAGAACCTGAAACCTTTCGCCGCCATTACTGTCGAAGTTGGCTGTATAGCTGGCAATGGTGAAGGTGCGAAAAACGTTGAACAAATCGCGCCGCGAGGCGTCATCGAGCGACGACCACCGCAGGCCGACCGACGTACGCAAAATCGCGTCGAGGTTGAACACCCGATCGATCACCGGAGCAAGCCGGTCAAACCGCTGTTGAAACGTCGCGCCGGTGGAACCCATTTGCATCACGGTCTGGAGCCCCGCGTACAATTCGCTGATGGGCTTTTGCGCTTCAGTAGCATGCCCGATTTCTTGGGCCTCGCTTGGCATCGGCCAAACGGCCGAAACCGCCGCCATTGCAAGCAACCACCGCCGGCTGGGCCGACCCGCATTCAGCTCAAAGGAATTTTTCATGGCTTTACCGCCCGGTTACGACCTGTACTGGGCGCACCGCACCGGGCGCCTCAATGCCGAATGCGCCGAGGCCGGCTGCTACGATGTCGCGCACCGACAGCCCCGCTTCGGCGATTTGCTTCGCCTGTGAGTCATGGTCGATGAATTTGTCCGCCAGCACCATCGGTCGCACCTTCAATCCGTTGTCCATCAGCCCCTTCCACGCCAGGTGATGCATGACCTGACTGGCAAAGCCGCCGATCGAGCCTTCCTCGATCGTAATCAGTACCTCGTGATGGCGAGCCAGCTGTTCAACCAGCGCTGTGTCAATCGGTTTGGCGAACCGCGCATCCGCAACGGTGGTCGGGAAACCGCGCGCGGTCAGCTCGTCGGCCGCTTTCAAAGCATCCCCGAGCCGAGAACCGAGCGAGAGGATGGCAATGTTGCGGCCTTCGCGGATGATGCGACCAACGCCCAGTTGCAGGATTTCCCCCTGGGTTGGCAGTGCCACCCCGGTGCCCTCGCCACGCGGATAGCGGAATGCACTGGGCCGGTCGTTGATGGTGACCGAGGTTGCCACTGCATGCATCAACTCGGCTTCATCGGACGGCGCCATGATGACCATGCCCGGCAGGCAGCCCAGATACGCGATATCAAAGCTGCCGGAATGGGTGGCACCATCGTTGCCGACGGGCCCGGCGCGATCGAGGGCAAAGCGAACCGGCAGGGACTGGATGGCGACGTCGTGCACGACCTGATCGAAGGCCCGTTGCAGGAAGGTGGAATAGATGGCGCAGTACGGCTTCATTCCCTCGGTCGCCAGACCGGCCGCAAAGGTGACCGCATGCTGCTCGGCGATCCCGACATCAAAGCAACGCGTCGGGAATTTCTTGGCGAACTTGTCGAGGCCGGTGCCGGACGGCATTGCGGCGGTAATGGCAATGATGCCGGGATCGCGCTCGGCTTCCGAGATCAGCGCGGCGGCAAACACGTTGGTATAGGACGGCGGGCCCGGCGGTGCCTTGGCCTGCTCGCCAGTGATAACGTTAAATTTGGAGACGCTGTGCAGCTTGTCGGCCGAAGCCTCGGCCAGCGCATAGCCTTTGCCCTTTTGCGTGATGGCATGCACCAGGATCGGACCGGTTTCATCCGCCTCGCGCACATTGCGCAGGACCGGCAGCAGATGGTCCAGATTGTGACCGTCGATCGGACCAACGTAGTAAAAGCCCAGTTCCTCGAACAGCGTGCCGCCGGTCAGGATGCCGCGGGCGTATTCCTCGGCGCGTCCGAGGGTGCGTTCAATACCGCGCGGGAAGCGCCGCGCCATTTTGGCCCCGAGCTCACGCAGCGACAGAAAACTGCGCGACGACATCAGCCGCGACAGATAGGCGCTCATGGCGCCGACCGGCGGAGCGATCGACATGTCGTTGTCGTTCAGAATAACGATCAGCCGCGAGTGCAGCGCGCCGGCGTTGTTCATCGCCTCGTAGGCCATGCCGGCGCTCATGGCGCCGTCGCCGATGACGCAAATGACGTTGCGGTCGTCGCCTTTCAGATCGCGTGCCACCGCCATGCCGAGACCGGCCGAGATCGACGTCGAGGAATGCGCCGCGCCGAACGGGTCGTACTCGCTTTCGGCACGCCGCGTGAAGCCGGACAAACCGCCGCCCTGACGCAGCGTGCGGATGCGGTCGCGGCGGCCGGTCAGGATCTTGTGCGGATAGGCCTGGTGGCCAACGTCCCACAACAGCCGGTCGTGCGGCGTATCGAATATGGCGTGGATGGCGACCGTCAGCTCGACCACGCCCAGGGAGGCGCCAAGGTGGCCGCCGGTGACCGAAACGGCGTCGATGGTTTCAGCGCGGAGCTCGTCCGCGAGTTGTCGCAGTTGCTCCGGCGAGAAGTTTCTTAGATCATCCGGATACTGGACACGGTCCAGTAATGGGGTTTGCACGGGACTCATCAACAGACTCTCCCTTTAGCTTCGCCGTTTGACGACGAAAGCGGCCAGTGCGCGCAATAGTGCGGCCCGTTCTCCAAATCCCTCCAGGTGCTCCGCAGCTTGCCGAGCCAGCATGTCCGCGTGCGCCCGGGCCATATCGGCTCCGAGCACGGCGACCATGGTGGCCTTGCCGGCTGCAGCATCCTTGCCGGCTGTCTTGCCGGTCTCTTCGGTGGTGCCCTCGACATCCAACAGATCGTCGGCGATCTGGAATGCCGCGCCAAGGTCGCGCCCATAGGCGGCGACCTGGTGCCGTTGCCGATGCTGCGCACGACCGAGTATGGCACCGGCTTCGGCACTGTATTGTATCAATCTGCCGGTCTTGAGTGTTTGCAAACGAGTTACTGACGGCGCGTCCAGAATTTCGCCTTCGGTCACCATGTCGATCATTTGGCCGCCGGCCATCCCGCGCGCGCCCACCGCGGCCGCCAACGCTGCAACAAGTTCGCAGCGTGCCTCAGGATCGGAGTGGGTGTCAGGCTCGGCCAGAACTTCAAACGCTCTGGTTTGCAGCGCGTCGCCGGCCAGGATCGCGGTCGCCTCGTCGAACGCCTTGTGCGTACTGGGCTTGCCGCGGCGTAGGTCATCGTCGTCCATTGCCGGCAGGTCGTCGTGTACTAAAGAATATGCATGCAACATTTCAACCGAGGCAGCGACCCGGGCGGCACAGGTTTCGGACACGGAAAACAGGTTGGCGGTCTCCATCACCAGGAACGCTCGCAGCCGTTTGCCGCCGCCCAGGGTTGCATAGCGCATGGCGTCTACCAGGCGGGACTCAGCTCCGTCGACCGGGGGCATCAGGCTTTCCAGCGCGTTTTCCACGATTCCCGCAACCCGGGACATTGCGTTCGACAGGTCTATGTCGGTTGCCACATACACACCCCGTTCGGTTTCGTCGCTCATGTTCGGCGGAAATTGAGGGACTGGCCTGCTCCCGCCGTCGCTGATCTCATGACTCTTTGCCGTGGCGACACCATGGCAGTTGCATTACGTACAGCCACAAGTCCTGCCACAGGCCTCGCGTTCCGCCAAGCCGGTGAATCTGTTCAGAGGTTCACGTGTTGCCGCGATGCAGCATTCGGTGCATTTTCCGTCCGGTCGCGGCATTGCAGACACAGGCTCCCCATGCCATATCCCGACCGGCCGAGTCCGGTATAGCTACGATCTCCAGCGGCCGTTGGCGAGATTGCAGGCAGCGCTGCCTCAGGTGTCGATTGGGGGAGTGCCATCGGCGGGACCGTTTGGCGGAACAATAACGGAGACTGATCTGAATGATGCGCGTCATCCTGGCCCAGCCTCGCGGTTTTTGCGCGGGAGTGGAGCGGGCGATCGAGATCGTCGAGCGAGCCTTGAAGAAGTTCGGTCCGCCGATCTACGTGCGGCATGAGATCGTGCACAACCGCCATGTCGTCGAAGACTTGCGGCAACGCGGCGCAGTGTTCGTCGATGAGCTGGATCAGGTGCCGGACGGCGCGATGACGATCTTCTCCGCACATGGCGTGGCGAAAAAGGTCGAGCAGGATGCAGCCGCGCGCCGTTTGCCGGTGATTGATGCGACCTGCCCACTGGTGGCCAAGGTGCACAACGAAGGCCGCCGCTATGCCCGCCAGGATCGGGAGATCGTGTTGGTCGGGCATGCCGGCCACGCCGAGGTCGAGGGTACGATCGGCCAGGTGCCGGGCACCGTACATCTGGTGCAAACCGCCGCCGACGTGGCGAACCTGCAAATCCGCGACCCGGACAAGCTGGCTTACATCACCCAGACAACACTGTCGGTGGATGACACGCGCGGGATTATTGCAGCGCTGAAGGCTCGGTTTCCGACCATCGTCGGGCCGGACGTGCGCGACATTTGTTATGCGACACAAAACCGCCAGCAGGCTGTCCGCGAACTGGCCAAACAGGTCGATCTGATTCTGGTGGTGGGTTCTCGCAATTCGTCCAACTCCAACCGTCTTCGCGAAATCGGCGAAGAACTCGGCCGGCCCGCCTACCTGATCGACGACGCCAGTGCCATGCAACGAGAGTGGTTCCACAACGTTGAGTCTGTCGGGGTCACGGCGGGTGCATCGGCGCCTGAGTCGCTGGTGCGGGGCGTGCTCGCGGGACTGCGTGAGATCGGTGAAATTGAAGTGGCGACCCTCGATGGGGTGGCCGAAGATGTCCGCTTCCGCTTCCCGGCGGAAGTCGCTGACGCATAAAGGATTTCCGAATGTCCGTGCCGTTGAATCAGGCGCTCCGGGTCGGTGCTTACGTGGTCAAACAGCACTTGCTCGGGCGCAAACGCTACCCGCTGGTGCTGATGTTGGAGCCGTTGTTTCGCTGCAACCTGGCCTGCGCCGGCTGCGGCAAAATTGACTATCCCGCAGAAATCCTGAACCAGCGCCTATCGGTCGATGAGTGCATGGAAGCGATCGACGAATGCGGCGCGCCGGTCGTGGTGGTCGCCGGGGGTGAGCCGTTACTGCATCGTGAGATTGAACAAATTGTCGAGGGCGCGATCGCCCGCAAGAAGTTCGTCATCGTCTGCACCAACGCTCTGCTGCTTGAAAAGAAGATGGAACTTTTCAAACCGAGCAAATGGTTTTCCTGGTCGGTGCATCTGGATGGCGGTCGCGAGGAACACGACATCTCGGTCTGCCAGACCGGGGTTTATGACCGCGCCGTGGCAGCGATCAAGGAAGCCAAGCGTCGCGGGTTCCGCACGATCATCAATGCCACGCTGTTCAATACCGCTGAGCCGGCGAAAGTCGCGTCGTTCTTCGACGACGTGATGGATATGGGTGTGGACGGCATTTCCGTCTCGCCTGGCTACGCCTATGAGCGTGCGCCGGATCAGGAGCATTTCCTCAATCGGAACAAAACCAAGGAACTGTTCCGCGGGATTTTCCGGCGCCAAGGCAAGACCAAATGGGCGTTCAATCAGTCGTCGATGTTCCTGGATTTCCTCGCCGGCAATCAGACGTTTCATTGCACGCCGTGGGGCAACCCGACCCGTACGTATTTCGGCTGGCAACGGCCTTGCTACCTGCTCGGTGAGGGCTACACAAAAACCTTTAAGGAGCTGATGGAAACGACCGACTGGGATCGTTACGGGACAGGTAATTATGAGAAATGCGCTGATTGCATGGTGCATTCCGGGTATGAGGCGACCGCGGTTGCAGAAACGGTTCGCCGGCCCTGGAAAGCAGCCGCGCAGGCGCTCCGTGGCATCCGCACCGAGGGTCCGATGGCGCCGGACGTGTCGCTCGCGCGGCAACGGCCGGCGGAATATGTGTTCAGCCGCCATGTGGAGACGGCGTTGACGCGGATCCGCTCGCGGAAAGCGAACCCGGAAGCCGAAGCGGCAGAGTAATGCGCTGTCGCACTCCGATCCCGCTGTTGAGGGCCAGGAGCAGGTGCCTCGCATTCGGCTAATGTGATACCAGGACTGGAATTTTCGACGACAGCAGGATGGATTGCGTCGTGCCACCAAAAATGAACTCCAGCCACCTGGGGTGCGAGTAGCCGCCCATCACCAACAGGTCATAATCTCCTTGCTCGATCTGCTGCCGGAGCAATTCCTGTTCCTCGGCGGCGCCGACCGGCAGAACGTTCGATCCGACCGTGATTCCGTGATTGGCCAAATGCGCTGCAAGGCGCTCAACATCGACATCGCCGGCCTCGACGGAGGGACTGGTGACCGTCACAATCTGCACCGACTGGGAGCGGCGCAGCAGCGGCAAGGCGTCATGGACTGCCCTGACGGCCTCCCGGCTGCCGTCCCAGGCGATGGCGATCCTCGCGAACCCGCCTGGCAGCACAGCGGCGGGCACGACCAGTACTGGGCGACCGCACTGCAAAATGAGCGAGTGGGCGACCGGTAGTGGATGGGCTTCGGGCGAACCTTGCCACTCATACTGGCCAAGGATAACAATGTCGGCGTATCGAGCCTGGTCGGCGATGCCCTTGACGACGTCGCCCTCCGCTTCGAACCAGCCCGCGTCAGGCAGGCGTTGCGTGACCTCTTCAAGGAAGATTGCCGCGGCCGCCGTTGCGTCCAAGGCCAGCTTTGAGGAAATCTCGGCGGCCATCTCAGGGACAAGGCTCGCCTTGTACACCGGCGGAACTTCCAGCGGCGGGGTCACGTGTAGTCCGGTGACCCGCGCACCCGTCCGTGTTGCCAGGTCAACCGCAAATCGCACCCTTCGGCGTCCGACTTCGCTCGCGTCCACGTGCACCAGGATGTCGCGAAACATGCCAATCCTCCCATTCTCCACCGACAGACCTTGGACGCGGCGTTAACGGTGTCGGATTTGAACGATATCTTGTCGGTCGGCGCAGCGGTCTGATGCCTTGCGCTGAAGCATTACGCCTGCACAAGGCGGGCGTCCACGCTGCCGCGGGACAACCGTCACTCAGAACGCGATCGTGCACATCTCAGAACTCAGGTCCGGCGTGTACTCACACCCAAGGAACGAACCTCGCCTGCGATGGCTCGCAAGAAATGCTCGGCCGCCATGACGCCAAAGCGTTCCACCAAATCTGGCCGCGAGGCCAAGGCAATCGCGACTTCCTGCCGGCCGATGCGCACCACGTCCGCGTCGCGCGCCTCCTGCGAGAGTTCGGGCCGCTCACGATCCATCCGCTCCATCAACTCGCCGATCCTGCCCTTGACCAGGCCAAGGATGAAATCGTCGTTGACGTTTTCCATGGTTCACCTGTTTGCTGTGGAACGCGGATTTTGGCGGGCACGTGTCGTCTGCGGCACGACCCGGCAATAAGAGGTGCGGTTCCCATAAAGATTCGAGCGGCAGCAAGCCCAGACTTTATAAATATCTCATACGTGCTGACTGGAAGCGGGCCTATGGGTGAGTTCGACTGTTATGTCTGCGAGAGAAGCGAGCTGTAGCGTGTCCCGCCCGGCTGATCTAAATCAACGCAACGGCGGTTGAACCGCCACAATATGCCTGTGGCGAGAGAAGGCCTAGCTGCCATGTTGCTCATTGTGTTGATGCTCGGCGTATTGATCGGATCGTTCGCTGTGTTGGCAGCACTCGTGCTGTTCGGTGAAGACATTCTTCGCCCGCGCTGAACCACGCCCATGGGAGCATGGTCCATGGCCCTTATCATCCTGTTGACGATGGTTGCCCTGTTGGTGATCTATCTGTTCTACGCCGTGATTCACCCCGAGAAATTCTGATCTGGCCGAGGGACCACGATGACCTGGCAAGGCTGGCTGGAGATCGTTCTGACCTTGTTGATCGCATTGCTGATCAGCGTTCCGGCCGGCCGCTATCTGGCCCGGGTTTTCATGGGCCGGAAGACGATGCTCGACCGGCTGATCGATCCTGTCGACAACCTGATCTACCGGCTGATCGGCAATACCGCCGCCGGCGCGCCAATGAACTGGAAAGTCTACACTTTGCACATGCTCGCAGCCAACATGTGGATGGCCGCGAGCATCTATCTGATTCTGGTTTTCCAGGACCATCTGCCGTTAAATCCGTTGCATTTCCCCGGGATGGAGCCGCTGCTCGCGTTCAACACCGCGATCAGTTTCATTACCAACACGGATTGGCAGAACTATGGTGGCGAGACTACCTTGTCCAACTTTAGCCAGATGGCCGCCATCACTTTCCCGATGTTCACCTCGGCCGCCACCGGCTTCGTTGTGGCGATGGCTTTCATCCGGGCCTTTATCGTCACGGACGGCGGCGCCGATCTGGGCAATTTCTACCGCGATCTGACCCGTCTGCTGACCCGCGTTCTGCTTCCCGTATCGTTTATCGTCGCGTTGTTTCTGGCGTGGCAAGGCTCGCCCCAGACGCTGGCCGCGAGCGTCCTGGCGCACCCCGTGCAAGGTGGCGAGCAGACGATCATCGTCGGCCCGCTCGCCGCACTCGAGTCGATCAAGCATTTCGGCACCAATGGCGGCGGGTTCTTCAACGCCAACGCCGCGCATCCGTTCGAAAACCCGACGCCGTTCACCAACCTCGTGCTGATCCTGCTGATGATGAGCCTACCGAGTGCACTCGTTGTGTGCTTCGGTGAGATGATCGGGTCCCGCCGCCAGGGCTGGCTGCTCTACGGTGTGATGGCGGCGATGCTCATTATGTTCTTGCCGCTGTCGATCCTGCCCGAACAGGCGGGCACGCCAATGCTCGTCCAAGCCGGAATCGAAACGACCGTGAGTCCGGGACAGCCCGGCGGCAACATGGAGGGCAAGGAAGTACGGTTCGGCATCGCGGGGAGCGGGCTGTTCGCCGGCATTACCACCACCTTCACGACTGGCAGTGTCAACGCCATGCACGACAGTTTTACCCCTGGCGGTGGCATGGGAACCATGATCGGAATGATGCTGCAATGCGTGTTCGGCGGCAAAGGCGTCGGCTTTCTGAACGCCTTGATGTTCGGATTGATTGCTGTGTTCATCGCTGGCCTCATGGTTGGGCGCACGCCGGAATTCCTCGGCAAGAAGATTGAACGGCCGGAGATAATTCTTCTCTCACTCGCGCTGCTGATTCATCCGCTGGTCATTCTGGCACCGTCATCATGGTCGATGATGATGCCTTACGGCATCTCGTCACTGGGCAATGCCGCCATGCACGGCTATTCCGAAGTGCTGTATGCATTCACCTCGTCGGCGGCCAACAACGGCTCGGCATTCGCCGGCTTCAATGGCAACACACCGTATTACAATCTGGTGCTTGGCGCCGTCATCCTGATCGGCCGCTATCCTCCGATCATCTTCATGATGGCGGTTGCCGGATCGATCGCCGCCAAACCCACAATCACACCGGACATTGGCACATTGCGCACCGATACCGTGCAATTCGGAGCATTTTGGCTCGCCGTCGTCCTGATCGTCGGCGCGCTGTCATTCTTTCCGGCCCTGATTCTGGGTCCCATCGCGGAGTTCTTCGCGATGCAGAACGGTCTCCTGTTTTAACGGAACGCACCGAGCATGGCCCAGTCGCAAGATGGTCAGGAACTGCAATCAGCGCCCGACGTCGCGCTGCGCCGGAAGTGGCCGGTTGCTGTCGAATTCGCGCGAGACCGCCGGGAACGAGCCGAGCCGGTGTATGGGGCAGATCTGCTGCTGAACACTCTGGTCGACTCGTTACGCAAATTCGATCCGCGGACGCAAATCCGCAATCCCGTGATGTTCGTTGTCTGGCTGGGCGCATTGGTGACCACGGTGCTCACGATCGACCCGGCAGTGTTTGGTCCCTCCGGCGCGACGCGGGCCTACAATGGCACAATAACGATCATTCTGCTGTTGACCGTGTGGTTCGCCAATTGCGCGGAAGCGTTGGCCGAAGGGCGAGGCAAGGCCAAGGCCGCCTCGCTCCGCAGGTCCAAGATCGAACTGAAAGCCAATCGGGTCATGGAATCGGGACAGCTCGAACAGGTGCCCGCCACCGAATTGTGCAAGGGAGATTTGGTCAAGGTTGCGAAAGGCGAGGTCATTCCGTCCGATGGCGAGGTTGTCGAAGGTGTGGCCTATGTCGACGAATCAGCGATCACCGGAGAGTCGGCGCCCGTACTCAAAGAGTCCGGGACCGACACGTTCTCGTCGGTGACCGCCGGCACATCGATCATTTCGGATGAACTACTGATCCGCGTCACCGCTGATCCCGGCGAGAGTTTTCTGGATCGCATGATCCGGCTTGTGGAGGGCGCCAAACGGCAGAAGACGCCGAATGAGATCGCGTTGACCGTGCTGCTCGCCATCCTGACGCTGATTTTCGTCATCGTCGTCACGGCGATGGCGCCGGTGGCGGCGTACTTGCAGGCGCGTATCAACATTGCGGACCTGATCGCGCTGCTGGTGGCGCTCATTCCCACCACCATTGGTGCGTTGCTGTCGGCCATCGGCATCGCCGGCATCGACCGCGTGATCCGCTTCAACGTCCTCGCCATGTCCGGCAAAGCAGTGGAGGCGGCGGGCGATGTGCAGACGTTGCTGCTAGACAAGACCGGCACGATCACGATGGGCAACCGCCAGGCGACTGAATTCATTCCGCTGCGTGGGATCAACGCGAAGGCTTTGGCGGAGGCGGCGCATCTGTCGTCCTGCTTCGATACGACACCGGAAGGGCGCACCGTCGTGGTGTTCGCCGAGAAGCTCGGTGTCGTCCGCGATCCGACGCTGGACCGGGCACGACGTCTCGACTTCTCGGCGGACACGCGCATGAGCGGGACCGATATGCCGGATGGGCGGATCATCCGCAAAGGCGCGGTCAACGCGGTGGCGAGTTTCGTGGCGAACACCTTTGGCGGTGCCGAGCCGCCCGATCTCAGGGAGGCGGCCGACAGTGTCGCCCGGGAAGGCGGGACACCGCTGGCGATATCCGTGGACGGTCAGATCCTGGGCGTGGTTGCGCTGTCCGATGTGCCAAAACCCGGCATCCGCGACCGTATTCTGCAGTTGCGTAAGATGGGCATTCGCACCGTCATGGTGACCGGCGACAACCCCGTCACCGCCGGGGCCATCGCGGCGCAGGCCGGTGTGGATGATTTTGTTGCCGAGGCGAAACCGGAAGCGAAGCTGCAGCTCATTCGTGACGAGCAAGCCCATGGAAGGTTGGTCGCGATGACGGGTGATGGCACGAACGACGCGCCGGCGCTGGCTCAGGCGGATGTCGGGCTGGCGATGCATTCGGGCACCAATGCCGCCAAGGAAGCCGCAAACCTCGTCGATCTGGATTCGGATCCGACCAAACTCATCGATCTCGTAGCGATCGGCAAGCAGATGCTGATCACCCGCGGAGCGCTGACGACGTTCTCCATTGCCAACGATGTGGCGAAGTACTTCGCCATCATCCCCGCCATGTTCATCATCGCCCTGCCGGGACTGTCGGGGTTGAATGTGATGGGTCTGGCGACACCGCAGACCGCTATTCTGTCAGCGCTGATCTTCAATGCACTGATCATTCCGGCGTTGATTCCATTGGCGCTGCGCGGCGTCCGGTTCAGGCCGACGAGTGCCGAAGCCACTTTCTACCGGAACCTGATCGTCTACGGTGTTGGCGGGCTGATCGCGCCGTTCATCGGCATCAAGCTGATCGACCTGTCTTTGTCCGTGGTGATGTAAGGGGGGCTGCGATGCTTGCCGGGTTGACTACCGCATTGCGCGCTTCGTTGGTGACCTGCGTGCTGTGCGGTCTGCTCTATCCGCTGGCCGTCACCGGTCTTGCCCAGATTTTGCTGCCGTATCAGGCGAATGGCAGCCTGGAGCGAGACAGTAGTGGCACCGTCATCGGGTCGGCGCTGATCGGTCAGCAATGGGACGGGCCGGAGTGGTTCCATGGACGTCCATCGGCGACCACCGCAGCGGATGCTTCCGGAACCGTGCCCGCCCCATACAATGCGGCGAGTTCGGCGGGTTCCAATCTGGGCCCGACCAGCAAGGCGCTGAAGGATCGCCTGGTGAAAGATCGTCAGACCTTGGAGGCCGCACAGCCCGAACTGACCCATAGTTTGTTGCCGTCGGATATGCTGACCGCGTCGGGGTCCGGCCTCGATCCTGACATCAGCCCGGCAAACGCCTTGCTGCAGGTGTCTCGCATCGCACGGGCACGCGGCGAGCCAGCGGCAGAAATTCGCGGCTTGGTCGAAACTCATGTCACGAGCCGCGGCCTGGGTGTTTTCGGGGAGCCGCGCGTCAATGTCCTGGAATTGAACCTTGCCTTGCGGGATGCATTCGCGAGGCGCCTGGCGGCGCGAACCAGAAACTGAGGGTCCAGTGCGCTCGATGCAATCTCGGCGCGCACTTCGCCGTGATCAGATCTGCGGGCTGCGGCCCGCGCCAATCACGCGCTGGCGTCTTTGCTGACCTTGAAGCATCGAGATCTCCTCAACCAAAACCTACTCGTCAGGTGGCCAACTCCCGCATGTGAACGTAAAGGTCTGCCTTACCCTCGAACCCGATCCCGGGCAGTTCCGGTAACGTTACGATGCTATTTTCCACCCGTGTGCCATCGGGAAACCCGCCATATGGCTGAAACACGTCCGGATAGCTTTCATTGCCACCCAGGCCGAGGCCAGCGGCGATCGCCAACGACATCTGATGGCCGCCATGCGGAATGCAACGGGTCCAGGACCAACCGGCGTCCTTCAACATTGCCAAAGTGCGCTGGTATTCGCACAACCCATAGGACAAAGCGCAGTCGAACTGCAGCCAGTCGCGATCCGGCCGCATGCCGGCGTGCCGGATCAGATTGCGCGCGTCCTGGTGGCTGAACAGGTTTTCTCCCGTCGCCATCGGGCCGGGATAGAATTCTGCCAACGCCGCCTGAAGCTGGTAATCCAGCGGATCGCCCGCTTCCTCGTACCAGAACAAATCGTATTGCCGTAGCATCCTTGCGTAAACGATGGCTGTTTCAAGACCGAATCGTCCATTCGCATCCACTGCGAGCCGACACCCGGGTCCGATTTCGGTCAGCACGGCTTCGATCCGCCGCTGATCTTCGGCGATCGTTTCACCGCCGATTTTCATTTTCACCACGGTGTAGCCGCGGTCGAGATAGCTTCGCATCTCGTCACGCAGCTTCGTATCGTCCTTGCCGGGGTAGTAATAACCGCCGGCGGCATAGACGAACACGCGCGGATCGGCGGTTCGGCCGTGCCGGTCGGCCAGCAGCCGGAACAGCGGCTTGCCGGCGAGTTTCGCCACGGCGTCCCAGACCGCCATGTCGATCGTGCCGACCGCCACCGAGCGGTCGCCATGCCCGCCTGGCTTTTCATTGCGCATCAGCGCATCCCAGATCCGGTCGGGATCCAGATTTTCGCCGGTGTGATCCAGCAGCGATGCCGGATCGGCTGCCATCAGCCGAGGTGCGAAGCGCTCCCGGATCAGGCCGCCTTGCCCATAGCGGCCGTTCGAATTGAAGCCGTAGCCGACAACCCGCTTCCCCTGCCGCTCCACGTTGGTGACCACGGCGACAAGGCTCGTCGTCATGGAACTGAAGTCGATATAGGCGTTCCGAATGGGCGAACTGATCGGCTGCGTGACCTCACGCACGTCCAGGATGCGCAAGGGCATCAGTTTGGCTCAGCGGAAGATCGAGTGAGGGCGGGAAATAGCAGCGCCAAGTGCGGTAGCGGACCATGCCGGGCCGGAGAACGCACCGAGCTGGCGTCCTTCGATCTGCCCATTCGTCGGCGCCGGCGTTGCTGGTTGCTCACTGATCGAGCCCAGGGCGTGGGACAGTTTCCGGGCGGCCTCGACGACGATCGGCATCAGCGCCCGCGGTCTGGGCGGACGCATCCGTAGCGAGGGCGAGCCAATCAGCAATGCAGCGACGACCTGGCCGGAGGCGTCCCGCACCGGGGCGCACACACTGACGGTTCCCGCGACAACCTCCGAGTCAGTGATCAGGAAGCCGCGCTGGCGGATCCGGTGCAGGTCGGCCGCAATCCAGGACGGATCGGTTCGGGTGGAAGGCGTATAGTGCTGCAGACGCTGCGCCAGGACCTGGGTCTGGACAGCCTCGGGCGCATGCGCCAGCAACAACCGTCCACTCCCGGCATGAAGCGGCATTTTCTTGCCGACTTCGGTATAGACCCGTAAGCCGGGGTCGGTCTGGTAAATGGCAACAGTCTCGCACTCCATACCTTCGCGGACCCGGAGATAGACATTCTCACCTGTCGCGTTGCCGAGTGCGGCCAGATAGGGCATCGCGGTTGCCGCCAGCGCGCCTTGCTCGTTCGCGGCGGAGCCCAACACACCCCAACGTGCGCCGAGCTGCCAGACGCCGCGGGCTTCATCCTGGATAACGAAATTGCGGCTTTGCATGGTGGTCAGCAATTCGAGTGCCGCGGTCTTGCCGCAACCGGCGGCATCGGCCAGGACCGCCATTGGAACCGGGCCAGTACGCGCAAGGGTCTCCAGCAGGCTGAGGGCGCGATTAACCGCGGTTGTGCCAGCCTCTCGCGCCAATGCCTTGTCTCGGGCCGCCTGATCGATCGCCGATTTGCCCGGGTCGTTAGCCGCCGGTTGTGGCGTTACCACGACTCTGATCCGCGGTTTTGCTGACGGCTTAGCCTCCGCTTGCTTCGCCGCAGCTTTCGCGGCGGGCTTCCTGACGGCAGGCTTTGTGGTCACCGTTCCTCTTGCGGTTAATCCTCTGGAGACGGGCTTCTGGCCGGAGGTTTGCCTTGCCGCGGCAGGCTTCGATCTTGTGTCTCGTGCACTGGATTGCTTCGCGGCGAGCTTCCTTGCCGTGGCCGCCCCGGCGCCGCTCGCCTTCCGTGCGGTGTCCCTGGCCGTACCAGGTTTACGTGCCGGAGACCGGGATGCCGTTGCCTTTTGGGTCGCGCCTTTCATAGCCGCGCGCTTGGTCCCGGAGCCTCCGGTCCGCGCCGTCTTCGGCTTAGTGCTCTGGTCCGGGGTTGCCTTTGGGCGGGAGACTTTAACCAGACCCCGCATGGCACGCCCCGATGACCGACCCTTTGCTGCCGCCTTCACTGTTGCGCGACGTGTCGATTTGCTATGCGAGGTTGAGGCCATGGGGACTACTCTCGTCACGGTTGTAACGTGGTGATCAGGCCAGAGGCAGGCTACACGAAGTCAGGCGCAGGCGCCACCGCGACATGTGGATACCGGAGAGTAACCTCGCCTTCCAGTGGCGGCCGGTTAAAACCAGTCCATGGCGGTGTTCTGCCGCAGGTGCGGTAGTTAACTGAAAACCAACGATTTATCTCTGCTGCGTGGCTGGCATGCCGGGAATGTTCAACAGGGTTGCGTCCTGCGCTTGTCCCGGATGGTCTCCTGCGCTACAGCGCCGCGTTCACGGCACCCACCGGGACATATTGCCTTCGGACCGAAGGGCTCCGAAGCTGGTTGGCTTGGAGGTTGGCCAGCGGCGGGACAGGTTCCTCTGGCTGACTCCTCTGGCGGGTGCTCTGCGGGCGTGGTGGAATTGGCAGACACGCCAGATTTAGGTTCTGGTGGCGCAAGCCGTGGGGGTTCAAATCCCTCCGCCCGCACCAGACGGGCCAAGAGGTGGGAGCCGATCGGGCGTCACGGTTGCGTACAACACATAAGATATATGGAACGGATTGGCAGATGCAGGTGACAGAGACACTTTCCGAAGGCCTCAAGCGCGCGTACGCTGTGGTTGTGCCGGCGGCAGATATTGAGAACCGTCGTGCGTCGCGGCTTTCCGAACTCGCCAAGCAGGTCAACCTGCCGGGGTTCCGCCCTGGCAAGGTACCGATGCCGATCGTGCGTCAGCGTTTTGGCGGTGCGGTGGCGGCGGAAGTGGCTGAGCAGTCGATCAACGAAGCGACTCAGCAGCTGTTGTCGGAGCGCGCCTTGCGGCCTGCGGTGATGCCGAAGCTGGAGATGGTGACCACCGAACCGACCGCCGCCGGCCCAGCCAAGGACCTCGAATTCAAGGTCGAGATGGAGCTGCTGCCGGAAATCCCGATGCCGGATTTCTCGACCTTCACTCTGACCCGCCACGTCGCCAAGGTTCCAGACGAAGAGGTCGAAAAAGCAGTTGCCGACATCGCCGAACGCAACCGCGAGCTGGTTGAATTTTCGCCTGAGGAACTGGCCTCCCGTGGCGACAACCCCGGCGCCGCCAAGGGTGACGTGCTGACGATAGATTACCTGGGCAAGATCGATGGCGTTGCATTCGACGGCGGCACCGCGACCGACACCGACGTGGACATCGGCGGTTCGGGGTTCATTCCCGGCTTCCTCGAACAAATCGAGGGGATGCGACCAGACGAGAGCAAAACCATTGAGGTGACGTTCCCAGAAAACTACCAGGCGGAGAACCTGGCAGGGAAGCCGGCGACGTTCGAGATCACCGCAAAGCAATTGCGCAAGCCCGTGACGGCGCCGATCGACGACACGCTGGCAGAAAAACTCGGCTTCGACTCGCTGGAAAACCTGCGCGAGGTATTGTCGTCGATGCGCCAGCGCCGGTTGGACGGGCTGACGCGCATGCGGTTGAAGCGCGATTTGCTCGACGTGTTGGCCGATCAGGCCAACTTCGCCCCGCCCGAGGTGCTGGTCGAGCAGGAGTTCGAGCAGATCTGGAAGAACCTCGAGGCCAGTCGCACCAACGGGACGATGGATGAGGACGACAAGCTAAAGACCGAGGACCAGCTTCGGGCCGACTACCGCGCCATCGCCGATCGTCGCGTTCGACTGGGCTTGCTCCTCGGGGAAATCGGGCGGGTGAACACCATAGTCGTCACGCCCGAGGAAGTGACGGCTGCAATTCGTGCCGAAGCCGCCCGTTTCCCCGGCCGTGAAGCCCAGATGATGGAGTTCTACCGCAATTATCCGGCTGCGACGGACGCTCTGCGCGGCCCGATCTTCGAGGACAAGGTTGTCGATTACGTGCTCGATGCTGCGCAGGTGACTGACGCGGAAATCTCGGTCGAGGAGCTGGAACGGGATCCGGAAGAGGCAAAGGGGGCAGCAGCGCCGGCCGCAACCACGGTCGAGGCGGCGCCAGCCGAACCAGCACCGGACGCAGGCGATGCAGAAACTGTGGCGCCCTGACAAGACGCTGGAAATTCTCGCCGATCGGTCTATTTTACACTGGTGCCGAGTCCTCGGCACATGTTCCCATGCCGCCTCGCTGGTGCCTCCTTCGGTGAAAGTGAACCCATGATTGATCGTGACCCGGTCGAGATCTACGCAAACAATCTGGTGCCGATGGTGGTTGAGCAGACCGCTCGCGGCGAACGGGCGTTCGATATCTATTCGCGGCTGCTGAAGGAACGGATCATCTTCCTGACAGGAGCGGTCTATGACCAGGTCAGCGCGCTGATCTGCGCCCAGTTGCTGTTCCTTGAATCGGAGAATCCCAGCAAGGACATCTCGTTTTATATCAATAGCCCCGGCGGGGTGGTTTCGGCGGGCCTCGCGATCTACGACACGATGCAGTACATCCGTAGCCCCGTCAGCACGGTGTGCATCGGCCAGGCGGCGTCGATGGGCAGTTTGCTGTTGGCGGCCGGCGCCAAGGACAAGCGTTACGCGCTGCCCAACGCGCGGGTCATGGTGCACCAGCCATCCGGCGGCGCGCAGGGCCAGGCGACTGACATCGAAATCCAGGCGCGCGAGATCCTGCATCTGCGCAAGCGGCTCAATGAGATCTATGTTCACCATACCGGTCAGCCGATCGAGGCGATTGAGCGCCGACTGGAGCGCGATTCCTATATGTCGGCCATGGAGGCCAAGGAATTCGGGATTGTCGACGAGGTCGTCGAGAGTCGCCCAGGTTCGTCGTCGGATTCCTCGTCGGGGTGAGCCAGGGGTCAGACGGGAACGTTTGCGGTCCCGGAAACAAGTGGCGGCGCAAGAATGCCGGGCGCCGGTACTGGCCCGTGAAAACCGCGGTTTCTTCACCTTTTGCAAGGAATTCCGTGGTTGTATAACGCGGTGACTGCCGTCTTTTTGACATCCCTATGTCACATAAGGTCCTCTGTCCTTGTGGCGACGGGGGAGCGGAGTCTAGTATCCGAGGGTGTGGTGCCCCCGCATCTGGGGGAGGAGTGCGCATGAGCAAGTCCGGCGATTCGAAAAACACCCTCTATTGCTCGTTCTGCGGTAAGTCGCAGCACGAGGTGCGCAAGCTCATCGCCGGTCCGACCGTGTTTATCTGCGATGAGTGCGTCGAACTTTGCATGGACATCATCCGCGAGGAGCATAAGACCCATCTCGTCAAATCACGCGACGGCGTGCCGACCCCGCGCGAGATCTGCAAGGTGCTGGATGATTACGTGATCGGGCAGGACCATGCGAAGAAGGTGCTCTCTGTCGCGGTCCACAACCACTACAAGCGCCTGGCTCATGGCCAAAAGAACAACGACGTCGAGATCGCCAAGTCCAACATCCTGCTCGTTGGCCCTACCGGCTCGGGCAAGACTCTGCTGGCGCAGACCTTGGCGCGCATTCTGGACGTGCCGTTCACCATGGCGGACGCCACGACCCTGACCGAAGCCGGCTATGTCGGCGAGGACGTTGAGAACATCATCCTGAAGCTGCTGCAATCCGCCGACTACAACGTTGAACGCGCCCAGAGGGGCATTGTCTACATTGACGAGGTCGACAAGATATCCCGCAAGTCGGACAACCCCTCGATCACCCGCGACGTCAGCGGGGAGGGTGTGCAGCAGGCCCTGCTGAAGATCATGGAAGGCACCGTCGCCTCGGTGCCGCCGCAAGGCGGGCGCAAGCACCCGCAGCAGGAGTTCCTACAGGTTGACACCACCAACATCCTGTTCATTTGCGGCGGCGCTTTCTCTGGCCTGGAACGGATCATTTCGGCCCGCGGCAAGGGGTCAGGGATCGGCTACGGCGCCGAGGTTCGGTCCTCCGACGAGCGGCGCATGGGCGCCATCCTGCGTGAGGTTGAGCCTGAGGATTTGCTGAAATTCGGCCTGATCCCTGAGTTCATCGGCCGGCTGCCGGTGGTGGCGACACTGGACGACCTCGACGAAGGCGTCCTGATGGAAATCCTGACCAAACCGAAGAACGCGCTCATCAAGCAATACGGCCGGCTGTTCGAGATGGAGGGGATAAAACTGTCGTTCACCGAGGACGCGCTGAAATCGGTTGCCTCGCGGGCGATCCAGCGCAAGACGGGAGCGCGCGGGCTGCGCTCGATCATGGAGCAGATTTTGCTCAATACGATGTTCGACCTGCCGGGCCTGGATGGTGTAGAAGAAGTCGTGATCAATCGGGAAGTGGCAGAGTCGAGGGCCAACCCACTGTATATTCATGGGAAGGAACGGGTGGAAAGCAGCGCCTGACGGTGCTGCATGGCCCATTTGGGCCGAACCTCGCGGCACCTTCTGTCAAGACCTTGCACGGAGGGATTATGGTGCCGATATTCGGAAAAGATCGCATTTGCGGTGAATCGAGGAAAGCGTCGTCCGTGCCAATCATGGGCGGCCGGGCGCTGACCGTCCAACAGGAGGTCGAACAATGACTGAGCCGGTGGAACCTGGGTCCGAACGGACCGCCCACCCGGGGAAAGGCGACGTGATGGCGGTGCTGCCGCTGCGCGACATCGTGGTTTTCCCGCATATGATTGTCCCGCTGTTCGTCGGACGCGAGAAATCCGTCCGCGCCCTCGAGGCAGTCATGCAAGACGACAAGCAGATCCTGCTCGTCGCACAACGCAACGCCACGCAGGACGACCCATCGGTCGATGACATCTATCGGCTTGGCACGGTCTCCACGATCCTGCAGTTGCTGAAGCTGCCGGACGGCACGGTAAAGGTCCTCGTAGAGGGTGGCCGCCGCGCGAAGATTACGGGTTTCAAGGAAACCGAGGCGTATTTTGAGGCGTCGGTGGAAACCGTGCCCGACGTGCCGGGCGATAAAAAGAGCCTGGAAGCCCTAAGTCGCTCGGTGGTGTCGCAGTTCGAGCAGTATATCAAGCTCAACAAGAAGATCGCGCCCGAGGTCCTGGTGTCGCTGAACCAGATCGAGGAACCGTCGAAGCTGGCCGACACCGTTGCCAGCCATCTCAACCTGAAAATCCCCGAGAAGCAGGAACTGCTTGAGTTGCACCGTGTCAGCGATCGGCTGGAAAAAGCCTTCGCGCACATGGAGAACGAGATTGGCGTGCTGCAGGTCGAGAAGAAGATCCGCGGTCGCGTGAAGCGCCAGATGGAGAAAACCCAGCGCGAGTACTACCTGAACGAGCAGTTGAAGGCGATTCAGAAGGAACTCGGTGAGGGCGAGGACGGCACCGACGAGAACGCCGAACTCGAAGAGAAGATCAAGAAGACCAAGCTGTCGAAGGAAGCGCGTGAAAAGGCGGTGGCGGAGCTGAAGAAGCTGCGCACCATGTCGCCGATGAGCGCCGAAGCGACTGTGGTACGAAACTATCTGCAATGGATCCTGTCGATCCCGTGGAAGAAGCGCAGCAAGGTCCGCAATGACGTGGTCGCCGCGGAGAAGATCCTCAACGATGACCATTACGGCCTGGAGAAGGTCAAAGAGCGGATCATCGAGTACTTGGCGGTGCAGGCACGCAGCCCGAAGGTGCGCGGCCCGATCCTGTGTCTGGTAGGGCCTCCAGGCGTCGGCAAGACCTCGCTCGGAAAATCGATTGCGCGGGCCACGGGTCGTAACTTCGTCCGGATGTCGCTTGGCGGTGTGCGGGACGAGGCGGAGGTACGCGGTCACCGGCGGACCTACATCGGCTCGATGCCTGGTAAGGTCATCCAGGGGATGAAAAAGGCCAAGACATCGAACCCGCTGTTCCTGCTGGACGAGGTCGACAAACTCGGTGCCGACTGGCGCGGCGACCCATCCTCGGCGTTGCTTGAGGTGCTGGATCCCGAGCAGAACAGCACCTTCGCCGATCACTACCTGGAGGTGGACTACGACCTGTCGGACGTGATGTTTGTCACCACGGCCAACAGCCTGCGCATGCCTCAGCCGTTGATGGACCGCATGGAGATCATTCGTATCCCCGGCTACACCGAGGACGAGAAGGTCGAGATTGCCAAACGCCATCTCATTCCCAAGCAGGCCGAAGCGCATGGCCTGAAAAAGAATGAGTGGGAGGTCACCGACGAGGCGCTGCACGAACTGATCCGCTCCTACACGCGGGAAGCGGGCGTGCGGAACCTGGAACGTGAGCTCGCCAACCTGGCCCGCAAGTCGGTGAAGGAGATCGTCACCAAGAAGGTCGAGCGGATGACGATCGATATGAGCAATGTCGAGACCTTCGCCGGCGTAAAGAAGTTCCGCTTCGGCGAGACTGAGGCCGAGGACATGGTCGGTGTCGTCACCGGACTGGCCTGGACCGAGGTCGGCGGCGAAATCCTGACGATCGAATCCGTCCTGCTGCCCGGCAAAGGCAACGTCAAGAGCACCGGTAAGCTCGGCGACGTGATGCAGGAAAGCGTGTCGGCTGCGCTGAGTTATGTGCGTAGCCGCTCGACCAGGTTCGGGATCAAGCCGACATTGTTCGAGAAGCGAGATATCCATGTGCACGTCCCGGAAGGTGCCACGCCCAAGGATGGTCCATCGGCTGGGGTCGCGATGGCGACCTCGATCGTCAGCGTGCTAACCGGCATCCCCATCCGGCGCGACATCGCGATGACCGGCGAAATCACGTTGCGTGGCAGAGTGCTGCCGATCGGTGGCCTGAAGGAGAAGCTGCTGGCGGCGTTGCGGGCGGGCATCAAGACCGTTTTCATTCCGAAGGACAATGAAAAGGATCTTGCGGAAATCCCTGATAACGTGAAGAACAACCTGACGTTGATTCCAGTCTCTGATGTCGACGAAGTGATCGCCAAGGCGCTGGTGCGCGCGCCGGTGGCGATCGAATGGGAGGAACCGCCGGAAATTCCTCCGGTTCCGCCGCAGGCACAGCAAGTAGGCGTGACTTTGGCGCACTGACGACACGCAGCTACCGCCCTTCCCGGGCCCAGGGAAGGGCGGGGGCGCGAATTGCGCCCATTTGGACGGAACTGTCCAGCGATGGGCTTTTTGTTATGTACAAAAGGGGAATTGCACACGTGAACAAAAACGACCTTATCGCAGCGGTCGCGGACAGCGCCGACCTGCCGCGCACGAAGGCGGGTGACGCCGTGGATGCAGTGCTTGCCGCAATCACCGCTGCGTTGAAGCGGAAGGATGAAGTCCGGCTGGCAGGTTTCGGCACCTTTGTCGCGGCAGAGCGTAAAGCCAGCACGGGCCGCAATCCCCGCACCGGCGAGGAAATGCAGATCCCGGCCTCCACTACCGTCCGGTTCAAGGTGGGCAAGGGATTGAAGGATACTGTGAACTAATAAAGGTAGCTGGGAACTAAAGGTAGCTGGATTGCGGGCCTGGCACCGGCGTGCGCCAGCATATCAGCCGCGTTGAACCCAACCCATAATTTGCTATCCTGACGTCCTGCTTGCGTGGCAGCAAGCGGGACGTCGGAAGGCGGTTAGCTCAGCGGTAGAGCATCTCGTTTACACCGAGAGGGTCGGCGGTTCGAACCCGTCACCGCCTACCAAAATCCGCAATGCCGAAGGCGTGGTTCGTGCTTGACGCATGCGGGTTCGCAGCCTAAAGCCTCGCGTCCGCCAAAGCGGGAGTAGCTCAGTTGGTTAGAGCGCCGGCCTGTCACGCCGGAGGTCGCGGGTTCGAGCCCCGTCTCTCGCGCCACCGGGCAACCAACTCTGGGCGATCGGAGTGGCCTGGGCGCAAGCGTGCGAATTCCGACGGAGATTGAGATCAGGACTTGACCAGCCCGGAAGTCCCTGCCACGGCATTGGCCATGCAGTTTCGCGTGCTCCGTTATGCGATTCGGTTTCTGCTGGCCTTCGTAACGGTGGCGGCGGTGGGTGGGGCAGGACTGGCTTATGCAATTCCTCCCGCCGGTCAGGTCACTCCGGCTGCGTCAACCGCGGCGCCGCAGCCCCATGGCACGACCGGTGACAAGGACCAGGGACGCGCCCGGGCCGTCAAACACCACGAAAAACTGGAAGCCCACAAGGCAGCCGAGCCGCACGGCAAGAATGCCAAAGGCGCAAAAAACCAGGCTTCCGGGCCGCCAGGGGGCGAGCAGAAGGGGACGGCTGCGGCACCTGTCGCGGTAATACCTCCGCCGCCAAAGCCCGCGCCGGAGGCAACGGACACCGGCGAACCGCCACCGAAGCTGCCGCGGTTCGAGGCGCTGAAGACCGACGACACCAATATGCGGAAGGGACCTGGTCAACGCTATCCGATTGAGTGGGTCTACAAGCGTCATGACCTGCCGATGGAGGTTGAGCGGCAATACGACGTCTGGCGATACGTGCGTGATCCGGACGGTGTAGAGGGCTGGGTTCACCAGGTGACGCTGAGCGATCGGCGGACGTTCATGATCCAGGACCAGGACGCCACCTTACGCTCCGACGCGAAAGATACCGCTTCCCCGGTCGCTGTGTTGAAGGTCGGCGTGATCGGCCGGTTGCGTGAATGCGACCAGGGTTCGAACTGGTGCAAGGTCCAGGTCAATGGCTACAAGGGCTATCTGCGGCGCGACCAGTTATGGGGAGTGCTGCCGGATGAAGTAGTGGGCGCCTCTTAGCCCGTTGTTTGGAATTGCGGCGTTGCCAGGAGAATCTGCAGGTTCGAAAGCATGCTCCATTCGTGCGGAGCCATCGCGTGGGTCTGCCCGCCATTGCCAGGAGCGTGTTGCCCAGGTTTCGAGAGCGTTGCGCGCCTCGCGGGCATTGCCAGAGGCGCCGTACTGGGCGAAACCCGATTCCACTGACACTTCAGACAGCAGGGCGACGCGCATGGATCTGAAAGAACACATCAGGAGCATCCCGGATTTCCCAAAGCCTGGGATTCTGTTTTATGACATATCGACCTTGCTGCGTGACGCCGACGCATGGCAGGTGGCGATGGGCCGAATGGCACGTGCTGTTCGACCGCACTTACCTGATCTCGTAGCAGGGATTGAAAGCCGTGGCTTCCTCGTCGCCGCCCCGCTGGCGCTGAAACTTGGTTGCGGTTTCATCATGATCCGCAAGCGCGGCAAGCTGCCCGGCGCCACGGTCGGAGTGAACTATGCGCTGGAATATGGCGAAGACCGTGTGGAAATTCAGGCCGATGCGGTGCATCCAGGCCAGCGCGTCGTCGTCGTGGACGACCTGCTTGCTACCGGGGGCACGGCGGCTGCCGGCATCAAGCTGTTGCGCCAACAGGGCGCCATCGTGCCGGCGGTTGCAGCGCTGATCGAACTGACCTTCCTGAACGGCCGATCCAGGCTCGATGTTCCGTGCGAGGCGCTGGTCGCCTACGACAGCTGAGCGCTATCGGGTAACGGTGAGCGCTGCCTCAAACACCGCATTGCCGGGTATCAGGCGGACCGCGAAGCTATCGGTGCCCACAAACCCGGGATCCGGCGTATAATCGATCCTCGTATTGTTGCCGACGTGATGGGCGAAGACGCGGCCATGGCTGGGGCGCGTGACCAGCAAATAAGAGTCGTATGCCACGCCACTGTGGCTTAGCGTCTCGCCGCACCAGCCGCCTTCATTGCTTACCTGAATCTGCACGAGGCCGGCCTGGCCATCCGGCATGGTGACAGGCGGCGCGACACAGGTCCGGGCCCCGCCCGCAGCATCAATCGCGTAAATTCCGTTCCATGTCGGTTGCTTTGGCGCGCAGCCTTGCATCAGCAAGGCAGAGGCGGCGAGGCAAAGCCAGGGCGTTCCCACCAGGGTCGTTCGAGTAAGCTTCATGCCGGGGACGCCTCCAGGTGAATGCAAGAAAATCCACTGCAGGGCAGCGCGAACCGCCAGCAGAAGTGTTCAGCCGCCGCAGGACATAGCGGAGGCTGCAGCGTTCGCAAACAGCCCAGAGAACGCGTGGCCGATCAGCAGCAATGTGTAATCCACATGGAACTTTGGCGAATGTTTCGCCCTCTGGGTCATGGCTCGGCCCGCCTCCGCAGGAGCAGGCTCCCGCCTTCGCAGGGCCAAGTTTCGTCCGGGGCCATCTGAACAAGCCTCAAATGGGGCCAGCCGTGCCGGTCACAGGTCAGGATTAACGCTGGTCACACCGAGAAGTATTTGGCATGCGGGTTCAGCGTCACGATCGCGCTGGTCGACTGTTCGGGATGCAGTTGGTACTCATCCGACAGCGAAACCCCAACCCGTTCGGCGCCGAGCAGCCGCAGGATCGCGGTCTGATCCTCCAACTTCGGGCACGCCGGGTAGCCGAATGAATACCTGCTGCCACGATATTCCTGGGACAGCATCCTTTCGGTATCGGGATGATCAGCGGCGGCGAAGCCGAGCTCGGCGCGGATGCGTTTATGCACATGTTCCGCCATCGCCTCAGCCATTTCGACCGACAGGCCATGCAGATAGAGGTAGTCCTGGTAACGGTTGTCCTCGAACCACTCGCGTGCAATGTCGGACGCCTTTTGTCCGACGGTCACCACCTGCAATCCGATCACGTCTCTCTGGGCGTCATCCACATCGCGGAAGTAATCGGCGATGCATTCACCATCCTCGCGCGGCTGCCGCGGCAATGCGAAACGCGCGAGTTCCGTGGAGCCGTCGGTGTCGAATATGATCAGATCGTTGCCCTGACCCGCCGCCATCCAATAGCCGTACGCTGCCTGCGGCCGCAGAATATCCTGCTCGGCACACAGCGCCAGCATGCGGCGCAACACAGGCCGCAATTCCTGTTTCGCCCATCCCAGGAAATCGTCGAGCGAGCGACCTTGCTTGCGAAATCCCCACTGGAACTGATACAGGCTGCGTTCGTTCACCAGCGGCACGATCGCCTTCGGGTGCGCCTCGATCACACGCGCACCCCAGAACGGCGGTTCCGCGACCGGAACATCTCGCGTCAGCCGGCTGCGGCGTTCGCGGACCGCGTTGACATCGACCGGTTGGAACGCTCGCACATCGGCCTGACCAAGCGTGCGTGTCGTGTTGCGGGCCTTGCCGACCCGCTTCGACTGCACCGCCGCGAGATAATCGTCGAACCCGTTGCCGGTCACCCGATCCATCAGGTGCAGTCCGTCGAAGGCGTCGCGCGCATACGCGACCCGTCCGCTGGCATAGGCACGGACGCAGTCGTCCTCGACATAATTCCGGGTCAGCGCCGCACCGCCGAGCAGCACCGGAACTTCCACGCCTTGCCGCGACATTTCCTCGAGATTTTCGCGCATCACCACAGTCGATTTGACCAGCAAGCCGCTCATGCCGATAGCGTGCGCACGGTACTCCCCCACCGCGGCCAACATGTCCGACAGCGGCACCTTGATGCCCAGATTGATAACCCGATAGCCATTGTTGGTCAGGATGATGTCGACGAGGTTCTTGCCGATGTCGTGCACATCGCCTTTGACGGTGGCGAGCACGATGGTGCCTTTCTCCTGCCCCTCGGCACGTTCCATGAACGGTTCAAGGTAGGCGACTGCGGCCTTCATCGTCTCGGCGCTTTGCAGAACGAACGGCAATTGCATCTTACCGGCGCCAAACAGATCGCCGACGACCTTCATGCCGTCCAGCAGAACGTCGTTGATGATCGACAACGGCGAGCGCGTCTTCAACGCGTCGTTCAGTTCATCGGTCAGGCCCTTGCGGTCACCATCGACGATCCGGTCCTTCAGGCGGCCCTCCACCGTCTCGGCCCGCACCTTCTTGGCGGTATCGGCGGCTTTTTTGCCGGCGAACAGTTCGAGCATTTTTTGCAGCGGATCGTAGCCTTCGGTGCGGCGATCGAAGATCAGATCTTCCGCCACCTTCACTTCTTCCGGTGCCAGCAGATGCAGCGGACGGATTTTCGAGACATGGATGATCGCGCCGCTCATGCCGGCGCGCGCCGCGTGGTCGAGGAACACGGAATTCAGCACCGCCCGCGCCGCCGGATTAAGTCCGAAGCTGACGTTGGACAGACCAAGGATGATCTGAATGTCGGGAAATTCAGCGCGGATGGCAGCAATGCCTTCCAGTGTCCACAACGCCAGTTTGCGATCGTCCTCGTTGCCGGTGGCAATGGTGAACGTCAACGGATCGATCAGCAGGTCGGATTGTGCAAGGCCGTGTTGCACGCAGGCGAAATCGACCAGGCGACGCGTGATGCGCAGCTTGTCCTCGGCTGTCTTCGCCATGCCCACTTCATCGATGGTCAACGCGATGACTGCAGCGCCGAACTGCTTCGCCAGGCGCAGACGATCGGCCGCGGCCTGTTCACCATCCTCAAAATTGATCGAGTTGATGATCGGCTTGCCGCCATGCAGCTTCAACGCCGCCTCGATTACCGGCGTTTCCGTGCTGTCGATCACCAGCGGCGAACTGACCGAGGCGGTGAAGCGGCGAATCACCTCCAACATTTCGGCGGTTTCGTCGCGGCCGACAAAAGCCGTGCAAATATCCAGCGCGTGGGAACCTTCGCCGATTTGTTCCCGGCCCATTGCGACGCAACCGTCCCAGTCACCGCCTTCCTGTAATTCGCGCCACTTCTTTGAACCGTTGGCATTGCAACGTTCGCCGATCGCGAAGATGGCGTTTTCCTGCCGTAACGGCACTGCTTGATAGAGGCTGGCGACACCTGGCACCCAAACCGGTTTGCGGGTAACAGGCACTGGCCGAAAGCCGCCCCGCTTGCGCAACATCGCATCCAAAGCGCTAATGTGGTCGACCGTCGTGCCGCAGCAACCGCCGATGAGATTAACGCCGTCTTCGGCAACGAACCGTTCCATCCACGTCGCCAGTTCATCGGCACGCAGCGCATAATGCGTGTGCCCATCGACAAGTTCTGGCAGGCCGGCGTTCGGCTGGACGGACAAAAGCCCGGTCCAGTTGGCGGCGAGCCAGTGCAGATGCTCGGCCATCTCGCGCGGGCCGGTGCCGCAGTTCAGTCCGATCAGAGGAACGTCCAGCGCGTGCACCACAGTCGCGGCCGCAGCAATATCCGGGCCTACCAGCAACGTGCCGGTCGTTTCCACGGTAACCTGCACGAAGATCGGCGTGTCGGTGCCGGCTTCCGCCCGGGCGAGCTTCGCGCCATTGACAGCGGCTTTGATTTGCAGCGTGTCCTGGCAGGTCTCGATCAGGATAGCATCGACCCCGCCGGCGATCAGGCCGCGGCATTGTTCCGCCAATGCAGCCTGCAACGGATCGTAGGCGATGTTGCCGAGGCTTGGCAGCTTCGTTCCGGGCCCGACACTACCGACCACCCAGCGGTGCCGTCCGTCGGTGAAACCGTCCGCTGCTTCGCGCGCCAGCTCCGCAGCCTTTTGGTTGATTTCGAATGCGCGTTCCGCGAGGTCGAATTCGCCCAACGTCACCGGCGAGGCGCCGAATGTGTTGGTCTCTACCATATCTGCCCCGGCGGCGAAAAACCCGTGATGGATTTCGCGGATGAGGTCGGGTCGCGACAGCACCAGAATATCGGTGCAATTCTCGCGGCCCCAATAGTCCTTCTCGACATCCAGCGGCAGTGCCTGGGCGCGGCTGCCCATCCCACCGTCGCACAATAGTACCCGGTCGCGTAGCGCATCGAGCAGATGGGGTCGGCTCATGGCTTTCGGTCTTTCAGTTCACGTGTTCGAGAGCAGCGTCAGCGGTAGCGTCATGCAGCCGCGTGGCGCACCAGATACGCACGTCGAGCCGACCCGGCATGGTCACCGCGTCGCCCGGATCAAGCCCGGCATTGGTTACCAATTGATCAACGGCGGCGTCGGAGAACCCCGGCCAGCGATGGGCTCGCTTCGATGTCAGATCTTCCCGCGTATGGGGTGCCAAATCGATGACGATCAACCTACCGCCGGGCCGCAGCACACGCGCCGCTTCGGCAATCGCACCGGCCGGGTCCTCGGCGAAGTGCAGCACCATTTGCAGCACAGCGATGTCGAACGAGCCGTCCGCCAGCGGCAACCGATACATATCCGCCAGACGCACCGCGCAATGCGCAAGTCCCGGGTGAGACAACCGGGCGCGGGCCAGGGCGAGCATGGCTTTGGAGGCATCAACACCGAGCCCCTGGCGCACCCGAGGAGCGAGCAACTCCAGTACGCGGCCAGTGCCGGTGCCGATATCCAGCAGCCGGCCAGACGCGCCTTCCGGAATCAGCGCCAATAACGCATCTTCCACCGCCTGGGCGGGGAGCTCGAGCGCCCGCATTTCGTCCCAGTCGGCGCCTTTATTGCGGAAACTTTCGGAGGCGACGCGGGCCCGTTCCGCCAGCACCCGAGCGGCCTGGCGGCGATCGGATTCCAGGATCGCATCATCGCTCGGCAGCCGGGCGATCAGGTCGCGGGCAAGGGCGCCATCGTCGCCCGGCGGCAGGGCAAACCAGACATTTGCGCCCTCTCGCACCCGGTCCAGCAGGCCGCAATCGCACAGCAGTTTCAGATGACGGGACAGCCGAGGCTGCGACTGGCCAAGGATTTCCGTGAACTCCATGACGCAGAAGCTGCCGCGGGCGGCGAGCGCCAGCAGCCGCAACCGGGTCGGCTCAGCAGCGGCGCGCAAACAGGAGAGAAGGCGTTCCATGGCGTCTATGTGACATAAAGATATCCTTATGTCCAGTAAGTCTTGCCGGGGCTCCTCCAGCGCGCTTGACGGCGAGGTGGGCTGCCGCTCCAATCGTGCCGATGCAAAATGACAGGACATCTCCGCCGAAGTCGCCTCGGCAGGTTACCGCTGAACACCGACGGGATCGGGAGGCTGAGGCGCTACGGGCCAATCTCCGCAAGCGGAAGGAGCAACAACGTGCCAGAGAACTGCCGGTACGTGGCGGGCCGCCCGGAGTGCCCGATGACTACCCCGATAGTGCTCGCTGACTATCGCCCCAGACGGGTCCCCAGGCGGCTTCCTCCTATGCCGGGTAGGAAATAACGCGGCAGGCAATTTGTTGCCTTCGTGTCCAGGAGAGGACAATGGCCGGCATTCCAACCTTCGCGATCCCCCCCGGCTTTCTCGGCATTGGCCGCGCGGATCGCAGTGCCGCCCTGGTGGTGGCCGGCGTCCCATTCGACATCGGCACGACCAATCGCGCCGGGGCGCGCGACGGGCCGGCGGCGATCCGCCGCGCCAGCCGCATGCTGGTGGACGGTGCGCATCCGGCGTTCTGGGTCGACCCGGCGACGCTCGACCTTGCTGACGTTGGCGATTTCGCTATTGCTCTGGGCGACATTCCAGCCTCGCTCGCGCAGATCGAGGCGCAGGCGATGGGGCTCCGGCACTTACTTTGCCTGGGGGGCGAGCATGGGATCACGCTGGCGCTGCTGCGCGCTCTGACGCGGCAGATCGGCAAGGGAGTGGCGCTGATACATTTCGACGCGCATGTCGATACCTGGCCGACCAACTTCGGCCAGGATTTTGCCCATGGCTCGGTGTTTTACCATGCGATCCGCGAGGGGCTGGTCAATCCGCGGCGGATGATTCAGATCGGCATCCGTTCTCCGGTGCAGCGGGAGGTATGGGACTGGACTGTCGGCCAGGGGGTTACAATTCTCTCTGCGCTCGAAGTCCATTCGCAAGGGCCGGCTGCCGTGGCAGAACGGATCCGGGCAGTTGTCGGCGAGACGCCTGCCTATCTGAGTTTCGATATCGACGCGCTGGATCCGGCTTTTGCGCCCGGCACCGGCACGCCGGAGATCGGCGGACTCGCGAGTTGGCAGGCCCAAGCGATCCTGCGCGGTCTGCGGGGTGTGCGGTTCGCCGGCATGGACGTGGTTGAGGTCGCGCCAGCTTACGACAGTGCCGAGATCACTGCGCTCGCGGCGGCAACGATGGTTTGGGAATACCTCGCACTGGTCGCTGATCCAGCCATGCCCGGAGTCGACGGCGGCCGGGCCTAAGTCAGCCGCCGATCCGCTCGATATCAGCCCCACACGCTGCCAACTTCCGCTCCACCGCTTCATAGCCGCGATCCAGGTGGTAGACCCGGTTCACCATCGTCTCGCCCTTGGCACCCAATCCCGCGAGAATCAACGACAGCGACGCCCGCAAATCAGTTGCCATGACCGGCGCGCCTTTCAGCGATGGCACGCCGCGCACGATGGCCGAGGCGCCGTGCACGTTGATCCGTGCGCCCATGCGGTTCAGTTCGGGGACGTGCATGAAACGGTTCTCGAAAATGGTTTCGGTCACCATCGACGCACCCTCGGCCACAGACATCAATGCCATGAACTGCGCCTGCATATCGGTGGGGAAGCCGGGGTATGGCTCGGTCATGGCATCTGCGCCGTGTAATCCGTTCAGACGCTTTACCATCAGGCCACCCGGCTGCTCCAGAATCTCCACGCCAGCCTCACGCAGGGTGCGCACCGTCGCGCCCAGATGCTCGAGCCGCGCATCGCGCAGGAATACCGATCCGCCGGAAATGGCTGCGGCACAGGCGTAGCTGCCGGTCTCGATCCGATCCGGAATGATGGTGTGCGATGTGCCATGCAACCGTTCGACACCCTCGACAACCAGTTTGTCGGTGCCGATGCCGCTGATCCGCGCGCCCATGCGAACGAGGCACTCCGCCAGATCGGTGATCTCCGGTTCGCGCGCGGCGTTTGCCAACACAGTCTGGCCGTCGGCCAGAGACGCGGCCATCAACAGTTGCTCGGTCGCGCCCACGGAAACGAACGGAAACACGATTGTGGCACCCCGCAGCCGGCCGGCGACGCGCCCATCAATGTACCCTCCGTCCAGGTCGAAGGTCGCGCCGAGCTGCTCCAGCCCTTTCAAATGCAGGTCGATCGGCCGCGTGCCAATCGAGCAACCACCTGGCAATGACACGCGCGCCTCGCCAACTCGCGCCAGCAGGGGACCCAGTACCAGGACGGACGCGCGCATTTTGCGTACGATGTCATAAGGCGCCTCAGTGTTGGTGATCGGGCCACCGATCGACAACGTCCTGCCGTCGTTGCGCAATGCCTCCACCGCCAACCCATGCTGGGCCAGCAGCAGGCTCATCGTGTCGACGTCGGCAAGTTTGGGCACGTTGGCCAGGATCACCCGATCCTCGGTCAGCAGCCCCGAGGCCATCAACGGCAATGCGGCGTTCTTGGCGCCGCCAATTTGAATCTCGCCTGCCAAAGGGCGACCGCCGCGGATACGAATTCTGTCCATTTTGGTTACATCCTTGGCCTTGATTACATCCCTGGGGATTACATCCGTGGCAGGGCGGTGCCGCGTTGTCCCATGTATTTGCCGGATTTCCCGGCATAGCTGACCTCGCACGGCTCGTTGCCCTGGAGGAACAGAAACTGACAGATGCCCTCATGCGCGTAGATGCGCGCCGGCAACGGCGTGGTGTTGCTGATTTCGATGGTCACCTGGCCTTCCCATTCCGGCTCCAACGGGGTGACGTTCACGATGATGCCGCAGCGAGCATAAGTGGATTTGCCCAGACAAATAACGAGGATGTCACGCGGGATACGGAAATACTCGATGGTGTGACCGAGGGCGAAGCTGTTTGGCGGGATGATGCAGGTATCGGTTTTGCGGTCGACGAAACTGGTGGGGGCAAAATTCTTTGGATCGATGACTGCCGAATCGATGTTGGTGAAAATCTTGAAATCATCCGCGATGCGCGCGTCATAGCCGTAGCTCGACAGGCCGTAGCTGATGATGCCTTGGCGTTTTTCGCCCTCCTCGAAGGGTTCGATCATGCCTTGAGTCGTTGCCATGCGACGGATCCAACGATCGGACATGACGCTCATGGCGCGACAGCGACTCCGTTTGTGACGCCCCTTGGGGAATGGTGCATGGTCTAGTCTGCGGCGCACTTGCGTGTAAACCCGCTGTAACGTTGGGACGACACGCGAGGCGGACCATGGACGATCTTTAAGATGAACCGACATGACCGAGAACGCACCCCGCCTCGATACGCAATCCGGGCCGGCCAGTGGAGACGGGACGGCTGGCATGAAGCGGCGCAATCAGGCTCCGGATCGCTTTGAAATGTCGCCGATCGACCCGGGTCGGCCATCGGCAGCCTGCTCAGGTAACCCAGAAGCGGAGGTTCGCTGAGAACCGTCGCCAGCGGCCAGGCGCCCTAAGCGGTCACCCGGTCGCCAGGTATCACGCCACCGATGTCGGCTCCCTCTGCCCGCTGCCGCTTCCTGTCTTCCTAGAAGAAGACAAAGGACCGGACCACGACGTTCTTGCGATTTCGGGCGTTGGCAGGCGCGGTCGGGTCGATACAGGCGGTATGGAATGACCAGCGCGAGACGGAGCCGTCGGTCTCCGAGTCGTAGCATTTGAGCATCGAGACCTCGTTGGGCTTCTGCTGAGGAAACCAGTACCACTCGTGGTCGGGACGGTAGGTGAAGCGCGTGGTCTCGCCGACACGGTCGTCGTAAATCCGGTAGTTGGTGATGTACGGCTGGTCGGCGAACGAGGGCCAGGCGCAGAGGATGAAGGGAAACTGCTCGACCGTCTCCATTGGTTTGGCGAGATTGAGCGACATGAACCGCCGCGACATCTTCTTGTCGGCCTCTTCCTCCGTGTAGTGCTGCTCGCGGCCGAAGTTGCGCAGGTTTTTTGTGAGCAGCTCGCGGCAGCGCACGCGGCCGCTGTTGTCGTTCAGGTCATTGTGCACGAGGGTGGCGTAACGGGCGTTCACACCCGGGTTCTTGTTGTCCTGGTCTTCCGTGCGGTCGCCCGCGTAGTCTTTGTCAAAGACGTCGTGGTTGTAGACCAGTGCATCGGTCGCGCCGGGGAAGAACTCGAGCAGGAGCTTCTCGATCTCGGGATAGAACACGCGCTCCACCTCCGCCGCATCGTAGAAGTTCGAGCACTTGGACTCGAGGTGCGCCAGCGAGACGCCGAGCTGGTCCATGCATTCGGGGCTGTCGGGCGAGAGCCCCGGGTAGTACTCGCCGATGCGCCGCGCGTCGCGCATCACCTGCGGGAACCAGAGGTCGCGCTTCCGATTGTCCTGCTCGTTTTTGCGCAGGATCGCCGCGACGTCGGCGCGCGCCGGATCCTGCCAGACAGCGTTGGAGGGGACGACGGACCAGGTCGGCCGCTCATAAACCGTATAGGGCAGTGGCACCGCCACGCCGCCTTCGGGGGCCCTGATGGCGTTGTTCCTGCGTATGTAGTCCAGGCACTCGTCGTATTTCCGGAACCCGAAGCCCCACTTTGTCTTGATCGCGGCCCCCGGTGGGGCGTTGTTGATCATGTCGGTAACGCGCTGGCCCTCGCCGTCGGCGATTTCGGCGAGCGCGTTCTGGATCGCCGTGCCGGTTCCCGCATCGCCATCCCGGTCGAACGACATATATGACAGGCCGCCGTTCGCCGCGATGGGCGGCGGCTGGCCTGCCGTGCGCTGGAGCGACGGCACATAGGCCGACGAAGTTCTTACCGTGTCCGCCGCAATGTTGTTGTCTGCGATCTCGAGCTGGCTCATGGCGCACCTCCGATTATTTCGGCCTTACCGTGGCACACAGAGCCCAGGTTTTCCAGACCATGATTTTCCGATCGTGCGGAGATGCGCTGCGCCTGCCGCGGTGGTCTTCAGCGAGCGTCCGGTTTCAGCGCCACCTACCTGAAACCGGCCACATAGCTTTCCTTCCATCACGGACATTCAAGTTGAGCCACTCCCAACATCAGGCACCCTTGAACTGCCCCTTGCGCTTTTCGACAAACGCGCGCCGTGCCTCCCTTGCGTCCTCGGAATGTTGCAGGATCGGGCTGGCGTTGGACGTCAGCACCATCGTGTTTTCCAGCGTGGTGTCCAGCGCGCTCCGCATAATGCGCTTGCTGACCCACTGCACCAGCGGCGGAATTTCCATCATCCGCGCGCAAAGTGCCCGTGTGGTTTCCTCGAGTTTTTCCGAGGGCACCAGGTGATTCAGCATGCCCCATTGAAACGCTCGCTCGGCGTCCAGTTGGCCGGTGTAAACAAACTCCAGCGCGCGGCCAAGGCCGACCATCTTCGGCAGATAATACGAACCACCGTTCTCGATGATCTGGCCGGCGTTGTGGTAACCGATGAAGCGAGTCCTTTCGCAGCCGATCCGGATGTCGCAATGCAGCGCCATATCCATGCCCGACCCGACCGCGGGCCCATTGATCATCGCGATTGTCGGCTTGCGGATCAGCGATATGTCGCGATGCAGATCGGTGAAGCCGTGGAAGAAATGTTGCCGTGTGCCATCGAGCCCCTCATGCGGACTGCGATTGCCGGGAAAATTCTCACCCGGGTTTTCCCGCGAGGCCAGATTGGCGCCCGAGCAAAAGCCGCGCCCCACGCCGGTCAGCACGATGACCCGGATGTTGGAGTCGTCATCGCCGGCTCGCATGTATTCGCCGACCTTGGCGACGGTGCTGTTTTCCTCGGCGGTGCCAACGAGGGCGTTCATCCGCTCGGGCCGGTTGAATTTGATCCAGAGGATGCCGGAGTCCTCCGGTTCATAGAGCAGGTAGTCGACCAGTCGTGGTCCCATGGGATGTTTCCTCCGTGACGTTGGCGGCGTCGCTGCGGCCTCGCGGTTGCGTGGTGTTGCCGCCGATTGTGCGATCGCGGGCGCTTTGGTGGCAAGGGAAGCCTTGGGAGCCACTGCGTCATTGACCTGGGCCGTCGCTGGAATACGGTTTGGGCCTTTCCGCTATGAACAGGTCACGCATGAGCAGCAACTTCGAACTGATCCGGCCTTTGCCTGGAGCCAACTTCGGTGGCCGTGCCTGCGTTATTGGCACGGCGGGTGCGCGTCATGTCGTCGAGGCGGCGGAGGCCGAGCCCGAAACATTGCGACGTGCGCTTGCGGAGAGTGGTGGCCTCTTGCTACTGGAAGGCCTGGACGACATGGCAGGCGAGCCTGAGCTGCTGGTACGCCTGAGCCGCATCTTCGGTCCGGAAGTCGAGGATTATCGACAGACCCTGACGCCGTTGAACATGGTGCATGCGACCGTGCCCGAGATATTCATCGTCTCGAACATCCCGCCGGTCAGCCGGATGCCGCCGCGCCGGCCCGACCCGCCGTTAACCGAAGACAGCAAGCTGCCGACGCAGTTTCCACATCGTCGGGGTTGGCACACCGATCAGAGCTATCGCCGCCCGCCGCCCGACATTTCACTGTTCCTCGGCGTCGGGCCGGTCAGGCCGGATCAGGGACAGACGCTGTTCGCCGATGGAACGGCGGCGTACGAGGCGCTGTCTGCTGAACTCAAAGCGCGCGTCGATGGGCTTCTGGGCGTTCACGTCTCCCTGAGTGCGAAACGCAGTCGTGACGAGGTGCTGGCCGGGGTGACACCGCGCCCGTTGGGGCCACATGAGCAGCCGCAACGCCAACCTGTGGTGCGCGTTCATCCGGTGACCGGCAAGCGCGCGCTGTACCTCTGCGAATACGGCCAGATGGATTGGCTGGAGGGTCCGTTCGCCGGCATGCAGCCAGGTCCACATGGCGACGGCGCGGACTTGCTGTTCGCGCTGATGTCGCATCTGACCAGGCCCGAGTTCATCTACGTCCATGAGTGGACGCGCGGCGATCTGATCGTCTGGGACAACCGATGCCTGGTGCATGCCGCGACGTGGTTCGACGCCGAGAAGGAGGCTCGGATGATGTGGCGCACCACCGTCAGCGGCAATCCCGGCGCGGTTTATGCGGGGGAGAGGAAGAGTTGGGTACTGGCGTGAGCGTGTCGCTCCCCGATCGGCAGCAACACGCTATCCGTCGGGTATAAATTGGACGAGACCGCTGGCGTATCTGCCGTTGGTGTGGTTCGGCCCAACGCGGTGCGTGCTACGTCGCCATCATTGTGTCAGCCTGTACCCGAAACAACCCACTTATGCGAGGGACAATCAATGCAAGCGGGATTTCTCGGCGTCGGCAATATGGGTCTGCCCATGGCCGGCAAACTACTGGACGGTGGTCACCGCCTGACCGTTTTCGACATCCGCGACGCCGCCATGCAACCCCTGCTCGAACGCCAGGCCAGCAAAGCTGCCTCCCCGAAAGATCTTGCCGATCACTGTGAGATCGTCTTTGTCTCGCTACCGACGCTTTCTGCCTTCCGCGCAGTGGCCTTCAGCCCGGATGGCCTGATCCACGGAAAGAGCATGAAACTCCTCGTCAACACCTGCACCGTCGGCGTCCCCTTCGTGAAGGAGATCGAGCAGGCGATGGCAGCCCAGGGTGTCACCGTCGTCGATTGCCCGATCTCCGGCGGCCCGCCCGGCGCCCGCGCAGGCACATTGTCCGTCATGGTCTCCGGCGACCCGGCAGCGGTGGAACGCATTCGGCCGATGATTTCGCTGTGGGGCCGCACGCTCACCGTGGCGGGGGACAAACCAGGTGCAGCGCAGGTGTTGAAGCTGACCAACAACATTCTCTCCGCTGTGGCTTTGGCCGCGACAGCGGAGGCATTCGTGATGGGGGCCAAAGGCGGGCTCGATCCCGAGGTGATGCTCGCCGCGATCAACGCCGGCAGCGGACGCAACAGCGCCACCGAGGCAAAGTTCCCCGCCGCGGTATTGACGCGCGGCTTCGATTACGGTGCCGAAATGCACATCCTCATGAAAGACATCGACCTCGCCATCGCTCAGGGCGAGGAACTGGGCGTTCCGATGTGGGTGTGCGAGGCGGCCAGGCTGGTATTCAAGCACGCCATGCACAAGGGCGCAGCAAAGCAAGACCTGACCGCAATCGTGCAATACATCGAACGTGACGCCGGCTTCGAGATCCCGAAGACGCGGTGACAAACATGCAATTTCCACTCAGGCCGGACTGTGGCGCGAACATCGAGAGTTATTCATTCGGTTCGCTGTCATAACGTGGTCATGTCACGCGGAAATTGCCAAACTGCCAGGGACAATCCCGGTCAATCGTGTCGGGGAACAGCGACCCGCGGTCACGCAACGGTGTCCAATCGCTGTATTCACCAACCATCTCGCCCAGATACGGCCGAGAGATCTCAAGCACTCGGGCGTGGTCAAGTTGATCGGCCTCTACCACGCCGGCAGCCGGATGCTCGACCGCCCACACCATGCCTGCCAGCACCGCAGCAGTCACTTGCAAAGAGGTCGCATTGTTGTGCGGCACGAGCCGACGTGCTTCCTCGATCGACAACCGCGAACCGTACCAATAGGCGCCGTTGGCGTGACCCATCAGCAGCACGCCCAACTCGTCGATGCCGTCCGTAATCTCGTGCATCAACAACCGCTGCACTGGTTGCATGTGCCAGTTTTTGCCCGCCAGTTCATGTAACGACAACACAGCGTCGTCGCACGGATAGTACGCGTAATGCACGGTTGGCCGGTATTGCACCGGGCCATTTTCGTACTCAGTGAAATAATCGGCAATTGAGATCGACTCATTATGGGTAATCAGGAACCCGTGGAACGGGCCTTCCAGCGGTGTCCAGCTCCGCACGCGGGTCGCGGCACCGCGACGGTTCAGATAGATCCCAGCGCCACACCCGAAATCGTGCTGAGATGCGTCCGCCGGCAGCACTTTCTCGTGCGTGCCCCAACCCAGTTCGGCAGGCTGGTTGCCTTCGCCGACGAAGCCGTCGATCGACCAGGTGTTAACGAACTCGCCCCGCTGTTTTGCGCGGTCGGCTGTCTGAGTGTCGCGTTCCGCAATGTGGATCACCTTCACACCTAACGTGGCGGCAAGCCTGGCCCACGCTTCGCGCGAAGTCGGAATCGCAGAGCCGAGTCCGGTGTCGGTGGCAACGTTCAGCAGGGCCTGCTTGACAAAATGCGAGACCAGACCGGGATTGGCACCATGGGTCATGACTGCGGTCGGATCGTTGGCACCGGGTCGGATCAGCGCCAGTGCACTCTCTCGTAGTGCGTAATTGCTCCGTTCCGACGCGGACAGCGACGGGTCGGTATAGCCGCCGGCCCAAGGCTCCACGCAGGTGTCAAGATAGAGTGCACCACGTTCGCGGCAAAGCTGAACCAATGCCACGGACGACACGTCGACCGATAAATTTAGCAGAAAGTCGCCACGGCCGAGCATAAGGCTCAGTACCGCACGATAATTGGCGCGAGTGATCGGCAGCATAATGTGGACGACACCGTATTCCGCCGCTATTGCTGCGCCGCGCGCATCGGCGGTGACGATTTGAATGCGTTCCCGCGGCATTTCGATATGGCGCAGGATCAGTGGCAACACGCCCTGACCGATACTGCCAAAGCCGAGTATTACCAGCCGGCCGCCAAACGTCACGTGCATGGCCATGGTCAGATCTCCTTGGCACAAAGACTCCGGGTCAGGCAGCCTGGGCTGATGCGTGCCGGTCCATGGAGTCGAGCGGCGCGTCGAAAATCTCGGCAATGCGGGCGCGATCGAAGCCATTAAAGCCAGTCCGCAGGCAGGCCCCATAAGCACCCAACTGACCGATTTCGATCCAGTCGCCTTCCTTGATATTGGCCGGCAGAAAAAACGGCCCGCGCATTACGTCGGCGCTGTCGCAGGTCGGTCCGAAAAAGCTGAAGCCGCGCTCGGCATCGCTTTGTGCCGCGCGTCGCGGACGAATGCAACGCACCGGGTAGCGAAATCCCAAAGCACCTGCATCAGCGAGGCTGCCGTACACCCCATCGTTGATGTACAGCGCGTCGCCGCGGCGAGCCTGAACCTGCACCACAACCGAGCCACCGCCCGCGACCAACGCTCTCCCGGGCTCCGCCCACAACCGCGCATGAGGCAAGCGCAGCCGTTCCAACCCGGCCTCGATTTCGGCGACGAACGCACCGAGCGGCGGCGGCTCCACGTTTGGGTAGGCAACCGGGAACCCGCCTCCGACATCGACGATGTCAACGGCGACATTTGCCGCGGTGATGATCTCGCCGGTGAGTTGCATCGCGCGGCGCCACGCGAGCGGATCAAGGCACTGCGACCCAACATGAAACGCAACGCCGAGACGTGCGGCGTGTGGACGCGCGGCGCGCAGCAGCGTCACGGCCTCTGCTCCTTCGGCACCAAATTTGCCGGACAGGTCCAACACCGCGCCGCCCTTGGGCAACGCGAGGCGAACGATCAACCCAAGATCACCTGAAACCCCGGTCGCCGCCGTTTCATCCACGATTTTTGTAAGCTCAGCCGCGCTGTCGAGCACGAAGTCCCGCACACCATGACGCGACCAGGCCTCGCGGATCGCACCGCGCGCCTTGATCGGGTGCATGAGGTGGATCTGCGCATCGGGCAACATTTGCCGCACCAGCAGCACCTCGTTGGGTGAGGCGCAGTCGAAATGCCGTACGCCGCCGGCCCACAGCGCGCGCAGCACCGCGGGATCGGGATTGCACTTCACGGCATAGAGCACGTCGCCCGGAAACGCTGCGACGAAGTCGTGCGCCGTGGCGGTGAGGATCGCGGGGCGGATGCAGTGCACCGGCTCCTCAGGACACAAATCGGCAATCAGCGCGTCCACCGAGTGGAGCGTCGCTGGGATGGCATCGAACGCGCTTGCATCCTGGAGACGACGGCGCGGCGGCGAGACGGCGGAACGAACACGGAGGTTGGGCATCGCGGTAATCCTCACAGCAGCGAACGGACACGCCGGAGGCGGCGTGTCCGTGGACCATTGGGGAACAGAGACACGCGGACGGAGGCGGGATGCGCTTCCGGCTGCGGGCTCAGGCGATGTGCGGACTTCGCTCCGCCACGAATTGATCAGCAAACATAGGCTTATCCCTAACGACCCCGGCCCACGATTGGCCGGATCAGACGAAAAGGACGCTTACGTCGTTGCTGTGCCCCCTGGGCGTTCCAGGACGGGCTCGCGGCACGTGCGATGCGTCGGCGAACGCTTCGGCGTCCAACCGGGGCGCGAAGCGGACGCCGGATATAGGGCGATCGACCGCCCGCGTAGCATGCGTTTTTGGGGTATGAGGCAGGCCCCTGGCGCATGCCGACCGGCGCCCCCCTCCCGCGACTCGATCTCGCCTCCTACATTCATTCCATGCCCCACGCCGATTTCGTCCACCTCCGAGTCCATTCAGCCTTTTCGCTCAGCGAGGGCGCCATCAAGGTGGACCAAATCGCCGCCCTGGCGCGGGCTGCCTCGATGCCGGCGGTTGCCATTACCGACACCGGCAACCTGTTCGGTGCGCTGGAGTTCTCCCAGTATTGCACCGGCAAAGGCGTGCAACCCATCATTGGCTGCCAGATCGCACTGACCCGATCCGACAATCCCCGCCTCGCGCCGGATTCGCTGGTGTTGCTGGCGCGCGACGCGGCGGGCCTCGCGAACCTGCAACGTCTGTCGTCCATCGGCTTTCTGGAAACCGACCCATCGTTGAAACCCAGCCTGCCGCTCGACGTGATCCGCGCTCATGCCGAGGGACTGTTCCTGTTGACCGGCGGCACCAACGGCCCGATCGCTCGCCTGCTCGCCGAGGGGCAGCAACTGGAAGCGGAACGCCTGCTGGCCGCGCTCGTGGAAGCGTTTCCAGACAGAACCATTATGGAGCTGCACCGGCATCGCCTGCCGCTCGAACAGGCGATCGAGCCGGGCCTGATCGCGATGGCCGACGCGTTTGGTCTGCCGCTCGCCGCCACCAACGATTGCATGTTTGCAACGGAGTCGATGTACGAAGCCCAGGATGCGCTGCTGTGCATCGCGGAGGGGCGGTTGCTGTCGGAACAGGACCGCAGACGGGTGACGCCGGAGCATTGGTTCAAGCCGGCGCCGGTGATGCGTGCGTTGTTTGCCGATCTGCCGGAAGCCTGCGACAACACCATCGCGATCGCGCAATGTTGTGCGGTCATGGCGGAAACCCGCAAACCACTGCTGCCGGTTTCCCCAAAAGTCCACGACGGCGCCACCGAGGAAGAAACCGTTCGCGCGATGGCGATCGAGGGTTTGCAGGTTCGGCTGGACGACATTGGCGCGGATGCGGCAACTCGGACCAAGTACCGCGAGCGTCTTGATTACGAACTCGATGTCATCGCGTCGATGGGTTTCTCGGGTTATTTCCTTATCGTCGCGGATTTCATTCAATGGGCGAAACAACAAGGCATCCCCGTCGGTCCAGGACGTGGTTCCGGTGCCGGCTCGGTGGCCGCCTGGGCTTTGACCATTACCGATCTGGACCCTCTTCAGTTCAATTTGCTGTTCGAACGATTCCTCAATCCGGAACGCGTGTCGATGCCGGATTTCGACATCGACTTCTGCCAGGAAGGCCGCGACCGGGTCATCGAGTATGTGCGCCGGGAATACGGATCCGACCGCGTTGCACAAATCATCACATTCGGCAAGCTGCAGGCGCGAGCCGCGGTGCGCGATGTCGGGCGCGTGCTCGGCCTGCCGTACGGCCAGGTCAACCGCGTCGCTGAGCTGATTCCCAACAACCCGGCCAAACCGGTCACCCTGCAACAGGCCCTGGATGGCGAACCCCGGCTGCAGGCACTGCGCGATTCGGACGAAGGCATTGCCCGACTGTTGGAAATCGCTTTGCAGATTGAAGGTCTGTATCGCCACGCGTCTACCCACGCCGCGGGTGTGGTGATCGGCGACCGGCCATTGGTCGAACTCGTGCCGCTTTACAAAGATCCAAAATCCGACTTCCTGGTCACGCAATACTCGATGAAGCATGTCGAGCTGGCAGGCCTCGTCAAATTCGACTTCCTTGGTTTGACCACGCTGACGATCCTGGACCGGGCGGAGGGCTTTCTGAAGCAGCTCGGTATCACCGTGGACCTGAAACATCTGCCGCTTGACGACAAGAAAACCTATGAGATGCTGTCGCGCGGCGAGGCGGGCGGTGTGTTCCAAATGGAAGGTCAGGGCGTGCGCGACACGCTGCGCCAGATGCGACCTGATCGGTTGGAGGACCTGATCGCTGCGGTCGCTTTGTATCGTCCCGGTCCGATGGCCAACATTCCGGAATACTGTCTCCGCAAGCACGGCAAGGCATGGGCCGCGCCGCATCCCGTTATTCATGACATTCTGGCCGAGACCTACGGCATCATGGTCTACCAGGAACAGGTCATGCAGATTGCGCAGACGATGGCTGGGTATTCGCTTGGCTCCGCGGACCTCTTACGCCGCGCGATGGGCAAGAAGATCGCTTCCGAAATGGAGGCGCAACGCGATATCTTCACCAAGGGTGCGATCGAGCGCGGCATCGAGCCGGCGAAAGCCACCGAAGTGTTCGACCTCATGGCAAAATTCGCGGACTATGGCTTCAACAAATCGCATGCGGCTGCCTATGGCCTGGTTGCCTATCAGACTGCCTGGTTAAAGGCCAACCATCCGGAAGTTTTTATCGCCGCCTGCATGAGTCTTGCAATCAACAACACGGATCGCCTCGCGGCGCTTAAGCAGGAGGCAGAATATGGCGGCATCACGATCCTGCCGCCTGATATCAACCGATCGGCGGCGGACTTTTCGGTCGAGCGGCTCGACGATGGACGGTTGGCAATCCGTTACGCCCTCGCCGGTGTGAAGCGGGTCGGCCACGCCGCTATGCAAGCGGTCGTCGAGGCGCGCGGTGAAACGCCATTCGCCGATCTCGCGGATTTTGCCGACCGGATCGATCCGCGGCAGCTGAGCCGAGCTCAGTTGGAAAGCCTGGTGCGCGCCGGCGCGTTCGACCGGCTGGAGGCCAACCGCGCACGCTTGTTTGCGGCTGCTGAAACGATCATGCGCCGTGCCCAGTCGAAGCGGGAGGAAACGGAAAGTGGCCAGATCGGACTGTTCGGCGGTGCACTCAGCAAGCCTGAGCCGCTTCGCATGCCGGACGCGCCCGACTGGGGCCTGTTGGAGCGCCTTTCGTTTGAGGCCGAGGCCATCGGCTTCCACCTGACCGCGCACCCGTTGGACGCGTACGCCCAGGCACTGCGGCGGTTAGGTGCAGTGCGGGCGAACGAAGTGGAAGCCCGTGCAAGGGTCGGTGTCACTCGCGTCAAAGTAGCAGGCACGGTAATTGCGACCAAGGAGCGGATCACTCGAACTGGCAGCCGTATGGCGTGGGTGCGAATTTCCGATGCCTCTGGCTCGGTCGAGGTGACGTGTTTCAGCGAGGTGCTGGCCCGTTCGCGAGAGACGCTGGCACATGGTTCGAATGTGCTGGTCTCGGCGGATCTCAAGGTGGAAGGCGAGGCGATTCGGGTGACGGCGCAGGAGGTCACATCATTGGATCAGGCGGCTGCCTCGGCGGGTGCGTCGATCCGCATCTGGCTGCGGGAGACTGAAGCGGTGCCGCACATCCGTGATCTGCTCATGCGTCAGGGTGCCGGAAAGGGCCGGGTGATCCTGGTGCCGCGCATCGATGCCGAGCGGAGCGTCGAAATTGCTTTGCCGGGCGGTTATAGCGTGACACCCCGCCTCGCACAGGCATTGACCATCCTGCCGGGTGTCGAACGAGTCGACGAGGTGTGATCGTTTATGGCTCGTTCAATACAGCGTGGCCGAACGAGATGCCGACCGATATCGACAACATTGCCCAGGAGATTGCGATCATCGCAAATTGCCGAGGCAAATAATGGAACATGCAGGTGGCCATGATGAGCAGCCCCATCACGCATGTCGCCAGCAGCCTGGGCAACCGTTCTTCGTTAAATTGCGTCATTGCTTTGTCCCCCTTGCGCCTCGGCACAGCATCCCCACGCTGGCCCTTGTCCCACTGCGTGCCGCGGGCTGGAAGCCCGTCTAGCAGCGTAATTTCTTTGCGGGGCAAAAGGTGTGCCAGCACGAAAAGTTATTATTAATCAATGTATTAGAATAACGGATTAACAACAGCTTTCATACACTGTAAAGAATTCCGACGGTTTTACTGTTGGTCACGACACCAGTGCTATCGCATTAACTACCTCCGCAAGCGATTTGGTCGCCCTGCTGCTCGTCGCCCGGGTTTGTTTGAACGTGTTGCTGCGCAGGTGCAGCGACCGGGCCGTGACGTCGAGGCCAAATTGTCGTTAGCGGGCCCTATCCGACCGGCTGATCCTGCAAAAGCTGGTCTGTGCCCACCAACCCGCGGGCAAAGTCGAAAGCGTCGAACGGGCGGAGGTCGGACGCCTGTTCGCCCACGCCGACCGCGTGCACCGGCAGTCCGAATGTCTCCGCCAACGCCACAACAATTCCGCCCCGCGCGCTACCGTCGAGCTTGGTAACCACCAGGCCGGTCACGTCCACCATCTCCTTGAACACTTTCACTTGCTGAACCGCGTTCTGACCTGTCGTCGCGTCCAGCACCAGCAGCACCGAATGCGGCGCGGTGGCGTCCTGCTTGCGCAAGACCCTGATCATCTTCGCCAGCTCTTCCATCAGCGCGGCCTTGTTGTGCAGCCGCCCCGCCGTATCGATCAGCAACACGTCGGCGCCTTCCGCTTTGGCCTTGGTCAGCGCGTCAAACGCCAGACCCGCCGAGTCGGCGTTGCGTCCCCCAGCAATCACCGGAGCGCCGGTGCGCTGACCCCAGATCTGCAATTGCTCCACCGCCGCGGCGCGGAACGTGTCACCGGCAACCAGCACGGCACGCTTGCCCTCGTCGTGATACTGCTGCGCCAATTTGCCGATTGTCGTGGTCTTGCCGGTGCCGTTCACCCCGACCACCAGCACGACATGCGGCTTGTGCGCCGGGTCGAGCACCAGCGGTTTCGCCACTGGTTGCAGAATGGCAGCGATTTCCTCAGCCAGGGCCTGTTTGATTTCCTCGTCCGTGACTTCCTTGCCAAACCGGGAGCGGCGGAAAGCGGCAATCACCCGTGCTGCGGCGTCGACGCCGAGATCGGCCGAAATCAGCAGTTCCTCCAGTTCCTCCAATGCCTCATCGTCAAGCCGGCGCTTCTTGAACACGGTGGTGAGTGTCTCGGTGATCCGCGTGGTGCTGCGGGACAAACCCTCCTTGAGCCGGTTGAAGAAGCTGCCGAGTGCCATCAGGCCGCCTCCGCCAACAAGGCGTCGTCCGAGGTGCCGATGACCCGACCGGCGAACAGTGTTCCGGGCGTAGCTTCCGACCTCAGTCGGACCGGGGCGAAATGCTCGGTGTGTCCGGTGCGACCGGTTTCCGCGAGGATCGACACGATCTTATCGTGCTGGGTCCCGAAGAACGTCTGGGCCATCGCCTGACCCGCCTGTCGCAGCCTTGCTGCGCGTTCCTTGCGCAGCGCTCTGGGCACCGGTGGCATGCGGGCGGCGGGTGTGCCAGGCCGTTCGCTGTACGGGAACACATGCAGGAAGGGCAGGGCGTTGGTTTCAACAAAGGCGAGCGTTTCCTGAAACAACGCCTCGGTTTCAGTCGGAAACCCGGCAATCAGATCGGCACCGATCGCGATCCCGGGGCGCGCGGAACGGGCTCGCGCGATCACCGCTGCGGCGTCTGCCGGCGAGTGCCGCCGCTTCATTCGCTTCAGAATAAGCCCGCTGCCGGCCTGCAAGGACAAATGCAAATGCGGCATCAGGCGAGGTTCGTCCGCAATCAGCCGCCACAGATCGGCGTCGATCGCTGCCGGATCCAGCGAGGACAGGCGCAACCTGGCCAGGTCCGGCACCAGTGCCAGCAACCGGCGCACGAGTTGCCCCAGGCTCGGCTGGCCAGGCAAATCGGGACCGTAGGAAGCAATATCGACCCCGGTCAGCACCACTTCGTGATACCCTCGGTCAACCAGCGCCTGCACCTGCGCCACCACAGCGCCGACCGGCACCGAGCGGTTTGGCCCGCGGCCAAATGGAATGACGCAGAACGTGCAACGGTGATCGCAGCCTTGCTGCACCTGGACGAAGGCGCGCGCCCGGCCGGCAAATTCGGTCACCAGGTGTGCCGCTGTTTCGCGCGCAGACATGATATCGCCGACCAACGAGCCAGCGTCGTCGGTCCAGCTGCCAGGCTGGAGCTTTTCGATGTTGCCCAGTACCCGGTGGACATTGGGCAGCCTCGACCATCCGGCAGGGTCGATCTGAGCTGCGCAGCCGGTCACCACGATCCGCGCTTCTGGCCGTTCGCGTGCCAGCCGCCTGATCGCCTGACGGGCCTGGCGCTCGGCCTCGGCGGTCACCGCGCAGGTGTTGACGATCACCGTGTCCGCCGCATTTTGCGCGAGCCCACGCATCACCTCACTTTCGTAGGTGTTCAGGCGGCAACCGAAGGTGACGATTTCCACGCTCATGCCGTGGCAGTCTTATCCGTCCGCGCGTCGGGCAGGAAGGGGCAAGCACCGCGGACGATCAGATGTCACGTGATACCGTATCCGGCAGCGACATGGTAGGTTTGCCGGTGAGGGAGAATGTCATGTCGCAGAATCTGAAACGTCCTTCTTTGTCGGCGCCGAAGCCGAGGCCGCATGGTGCGCCACTGGCGCTCGCGGGGATCCGAGTGGCCGATTTCAGCCATTTCATCGCCGGGCCGCTGTGTTCAATGATCCTCGCCGATCTGGGCGCTGAGGTGATCAAGATCGAAAAAGCCGACGGTGGCGACGACTTTCGCCGCATCCGTCCTGCGGTCACCGAGCAGGAGGGTGCGCCATATCTCTGGACCAATCGCAACAAAAAGAGCATCGCACTCGATCTGAAACAGCCCGCGGCACAGCGTATCGCCCGGGAGATCATCGATCGATCGGATGTCGTGCTGGAAAATTTCTCCACCGGCGTGATGGCGAAGTTCGGCCTTGATTACGCAACGGTCGCTGCGGCGAACCCGATGCTGATCTATGCCTCGGTGTCGGCCTATGGGCGGGACGGAGCGTTGCGGGATCGTCTCGGATTCGACCCAATCACTCAGGCCGAGTCCGGGTTCATGTCGATGAACGGCGAACCCGATCGCGTTGGTTTGCGCACCGGCCCGTCCATCATGGACATGAGCACGGCGATGATGACTTGCAATGCCGTGCTCGCCGCATTGTTTGCGCGTGAGCGTCTGGGCCGTGGGCAGTTCATCGAAAATGCATTGTTCGATACCGCTGTGACGATGGTTGGGTTCCACGCATTGAACTACCTCGTTAGTGGCGACGAACCAACACGCGTCGGCAACAACAGCCGCGACACCGTTCCAACTGCGGCACTGGAGACGGCGGATGGTCCGATTTACGTTGCCTGCGCCAACGACCGAACCTGGCAGCGGATGGCGGTCCAGGTGCTGGAGCGTCCGGACCTCGCCGAACATCCGGATTACGCGAAGACGCCAGAGCGCGTGCGCAACCGCGATAGGCTTATGGCGATCATCGGCGACATTCTGCAAGCGCAACCGCGGGCTTATTGGTTGCCGAAAATGCGTGCGGCCGGCGTGCCGGCGGGGGCGATCAATTCCATTGCGGAAGCATTCAGCTCTGCTGAGATGCAGGCGCGTGGAATGGTGCATGCGATCCCGCATCCGGTGGTGGGATCAGTGCCGAACATTCGCCTGCCGTTCCAACTGCACGGCACCCCGCTCGCTGATCCGGTTGCAGCCCCGGGGCTTAGTCAGAACGCCACAGAAATCCTGGGCGACATGCTTGGTTACGACGCGGCACGGATCGAACAGTTGATGGAGTCTGGCGCGGCGTTACGACCTGCAAACTAAATCACGTCAAGAATGAGCCGGCCGAACATGGTCATTTCCGGGCTGGTCTCAGCGTAACGATCGATTGTGGCCAGCACCCGGCGTGTTGTCTCGGGCTCCGGTGCTGGTCCGGGCGGTAAACCGGGCAACCGATTGACGATTGCGGGAGCGGCTGCCAGTGCAGCCGCGCGGAACGCGGCGCGTGCGGTATTGGTTTCCGGTGCGCTCAGTCGCGGCACCAACTCGTCCGCCAGCCAGACCAGGAACCCCGGAAACCGCGCGAGTTGTCGATATAAAGCCGGAATGAACGGCGCGCCGTCGACGTCGGTGGCGAAGCGCATCAGTGCGGCACGCTGGTTCGGTGGTATCGCTTGTGGATCGACATTGCCGGGCATCGGCGGCAGCATCGATGGCGGGCTCCAGGCTTCCGCGATTCCGGGCCCGTGCGGTGGCGGTTGGGTCAGCAGTGTCCGGAGACAGGCGCCGGTCATCAGGTTCACCGGCGAGACCCGCACAAAATTTTCTGCGATCACCCGGATGGTTGCTTCGGCGTCGCGGTCGAGTTGCCATACCGCTCGCGTTGACTGCGAAACCGCTGACAATGGCGCCAGCCGCACGCTGTTTGCCAGCCGCCATCCGGTTTCCGGAATCACGCCGGATACCATCGCCGGCCGGACGGCAGCCCAGGCCCATTCCAGGACACCTGGCATGGTGGCAAGGTAACGTTGCAATGAAGAAACGTAGGGCACCCCGGAGAACCGGCGGATTTCGTCGTAAATCACCGCGATTTCGCCGGTAGCCTGAGCTTCCGGCAGTTCGGCGAGGAGACTTCCAGACATGGCGTGATCCGATCCTGCTGCTGTCGCGAACGGCCAGATAAGTTCAGCGAAACATCGCTAGGGCAATGTTTTGATCAATGTCGTCGATCCGGGCCGGTTGCCATTTCGGCTGCCGGTCTTTGTCGACCACCATTGCGCGCACGCCCTCGGTGAAATCCGGATATGCCATCGTGGTCCGGGTCAGCAGGAACTCAGCATCCAATGCATCCTTCAGCGTCAGATTTGCGCCGCGGCGGAACGCTTCCAGGGTGAACGCCAGGGCTGTCGGTGACACGGTGTGCAGCGCCTTGAGTGCAGGAGCAGCCCAATCGCCGGACTCCGCCGCAAGGCGGGCAGCGATTTCGGGAATGGTATCGGCGGCGCAGCACCGATCGATCGCGCTCAGAACCGGTGCGAGTGTGAACGGAGGCAGCGGCTCGGCGAACCGGGCCAAAGCCGCGACGCCGATTTCCGCCAACGCGACTGACAGAGCGGGAAGGTTCACGCGCGACGTGAAATGCGTTGCGAAGCCGGAATGCACAGCGTCTGCTCCCGTCGTGCGCAATCCGGTCAGGCCCAGATAAATCCCGAGTTGGCCCGGCAACCTGGGCAGGAAGAACGTGCCGCCAATGTCCGGGAAAAACCCGATCGCGGTTTCCGGCATGGCGAACATCGCGTGCTCGGTCGCCACGCGGTATGGCCCGTGCACGGACACGCCAATCCCGCCGCCCATACAAATGCCGTCGATCAGTGCGATATATGGCTTGGGGTAGGTCGAGATCAGCAAATTGAGCGCGTATTCCTCGCGGAAGAACGCCTCGACCCCGGTGCGGTCGCCGGACAACTGGCCGTCACGCAAGGCGCGAATGTCGCCGCCGGCGCAGAAGGCTCGGTCGCCGGCACCCTCGATCACCACGGCATGAACGTGCGGGTCGTCGCGGAAATCTTCCAACGCCCGGGTGCAGGCGCGGACCATGTCCAGGGTCAGGGTATTCAGCACGCGTGGACGGTTGAGCAGGATGCGGCCGGCCCGGCCGTCGCGGCGGGCGATTACGGTATCGTCGTCGGGCATCGCGAGCTCTCCGGGTGTTCTGTGACGCAGTGCCCGGTTTGCCGGAAGCCGGTGTACGCCTCAAGCCCCGGCCGGACTCTGCCACATTACCTGGCACCCTCGACATCCCCGCCCCGTCCGATCAAAACTCCATCCAACGGAACGGCGGGAGGACACCGATGCGCGTCGCCATTATCGGCCAACAGGATTTCGGCAAGGCCACCATGGAGGCATTTTTGAATCGCGGTGATGAGGTTGCCGCCGTGTTCTGCGCCCCCGAGAAAGGTCGCCCCGACCCGCTCCGCGTCGCCGCACAGGAACGCGGTCTGACAGTGCATCAACTCCCCAAATTGACCGACCCGGCGGCGCTCGACGCCATGAAGGCAGCCAATGTCCAGGTTGGCGTCATGGCCTTCGTGACCCAGTTCGTCCCCCAGGCGCTGTGTGAGATCCCGAAATTCGGCACCATCCAGTTCCACCCCAGCCTGCTGCCGTTGCACCGCGGCGCATCCTCGATGGGTTGGGCCATCATCCTCGGCCGCAAGGAAACCGGGTTCAGCATTTTCCGCCCGACCGACGGTCTGGATGAGGGCCCCGTGATCCTGACCCGTTCCGTACCGATCGAGGACGAAGACACGCTTGGCAGCCTGTATTTCGGCAAGGTGTTCCCGATGGGTGTCGCCGCCCTCGTCGAGGTTGCGGAAAAGGTGGTCGCCGGCATTGCCCCGGCATTGGCCCAATACGAGCCTGATGCAGGCTACGAAGGCATCATCCGGGACGCTGAATCCCACATCAACTGGGCTTCGCACGTCGACATCACTTATAATCTCATCCGCGGCTGCAATCCGGCGCCTGGTGCCTGGACCACGCTCGACGATAAAAAATTGTTTCTGTTCGAGTGCACAAAGCGCATCGCCCGCACCTTCTCCGAGGTAAAGGGCAAGAAGATCGGCCAGGTGGTGGCGCAGAACGGCTCCAGCCTCCTCATCCACGGTCAGGGCGGCTTCATCGAGGTGCACCGGGTGCGCTGGGACGGCGGCAGGAAGGTCGCGGCGTCCGAGGCGGATCTCCCGGTGGATACGATCCTCGGGGCCTGAATTTACGCGATACATTGCCGAGAGCCGCGCTGGACTGTAGCGTCCGGCCGCTGACCTGGAACCCGGACCGGACGCTTCATGCTTGCTCGCGTAGTACTGGCCGCCGTGGCGTTGCTCGCCGTGTGGCCGGCCAACACATACGCCCTGACGATCGTCACACGCGGTGAGGCATCGCAGGCCGCGATCAACGATGCATTTGTCCGGCCGTTTAGCCAGGCAACCGAAATCCAGGTCCAGCAGGACTCGTGGGATGGCGGAATGGACGTGCTGAAGACCAAGGCGACCGAAGGGGCGTGGGACCTTGTCGAGGTCAACGCCGACGAACTGGCCGCCGGCTGCACCGATGGGTCATTTGAGAAACTCGATTGGTCGACGATCGGCGGGAAAGATCATTATCTGCCTATAGCGGTGAGCGATTGTGGCGTCGGTGCAACACTGCACAACATCGTCCTCGCCTGGGACCGCGACAAATTTCAGGCCACCCCCACCTGGGCCGATTTCTGGGATGTGGCGAAGATCCCCGGCAAACGCGGGCTTGGCAAAAGTGTGCAAGGCGCGCTGGAGATCGCGTTGTTGGCCGACGGCGTTGCCCCGGGTGATGTCTACAAGACGCTTGGCAATTCCGACGGCGTAGATCGTGCGTTTCGCAAGTTGGACCAGCTGAAGCCGTACATCGTCTGGTGGCAGACCCCGGCCGATGCGGCAAAAATTCTGGGGTCCGGCGACGTACTGATGACGACAACGCCCAGTGACGTGATCGTCATGGCGAACCGGGCCGAGAAGCGGAATTTCGGCGTCCAGTTCAATGCCAGCCTGTATGATCCGCGGTCCTGGGTGATCATGAAGGGCGCGCAAAACCAGCGCGAGGCGCAGCAGTTTCTGTATTTTACCGGGGCGTCCGCGGTGCAGGCGCGATTGTTCCGGGCGTGCGGTGAGGCCGGTCTGGCGAAAGGTGTGAACGATTGGCTGACGCCGGATCAGCAGGCCATGTCGGCGACCTTTCCGGCCAATATCAACGGGGCGTTGCGCGTGGACAACGGCTTCTGGCGTGACAATCTGGCGAAGTTACGCACCCGGTTCGAAGCCTGGCTGACACAATAGGCCTATGCTGCGCCGAGCGCTCGCCAGACCCGCTCAGGTGTTGCCGGCATGTCGATCGACGTCACGCCGTCGACCCGTAGCGCGTCGATGATGGCATTGATCAGCGCCGGAGGGCTGCCGACCGCGCCGGCCTCGCCGGCACCTTTCACGCCCAGAGGATTCGTGGCACAGGGAATTTCGAGCAGATCGACCTCGACGTCGGGCAAATCGTCAGCGCGTGGCAGGGCATAGTCCATGAAGCTGCCGGATAGCAGCTGGCCTGAATCCCGGTCGAACACGGTGTGTTCCAGCATCGCCTGGCCGAGACCCTGCGCCACGCCGCCGGCGACCTGGCCACGCACGATCAACGGGTTCACCGTTGTGCCGAAGTCATCACAAACCACATAGCGCACGACGGTGGTAACGCCGGTTTCAGGGTCGATCTCGACCTCGGCCATATGGCAGCCGTTGGGGAAGGTGTGATTGTCGATGGCAGCGACCTCAGCGGTATCGAGCGTGGTCGCCGGTTGCCCGGACGCCGCTTTTCGGCGCTGCATGGCGGCGAGGTTGATGATGTCGATGCCGCGGTCGGTCCCGACGATGGAAAAATTCCCCTCGGTGAATATGATGTCGGCGATCGCTGCCTCGAGCGCTTCGGCCGCGGCCTGTTTGCCTTTTTCGATGACGGCATCGGCAGTTTTCACGATCGCCTGGCCTTCGGAGTAAAGGCTGCGGGCGCCCCCGGTGCCGCCGCCGACCGGGATCGTATCAGTGTCGCCCTGCCGCACGCGGATCTTGTCGCCGTCGATGCCAAGCCGGTTGGCAGTCAACTGGACATAGGCGGTCTCATGCCCCTGGCCGGTGGACTGTGTACCGACATAGACATCCACAAATCCGTCCTCGGCGAAACGAATTTCCGCGCGCTCAGTGGGATCGCCGCCGGTTGCTTCCAGGTAATAAGCAAGACCCAGACCGCGGCGTCTGCCAAGCGCGGCGGCGGCGGTCTGGCGAGATGCGAAACCGGCATAATCCATTTTCTGCAGCGCGGCATCCATGACGACCTGGAAGTCGCCGCTGTCGTAGGTCTTGCCGACCGGCGTGGCATGCGGCATGGCCGACGGCGGCACCATGTTACGGCGGCGCAGCTCAATGCGGTCGATGTTGAGTTCGTGGGCGGCGGCATCGACCAGGCGCTCGACCAGATAGTTGGCCTCGGGCCGACCCGCGCCACGGTATGCGTCAACCGGCATCGTGTGAGTGAAAACTCCGAGAATATTGGCGTAGATCGCCGTAAAGCCGTAGACGCTGGAAAGCACGCTGGTGCCGGCGTAGGTCGGGATATAGGGCGCAAAGGTGGAAAGATATGCACCCATGTTGGAGATGTTGCGGGTCCGCAACGCGATAAATTTTCCGTCGGCGTCGATCGCCAGTTCACCGGTGGTGATGTTGTCGCGGCCCTGAGTATCGCAGAGGAACGCTTCGGTACGATCCGCAGCCCATTTCACCGGACGGCCCAGGGCGCGAGCGGCGAAACAGGTCAGCACGTGCTCGGCGTAAAGGAACAGCTTCATGCCGAAGCCGCCGCCGACATCAGGGGTCACAATGCGGAAATATTCCGGATCGGTATTGAACAGCGGCCCGATCAGGTTTTTCAGCAGCCAGCCACCCTGGGTGTTGGCGTATAATGTCCAACGGCCGGTGGCCGGGTCGTAATCCGCAATGGCGGCGCGTGCCTCCATCGAGGCGACGACGATCCGGTTGTTCACAACCGTCAACTTTGTCACATGGGCGGCGCCGGCGAAGGCAGCGTCGGTCGCGGCTATGTCGCCAATGTCCCAGTCAAACGCGATGTTGTTCTTTGCGTCCGGCCAGACGGCCGGTGTGCCCGGTTCCATCGCGGTTGCCAGATCGGTGGTGGAGGGCAGCACATCATAATCGAGCTCCGCGAGTTCGGCGGCGTCACGCGCCTGTTTCGCGGTATCGGCAACGATGAAGGCGACCGGATCGCCGACGTGGTGGACCGCGCCGTCGGCGAGCACCGGATGCGCGGGACTGGCCATATCGGTGCCGTCCTTGTTCTGCACCGGCGCCGCGCATGGCAAGGTGCCCAGACCGGCCGCCTTCAGGTCGGCGGACGTGTAGACGGCGCGGATGCCGGGCATCGACCTCGCGGCGGTCAGGTTCGTCGACAGGATCCTTGCAGCGGCATGCGGGCTGCGCAGCACGATCCCATGCAACATGCCGGGCAGCACAATGTCGTCGGTGTAGCGGCCCATGCCTTTGAGGAGCCTCGGGTCCTCGACCCGGCGAACGGGTTGTGCGAGGCCGAATTTCGTCGTCGCCATGATCGTGTCTCCACGTTTGCGGCCCGAGCATGCCCGGTTACCCCGGGTGCGGCCAAGGGGGATCAGGCTATCTTCGCGAACATTATTCCCTGCCGGCGGGATGCTGTCAGACCGCCTGATACGCGGGCTAATCCGGTTCCACCGTGGTTGCTCGGATTAATTAAGCGCGAGGAAGTCAACGCACCATGATCGGGAGGCAAGCCCTGGTCGCCAGAATCTCTGTCACTGTCATCATGTTTCTCCTGGCAGTTTAGGCCTGTGTCGGTAACGCGCTTGGGGCCGGACATTTCTTCAATCCGTTTGGAATTTTGTGCCTGGTCCTGACCGCTCTGATCTGGTTTGCATGGGAGCCAATTCGCGACGGCTTCCTGTCGGTCAAGAATGAACCCCGTCTTCCGGTCATCGTCCGGGTGCCCGCCAGGATCATAGCCGGATTGACAGAGCTGCGCCGCAAACCGAGCCGTCCCCGCGCTTCGTCGCCGACCTGAAGCGCAATTCACGCCCCAGAGATTGCCAGCGTCACGTACGCGCAGTCCCTGCCATGATGGCTCGTACCGTGAACTGATCATTGCGCATCAATCGCTCGTTTCGGACGGCCTGGCCAACGTAGCTGGTTCGCTCCGGCGGCCATGGTCAGCTGCCGCAGGTGTCGATTTTGCCGGTCGCGCGAAGTATTGCTTCGCCCATTCACGAAACGTCTGGAACACCACATACAGCATTGGAATAAGAAATACTCCGATGCAGGTAGCCACGATCATGCCTGCGAACACCGCTGTGCCGACCGCTCGCCGGCTCAACATCGCGGCGCCGTGCGCCCAGACCAAGGGGATCAGCCCAACAATGAACGCGAGAGACGTCATCAGCACGGCGCGAATGCGCATTCTGCCGCCCAGAAGCGCCGCCTCGCCGATGGACATGCCGGCCTCGCGCAGTTCCTTAGAGAACTCGATGATCAAAATGCCGTTCTTGGCCGCCAGCGAGATCAGCACCACCATGCCGATCTGGGCGTAAAGGTCGAGCGAAAGTCCGGATATCAACAAACCACCGAACGCGCCCAGTACACCGACAGCCACTGTCAGTAGCACCGGGATCGGGATCATCCAGCTTTCATACAACGCCACCAGGAACAGATATGCGAACAAAACGGCAAGCGAGAGAATGCCAAACGTCTGCCCCTGAGACTGGATTTCCTGATAGGCGGTGCCCGACCACTCATAGCCATAACCTGTCGGCAATGTGCGGGCCGAAATCTCGGCCATCGCCTTCAACGCGTCACCCGACGACACTCCCGGGCGTGGGCTGCCATTTACCGTGACGGCACGGTAGTTGTTGAACCGACTGATGACCTGTGGCCCTAGCACAAAGCGCGAGGACGCAATCGAGCGCAACGGGATCATATCGCCGGCCTTGTCCCGCACATAGATGCGGTCGATCGCAGAAATATCGCTGCGATCGGCGGCGTCGGCCTGCAGGATGACCTCCCAGGTCCGACCAAACAAATTGAAATCGTTGACGTAGAAGCCGCCGAGCGTGGTCTGTAACGCGTTGAACACATCGGACACCGGGACACCGAGTGCCTGCGCCTTGTCGCGGTCGATGTCGAGCCAAACGGAAGGATTTGTTGCGGTGAACGTGGCGAATACCCGGGCCAATCGCGGATCCTGGTTGGCTGCAGCGATCAGGCCGCCCATGACGCTCGCCATCTCGACCGGATCGCGGCCTTCCAGGTTTTCCAGCTGGTATTCGAAGCCTCCGCTGGTCGCGAGGCCAATGATCGGCGGCAGGCTGAACGGGAAAATGTTGGCCGATCGGATCTGGCTAACCCCGCCAAATACCCGGCCGATCACCGCCCGCGCGCTGTCGGAGGCAGCAAGGCGGTCCTGAAATGGTTTCAGGCGCACGACCAAAAAGGCCGAATTTGCCTGATTGCCGCCGTCCAGCAGCGAGAAGCCAACGATCGACAGCAGCCCCTCGACCTGAGGCATTGGCCGGACCAGGGTCTCGACCTGTTGCACCACTGCTCGGGTGCGCGACAACGAGGCGCCGTCCGGCAACTGGATCGCAATGAAAAACGCACCCTGATCTTCTTCCGGGAGAAAGCCGGTGGGCGTTTGTTTGCCCAGTAGCCAAATGCCGCCACCGGCGGCCGCGATGATGACCAGACTGATGATGGACACGCGCAACAACGGGCGCACGATCGACGCGTATCCGTTACAAACACCGATGATGCCACTGAGCATCCATCCCAGTGGTCCGGGAGGATGCCCGTGATGACGCAGGAACACCCCGCACAGCGCGGGCGACAACGTCAACGCGTTGATTGCCGAGATCAACATCGCCACACTGATCGTCACGGCAAACTGGCGGAACAATGTGCCCGATACGCCGGGAATGAACCCAACCGGGACGAACACCGACAGCAGCACGAGGGAGATCGCAATCACCGGCCCGGTGATTTGCGCCATCGCCTTCTTTGTTGCGTCCTGCGGACTGAGATCGGGATTTTCCGACATCACCCGCTCGACGTTTTCCACCACAACGATCGCGTCATCGACGACGATGCCGATGCCAAGCACCATCGCGAGCAAAGAAATCGTATTGAGCGAATAACCGAAGGCCATCAGCACGGCAATGGAACCGATCAAACTGACCGGGATCGCCACAATGGGAATGATCGTCGCCCGCCAGTTGCCGAGAAACAGGAACACCACCAGCACGACGAGGCCGAAAGCAATCAGCAGCGTCGTTTGCACCTCTGCCAAGGTTTCCGCGACGAAGCTGCTGCTGTCGTAAAATACCCGGGCTTTCAGGCCGGGCGGAAACCTTGACTGCAGGTCATCGAGGGCCGCCTGCACTGCCGCCGAGGTCCTTACCGCGTTGGCCCCTGGGGCGAGATAAAGCCCAATCGATACGGCAGGTTTACCGTTCAGCCGGCTCTCGGTGTCCATATTGGCGGCACCGAGTTCGACGCGCGCGACGTCGCCGACCCGCAATACGGATCCGTCTGGATTGGCACGCACCACGATCCGGGCAAATTCCTCTGGTGTGGTCAAACGTCCCTGCGTCGCCACGTTCAGCTGAAACTGCGTGCTGTCCGGTGTTGGCCGGGCACCAATACGGCCGGTGGCGGCCTGAACATTCTGTTGCTGGATTGCATTGACGATGTCGGATGGCGCGAGGCCCAGGGAAACGATGCGGTCCATGTCGAACCAGATCCGCATGGCGTAATCCAACCGTCCGAACAGCACCGCGTCACCGACGCCCGGTGTGCGGGCCAGCCGGTCCAGCACGTTGATCGTGACATAGTTGCTGATGAACAGCGGGGTCTGGTCGCCGGTTTCGCTATAAACCTGGAGAAATTCGAGAATGGCAGTCGACCGCTTGCGCACCGTGACGCCCTGGTGCTGTACGTCGGGCGGTAACCTGGGCAATGCCGCCTGCACGCGGTTGTTTACATTGACCACATCAACGTCGGCATTGGTACCAAGGTCAAACGACACCCCGAGGCTGTAGCTGCCGTCGTTGGCGCTGTTCGACTTCATGTAAATCATGCGGTCAACGCCGACGATATTCGATTCCAGCACCTGGGCGACGGTTGATTCGACCACGGCAGCGGACGCACCGGGGTAGGTGGTCGAGACCGTGACCTGTGGCGGCACGATGTCGGGAAACTGCGACAACGCAATTCGCTGATACGCAAGAATTCCAGCCAGCGTCATCAAAATCGAGATGACGATCGCCAGTCTCGGCCGATCGACAAAGACGGAGGAAATCATCCCCGGCCGCCTGGTTGCGGCCCGACCGGACCGGGTTTGACTAAAATGCCTGGCTTCGCGCGCTGCAGCCCTTCGACGATTACCGATTCACCTTGTTTCAGGCCGTCGGCGATGACCGCCAGTGTGGGAGTCGACTGGCCCAATTGAATCGCGCGGCGTTCCACCTTGCTGTCGGAACCAACGACGAAAACATAGCTGCCGCTCTGGTCCGACATGACGGCGGCACGCGGAATCCCGAGGGCAGTCACCGGTTGAATGCCCTCGACCAGAATGGTGACGAAGGCGCCGTCAATCAGTGCGCGGTCAACCCGCCGACCCGGCTCGGGCGTGCCGATCACCGGGTTGGCGATCACCGCGCGGACCAGAATGGTGTCGGTACCGGCGGACACGGTGGGCTCGACATAGTCGATTTTGCCGCTCTGGTTGTATGGCGTGCCGTCAGGGAGTTTCAGCCGCACCTGCACCGCATTCAGCCCGCCGCGTCCGGCATAACGGTTGCGCAGATCGGTCAGCAGCCGAACCGCGACCGGAAACGTTACATACATCGGGTCCTGGCTGACAATCGTCGCCAACGGTCCGCTGCCGGGAGAAACCACGTTGCCCGGCGTGATGGCGGTGCGCCCGATCTCTCCGTCGATCGGCGCGTGGATTTCGGTGTAGTCCAGATTGATCCGCGATTGCCGCAACGCGGCCTGCGCTCCGGACAACTGCGCGGCCTGCGAGCGTTGCGCCGCCTGGGCGTCATCGTAGGTCGATTGTTGCCCTGCGGGCGTGGCCAGCAGTTTCTGTGCCCGATTGAGCGTGATCGTTGCATTGGCGAGACGTGCGCTGGCGTCGGCGACCGCGGCTTCCTTGTTCGCGACATCGGCCTCGAACGGGCCGCGCTCCAGCTTGTAGAGCAGGTCGCCGGCGTGGACCTCGGTGCCTTCGGTGAACAGACGTTGCTCCAGGAATGCAGTGACGCGGGCGTTCAGCGCCACCCGCTGGATGGCCTGCACCCGGCCCACGAATTCGGAGGTTTCGGTGATGGTCGCCGGCGCGACCGTCACTACGCCGACGGCAGGTGGGCCAGGAGCCTGCGCCCAGACCGGCATCGCCGCCAGCAGGACGACCAGAAAAAGAAAAATCCGCATCAGACTTTGGGCTTCTTGCGCATCATTGCCTGGCGGCGGCAGATCGCGACCATCTCGCCCCGTTGGTTCCAGCAGGTGTGCTCGAACTCGACGATGCCGACATCGGGGCGCGACCGGCTTTCCCGGATCGTCAGCACCTTGGTGCGGGAGCGGAGCGTGTCACCGGCGAATACCGGTTTGGGAAAGCGGACGTCGGAAAAACCCAGGTTGCCGACTGTGGTGCCGATGGTCGTGTCATTGACCGATACGCCGACCATGAGCCCCAGAGTGAAAATGGAATTGACCAACGGCTTGCCGAATTCCGTTTTGGCGGCGAAGTCGGCGTCAAGATGCAGCGGCTGCACGTTCATGGTCATTGTGGTGAACAGCACGTTGTCCATTTCCGTGACGGTGCGCGTCCACGGGTGATCGAATTCCTGGCCGACCGAAAATTCCTCGTAATACAACCCCGCCACCATGAACCCCCTGCATTGCTGATTGGGCCCGGCTTGGTCGGGCTATGTGTTGTCACACTTTGCCGTGCCGGGTGATCCGGTCAAGCTGGCCCATGCAGGCTGCTTATGCCGCGAGTTTTTCCACCCGGACGTCCTTGATGTCTCGAAAAGTCAGTTTGGGTGCCAGCTCCTCGGCCCGTCGCATCATGAATGCCGACGTCGCCAGGAATACCGGATCGCCGTCGACATCGTCGCAGATCGCACTGCGGTTTTCATCCATGAATTTCGCCAGTGCCGCGCGATCGTCCGAGGAAATCCAGCGGGCGAGGCTGTAAGTCGATTGCTCGAACCCGATCCCGACGCCGTATTCTGCGGCGAGGCGGGCTTTCAGCACGTCCAACTGCAAGACGCCAACCACGCCGACCAGCGGCGCCGCACCGTCGCGCGGGCGGAACAGTTGCACGACGCCTTCCTCCGCCAGTTCCACCAGGGCCTGGCGCAGTTTCTTCGCCTTCATCGCGTCATCCAGGCGGACCCGGCGGAGGATTTCCGGTGCGAAATACGGTACGCCGGTGAAGGTGATATCCTCGCCCTCGGTCAACGTGTCGCCAATACGGAGCGTGCCGTGGTTGGGAATGCCGACGACATCGCCGGCAAACGCCTCATCGGCGATCTCGCGCTCGCGGGCGAAGAAGAATTGCGGCGCGTGCAAGGGAATTTGCTTGCCGGTGCGGACCTGCTTCAGCCGCATGCCGCGCACCAGTCGCCCGGAGCACACGCGGGCAAACGCGATGCGATCCCGGTGGTTCGGGTCCATGTTGGCCTGGATTTTGAACACCAGAGCGGTCAGACCGGGTTCAGTCGCCTCGATCACCCGTTTGTCGGCGGGCTGCGCACGTGGCGGCGGGCCATACTCGGCCAGCCCATCGAGCAGGTCCGCCACGCCAATGCCCTTGATCGCGCTACCGAAATAAACCGGCGTCAGGTGCCCGGCATTGAACGCCTCCTGGTCGAATTCCGGCAACGCGGCCCGCACCAGATCGATTTCTTCGCCGAGGGCCTGCATTCGTGGGTCCGACTGCGCCAGTTCAGTGGTGAGGTTCATGGTCCGGTGCCGGACGTCGTAAGTGCCGACAAAGGTCGCGGCCTGCCCCACCGGCCAGGTCACCGGCGCAGTGTCCAAAGCCAGAGACGAGGCGACCTCATCCAGCAGCGCGAACGGGCTCTGCGCCTCGCGGTCGAATTTGTTGATGAAGGTAATGATTGGAATGTCGCGCAGGCGGCAGATTTCGAACAATTTGCGGGTGCGCTCCTCGATCCCCTTGGCAGCGTCGATTACCATGACGGCGGAATCGACGGCGGTCAGGGTCCGATAAGTGTCCTCGGAAAAGTCCTCGTGGCCAGGGGTGTCGAGCAGGTTGAACACGCAGCCGCGGCTTTCGAAGGTCATGACCGAGGTGACGACGGAAATGCCTCGCTCCCGTTCGATGCTCATCCAGTCGGAGCGGGTGCGACGGCGTTCGCCCTTGGCGCGCACGTTGCCGGCGAGCTGGATGGCGCCGCCGGCCCGTAGCAGATGTTCCGTCAGCGTGGTTTTGCCGGCGTCGGGGTGGGAGATGATCGCGAAGGTGCGGCGGCGGGCGATTTCGGTGGCGGCATCGGCGGTTGCGTGGTCGGTCATCGGGTCCTCTCGGCGGGCCGCGGCAGGAAGGTCGCGCGCGACCTGGCTCGGTCTCATATGGGATGGCGGGCGCGAATGCCAGGGATGGGGTGCGAGTGCGCTATCATCGTTGAAGTTCGCGGAGCGGTTGATGACGATGGCCGCTCGCCAATGGCAGCCAGGGGCGGGGTCGCTGGATCTAATTGTATGGCAGGACCACCGGGTCCCAGGAGCAAAAGACATGGTATACGATGAGCAGGCATTGGTTAAATGTGGACGGTGCGGATTTGTCTGCCGAGCTGATAAATTCATGCGGCCGGTTGCTTCGCCTGAATGATTGATTTTGCGAAAAGCCTTGAGAGCGGCAGGGGCAGTGCGATATGGAGAGGTCATGAAACGTGCGACGAGCATCTCAACTGCCACCAAAGGCCGCATCTCTCGCGATGGAGCGGTTACGAAGGCGGAGCAGGACCGGAAACGGCGGGCGCGGGCGATCCTGGATCATGTTGAGGCCGCGAAAGCTCGGAAATCTGGTAGAGACATAACGAACCTTTCACCGGACGAACTGATTGCTGACCTGCTGCGTCATGAAGTGAGTGTCTGACACTTCGCGGGCACCCATATGGGAGCCTCTCGATCTCTCCGAGATTGAACGGAAGCCCAAAACCGTCTTCCGCGACGACGAATTCGTTCTGGCGATCCCGCTTACCGATCGTCAGCGGCGGGATTACGCCGCCATCGTCGGATTGATCCGCGTCGGCGGTGATCTTGGTCCGTACTATCGGCGCTCCACGACCGCCGATCGGCTTCTGACGACCCAGAAAGTGCTTCACCTGCATCTCGGAGGGGCCGGGTCTGATGCGATCTTGTACGCGGTCCAGTATCCGGAGCATGTTCTGCTGGTCAGGATTGACACTCACATCCACCTGGATGATCTGCCGCCTGGAAGGCGACTGCCGGTGCTGGGACGAGGCCGCTTCCAGGCGTCGTTGAAGACCGCGCGGGAGGAGGCCGCGCGAAACATGGCGAATGCCAAGGCCAGGCTGGCCGCCCGGAACCCGAAACCGAAGGCTTGAACGCGGCATTCTTTGGCGACTATCAAAACGCGCAAGCGATAATCAAATCGGTAGGTAGCACCGGAGGAAGGGAGAGACAAAGAATGACGGCACAGGATGGCAACGCCATCGACTGGTTCGTTGACCGGCACACACGGGCGGGCGACCCGACCGGCATCGCGTTCGAGGACTCGCGGCGTTCGCTGAACCGCACCGACCTTGCCGCCGCAACCCGCCGTTTTGCCGGCGCACTGGCCCAGGGCGAGATTGGCCGAGAA
>Ga0187867_10000121_pt1 | contig 68475 bp, 60 predicted proteins | sample June2016WEW_13_1_FD_132976 | JGI IMG/M metagenome (GOLD analysis project Ga0187867, IMG submission 132976) | Peatland microbial communities from SPRUCE experiment site at the Marcell Experimental Forest, Minnesota, USA - June2016WEW_13_10 | ecosystem: Environmental > Terrestrial > Soil >...
ACCTTTCCGACCGTGGAGGGCACAAAGTTCCACGATCTGCTCTTCAGTGGCCTCGAGGAACAGGGCTTCGGAAAATGGGGCTTCTCGAACGATCCCATCGAAATGGCGCATTTGATGATTGATCATATCGACAAGAAGAGGGCCGCGCTCGGCCTTTCCGAACAACGCGAACGGAAACTTTTCAGCATGGAAGACCGCAGAGCGGCTGAAGGTTAAGCCGGACCGGTCCTGTGAAGTCAATCCGTATCTTAATTCCGGCTTGAAGCCGGCAGCGTTGCCAGGAAAAACAGAAAAAGGAGTTCAGTTATGTCCAGGTTAGTCGCTTTTGCAGCGATCCAGGGGGCCTACAATATAGTTTCCAAGGCTGAAGGCAAATTCAAGCAAGCCATGGATAAGTTTGGGCCGAACCAGCCGATAGGGTTTCCGAATACGGCCTACTATCTTCCCATCATTTACTCGATCCTCGGCATCAAGATTGAAAAACTGGCCGACGCCGAGCCTGTAATAAAAAAATGCCGAGAGCTTCTGCCTCCGCACATCAAAGCCCAGCACAACATTCACCTTCCTTACCTGGGAGGAACGCTGGATTCTGGAATGGCAGCCATTCTGGCTGAAGAAGTGGTCGAGGCGATCCGATATGTAGAAGATCCCGATTTTTATCATCAGGGTGAGGAATGCGATGTGGAAAACGGAAAAATCTGGCTTGGCGCCGCCGACGATACCATTATGAGAAAGCGGGGTATCGAATTCGTTGACGGCAGCGCCCCGGGTTTTGCCGCAATCGTCGGCGCGGCCCCCAATCCGGAAATCGCGAAAATGATCGCGGAAGACTATCAGAAGAAAAATCTCTATATCTTTATGTGCGCGAATCAGACGGGCACCACGTTTTCCGAACAGCTCGTCGAGGCAGGCGTGGAAATCGGGTGGAACACGCGGCTCGTGCCATTCGGTCCCGATATTTCCGCCGCAGTGTTCGCGCTCGGTTTTGCAAACCGGGCCGCTATGGCCTTTGGCGGGGTCAAGCCCGGAGATTTCAGGACCGTTTTGAAATATAACAAAGACCGTATCTTCGCCTTTGTGAACGCTTTAGGCGATGTAAACGCCGAGTGGGCCGCCAACGCAGCCGGGGCGATCAACTGGGGCTTCCCGACAATTGCAGACACCGACATTCCCGAGATCCTGCCAACCGGTGTGTGTACCTACGAACATGTTGTCTCCAGCGTCCCCTACGAACAGATGACGGCAAAGTCGATCGAAGTCCGTGGACTCAAGGTGACCATTACCGAAATACCGATCCCTGTTGCGTACGGTCCGGCTTTCGAGGGCGAGCGCGTGCGCAAGGACGACGTCTACCTCGAATGCGGCGGCGGGAAAACAGCCTGCTGCGAACTGGTCCAAATTGCCGACATGGACGCGGTTGAAGACGGCAGGGTGGATGTTATCGGCCCGGATATCAAGGACGTGCCCGTAGGTTCGCATTTGCCGATGGCGGTAGTGGTGGAGGTTGCCGGTCGCAAGATGCAGCCGGACTATGAGCCGATCCTCGAGCGCCAATGTCACCACCTGATAAACTACGCCCAGGGCGTTATGCATATCGGCCAGCGTGATATAGCCTGGTACAGAATTTCAAAGCAGGCGGTGGATAAAGGATTTACCCTCGAGCACATAGGAAAAATCCTGCACGCTAAATATCATCAGGATTTCGGCGCTATTTTTGACAAGTGCCAGGTCAAGGTCTATACAGACGAGGCCAAGGTCAAAGAAATCCTGCCTATTGCGCAGGCTGCGTACAGAACACGCGACGAGCGTATCGAGGGCATGACGGACGAAGGTACTGAAACATACTATTCCTGCACGCTCTGTCAGTCTTTTGCCCCGACACACGTCTGCGTGATAAGCCCCGAGCGCACGGGCCTTTGCGGCGCCTATAACTGGCTCGACTGCAAGGCCTCTTTTGAAATCAATCCGACGGGGCCCAACCAGCCCGTGCAGAAGGGTGACACCCTGGATCCCAAGCTGGGCAATTGGAAAGGTGTAAACGACTTCGTCTTCAAGGCATCCAGGCAGTCGATTTCCAGCTATAATTTCTACAGCCTGGTTTACGACCCGATGACCACCTGCGGGTGTTGCGAGTGCATCGCAGCGATCCTGCCGATGTGCAACGGAATCATGACCGTAAACCGTGACTATGCAGGCATGACCCCCAGCGGCATGAAATTCACCACGCTTGCCGGCACGATCGGCGGAGGAAACGTTACTCCGGGTTTTGTGGGTCACAGCAAGTATAATGTCACCCAGCGCAAGTTTGTCTCAGGGGACGGCGGCCTCAATCGGCTTGTATGGATGCCCAAGATGTTTAAAGAGGAACTTCGAAGCAGACTGGACAAGCGCGGCGAAGAAATGGGCATTCCGAATTTCGCCGATATGATCGCAACCGAGGAAAACGGCGTTACCGAAGACGAGATTTATGCCTTCCTGGAACAGGTGGGACATCCCGCTCTGACAATGGAAAGCATTCTTGGCTGATAGAGGACCTGGGCGCAGATATTGCGGGTCTGCGCCCGGTTTCATATTACCAATTAAACTTTTACCAGGAGAGAAAACACATGGGCCTTACCGGGATTCAAATCTTTAAGTTGCTGCCCAAGACCAATTGTGGAGAGTGTGGGGTTCCAACCTGCCTGGCTTTTGCGATGAACCTTGCCTCGGGCAAGGCCGAACTGGAAAAGTGTCCCTACGTGTCGGAAGCGTCCAAGGAACAACTCGCTTCCGAATCGGCGCCTCCCATTCGGCCGCTTACAATCGGGTCCGGCGAATACGCTGTAAAGGTCGGCGGGGAAACAGTGCTCTTCAGACACGAGAAAACTTTTGTGAATCCACCGGGCTTTGCCGTTCTGGTCTCAACTGATGAAGATGAGGCTTCGGTTGCCGGAAAGATCGACCGGTTCAAGAAAGCTCAATATGACCGGGTCGGACTTAAACTTCGGGCTGAGATGTTTGCGATAAAAGACGCCAACGGAGATGCAGCAAAATTTTGCGCCTTGGCTAAGAAGATTTCCGACCAGGTCGGGGCGGCGATGATTTTCATGTCCAATTCGGTTGATGTCCTAACAGCAGCCGCTGATTCATTCAAAGAAAAGAAGCCGCTGCTTTATGCGGCTACGCCGGAGAACGCCGAAGCGCTTGGGAATCTCGCCAAGGCGGCCGGGTGCGCGTTGGCGATTAAGGGAAACGGCTCTTTGGAGAGCGTTATCGCACTTAGCGAAAAGCTGTCCGCAATGGGGCTCAAGGACATCATGATTGACACCGGGACCCGAGACCTTAAGAAAGCTTTCGCAGAACAGGTCATGATCCGCCGCGCAGCCCTCAAGGACAGGTTCCGGCCGCTCGGGTTCCCCACGATCATCATGGCCAATGAAATAGGCGAGGGGATCATGGACGAAGCCCTTGTGGCGGCCACTTTCGTGGCCAAATACGGGGGGATAATAGTTATGAGCGACCTCCAGCCGCACGTGATTTTTCCACTTCTTCTCGGGCGCCTCAATATCTACACCGACCCGCAACGGCCGATGACGGCCGAGCAGGGAATCTACCCGCTCAACAATCCCGACGAGAACTCGCCGGTTCTCGTGACGTGCAACTTCTCGCTTACCTACTTTATCGTATCGGGTGAAATCGAGTCCAGCAGGGTGCCGTCGTGGCTCTGCGTTCAGGACACCGAGGGACTTTCGGTCATGACCGCCTGGGCCGCCGGGAAGTTCTCGGGTGAAAGCGTCGGGACCTTCATCAACAAGTGTGGAATCAAGGATAAGGTGAAACACAAAAATCTGATTATCCCGGGGTATGCGGCCGGTATCAGCGGTGAGCTGGAGGAAGAACTCGGCCCGGGCTGGACCATCTCGGTCGGTCCAAGGGAAGCCAGCCAGATCCCAAAATACCTCAAAAGCTTGAAGGCGTAGACGGGAGATGAAGGAATGAAGCTGATAGGTGAAAACCTGAATATAATGAGCGTGAAGTATGGGGCCGCACTGAAGGCGAAAGAGGCCAAACCGCTTCAGGAGCTTGCTTTAGAGCAGGCCAAAGCCGGAATGGACTATGTAGACCTGAATATCGGTCCGGCGGGAAAAACGGGCGTGGAGCTAATGACCTGGCTCGTCCCGGTTATCGAGGAAGTTGTGGATATTCCACTTGCTCTGGACACCTCAAACGTCAAGGCGATAGAAGCCGGCCTCAAAGCGTGCAAGAAGAACCGGCCGCTCATCAATTCGATTATGGTCCGCCCAGAGAGAATGGAAGCACTCCTTCCGCTTGCCGCCCAATATGACGCCGAATTTGTCGGCCTGCTCTGGGGACCCGAAGGAATGCCCAGGGACGAAAACGAACGCGGAGCGCTTTGCGCCGAACTGGTGTTCAAGGCCATGGGTGAATTCGGTATAAATGCTGAACGTATCTATGTCGATCCCATCCAGACGCCGGTCAACGTGCAGCAGATTCAGATCATGAGCGTTCTGGAGTTCATGAAAATGTTCGCAGATATCGCTCCGGGGTGCAGAAGCACCATCGGCCTTTCAAACGTATCGAACGGCCCGCCCGATCACCTGCGCCCGATACTTAACCATGTCATGCTGATGATTCTTAAGCGGCATGGAATGTATTCGGCGATCGTGGACTGCTTTGACACCAAGCTCCACCAAATTGCCCGAGGTAAACGTCCGGAGCTGGAAGCTCTCGTCCATAAGGTCGAGGATGGACAGCCGATTGACATGAACTCTCTGACAGACGAGGAGCGCAAATACGTCAAGACGGCCAAAGTAATCCTGGGCCAGACACTCTATTCCGATTCATGGCTTGAAATCTGAAACCTGCTTGCAGGCCCGCCCTACCTGTGAAGAGAGGTGAGGGCGGGCTTCATTTGTTCTCGCCACCGAAGTGTGCTTACCATTGAACCTTCCAATGAGCCGCTTGGCGGTAATCTCTGCCTATTGCCCGAATGGCTCTGAAAATCACCCTGCTGATACAATACTCCCTTTTTAAGCACTTGCAGTACCGGCGAAGTTGTGTTTAATGTAAAATGGTGTGTTGACTGGTTTGCTTGACATTGTGATCCAAGCCTCCCGCGAACGCCCCGTCTCTGGTCATGGACAGTGATCATAGACAGGTCAGGAATGGAGAGCGTCGAGAATGGCGGCGGTCGGCCTGCCCGCTGCGCGCTCGCACTACGCAGAGTGGTTATTTTTTTTCGGTAGGGTACTATATAAGTCTATCATAACGAGCGGAAAGTTTCATTTAGGGGAGTGCTTATGCCAAAGTTTGTTTATTTTTTTGAAAATGGAAAAGCCGATGGCGACGCCAAAATGAAGGCCCTGCTGGGCGGGAAGGGCGCCAACCTTGCAGAGATGGCCCAATTGGGCATTCCCGTGCCTCCCGGTTTTACAATCACTACCGATGTATGCACATATTTTTATCAGCATGGCGGCGAGTATCCGGTCGAACTAAAAGGCCAGGTCGAAGAGGCCCTGCACAGGCTCGAGGAGCTTATGGGGCGCAGATTCGGCGATCCTGAGAATCCCCTGCTTGTTTCGGTGCGTTCCGGCGCAGCCTCCAGCATGCCAGGAATGATGGACACGATCTTGAACCTCGGTCTCAATGATCATACAGTGGAGGGTCTGATCAAGCAGGCGGGGGACGAAAGGTTCGCATATGATTGCTATCGGCGCCTCATCGCTATGTATGGGGACGTGGTGCTCGATTTGAAGCCTCAATCAAAAGATGAGCACGATCCCTTTGACGTGTTGATCGAGGAAATGAGACAGAATCGCAGCGTTGAGTTCGACAATCAGCTTGCCGCCCCGGACCTCAGGGACTTGATCCAACGCTACAAAGGGTTGATTCGCGATCGAAAAAAGACCGAATTTCGCCATGATCCCTGGGATCAGCTTTGGGGGGCCATCACGGCTGTTTTCGGATCATGGCACAATCCCCGGGCGGTTGCCTATCGTGAGCTCAACAACATTGCGGATTCCCCGGGCACGGCTGTAAGCGTGCAATCCATGGTATTCGGGAACCTGGGTGAGGATTGCGGCACGGGCGTGGCCTTCACGCGCAATCCGGCCACAGGCGAGAATGTGCTTTATGGCGAGTACCTGATCAATGCCCAGGGCGAGGATGTCGTTGCTGGCATCAGGACCCCCCTGCCAATTAACAGGCTTCAGAAAGGCGATAGCTCTGGGCTGTCTCTCGAAGAAACTATGCCTGAGATCTATGCCCAACTCGAAGGCATTCGTACCAAGCTGGATCGTCATTACCGGGACATGCAGGACATCGAGTTCACTATCGAAAGAAATAAACTCTGGATGTTGCAGACCCGGACCGGCAAGCGAACTGGTTTCGCCTCTTTTAAAGTTGCCGTGGATATGGTCCGGCAAAGCATTATAAGTAAGCAGGAAGCACTGATGCGGATAGAACCCGATCAATTGAACCAGCTTTTGCGGCCCACATTCGACCCCAAGGCTAAAAACGATGCGATCAGGGATGGCAATTTGTTGACCAGTGGTCTCAATGCGGGTCCGGGAGCGGCAACAGGGCGGGTGGTGTTTAATGCTCACGACGCCGAGGAATGGGCGATGAGGGGCGAGATAGTTATACTCGTGCGTCTGGAGACCTCCCCCGATGATATTCGCGGTATGCACGCCTCGCGCGGAATTTTGACTGCGCGTGGCGGAATGACCTCACATGCGGCCCTTATTGCCCGCCAGATGGGGAAAGTCTGTGTGGTCGGCTGCTCAGACCTCGAAATCGATTACCGCAACCGGAGGATGACTGTTGGTGACCGTGTAATCAGGGAAGGGCAGTACCTGTCGCTCGACGGTACGGTCGGGGAGGTTTTTGCAGGTCAGATTCCAACACGGCCTTCGGAAGTGCTACGGGTTATCATAGACAAGAGTCTCGCGCCGCAAAGGTCTCAGATATACCAGGATTACGTGGCCCTGCTGGGCTGGGCCGACGAGTTCCGCCGCCTTGAGATCTGGACCAACGCCGATCAACCGAACCAGGCCGAGGAAGCCATAGCGTTCGGGGCTGAGGGAATAGGGCTCACCCGCACAGAGCACATGTTCTTTGAAGGTAACCGGATCGATGCCGTTCGCGAAATGATTCTTGCCGAAAACCTCCAGGGACGCCAACGGGCTTTGGCCAAGCTGCTGCCGATGCAAAAGGAGGATTTCAAGGGCCTGTTCAAGGTCATGAGAGAAAAACCGGTAACTATTCGAACGCTTGACCCTCCCCTTCACGAATTTCTCCCCACCGATGAAAAAGACATGCAAAAGCTTGCAACCAAGATGGGCATCCCTTTTGAGCAGCTTTACGCCAAAGTGGTCAGTCTGCATGAGGCTAACCCGATGCTTGGCCACCGCGGATGCCGCCTTGGAGTGACCTACCCGGAGATAACTCAGATGCAGGCCCGGGCGATTATAGAAGCCGCCTGCGAGGTTGCCAGGGAAGGAATGGACGTGCGTCCGGAGATAATGATTCCTCTGGTCGGCGACGTTGGTGAGTTCAAAGATCAGAGGGATGTCGTGGAAGCCGTTGCCCGCGAGGTTATGGCAGAGTATGGAGTCGACATCGAATACCACATCGGGACGATGATCGAAGTGCCGCGCGGGGCCATGACCGCCGACGAAATCGCCGAGCACGCGGAATTTTTCTCTTTCGGCACCAACGATCTGACTCAGACTGTATTCGGTATCAGCCGTGATGATGCGGGCAAGTTTCTTCCGGCCTATATGACAAGAAAAATATGGGAGCACGATCCTTTCGCCCGGCTAGATCAGAAGGGGGTGGGCGCGCTTATGGAGATCGCCGTTAGAAAAGGACGTTCCGTGCGGCCTGATATCAAGATCGGTATTTGCGGCGAGCACGGAGGCGATCCCAGTTCCGTCGAGTTCTGCCACAGAATAGGGCTCGATTATGTTAGCTGCTCACCATACAGAATCCCGATTGCTACTCTTGCCGCCGCCCAGGCTGCCATAAAGGAGAAACGCGACAAGGAGGGTCCCGAATACGCTGCGGTTTCAAAGGCCGTGGCCAAAAAAAGAGGATGATAGGCATATCCGCATGACCTGTGTGAATTTACGTGACTCAATATAGTGCTTCCCGTGGTTAACTCTGCTTCTATATCTGATGGAGATCAGATGAAAAACACAATTTGCCTTCGGCGCTCCATAATTTCTGTTCCCGCAAACCGCGAAAAGATGGTCTCTAAGGCCTTCAAACTCGATGCTGACGTTATCATGCTGGACCTTGAAGATTCGGTTCCGGTCAACGAAAAAGAGGAGGCCCGCAAACGGGCTATCTCCACGTTCAGGGAACAGGATTGGGGAGGAAAGGTCAGGTCGGTTCGCATCAATGCGATGGATACGCCCTTTGCCTACCGTGATATAATTGATGTAGTTGAGGAAGCGGGCGAATACATTGATACGATGGTTGTCCCAAAGGTCGATGACCCGGCGGAAATAAAAGCGATCGACTACCTTGTGAGCCAGATAGAGCTTCGGATGGGCTTTAAAAGGCCGATTGGGCTTGAACCTTCAATAGAAACGGCATCAGGAATGCTCAGGGCTGGGGAAATCGCATTCAGTTCGCCGCGGGTTGAGACGCTCGTATTTGGGGTTGCTGATTACAGTGCTTCGCTGACCATGTTGAGTAAGGGCGTCAGCGGTCACGGTGAGCAAGAGGATTTCTACCCTGGTCACAGGTTCCATTTTCCATTAAGCCAGATGGCAATGGCGGCCAAGGCTGCGGGTCTGGCTGCTATCGACGCCCCTTATGGAGACTACAAAGACCCCGAAGGTCTGAGGCGTTCATGCCTGATGAGCGCCGCCTTGGGCTACGACGGCAAATGGGTGATTCACCCGGATCAGGTTGCAATTGTAAACGAAGTCTATTCTCCTTCTGAGGAAGATTTCCAACGTTCCGTAAGGATCCTGGAGGCATATGAACAGGCTCGGGCGGCGGGACTGGGATCGCTCGCCCTGGATGGGAAAATGGTCGATGCCGCGTCCATACGCGTCGCTCGAGTGATTCATGCTCAATGGGAAGCAATGAACATGCGTTCGGCCAGGCACTGACCCCGCATTGTCACAAATCATCGGGCAGAACCGTTATTGAAAATGAAGCAAAATAAGTCAAAGACCATTGGGGCTAAGTCCGTACAGCGTGGCCAGGACAATTTGACCAGGCATTTGGAACTTCAGATCCTCTACGATATCTTTTCTGCTCTCTACAGTTCACCGTATCTTCAGGATGTTCTCGAGCGCGCGCTTTCCAATATTCTCGAAACCCTTAAGTTCAAGATGGGGGCACTGTACCTCGTCAAAGAATCATCGGGTGAAAAGTGGCTGCTCGAGCTTGCGGCTCATCATGGGTTCTCGGCCACCCTGCTCAACTGCATCCAGTACCTGACCATGACCTCAGAGGTGATGGGCAGGTACAAAGATAAGGACCCGATCAGGTGGTTTCCCAGTTCAAAGCTTACTTTTGCCGCTCTGCGCGAGCGCGTGAAAGATGAGGAAGTCGATGAAATCATCTGCATCCCTCTTATGTCACACAAAAATGTCGTAGGGCTGCTTTACGTCACCAATGACGGAACATATAAGCTGGGAGCAGGGCAAAGCGAACTTCTAAGGGCCATCGGGAACCAGCTCGGGGTTTCCATCCAGAATGCAATGCTCTTCGACTCGGTGGAACGTGCGAAGAGCGAACTGGAGATCAGCTTTGACGCCATTCAGGACGCGATTTTCCTGATTGATAACAGGATGCGGATTTATCGAGTCAACCGCACCAGCGAGATGGTTTACGGGCCGAAGCTGGTCGGGCAAAAATACCCTCAGGTAATCTACGGGACCGAGCAGCCCCATATCGAGTGTCCCATTTGGGCATGCCTGTGGGGTGCTCAGCCCATTCGAAGGGAGGGCCCCCACCCGCGCTGGGGAGGCTACTACCACTATCAGGCATTTCCTGTGTTCAACGGGGCCGGAGACCTTGAGCGGGTGATATATTACGAGAAGGACGCCACTGAAGCCAGAAAACTCGAGCAACGCCTTCAGCAGTCGGAGCGCCTCAAGGCGCTGGGGACGCTGGCCGCTGGCATCGCTCACGAAATTCGAAACCCGCTGGCAACTGTAAACTTCAATACCCAGATGCTTCAGCGGGAGCTGGAATTACAACCGGCCCAGCAGGAGATGTTCGAAGACGTATTCGAGCAGATACGGAAGATGGACCGTATCATCCAGCAGGTGCTCCACTTCGCGCGGCCTCGCGATCCTCAGTTCGTGCCCCATAGCCTGAATGATGTCGTGCGCCACTGCCTGGATATGTCGAAGATGTACCTCATAAAGGCCCGTGCTGAAGTCTCGCTCGATCTGTGGCCGGACCTGCCCCCCACCGTCATGGATTTCAATCAGATCTGCCAGGTATTGATGAACCTGATAATCAATTCGATCGAGGCGATGCCGGGGGGCGGAAAATTGAGGATAAGCACTTCTTTGCACCAGGAGCAGGGGCAAATCTTTGAGATTCACGATTCGGGGATCGGTATTCTGGAAGAAGACAAAGGCCGCATCTTCGACCCTTTCTTTACGCGAAAACCTGAAGGGACTGGAATGGGTCTCAGTATATCAAGGCTGATAATCGAAAAACACGGTGCTCTTATTGAACTGGATTCCACTCCGGGAGAAGGGACCACTTTCCGGCTGATTTTCCCCGTGAGGACCAATCCGCTTCCCGCGGTTGCGGACCAGCCGCCGGAGCCTTCAGCCGAGATGGTTCAGAGGCTGGAGACGAAAAAGAAAAAAAAGAAAAAATAGATTTGGTTCCGGCAAGGCCTCCCGCGCCCGCCCAACGCGCATGATAGACCATCGGTCGGCCTTCGCGCTACGCGGCGGACCTTCCGCCTAGAGGCGGTAAATTGAATGACCAGCTTCCGGCTAAAGCCGGTAAGCGGAATGACCAGATTATTATCGCACAGGGCTGTTTATAAGTATATCATACGAGGGTTATCTGGTCGGCCTGGAGTTTCTGGTTTTTTTGCCAATGGACCTGCATACCCGAAAAATAGCTGTGTTGTAATAAATAGCAGAAAACAAATATATTTTAGACATTTTAGGTATAAAAAATACCCATTTTTTACTACCTAATATCCCCCTTACATTTTTACCTTTGTCTAATTAGTGTAGCCATTGGTAGTACTAGGTTCTGTGGCATTTGAAATGAAGCACTGGACTTTTCCAATTTGGGTCCTATATATAGAAGACTTGAGTAGATAGTTTTTGTAGATTCTGACGAATCTGGAAAACTCGAGAAGCAGATGCGTGCAGCTTTGATCCTTATTCTCATTTTTATCTTATTATTACCCAGCCCGGGTTTTGGGGTCCCCATCGAATCGGTTCCTGAGCCGGACATGCACGCAGGCGATTCAGTTACCGCAGCTACCGCACCGAGTCCACCGTCGCCCAAAATCCCCGATTCACAAGTTGAGATGTTTATAAGGGACGGAACAGACACCCGATTCGAGTTGTTCTTCCTGGACGTTAGATACGGGTATGACCTTGTGGATTTCGAGATCTATAAGGCATGGTGTCTGGCGGAGAATAGGCCGATCCGCAGGAACGCAATTCATAAGGTCAGACTTTACAACTGCTATGATCCTAATCTTCCCCCTGAATTCAGGGGCATGGAATGGAACCAGATTAACTATATCGTCAATCATAAAAAGGGCTCCAAAGAAGTCATCCAGCAGGCAATCTGGTATTTCGCAAATAGTGAGAATCAGACGAAACTGAGCGTGGAAGCAACCCAACTTGTCGAAGAGGCGAACCTGAAAGGCAAAGATTACATACCGGCAGAAGGTGATCTCATAGCCATCATTTGTCAGAATGAGGGGAACAAACAGCCGGTGTTTTTAGAATACATAATCCCAGCAGCCGTCGTTATCACGGAAGCTCCAGTTATTGGCGCCCCGCCGGTAATCCCGCCGGCAGCGGGCTTTTACATCCCTCCCTGGCTTGCCCTTATTCCTTTGATCCCTATTATCCCGTTTATCATCCCGCCAGGACCTACTCCGCCGCCTCCTCCCTCTCCACCGGTCCCTGAGCCTTCCAGCTTGCTTCTGTTGGCAAGCGGAATGGCTGGCATCCTGATATCCCGGACAGTCCGAAAACGTATCAAAAAACCTTACCGCCTGCTGCAAAAAGGTGGTCTTGGTTTGTAGTGCTTCTAATCTTTGTTTATGCGGCCCCCATAGTATTGTCTGTACCAGGCTATGAAACTCGTTATCCCTTGGCGCAGGGGAGTCCGGGGGCGGAAGCCGAAATCGCGGGCAATGTCCTGAGTATCCGCACAGGTCGTCTGTACATCGCCGGGCTGCATGGGAAGAAATTCTTTTTGGGCCTTCATTTGAAGGCAATCCTCAATTACCGATACAAATTCGAGAAGCTGGACGGGCTTGTTGTTTCCTATATTATAGATCCTGTACGGAGCGAAACTGGTGCCGGGGTCCGGCCTGAGTCCATCCCACTTGGGGTCTGCAACAGGAGGATGACCAATGAGCCGCAGTATTGCTTCGACAGCATCGTCAACATAGGTAAAATCGCGGCTCATTAGGCCGCTGTTAAATATCTTGATCGGTTCCCCTGCCAGTATTGCGCGAGTAAAAAGAAAAAGAGCCATGTCCGGACGTCCCCACGGACCGTAAACGGTAAAAAAGCGCAGGCCTGTAGAGGGAATTCCATAGAGGTGGGCGTACGTGTGGGCCATCAGCTCGTTTGCTTTCTTGGTGGCCGCGTAAAGGGAGACCGGGTGGTCCACGTTATCGTGCACGGAGAAGGGGATTTTCTCGTTTGCGCCATAGACGGAGCTCGATGAGGCAAAGATCAGATGCTTAACTCCACTGTGCCTGCAACACTCGAGCAGGTTTGAAAAGCCGTCGATATTGCTTTGAATATAAGCGCGCGGATTGATCAGCGAATAGCGAACTCCAGCCTGAGCAGCCATGTGCACCACTATCTCGAACGAATACTTTTTAACAAGCTCTTCAATCGAAGAATGGGCCTCCAGGTCAAGTTTGAAAAACTTAAATCCGGGATACTGAAGAAGTAAAGAGAGCCGGTCTTGCTTAAGCCTTACATCATAATAGTCGTTGATATTGTCCAGACCCGTTACAATCCATCCCGCTTCAAGCATCTTCAAGGCTATATGAAAACCGATGAAACCGGCCGCGCCTGTCACCAGAATGGGTTTCCTGAAATCCATTGAAATCAGCCCTCGCATTCTGTCATTGCAGAACCTGGAAATAGAAGAATTGCTTATTTTATGCCACCGAAGGGTCAGACAAACTGCCCTTCCCGCGCCCGAGCCAAACATGAGGGTCTTTGAGTCGCAGCGGAAGCACGACAGTATCCCCAGGCCCCCGAGGGATACCGGGAAGGAACCCTGCGCTAAAATCGGCAACTTATAATTGTGCCTCGACCGGTCAACGAATGCAAGGATTACCCGGCGGGCGCCTGATTGATTCCGATCGTTATCGGAACTTCTGTGTGCAGGTAATCGCTATTACCGAAGTGTAATTTCAAAGGGGACGTAACTCAGAATTAAGCCTTCCCACCCGAGATTTGAGCATTCAAACCGAGGTTCCCATTCTACTCAAACGCTGCTGCATAACACTTGGGGAGATCATCCCGGAGTGGATGAGCAGCCTGGCATCGTATTTGCTCATACCCGAGGTAGCGGTAGAAATTTGCACCACTCCACAAAAGGCAAACTGCGTGAAAGCGCAGGACGCAAAGTCACTGGCCTAAGTCCCGGGACACCGGGATATGGTCGCAGAACCGCTGGGCGGATGCAGCACCTCCACAGGACGCTGAATTTGCCGGCAGCAGACCTTTGGAGGTCAAAATGCATAGACTCTTTAGATACCCACTCAAGGGCCTGGTAGTTTCGCTCTTTGTCCTTTTTTGTTTCTCTCCCGATGCCTCTGCCCAGCAGGCCCAGTTGGCCTGGAATCCGGACGCAAGTCAGGTTGCGGGCTACGAGGTGTATTATGGTCTATCGTCCGGGAACTACACCGCCAACTCAGACGTCGGCAACACCACGACCGCTACGCTGCAAAATCTGTCTTCTCCGACCTACTACATTGCCGTTACCGCCTACGACAGCAACAACAACCAGAGCGGCTTCTCGCCGGAACTGGTCATTAATTTAATGACTGCGTCCGCCGGGGCAGGCGGAACGATAGCGCCGAGCGGCAGTTTTTTCCAGAGCCAGGGCGCAAGCCAAACCTTTACCATCACACCTTCTGGCGGCTACCAGATAGCCGATGTGCAGGTTGACGGTCAGTCCGCAGGACCCGTCAGCACTTATACGCTAACCGGGATCACGGCCCCCCATACCATCTCCGCCACTTTCGCGGCTACGGGAACCAACTATATCATTACAGCAACGGCAGGCTCAAACGGTTCCATCTCCCCTTCGGGTGCTCTCACGGCAAACTGCGGTGCAAGCCAAACCTTTACCATCACCCCCAACACCGGCTGTCAGGTGGCCGGTGTCACGGTGGACGGCACTGCTTTGAGTAATCCCGTGACCACTTATACGTTCAACAACGTCACGGCAAATCATTCCATTTCCGCAACCTTCGTCCTCAATACCTTCACAATTACATCCGCTGCAGGCGCAAACGGCTCCATCTCGCCCTCGCCCTCTGCCACGGTAAGCTACGGTGCAAGCCAAACCTTTACGATCACCCCCGACACCAGCCACCGGGTGGCCGGTGTACAGGTGGATGGAGTCCCGGTTGGCGCAGTCACTACCTATACGTTTTCCAATGCCATCGCGAACCATACCATTGCGGCCACTTTTGCGCCAATCATCACCTACACCATATCGGCAACTGCGCTGGGCAGTGGATCGATTTCCCCATCCGGAAAGGTGAGTGTCGTTTCGGGAACAAACCGGACGTTCACGATAACCCCGTCCGCCAATTACGAAATCTCGGGAGTCAAAGTCGACGGGAAATCAATTGGCGCGGTTTCCAGCTACACCTTCACGGATACAGCGGCTAACCATACCATTGTTGCTACTTTTGCGCTCATCAGATACAGCATACGGGCATCCTTCGAGGGTGGCGGATTGATTTCCCCATCAGGGACGCTGATTCTATCTGCAGGAGCAAAACAGGCGTTCACCATAACCCCGGCCGCCCGTTACCAACTTGCATATGTGCTGGTGGACGGGGAAGAAATCGGTGCGGTTTCCATCGGGGGCTCAAGCGGTTTGGTTCCCAGCGGGAAATCAACACGCGCGGTAAGCTACGTATTTACGAATGTGACCGGTAATCACACAATTCAGGCCATGTTCGCCAAGGTCCCTCCGCCGGTTGCGGACGCCGGACCGGACCAGGTCGTGACAGGCGGCTCTATAGTGACGCTGAATGGCTCTAATTCGACCGACACTGGCAGTGGAATAGCTTATTACAAATGGACTCAGGTGTCAGGACCTCCGGTAAAACTATCAAAGCCCTCGGCCCCTGTATGTACTTTTACGGCCACTAACACTACGAGTGGAAAGGTGCTTGCTTTTAATCTGGCGGTCACCAATCAAGCAGGTGTTACAGGAAGCGATTGCTGCCTGGTAAACGTGAGTGCAGCCGGTAAAGCTCCATCAGCTCATGCCTGCGCCGATCAGATTGTTACTGCCTATACCAATGTCACCCTGGATGGATCGGGATCAACTGAGCCGGATGGCACAATCGCTTCATATAGCTGGGTTCAAATTAATGGGCCCAGCGTTGAAATTCTTAATGCCAATACGGCCTATGCTTCATTTGTAGCTCCGGATGTCGGCCCTCCGGGCGCTTCCCTGGTTTTCCAACTGCAAGTGACCGATCAATTCGGATTGACAATGAGAGATCAGAGTATAGTAAACGTAGTAAACGCGGACCCGCCGCCCTTTGCCAACGCAGGTCCCGACCAGACTGCCGCAGCGATGTCGTCTGTCACGCTCGATGGCTCCGGTTCGTGTGATCCAGTGAATTCGACCGATTCTTATCGATGGAAACAGATCAGCGGGGTACCGGTTACTCTTTCCGATCCTACGGCACTGACCCCGGTTTTTACCGCACCGGCCGGTTCGGGCGCTCAAAGCGCCGACCTATTATTCATGCTCACCGTTACGGACGCTAACGACCAACTGAGCTCTACAGCCAAATGTCTTGTAACAGTTACGCCTAAATAGTGTCCATGCTGAAACCCCGGTTTGATATTTGCCTGATGAGAGCAAATACTCCGATATACGGAACGTAACAGTTGTGTAAAATATATTTACATTCCGATGGACAGATTACGCCGGCCGGTATCGCTGTTTCGGCCAGTGGGGGTTCAACAGACACCGTTGCTGGAATGGCTTCTTATATGCGTCGGAAATCTTTACGAATGCGAAAATGTTAACCAGTGTGGTTTTGCGCTATTATTGTGAATTCTCACTGTCGGAATAGTTTACACTCAGGGTTAGCGGCATGGCTGGTCAGATCACGAAGATAATACAGGAAATCAAGTACTTATCATCATATCAAATGGAAATGCACGTAAATTGCATGGTGCAGTATTGCTACCCGATTTTTTCCGTGCCGCGACTCTGGCAGGGTGATCGGCCAACCGTTTGATCAGTCTTGATTGAGAGAATGTCCTAATGGGTTTGGACCACAGAAAACATAAACGATTCAAAGCTGAAAACGACATTTTCGCGGTGTTTGTAGCGCCGAACGAACCGATCATTGTGGGCAGAATCTTGGATTTAAGTCTGGGCGGGGTTGGTGTTAAGTATGTTGCGACCGAGAAACTGAGAACTGGGCCGACCAGTATCAATGTGTTCGGCATGAGTTCACATCACATCGAGCGCATACAGTCCAGGGTGATCTATGATATGGCAATGGCTGAAGAATCATGGAGCATTCCCGCGGTGAGGCGTTGCGGGGTCAAATTCGGCCAACTTGGCTTAGAAGGTGAAACCAAATTGAAAGAATTCATGGAGGCTCATTTGGGAGGCAAACAGGCCTGCGATAATCACAATGGGTATTGGCGCCGGTCAGTGAGCAGCCGAAACGATCTGTTTGAAAATGCCCACTTCAGCCTTTTGATTTGGGAATACGTCATCGTATAAGGAGGCTATCGGGTCCCATCACTCGATCATCTTGAGATCGGCTCTGCGACAGGGCCGAAGAGGTTTCTCCGACCGTGATTTCCGGATCATGAAGGTGAGCGACGCAGCTCCTGTGCTGGGCGCAGAAGGAGATGTACGCCAACTATTCAGAATCAGGATCGGATGAATAACATCCCGAATCTGTTGTTTATTTTCCTTGTATGGGTATATTGTCTACCCACTTTGTCCCCTCCAAAATCCTACTTTACAGACATAGTTTAACCCGCTAAGTTATGCTTCATCTATTTGGGCCAATTCTACGCTGGGCAAAGCTCTGGGAAAGATGTGGCTGGTTGGAAACTTACGGTTCATGTCGATTTTTCCTCATGACTTTCAACAAATTTAACGATTTATTTCATTGACTGGTTTGTAACGGAGTTGGCGGAGCTTTGGCAGGGTGTTGAAATTTGAGTCAGACTTACCCCGGTTCAAGATATCAAACGAGCGGATAATGACCAAAAATGTGTTCTCATTTTCTTTATTTTTGCTCACATTTTTTATGTCTGTATTGTCTTGTCATGCATATTCGGCAACAATTGTCGATGTTCGCGCAGGAGACTTGCTTGTGATTAGCGCCGAGGGGCAGGCGCAAACTGTCAGGTTGTATGGAGTCATGTGCCCGGTGCATGGCCAGCCGTACCATGATAAAGCGCGTTTGCTTGTAAATCACTTAACACTTCAGAGAAATGCTGAAATCACCCCGTTGTTTAACGATGAGGAGGGTGTCAGCAATGTTTTGGTAAGGATTCAAGGCGTTAAGGATTACCTTAACGGCCAACTGGTTGGCTACGGAATGGCGTGGGTCAAGCCGGTCCAATGCAAGTCCAGATTGTGCGATGAGTGGAGAAAGCTTGAGGAACTGGCCCGAAAGAACCTGGTCGGACTTTGGTCTGAGCCATACGCTGTGCCGCCTTGGGAATGGCGAAAGGCGCAAAGAATGGAAATATATCGCCGAAGTCAGGAATCGCCTAAAAAGGAGTAACTTCTTTGGGAAATTTTTGGTATTGTAAGTTGCTCGTCACTATAATATCATGGGTTCGGTTTAGTCAGGCTCGTTTGAACAGCTCACAAATCCGCAACTTAGGTTACTGTGATGAGACCATCGACTTTGGCGTTCATTATCATTTCGCTTGCGTTGTCCGGTTGTGGACCCTACTCGCAAAATGCCAGGGTGGTGGGTTCTCCCGGCACTCAGGTCTCGCCTATCCAGGAAGAATATCGCATCCATGTGGGGGATAAGCTTGCAGTGCGGTTGTTTTATAATCCGGATCTCAACCAGGAAGTTACTGTCCGGCCTGATGGAAAGGTCTCGCTTCTTTTGGTGCACGAGTTAAGCGTTGCCGGCCTTACCACATCGCAGCTCACAGATCTGCTTACCGAGAAGTATGCCAAAGACCTTCAACAACCCGAGGTCGCCGTCATAGTAAATTCGTTTGCTGCTCAAAGAGTGTTTGTGGGAGGGGAAGTGGGACAGCCGGGGGCCAAAGATATCATTGGCCCGACTACCGTCATTCAAGCCGTTGCCTTAGCGGGGGGGTTTAAGGATACCGCCCGGACTGATGAAGTAATCGTTATGCGGCGGGATGAAGAAAATAAGCCCTTCCTGATTGCATTAGATATCAAAAAGGCGATGAAGGGTATAGATCTGAATCAGGACATTTATGTCCAACCCTATGATATGGTGCTTGTTCCTAAAAGCAATATCGCCGATGTAGATCTTTGGGTCAACCAGTACATCAATAGTAACATTAGTGGTGCCTTCGGTACATTTTTCATGTATTATTATTACACTAAGTAAGAAGAAGAAAGACAATGATATGAGCCGAGATACCGCCTTCGATCCTAATGTCCCTGTGGCTCCACATATGTCAGGTCCACCGGCGCTGAACTCCGAGCGCACGCTCCTCATAAGAGAGGACAGTCCCTCAAATGGTCTTCGCGATCACCTGACCATATTTTTCAAGCACAAAATCGGCGTTCTTGTCTGTTTCCTGTTGATAGGCATCTTAAGTGTCTCTGGTGTTTTGGTCTATACTCACTTTATCTATGTTCCGCGATTTGAGGCCAGGTCGTCTTTGTTAGTCAAAGCCGGTTGGGAAACCAATTCACCGGACTTTTCACTCGATAACCGGCGCAATAGTTCAATCAACCCGGCCGATCTTATCGCGTCGGAAGCCCGCATTCTGGAAAGCACGGATTTAAAAGAACGTGTCGTTAATTCGCTGAAGCCGGAAATCCTTTTTCCTGAGCTTGCCAAAAAGCCCGTCCCTGGACTGAGCAATAGCGACGCGGCAATACTTAAGCTTGAAAAGGACCTCACGGTGGTCAGCGGAAGGACGGGAAATATCATTGACGTTGTTTTCACTGGACCTGACCCCGCTAAAGCGGCTGCTGTGGTCAATCAGTTGGTCGGCTTCTATATTGATAAGAGAAGAGAAATTTACAAGGATCCCAAATCAGTTCTGTTCCTTGAAAAAAAGGCCGATGAGTTCCGGCAGAAACTTGCCGACTCGGAAAACAGATTGAGGATTTTCCGTGAGGAAACCAAGATAGTTTCCTTTGACGAGCAGCGGACGATGCTTCTCAGTCAAAGGTCGAATCTGGTTGGTGACTTGAACAGTACTGCTAACCAGATAAAAGAAGTGCAGGAGAGGATTTCCGAACTGGAAAAGCAACTGGGCTCGGTTCCCAAAACGATAACGACTGCAGTTATATCGGAGCGAAGGATAGACCTGGAATCCAAGCTGCTCAACCTCCAGCTTCAGGAAAAGGAACTCACAGCTAAATATAAGGAAGATAACAGGCTGGTCGCAAACATCCGGGACGAGATAAAGATGGTGGAGGACCATATCGAGGAGAACCAAGCCAAGAATAACAAGCCCGGCGTTGCTCCACCTGACCCTGTCTATCAGGATATTCAAAAGCAGGTTTTTCAAAACAGGGCAGAGTTGAGTGCATTGAAAGTCAGGCACATTGCCATAGAGCAGCAGCTCCAGGAGTTTAACGCTGAAATTCAAACATTTGAATCCCTGGACAACAGAAATAGAGAACTTTTGAGGGAAGTATCGAGCAACGATGAAAAGTATCGCACTTATCGGCAGAGGTTCGAAGAGGCCAAAGTATATGATGAGCTCGACCGCCAGAAAATGACCAGTGTGAGTGTGATTGAACCGGCGGCAGCACCTTTTGCCCCCGTTAATCCGCAAAAGCCTTTGATCCTTTTGATCGCTATCGCAATAGCAGGAAGCATTTTGGGCAGTCTGGGGATTGCCTATTTGAGGGAACGTTTCGATGAGGGCATGAGCACCCCAACGGAAGCCGAGAGGCGACTGGGCATTCCCGTGCTGGTTACGATTGCACAGAAATGATTCAATAAGGCTCACTATCCATGTATCTGAGGTTTTTCAAATTCCAAAAGCATCCTTTCCATATTACTCCAGACCCGGAGTTTCTCTTCCTGGGTCCCAGCCACAAGGAAGCATCCGCGTCGATTTTCTATGGTATTGGAGCGAGGAAAGGCTTCATCGCCATCACCGGCGAAGTCGGTGTGGGGAAAACCACCATTGTGAGGTCATACCTGGACCGCACTGATCCCAAGAAGACGAGGATCGTCTATATATTCAATGCAGCGCTTTCCTTTCAGAAGCTCCTCAAGCAAATTTCGCTCGAACTGGGTATTCCGATCACCGATGAGGAGCCTTCCGAACTCGTAAATTCTCTTCACCATTATCTTATCAAAGAATACAAGAATGACCGCAATGTCGTATTAATAATAGACGAAGCGCAAAACATGCCGATCAAAACTCTCGAACATCTTCGGATGCTCTCTAATTTGGAGACCTCTCGGGATAAACTGATACAGATAATACTTGTCGGGCAGCCTGAATTTGAGAGCATCCTCAATTTGCCTGAGTTGAGACAGCTCAAGCAGCGAATTGCGATTCGCTGTCGCATAGATCCTCTTTCCTCAGATGAGAGCCTGGCCTACATCCAGCACAGGCTCACCAAGGCTTCCGCGTTCTATAATCCTGTTTTCACAAAAGATGCGCTAAAAGAAATAGTCAAGGAAGCCAACGGAATTCAAAGAACAATCAATGTAATAAGTGACAACGCACTAATTACCGCTTTCGGTTATCATAAGAACCCTGTCGATTCGGACATAATCAAAGAAGTAATTGCCGATTTACGGGGCATCAAACCTGGAGTTCCCCTACGATGGCGAACATCTGTTGCTGTATCCCTGATGGTAATTGTCGCACTAGTGCTTTTCTTTTTTCGTGACAGTCTAAACCCCAATGAGACATCACATGTTGCCGCAGGCGGAGGCGTACAAGAATTCCACACCTCCCGGAGCGGTCTAATCCCTAATGAGATACCACCTCACCCAATCTCAACCTTGACTGGATTTTCAGGGAATGGGACGCCATGAGCAAAATTTACGAGGCATTGCAGCACGCACACATGGAAAAAGAGAGTAAAGTGAGCGCCACAGCAAGCGCTCCTATTCCTTTACATGTTCTCGTGACACCGGACAAGGAGTTGGAAGAGGAGATGCTGAGTCTTTACAAAATCCTTGACACTCTGCTTCCTCATTCTCAGTGCAAGATTCTCCAATTCATAGGTTCCCATGAGGGAGAAGGGGCATCTACAATCATCAGGGAATTTGCGATAGTTTCCGCTAACCTGATTGGCCATTCCGTTCTCCTGCTGGATGCTGACCGGTATAATCCAACTCAGGGCCGCTTTTTCGAACTCCAGCATCCATATTGCTGGATCGATGCGCTTAAAGATGGTGCACAAATTGGCAAGGCTATTCATCAGATCGGAACATCCAGCCTGTTTATGAGTCCATCCTGTAATTCCTCGGCGGCCACGCCCGAAATCTTCAACTCCCCAACATTCAGTGGGTTTTGTCAGAGTCTGAGGGCCGATTTCGATCTGGTTCTCATTGATTCAGCCCCTCTTACCATATCCGCAGACGGCCTGGCTGTCGCCTCCAAGGTCGACGGTGTCATTCTGGTCGTCGAGGCTGAGAGGACGAGGTGGCAAACAGTACGAAAAGTAAGAGACAGCATTTGCAGGGTGGGGGGCAATATACTTGGTGTTGTCCTGAATAAAAGACGCTACTATATTCCCCAATCCATCTATAAGCACCTTTAATAAGAATTGAATTCCTCAATCCCTCAATAAGGTTTCTCGCGAATTTCAGCAAAATTCGAATTACCATGAATGACGATTCTGCTACCAAGATTGTATTCAAGGTATTGACTATTTTCAGTTCGATCCTCCGGCATCGTGGTTTCCGAACAACTCCACTGCGAGTTTTCTGGTTTGTCGCTTGAGAAAAGTCAGGCTATCTAACCACTTACCAACAAAACGCATGCTGCTTGGCGAGTTGAAAGAAGTCTCCAATTCGCTTGCTCACTAAGAGGTACAGAATGTGCACTCTCTGGCACCTGATGAGGATCATGTATGCCGTGATCCAAAAGGAAAACAGGCTGTAGTGGACATTGGAAGACACAACGGTTGCGAACATTTATCGATTTGGATTTAGTGGGAGATTTCCGATGCGATCCAGAAGAATCTATGACAGTGATGAATGGAAAATAAAGGGTGAAGGAGCGAGGATGAGGAACCACACGCATTCTTCTTATGAAGGATCCAATGAACTCACTGCTTCTCACCTTGATTCATCATCGCCGGTTATGGAAGAGGAAACTTTTAACAGATTTCTCGCACTTGAGCGGAAGAGGACGGAAAGATCCAAAAGGCCTTTTATCTTAATGCTATTATCCATTGCCGATGATGGAAACGGCCTGATCAAAAGAACACTCTCATGCCTTGCCGCTTCCAAAAGGGACATCGACGTACTCGGATGGTATAAAGCGAACCAGGTGGTAGGAATCATCTTTACTGAAATAAGCAATACGAAACACGATTCTGCAGTACCCTCCATTGTCCGAAGAGTTCAGACTAATCTGTCTTTTGGCCTGACGTATGAGGAAATGAAGACAATAGAAATTTCTATCTATTTTTTCCCCGAGAGGGACAACTGCGATGGTTGCCCGGTTAGTCTTACGCTCTATCCGGATCTTCAGCAGGCCGGCTTTTCACATAAGACCTCCCTTATCGTCAAAAGATGTATTGATGTAATGGGCAGTATTATTGCGTTAGTGGCTTGCGCTCCTTTGTTTCTCTTAATTTCCATACTGATCAGGCTTACCTCGGAGGGCCCCGTCTTTTTTCGCCAGAATAGGGTAGGACAATACGGAAACAGTTTTACGTTCCTGAAGTTCCGGTCCATGTACATAAACAATGACCCTGCGATTCATCAGAAATATGTAAAACACCTGATCCACTCCCCTGAATCGAAACCGACGAATGGCGCCTCAATAGAACAGCAGATCTTTAAGATACGAAATGATCCGCGAGTGACACCGGTTGGAAGATTTCTAAGAAAGATGAGCCTCGATGAATTGCCTCAGTTCATCAATGTGCTCACAGGGGAAATGTCTCTTGTCGGACCGAGGCCTCCTATTCCGTATGAGCTCGAAGAATATGATATCTGGCACAGAAGACGGATACTCGACATGAAACCCGGAATAACCGGCCTGTGGCAGGTGGAGGGGAGAGGCAGGACGAGTTTCAATGACATGGTAAGACTCGATATCCAGTACATGACAAACTGGTCCATATGGCTTGATTTAAAACTTCTATTCAAAACGCCTCTGGCAGTTTTCACCAGGAAGGGCGCATATTAGATACTGTGGTGAATGGTTTGTGCATTTCCCTAAAGGAGGAAGACATGGTCCGCATCGGTATAATAGGTTTAGGATACTGGGGACCGAATATCGTCCGGAATTTCCAGGGGGCCGAGGGGTGCCGCGTAAAGAAGATCTGTGACATAAGTGAGGAAGCTTTAAAGCGCGCCCGGCGGAGCTTCCCGAATATAGACAAAACCTCCGACTGGAAGGCCCTTGCTTCGGATCCTGCTATTGATGCCATCGCAATTGCAACGCCGGTTTCCTCGCACTTCAGTGTGGCGAAGATGGCTTTGGAGAACGGGAAGCATATTTTCGTCGAAAAAGCGTTCACCGCCAGTAGCTCGCAGGCAGAGGAGCTGATCGAAATCGCGGAACGTAAGCACCTCAAGATAATGGTCGACCACACTTTTCTTTTTACCGGCGCAGTTAAAAAGATGAAAGAGCTCATCGATGACGGGACCCTGGGATCACTTTGTTATTATGATTCCATGAGAATCAATCTCGGTTTGTTTCAGCATGACGTGAATGTGATCTGGGACCTCGCTCCGCATGACCTGTCGATCATGGATTACGTTATCAGGGAAAAGCCGGAGGCGATTGTTACGACCGGGGGAAACCATTTCACCGAACACGAATACGTGGCCTATACGACTATGTATTTCACGAACCACATTATTGCCCATTTGAATGTGAACTGGCTCTCGCCCGTGAAGGTCCGCACCACCCTGGTTGGGGGTGAGAAGAAGATGCTGGTCTGGAACGATCTGGAGGCCGATGAAAAAATCAAAGTCTATGACAAAGGCGTCAGGGTCGAAAACGGGAAGGGTGTCTATGACCTGCTTGTGAGCTATCGCACTGGCGATGTGTGGGCCCCCAGGCTGGAGCAGACTGAAGCTCTGCGGCTTGAAACCCAGTATTTCGTCGATTGCATAACCAATGGCAAGAAACCTTTCAATGACGGCCACTCGGGATACCGGGTAGTAAAGATGCTCGAAGCGGCTGACAAGTCATTAAAGGAAAGGGGAAAACTGGTTTACCTATGAGCTTTCTTTGCATATCCGATGACGTAAAGCTTGGTGAAAACGTCAAGCTGTCTAAATTCATAAACCTCTACGGCTGTAAAATTGGCGACAATACCTCGATAGGCGCGTTTGTAGAGGTCCAGAAAAATGCCACGGTCGGGAAGAACTGCAAGATTTCAAGCCATACCTTCATCTGCGAAGGGGTGACCATAGAAGACAACGTATTAATTGGCCATGGAGTTATTTTCATAAACGATACTTACCCCCGGTCGGTAAATGAGTACGGCCGGCTTCAGACGGAAGCGGACTGGAAAGTCGAATCCACCCTGGTCAAAAATGGAGCCAGCATCGGTTCGGGATGCACCATTCTGGCCAACGTGACAATTGGTGAAAACGCCATAGTTGGGGCCGGAAGCGTCGTCACCCGCGATGTTGCTCCAAATGCCATAGTGGCGGGAAACCCATCCAGATTTCTTAGGCCCATAGATGAAAAATAACGGCAACATTGCTTTCCTCGACCTGGTGACACTTCATCGTGAACTCGAAGAAGAACTGGTGTCCGTTATCCGATCGGCTTTGAGGACCGCCGGCTTTATAGGCGGACCGATGGTGGAGGGATTCGAAAACGATTTCGCCCGGTTTTGCGGAACGAAGCATTGCGTAGGGGTCGCAAGCGGCACCGATGCGCTGAGGTTTGCGCTGATGGCCGCCGGCGTCAAAGCCGGAGACTTGGTCATAACCGTTCCGAACACCTTTATCGCGACCACCGAAGCGATCTCCCAGGCCGGGGCGCTGCCCGCCTTCGTGGACATCATTGAATCCACCTGCAACATGGACCCGGAAAAGCTCCGCGAATACCTGCAAACCAGATGCGATACCGGCAGTTCCGGCAAACCGGTTCACCGCGAAACAGGGCGCCCGGTAACGGCCGTCGTTCCCGTGCACCTCTACGGCCGGCCGGCCGATATGGACCCCATCGTGGAGTTGGCTGAAAAACACGGGCTGATCGTCATCGAGGACGCATGCCAGGCGCATGGGGCCGAGTATTATTCGGAGCGCGCAAAGTGCTGGAAAAAAGCCGGATCGATGGGGGCCGCCGCCGCTTTCAGCTTCTATCCCGGAAAGAACCTCGGGGCCTGCGGTGAGGCCGGGGCGGTAACGACCGGCGACGAGGCCATGGCCCAAAAGATCCGGATGCTCCGCGACCACGGCCAGGCCAGGAAATATTACCACGATATCGAAGGATACAACGGAAGGCTCGATGCGATACAGGCGGGGATACTGAGCGTCAAGCTGAAATTCCTGCCGGACTGGAACAAAGCCAGGCGAGAACTTGCAGAACACTACGGCGAAAAGCTCGCAAACATCCAGGGCATCCTTCCTCCCTTAGAAGACCGCTCGGTCAAATCGGTTTATCATCTGTACGTAATCCGTACGGAACGGCCCGCTCAGAGGGATTCCCTTCAGGCCCGCCTTGCCGAAGGCGGCGTGGAGACGGGCCTCCACTACCCCGTTCCGCTTCACCTGCAGAAAAGCTACCGGTCGATGAACCTCGGCCCCGGCAGCTTTCCGGTCTCCGAGTCTGTTGCCGGGCGCTTGCTGTCACTTCCCATGGGGCCCACCCTCACGCAATCGCAGATCGAAAGAGTAACGGAGCTGATCGCCGCTTTCATGGACACTCCTCCCGCGAGGGCCCGGGGGTAATACTTTTTCACCACGAAGGGCACGAGGACCACGAAAATGAAATTCGATGAACTCTCAAACCGTGTGATTGGATGTGCAAGAGAGGTTCACCGTGCGCTTGGCCCTGGGCTCCTTGAGTCAACTTACGAACAATGCCTGGCCCATGAACTTGCGTTGAACGGAATTGCTTGCAGACTACAGTGGCCCCTTCCCGTCGAGTACAAAGAAGTTCGCCTGGACTGTGGATACAGAGTAGATGTTATTATTGAGGACGCCCTCATCGTGGAGCTGAAATGCGTACAACAGATCGAGAGTATCCACGAGGCACAGTTGCTCACATATATGAAATTTGCCCGGATAGCGACCGGGTTACTGATTAACTTCAATGTCAAAAGGCTGAGGGACGGGATCAAGCGCTTCGTCCTGTAGTTCCTTCGTGCCCTTGGTGTTCTTCGTGGTGAAAAGTGCTTTGATGCCCACAGAAATAATCAACCCCATCGCTCATCCCGGTTGGGACACCCTTATCGGCGCCATGCCGGAGCACTCCTTCTTCCTCACGTCCAATTGGGCGAGGGTGCTGAACGAATCGTATTCCTACAGGCCCCTCTACTTCACACGCTCCGAAGGACCCAAGCCGGCGAAACTCTCCGTGGTGATTCCTGTAATGGAAGTGGACAGCTTTTTTACCGGCAAAAGAGGGGTTTCCATTCCTTTTTCGGATTATTGCGAGCCGATTGCGCCGGATGACGGTGGTTTTTCCTCGATGTTCGATGAAGTGCTCCGATACGGGAGAAGGGCGGGGTGGAAATACCTGGATCTGCGAGGCGGAGCGAAGCACTTAAACGGTGTTGCGCCGTATCGGACCTATCTGAGGCATGTCCTGAAAATTCACGGCGACGACGCAAAACTTTTCCAGGAGGCGAGTGCCGGCAAGAGGCGTGACATCCGCACGGCAAAAAAATCGGGAATTCGCGTCGCCGTGTCCGACCTGGAAAGCGACCTGCGCGAGTATTACCGGCTGCACTGCCTTACCCGAAATCGCCAGGGTGCGCCTCCGCAGCCATATAAATTTTTTAGAGCAATCCACCGGAATGCGATCTCGAAGGGCAGGGGCTTTACGGTCCTTGGCCGCCATGAGGGGCAGGCCGTTGCCGGGGCCGTCTACCTCCATTCGGGCAAAAAGGGCATTTACAAATTCGGCGCCTCGGATATGAGATACAAACACCTGCTGGCCAATAACCTGGTTATGTGGGAGGCGATCAGGTGGTTCTCGAGAAACGGGTTTGAAGAGCTATGTTTCGGGCGAACCGAGCCTGCAAATACCGGGTTAGCCATGTTCAAAACCAGATGGGGGGCCAAGGCGAGCGAGATTCATTATTACAGGTATGACCTCAGGCGATCGGCTTTCGTGGAAGGCGCATCGGAGATGAACCGCATCAGCGAGCGGGTCTTCCGGGCTTTGCCTGCCGCATTGTTTCGGGCGGCCGGTGCGCTGCTTTACCCACATATAGGCTGAGCCGATGCTGGGCTATAAAATTCGCCTTTATCACCATGCCAAGTTTTTTATCCCCCGCCGCCTGCAGATTGTGCTGAGGAGAGGGCTTGTAAGGCGCCAACTGCGGAAATGCGCCGGCGTTTGGCCGATCCATGAACCAGCAAAAGAACCCCCCCCAGGGTGGACCGGGTGGCCGGATGGCAAAAAATTCGCGCTTGTCCTCACCCACGATGTCGATACGCAAAAGGGATACGACAGGTGCATGGAGCTTGCCGGTATCGAAGAAAGCCTCGGCTTCAGGTCAGCGTTCAACTTTGTCGCGCGTACATACGGCGTATCCCCTGCGGTTCGCGGGGAATTGACGGCCAGGGGTTTTGAGGTGGGCGTCCACGGGCTGTATCACAATAGCCTCCTTTACCATTCCAGGGAGGAGTTCCTGAAACAGGCCCCGCAAATCAACCAGGTCCTGCAGGAATGGAACGCGGTTGGCTTTCGTTCGCCATGCATGTATCGCAACCTTGAGTGGATGCATGACCTCGAAATCGAATACGACGCATCGACCTTCGATACCGACCCGTTTGAACCTCAGCCGCAAGGCCTGGATACAATCTTTCCCGTTTATGTTCCAAATAGATCGATGGATGACGGGTACGTTGAGCTGCCGTACACACTGCCGCAGGATTTTACGCTTTTTATTCTCATGGAGCACCGGACAATAGAGACCTGGGTGAAAAAGCTCGAGTGGGTAGTCAGCAATGGAGGCATGGTGCTTTTAAACGTGCATCCGGACTATACGAGTTTTAATGGCAGGGTTGATCCATATTCGGAATATGACGTGGATCTCTACCGCGAATTGCTTAATCACATCAGATCCGTTTACCAATATGACTATTGGCATCCATTGCCCCGCGAAATTGCGCGATTTTGGGCCGGGCGGCATTAAACGATTCGACTTCAGATTCTGCAATGCAAAACCCTAAGCAAAGCAGGTGCGATATGAGTGGTTCCAACAAGAGACGAATCTGGATTGATTTGGACAATTCTCCTCATGTGCCTTTCTTCAAGCCGATCATAGACCGACTGACCGAAAGAGGGTATTCAGTGCTGGTCACCGCAAGGGACTGTTTCCAGGTATGCGGCCTTGCCGACCTCCTTAATCTTCAATATAAGAGAGTCGGCCGTCATTATGGGAAAAATGTTATTCTAAAATTCTATGGATTATTATATAGGAGCCTACAGCTTGCGCCCATGGTGTTTGACTACAAGCCGGATTTAGCCGTTGCTCATGGATCTCGATCGCAACTGGTTGTGTCTAAACTACTGGGAGTGCCTTCGATTATGATAGATGACTATGAGCATAGCAGAAATATGCTGAAGCCAACTTGGATAATGACTCCGGAAGTCATACCGGAAGAGAGTATGCATTCAGTGAGAAGAGGGTTTATCAAGTACCATGGCATTAAAGAAGATGTTTACGTACCGACGTTCACCCCTGATCCTGCAATAATGGATGATTTAAAGTTGAACAAGGATCGTATCGTAGTGACCATTCGCCCTCCAGCCACAGAAGCTCATTATCATAACCCTGAAAGTGATGTACTATTTGCTGCCATCATAAACCATCTTGGACAGATGAAAAATATTCAACAGGTCATTCTTCCACGCAACAAAAAACAGGAAAGCTCCATTAAACAAACATGGACCAGGTTATTCGATAGAGGTATTATCATTATTCCAGATCATGTTATCGACGGTCTTAATCTCATTTGGCATTCAGATCTGGTCATAAGTGGCGGCGGCACGATGAACAGGGAGGCTGCCGCTCTGGGCGTCCCCGTCTACAGTTTTTTCCGCGGAAAAATCGGTGCGGTCGATCAATACCTTGTAAAGAACAACCGGCTGGTACTACTGAGTTCTGTTGACGATATTTTAACGAAACTGAAAATTGAAAAGCGCGACGTCGAAAGCGGCAATTCCCCTGTGAACAATGGCGCCTGCGCATCTATTGTTCAGTCTATAATCCAGATCCTCGAGCACTGAATGATGTCAAAAGGTGTCAGTGCAAACGTGCTTCCCGGATGTTGCGCACAAAATGGCTTAGGACGGAAGATATGAAGATTCTCAGTGTGGTTGGCGCCAGGCCTAACTTTATGAAAATAGCACCGATTATCCGAGCTATTCATTTAAAGAACCGCACACATCAAGGTCTTGCCGACAGGGATTCATGCAATCCAACGATAATTAGTCACATATTGGTGCATACCGGGCAGCATTATGATAAAGGCATGTCGGATGCCTTCTTCCGCGATTTGGATCTGCCTGCTCCCGATATCTTTCTGGGGGTCGGCTCCGGAACACACGCGGTCCAGACTTCAGAGATCATTCGAAGATTCGAGCCCATTTTGCTCGATCATCAGCCGGACCTGATGATCGTTGTCGGCGACGTCAACTCGACGGTGGCATGCGCCATGGTTGCGGCAAAGCTTACTTATGAAGACGGCAAACGGACCTTTATCGCTCACGTGGAAGCTGGGCTAAGGTCTTTCGACCGCTCGATGCCTGAAGAAATAAACCGGATTGTCACGGATCACATTTCCGACCTGCTGTTCGTGACCGAGCAGAGCGGAGTTGATAATCTGAAAAGAGAGGGAATTGCTGCAGAAAAGATCTTTTTTGTCGGCAACACGATGATTGATACGCTCCTGGCATTCAGGGACCTTGCAGCCCAGTCCGATGCGCTGCACACTTTGGGCCTGGTTGAGCCGAACGGCCGGATGCAGTCGACCGTTCCTTACGCCCTGGTTACACTCCACCGGCCATCGAATGTCGATAATAGAGTAACGTTTCTGGAAATCTTGAAAGCTTTAAAAAAAATCTCCGAAAAGATGCCTGTCATATTCCCCGTTCATCCTCGCACGAGGAAACAAATTGCTTCGTTCCAGGTTGCCAACTCTGCAACGTTCAACGGAAATGGTTCTCAGATCGATGCCAGACCGGGCCCTGGCGACCTGTGCCTGATCGACCCATTGGGCTATCTGGATTTTTTGTGCCTCATGAGTAAAGCTAGAATAGTATTGACGGACTCTGGGGGTATCCAGGAAGAGACAACCTGCCTCGGGGTCCCGTGTGTAACCATCAGGCGGAACACCGAAAGGCCGGTTACTGTTGCCAATGGCACCAACATCCTCAGTGGTGTGGAAATGCAGTCGATCGTAGATGCTTCCAATGAGCAACTCAACAAGACATTTAGCCGCGAACTGCCCGAATGCTGGGATGGGAATGCGGCTTGCCGGATTATTGATATCATAGTCGAGTATTTCAAGGTAAAAGGCATTGATGCGTACAGATCTTAGCAGAAACAGCGTGCAGCATACGCTCAGGGAAACTGCGCTGAAATTGCTGGCGTATTGCGCGGAAAATGACTGGGCGGGTTTCGACCCATACGACGCTTTGAATAGCCGTGTCTTTGCATCTACCCCGTTCAACAAAAGCAGAATATGCCGGATTGCATTCACTCAGGTTATGAAACGGCTGCCGGTCAATCTGCGGGCACTTTTGGGGGTAACACGAGAGCACAATCCCAAAGCACTCGCGCTGTTTCTGATGGCCTTGCTCAAACTCGAAAAAGTCGGCCTGCCCGGCCACGAAAACTATATCTCCGACATGGCTGAAAGACTGGCAGCGCTCCGCTCGCCCGACACCCCTTATTGGTGCTGGGGTTACAGCTTCCCATGGCAGACGCGGACAGTGTTGGTCCCTCGCGGCGCCCCGAATCTTGTCTGTACGGTTTTTGCCGGCAATGCGCTGCTGGACTTATACGAATGGAATCGCGAATCACGTTTTCTCGGAATGGCAGTCAGCGTTGCGGAGTACATTCTAAATGAACTCTATTGGACGGAAGGCGACACAGCCGGTTTCAGCTATCCACTGCCTTCGTCACGGGCGCGGGTCCACAATGCGAATTTTCTTGGAGCTGCGCTGCTTTGCAGGGTTCACAAACTCAGCGGCGAGATGAAGTTCCTCGACCCGGCGATCAAGGTGGCCCGTTACTCAACCTCCAGGCAGCATGAAGACGGTTCATGGGATTACGGTGAGTTGCCCACGCAACGTTGGGTGGACAATTTTCATACCGGATACAATCTGTGTGCGCTGCAGTCAATCTGCGAATACGCAGAGACATCGGAGTTTGAACCCGCGATCCGCCGCGGATTTGAATTTTACCTGAGGCGTTTTTTCAGGGATGACGGTGCACCCGGGTACTTTCATGACAGCACATATCCCATCGATATTCACAGCGCAGCGCAGAGCATAATCACGCTGCTTAAACTGAAGCACTTGCACGAAGACAGCGCCGGGCTTGCTTTTTCCGTATATGAGTGGGCCACGGATAACCTGCATGCTGAAAAGGGGTATTTCTATTATCAGGCTCTCCCCTATTTTACCAACAGGATTCCTTTCATAAGATGGTCGCAGGCCTGGATGCTTCTGGCCCTTTCGAGCCTTCTGGAGGAATGCGATCAAATGAAAACAACGCAATGCTCGGATAACTCAGATGGACCATCTCTTGCGGATCGGTTATCTGCATAGATCCCATTTCAAAAAGGTGCGTGCGGTTGGCCTGAGGAACCCACCCCAAGTTGCAAGTATTCAAGAGCTGGACTTAATTCCGATACCGACGGGGACATTTAATGCATCACATATGCATTTGTGTATGCACCTATAAAAGGCCCATACTGCTTGGGAAGCTTCTCGCAAAGCTGGAAAGACAGGCTACCGAGGATCTTTTCGGCTACTCAATTGTCGTTGCGGATAACGACAAGTTTGAATCCGCACGGCACGCGGCCGAATCCTTTGCTGAAGGCTCGAATATTTCCATCCGATACTGCGTGGAGCCAGTACAAAACATTGCTCTTGCGAGGAACAAGGTCATCGAAAATGCTGCCGGTGATTTCGTCGCCTTCATTGATGATGATGAATTTCCACAGGACCAATGGCTCCTTAACCACTATAGAGCCTTAAATCGTTACAACTCGGACGGGGTTTTGGGCCCCGTTCTGCCTCTTTTTGAAGTTAAGCCTCCGGGCTGGGTATTAGAAGGAGGCTTTTTTGACAGACCGACTCATACAACCGGATTTGTCCTGGACTGGCCGAACACCCGAACCGGGAATGCGCTGCTGAAAATGCAGGTATTTGAGTATGACAGCATGTGGTTCGATCCCGCCTACGGCAGCGGAGGCGAGGATCGTGACTTTTTCAGGAGAAAGATCGAAAGGGGAAATGTTTTTGTCTGGTGCAATGAGGCTCCGGTCTTTGAGGTTGTTCCTCCACACCGTTGGGATAGGAGAATACTGCTCAAAAGAGCCTTGCTCAGAGGAAAGATGGCCCTTAATGAAGCGGGTTCCAGGCCGCTTAGTGTCCTTCGCTCAACTGCGGTTATTGCCTTCTATGCGGGTTGCTTGCCTTTGTTCTTCGTTCTCAGCCATTTTGTTTTCATGAAGTACTTTATCAAAAGCTTTGATCATCTCGGAAAAGTCCTTGGCTTCTTAGGCGCTGATTTGGTAAAGGAAAAGTATGTGGGGTTTTAAGAGGTGGTGATTCCTGGTCCAGGTGTATCGCTGAATGGAGAAGGAGACAATTTCATCCATGAGGATGACACTATACTCGTGACCGGAGGAAATGGCTTCATCGGGTCAAGGGTGGTCTCCACACTGTTGTCTTACGGCTTTAAGCGCGTACGATGCTTAACAAGGTCGACGGGTAAATCGGGGTTTCTTGAATCGGTTGTTAAACGTTGCAACCAGGCAGGTTTGGAGATCGTTAATGGAAACCTTCTTTCGCGAAAAAGCTGTTTAATTGCAGCACAGGGAGTCTCCGTCGTTTACCATTTGGCTGCTGGAGTCGACAAGACCTTTGCCGGCTGCTTCATGAATTCCGCTGTGACCACGAGGAACATCCTCGATGCGGTGGCAGAGGAACCGAAGTTGAAACGATTTGTCAATGTCAGTTCCATGGCTGTCTACTCGAACGGAAAGATGCAACGTGGTGAGTTGCTAGACGAATCATGTGAAGTCGAGGCTGATTTGGTTGGGCGATATGAGCCTTATGTATACGGAAAATCGAAACAGGACGAATTAGTGCTGGAGTATGCCCGTACAAGAGGTTTGCCCTATGTGCTCCTGCGTCCGGGAGTCGTATTCGGCCCTGGTAAAGCCCAGTTGACCGGCAGGGTGGGAATAAACACATTTGGCGTGTTTCTCCATCTCGGGTTGAACAACATTATACCACTCACTTACGTTGACAATTGCGCGGAGGCGATTGTTCTGGCTGGCTTGCGGAAAGGGATCGAAGGAGAGGTTATCAACCTCGTGGACGACGATCTGCCAAGAAGTCGAGAATTCCTTAACCTGTACAGAAGCCGGGTCCGTGATTTCCAGTCCATCCCTGTTTCCTATCAGCTATTCTACTTCCTCTGCACACTTTGGGAGAAATACTCAAAGTGGTCGGAAGGGCAGCTGCCGCCGGTATTTAATAGAAAATATTGTGAGACATACTGGAAAGGCAACACTTACTCGAATTGCAAAGCAAAAAAGCTATTGGGCTGGTATCCGAGGGTCCGGATGGACGAGAGCTTGCATAAGTTTTTTGAGTACGCGAGAGAGGCAAAGGCACCCAGATGATCAGGGTCGGCATTATCGGTTGCGGCAAAGTGGCCGATCAGCACGCGGTTCAGATCCAGAGAATTCCCGGGGCCGAAATAGCGGCGGTTTGTGACAGTGAGCCCTTGATGGCCCGTCAATTGCGCGAGCGATTCAATGCCCTCAGGTATTTCAGCAGCGCGCAGGAAATGCTCGCAGCCTGCAAGCTCGATGTAGTGCATATAACCACGCCTCCGCAGAGCCATTTCCAATTGGGAAGGATATGCCTGGAATCAGGGTGCAACGTCTATATTGAAAAGCCTTTCACCCTGAATACCGGAGAGGCTGAGGAGCTGATCGACATTGCTCAACGCAGAGGGCTCAAATTAACAGCGGGGCACAACGCGCAGTTCACCCATGCCATGGTTCGGATGAGAGAACTGGTCAGGACGGGCTATCTCGGCGGTGAACCGGTCCATATGGAGAGCATTTACTGCTACAGCTTTGGGGATGAGAGCTATGCCGAGGCCCTCCTGGGAGATAAGGAACACTGGGCAAGAAAGCTTCCGGGGTCTCTTCTGCAAAATATTATCAGTCATGGCATCAGCAAGATAGCGGAATTTCTGAAGGGCGATCATCCCCGTGTTATCGCCAACGGCTTTACCAGTCCATTCTTGAAAAATGCCGGGCAGGGGGACATTGTCGACGAGGTAAGGGTAATCATTGATGATGGGCACCTGACGACCGCCTATTTCACCTTTTCATCGCAAATCAGCCCGACGATCCATCAATTTAGATTGTTTGGCCCAAAGAATTCTTTGGTTGTAGACGATGACCATCAGCTCGTTATCAAGTACAGAAACAATGAATACAAAAGTTATTTGAGATACTTCATTCCTCCGTTCCAATTCGCCTGGCAGTACTTGGGAAATTTCAGCATAAACCTGAGAAAATTCATTAATAAAGACTTTCACCTCCCATTTGATGCCGGAATGAAAACTCTCATTGAGTCTTTTTACAATTCAATCGTAAGCGATGCTCCCTTGCCGCTCCCATACAGGGAAATTCTTCTCTGTTCCTGGATCATGGACCAAATATTTATGCAGATAGATCGCCGATGGCCCGGTCTGACGGAATCTTTCTAAAGCTGGAATTTCATGCCTAGACAGTTAGCACTGTTGCTTTGCGGGATTTTCGTCTTCGTGCTCCTTCGTATCGAGCGCAGACAGAATCCGACGGCATCTTTCGCTCTTTGGCTTCCTACTGTTTGGATGTTGCTGGCCGCGAGCAAGCCTTTGAGTTCCTGGTTTGGAGTTTACGGTCGGGACATCCAGGCCGGGAGCCCGTTGGATCGGGCTGCCCTGCTTGCATTCCTTTTTGTCGCCCTGGTTATCCTGGCCGGAAGGGGGTTCGATTGGGGCCGCGCCTTTCGAGAGAATGCATGGTTGCTGCTGCTGGTGGGCTACGAGCTTATCAGCATTTGCTGGTCGGATAGTCCGTTTGTCTCCCTCAAGCGCTGGACCAGAGAGGCGATCGTTGTTCCTATGGCATTTGTCGTCCTGTCTGAAAGATCGCCGCGCGCGGCACTGGAGAGCATTTTCAGGAGAACGGTCTATATCCTTATTCCACTTTCAGTCCTGCTGATAAAGTATTACCCTGAGTACGGCGTTGCATTCGGGCGATGGGGTGGAGAGCGAATGTGGATCGGCGTTACACTGCAAAAGAACGGCCTCGGCCGTCTATGTCTTTTCGCTGCCTTCTTGCTTATCTGGACTCTCATCAGGAGGTGGAAGAAGCGTGACCTCCCTGTTGTCAAATATCAGACGTACGTCGAAGTGCTCCTGCTGCTCATGTCGCTCTGGCTCCTGAAAGGCCCTGGACGTGCCTATCCCGCTACCGCAATCGGGGCGCTGGCCCTGGGGCTGGCGGCCCTTGCATGCCTTTTGCGGCTAAAAAAACGTCAAGTGTACTTGAGCGCAGGAGTAACGTCTGCATTGATTATCGCCCTAATCGTTATCGGAACTTTAACGCCTTTCCTTCATGGAACGACTGTAGGCTCCCTGACATATGTTTTTGGGCGGGACGAGACCTTTACGGGCCGTACGGATATCTGGGAGAAACTTGTTCGGCAAGTATTGCAGAGTCCCATATTGGGCCATAGCGCCGGCGGATTTTGGACCTCGGGGACTGTTACCGAAAACTTTGGGGTAAATCAAGCCCATAACGGGTACTTGGATTTCCTTCTGGAGTATGGATTTGCCGGTCTCTTATTGCTCACGATATTTCTGCTCTCATGCTGCCGAAAGGCATGCAGGGAATTGACCTTCGATTATGACTGGGGCGCTCTTTGGATCTGCTTTCTGCTCATGTTGATAATCCACAATTTCGCCGAGTCCTCTATTTATTTATTCTCAAGTCATCTTACAGCAGCTTTTGTTTTTCTATCAGTCTCTTTCAGCAGGGCTGTTTCCTTTTCTCCGGGAGACCTCCCTCTCAATTTTCGCCCTTCTGCGGCATGGGCACTGAAAGGCGGCCATAAACAGTGAGTCGAGGCGCCGGTCAGGCTGAAAGCGGGTTCTTTTGTGCTCCATTGTTTCCAAAGATGAATGTTAAGCAGTGTTCATGCCCACCCTGTTTGAAAATCCCCCCTGAATTCCAGGCGGGCTTCACGGTTGGCATCCACAAAGCGACTGCTAAGGAGATACCCATGGCACGCACATTTGTTCTGGTTCTCGGTTTTTTGCTGCTTATTCCCGTCGCAGCACCAGGCGCGATTGTGACGGTCGGGCCTTCGGATTGCTCCGATACCGCAGTCAACGCCGCGATAGCGGCGGCAAACAGCGGCGACGTTATAAATCTCACCTGTACCGGCACGGCTTCCTGGGCTAACATGGTAACCATTCCGAGCACAAAAGGGTTAACCATACAGGGGCCGGGTTCCAACACACCCAAGACTTCCGCTAGTTTCCCCTTAATCATTTCATTCACCAATGCCTCAGCTCCGGCAATACAGATTAGTTGTGGTGTTAATATGCCACTGTCCAGAGTCACCGGACTTAAGTTCCAGGGGGTGGCTGGTACGTCCGGCGGTACTTATTCTTATATAATGGTTCATGGACAAGGACTTGGCACAACAGGCATCGGGGCCTACAGAATAGACAATTGCTATTTCGACACGATTCAAGCTGAGCCTGTGGTCCTTCTGAACGGTGATGCCGGCGAACTGACAGGTTTGGTAGACGATTGCACATTCCACGATTGCAACTATGATAATTATAATATCATGGTAAGAGAAACTAACGCGGCAGGCTGTCTTACCGGGTGTTATGGATGCAATTCCTGGACTAGGCCGTTTAACTTCGGGGATGCTCACTTTCATTTCATAGAAGATTGCCTGTTCGAACAACTTACCCAGTACAACAGGCACATGGTGTCCTGCGATGGATCGGGCGGAAGATACGTGGTGCGTTACTGTACGTTAAACAGCCAACTCGCCGGTACTTCCCCGGACTATATAGATGCTCACGGGGACGGGACGGGGGGGCTGGGAGTCGGAACAAGAGGAGGAGAAATCTACTCGAATACATTTATGGGAACATCCACATCGGTTGGACGCGATATAGTCCTTCGAGGCGGACAGTTTTTGGTTTACAATAACACTTTTACAACAACAGGGTACATTCCTACGCCGGTATACCTTAATGAGTATCGAGCAGATGTATCAGGACCGGATAGCGGCAGTTGCACGGAGTTACAAAATCCAAGTGCATGCAATCCGGGTATTCCACAGTGTGTGGACGGCAGCACCAACGAGTTCAACACCTGGTATCCGTTGCCCGGCCAGATTAGAGGCACCTACCTTTGGAATAATATACTGGGAGGCGTCAATCAGTCTCCTGCAATAGAGCCAGATTCTTACGTTTCTCAATATATCCAGGCGAACAGGGATTTCTGGGTATCCACGAGCCAACCGTCAGCTTTGTCCGGATATACTCCGTATCCGTATCCTCATCCGTTGAGGCAGGCAAACAGCCCCGGTTATCCTACAGGCCTGCACCTGATACAGTAGAATGGGGCCAAATCCGGACCAGCATGGGAGCACACCTCTGCAATAGTCTAAAGGGAAAATTCGGCCAAAATAAAGAGGATCCGCCAAGCTGTATTCTACAAATTAGGAAAGACGGCTCCATGATTAATTATACATTTATAAGAGATATATCAAGGAAAGTAATAAGCAAAATTAAAAGCCGTTATACATATGTACCGGTACACATAACCAAATCTGAGTGGGATTCCATGTATGAGGATGGAAGCTGGGATAGAATTGCACAGATTGATGAACTAGCCCGTTATTGTATAATAGGGGGGTACATTATATTCCAGCAGCAAGACTGTAAAATACTTGATTTGGCATGTGGGGAAGGACTCCTCAAAACCAGACTTTGTAACTCATACAGCCGTTATATTGGTATCGATGCGTCTCCGGCAGCGATAAGAATGGCTAAACAGCATGAAGACAGTAAGTCTGAATTCATGATTGGAGCTATGGGAACCTTTAGTATCGATGAGCGATTTCATATAATTGTTTTTAATGAGTGTCTTTATTATTTAAACAAGCCAATCAAGATCATTAATGCCTATGAGAAAAATCTCGAACCAGGGGGCGCGTTTATAATTTCGATGCATAGTACCGATAATAACGGTAAGTTATGGAAATTGATCGATGATAGTTTTGATATACTGGATTATGTATCCGTTACGAATGCTAAGGGAATATCATGGATTATCAAGGTCATCAGACCGTGAGGTGTTCACTGGACCGGGAATAGTCAGTGACATTGCCCACCCTGTATGAAAATGCCCCCTGAATTCCAGGCGCGCCTCACGGTTGGCATCCACAAAACGACTCGTAAGGAGATACCCATGGCACGCACACTTGTTGTGGTTCTCGGTTTCTTTCTGGTTATTCCTGTCGCAGCATTTGGCGCGACTGTGACGGTCGGACCTTCGGATTGCTCCGTTACCGCAGTCAACGCCGCCATTGCGGCTGCAAACAGCGGCGACGTTATAAATCTCACCTGTACAGGCACGGTTACCTGGGCTGGCACTGTACTCATTCCAAGCACAAAAGGGTTAACCATACAGGGACCTGGTAACAACACGCCCAAGGCTTCCGCGGCTTTTCCCCTAATCATCTCGGCCACCAACGGCGCATACGTGCCAATAGTTGTCAACTGTAAAAATAACATGCCCTTGTCCAGAATCACCGGATTGCAATTTCAAGGGGTGAGCAGCGGTGTGCCTTATATACAGGTCCTTGGAGAGGGGCTTGGCACAACAGGTATCGGGGCCTATAGAATAGACAACTGCTATTTCGATACACTTGGTTCTGAGCCTGTAATTCAGCTTAATGGCAGTAACGGCGAACTGACAGGCCTGATAGATGATTGTACATTCCACAATTGCAGCTATGATAATTATAATATCCAGGTCAGAGAAACTAACACGGCAGGCTGTCTTCCAGGGTGTTATGGATGCAATTCCTGGACTAGGCCGTTTAACTTCGGCGATGCTCACTTTCATTTTGTAGAAGATTGCCTGTTCGAACAACTTACTCAATATAACAGGCATATGGTCTCCTGCGACGGATCGGGCGGAAGATACGTGGTCCGCTACTGTACGTTGAACAGTCAGGTTTCCGGCACTTCTCCGGACTATATAGATGCTCACGGGGACGGGACGGAGGGGTTGGGAGTCGGAACAAGAGGAGGAGAAATCTACTCGAATACATTTCTGGGAACGTCCGCATCGGTTGGACGTAATATAGTCCTTAGAGGCGGACAGTTTTTGGTTTACAATAACACTTTTACAACAACAGGGTACATTCCTACGCCAGTATACCTTAATGAGTATCGAGCAGATGTATCAGGACCGGATGGCGGCAGTTGCACGGAGTTACAGAATCCAAGTGCATGCAATCCGGGGGTTCCTCAATGCGCTACGCCCAGTTACTTCAGCACCTGGTATCCGTTGCCCGGCCAGATTAGAGGCACATATCTTTGGAATAATATACTGGGAGGCGTCAATCAGTCTCCTACAATAGAGCCAGATTCTTACGTTTCTCAATATATCCAGGCGAACAGGGATTTCTGGGTATCCACGAGCCAACCGTCAGCATTGTCCGGATATACTCCATATCCGTATCCTCATCCGTTGAGGCAGGCAGTCACCATCAGTCCTCCTACGGGCCTGCACGTGATACAGTAGAATGGGCCAAATCCGGACCGGCGTGGGAGCGCGCCTCTGCAATAGTCTAAAGGGAAAATGCGGGTAAAATAACCAGGACCTGCCGGGCTGTATTCTACAAATTAGAAAAGATGGCTCCATGAGTAATTACACATTTGTAAGAGATATATCAAGGAAAGTAATAAGAAATATTAAGAGTCGTTATACATATGTACCGGTACAAATAACCAAATCTGAGTGGGATTCCAAGTATGAGCACGGAAACTGGACTAGGATTGCAGAGATTGATGAACTAGCCCATTATAGTGTAATAGGGGGGTACATTATATTCTTGAAGACAGACTGTAAAATACTCGATCTAGCGTGTGGGGAGGGACTCCTTAAAACCAGACTTTGTAACTCATACAGCCGTTATATTGGTATCGATACGTCTCCGGCAGCGATAAGAATAGCTAAACAGCATGAAGACAATAAGTCTGAATTCATGATTGGAGCTATGGAAACGTTTAGTATTGATGAGCGATTTCATATAATTGTTTTCAATGAGTGTCTTTATTATTTAAACAAGCCAATCAAGGTCATTAATGCTTATAAGAAAAATCTCGAACCAGGGGGCGCGTTTATAATTTCGATGCATAGTACCGAAAATAACGGTAAGTTATGGAAATTGATCGATGATGGTTTTGATATACTGGATTATGTATCCGTTACTAATGCTAAGGGAATATCATGGATTATCAAGGTCATCAAACCGTGAGGAGATACCCATGGCACGGACATTTGTTCTGGCTCTAGCTTTTTTTCTGGTTGTTCCTGTCGCAGCACCCGGCGCAACTCTGACAGTCGGGCCTTCAGATTGCTCCGATAGCGCAGTCAACGATGCTATAGAGGGTGCAAACAGCGGCGACACTATAAAGCTCACCTGTAAGGGCACGGCTCACTGGAGTAACACTGTAACCATTCCGAACACAAAAGGGATAACCTTACTGGGACCGGGTTCCGACACACCCAAGACTTTTGCGATTTTTCCCTTAGCCATTGTGCTCAACAATAACCAAGGTTCGGCAATACAAATTAATTGTGAAAATAACATGCCCTTGTCCAGAGTGACCGGATTGAAATTTCGAGGGCCGGCCAGCATGTATCCATATATAGAAGTTCTGGGAAGGGGGTTTGGCGCAGGCGCCGGGGCCTACAGAATAGACAATTGCTATTTCGATACTATTGGTTCTGAGCCTGTAATTCTCCTTAACGGCGATACCGGCGCACTAACAGGATTGGTAGATGATTGTACATTTCACGATTGCTGCTACGATAATTATGATATCTTGGTAAGAGAAACTTATTTGGGTAGCTCCTCTAGCTGTTATGGGTATGATTCATGGATCAGACCATTTACATTCGGCAGCAGCCAGTTTCATTTCATCGAAGATTGTCTATTCGAATCCATTACTCAGTATAACAGGCATTATGTGGCCTGTGACGGAGCTGGAGGAAGATACGTGGTCCGCCACTGCACATTGCATAGTCAGCTTGCCGGTACTTGTCCGGACTATATAGATGCTCATGGGGATGGAACATGTGGGTTGGGAACAGGAACAAGAGGAGGAGAAATCTACGGGAATACATTTTTGGGGACGGCTGGAACGGTTGGACGAAATATAGCCATTCGAGGTGGACAATTTTTAATTTACAATAATACTTTTACCACTAGCGGCTACCTTGCAACACCAATAACAATGGATGAGTATCGGGCCGATGTAGTGGGTGCTTCGGAGAGTTGTACGGAAGTCCAATATCCCAGCTCTTGCAATCCTACGATCCCACAATGCGTCACCCCTAGTGACTTCAGCCAGTGGTATCCATTGCCTGGACAGATTAGAGGCACGTACCTTTGGAACAATCTATTGAGAGGCATTAATCAGTCTCCTACTGTAGTGTCAAATCTTTATGTTTCGACATATCTTCAGGCGAATAGAGATTTTTGGGTATCCAAAGGCAAACCGGCAGCTTTGGCCGGATATACTCCGTATCCCTATCCTCATCCGTTGAGAAAGGCAAACAGTACCAGTTCTACTACATACCTGGGCCGAATACCGTAGAATGGGGCCAAATCAGGACCGGCATGGGAGCGCGCCTCTGCAATAGTCTGACAAGGTAAGGAAGAGTGTAAAATAGTGGAACCTTTAATCACGATTATCGATTTCATATAATGGTGCCCTTTGATTAAACCTTGTCTGTCGAGCCGGAAACTGCGATTTGCACTGATACTGCTTTTGGTGGCGGCTATCTGTTCCCTTGTGAGTCGAGGTACGGCACTGTGGCTAAAACTTAAGATGACGTCCAGCGGTTACTTCCATTACGGCAGGACAGACCTTAAGGCGTCGGGCGTTCTGCACGGGTCCTCTCTGGCGTATGACGGATTGGACTGGAACAGGATTGCGGAAGTTACGGACGGGGCCATTGAAAGTTGGGCAACGGCAGGCTCTTCTCCATCGGAGTGGGAATTGCTGCACCGAAGATCTAGTCATGTCCTTCGTACGTTCGTTGTTATTTCTCCCTTCGATCTGAATGAATATTTCCTGAGCGATTTTCGCGCCGACATCGTGCCACTGGTCCAAACCATTCGAGATTTAAAGGAATGCGGGGCTGACTGGGAACTCAGCAAAATGATCCTCAGGCAATATCCTCTTAAATATATTCGCATCCTCTTTCCGACTGCGGGCAGATCAGACGGAGTTATGGTTGGTATCCGATCTCTGCTCATGAAATCAGCCCGCGCGTCCGGCATTGATGCAGGTGACGGGCCGAAGTTTGGAGGCACGTCGGATATTGTGGAGCAGAAAGTCAGTGACTGGTCCACGGGGCGGCTGCAGCGCCGGTTGGCGGGGATGGAAGTTAGTTCTCACGGCAAACACTCGTTCTCCGGTCTCAAAAAGATGGCCCTGGAGCGGTTGCTGCGTCAGGCGGGACAGCAGGGCGAGGTGTTTGTTATTGTTATGCCTTTGCCGCCGGTTTACAAGAATGAATTTCTTACACCCGGGATTGCGCAGGATTTCGAGGAGGCAATGCTGTCCATAGAGAGGCGTTTCCCGCGGGTCCGAATGATTCGTCTTGACTACATTTCTGCCTTTGACAGCAACGATCTGTTCTGGGATATAGTCCACTTAAACAGGGATGGTCAGAAGATTGCTACGGAAGCTCTCCTCAAAGAAATGCAGGGGAGCGCCGGATGAGTTTCGTTTCCTTCGAGTTTGTAGCGTTTTTTGCGGTCGTACTTATCGTGCGGAGTCTGATTCGCAGCGAGTCAACCGAAAAGTGGTTCCTGCTCGCGGCCAGCTACCTTTTCTATATGAGCTGGAACGTTTACTGCGGTTTTCTTTTGATGTCCATTTCCTTTATCGACTACTTTGTAGGCGTAGGATTGGGAAGGCTCCAGAGCCGGCCTTATCGCAGGCTGCTGCTGACAGTAAGCATCGGTGCCAATTTGGGAATACTGGCCTTTTTTAAATACACTAACTTCCTGCTGGACAATGTCGGTTCAGGCATCTCGGCCCTTGGGTTCCAGGTACAGCCCTGGCACTATGATATTCTCCTGCCCGTCGGAATCTCTTTTTTCACCTTTCAGAGCATGACATACACCATTGAAACCTATCGCCGAAATATTCAGGCATGCCATAGCCCGCGAGATTTCCTTCTTTTCGTGTCGTTTTTCCCACAACTTCTTTCCGGTCCAATCAATCGGGCAGTGGACCTGCTGCCTCAATTTGCAAAGCGTGTTCGGGCAACTCCCCTGGAGTTTGAGGCCGGCCTGGCGCTATTCGCCCTTGGCGCGGTAAAAAAACTCGTCATCTCCGACCAGATCGCGCCTAATGTTGACCTGATCTTCTCCAACCCCGGCGGTTACGACGGCTTTACTCTGTTGCAGGGCGCCCTGGGTTATGCCGTACAGATCTATTGCGATTTCTCCGGCTACTCGGACATGGCGATCGGCTGCGCGCGTATGATGGGCTTCAAGTTCATGGACAACTTCCGTATGCCTTACAGCGCCGTCAATATTACCGAATTCTGGCGGCGCTGGCATATCTCCCTGTCGTCGTGGTTCCGGGACTACCTCTATATACCGCTGGGCGGGAGTCGCAAAGGTACGGAGCGTACGTACGTGAACCTGATGGTGACCATGCTGCTGTGCGGTCTTTGGCACGGCGCGAGTTGGAATTTCGTCTTCTGGGGCGGACTCCACGGGGTTTCGCTGGCGGCGCACCGGGCCTGGAAGGCATGGAACCCCTTCACGCTCCGGAACAACGGCCCGGCCGTCCGGCTTATCGGGAGCCTGTGCGCGCGCTTCCTCACACTGTCCGTGGTAGTGGTTGGCTGGATATTTTTCCGGGCGCGGTCCTGGACCCTCGCCTGGACCTACTTGAGCCGGATGGCGACCTGGAGTCAGGACGGCACGGGAATGGTCTCGCCCTATATTCTCCCGGCGCTGGCTGCGGTAGTCGGTGCACACCTGCTAGTGAATAAGGACTTTGACTGGGTGGAGGAAATTCCGCATCAGGCTGCATCCGTCCGTATTGCCTGCTATGTGGGTTTGGTTCTGTGTATCGTCTGTCTGGGGGCCGCCGACTCGGCCCCGTTCATTTATTTTCAATTTTAACTACTGGTGTGCAACGCTCTCATATATGTTATCCAGCTTTGTCAAAAACACTATTGTGCCTGCCGTTTTCGCGAGGATTCCTTTTGGCCTGCTACAGCACTTGACCGGTGTGGTTCCTCTGGTTCCTTATTATCACGTGGTCAGCAATGAGTGCGTTGCGCACGTGAGGCATTTAGGTCCGTATAAAAACGTGAGGCAGTTCAGAAGAGATATCGATGCCTTCTTGAAATTCTATGATGCAATGGATCTTCGCGATTTTGTGAGCCGCCTCAGGGCTGACCGGCCAATTCCGAAAAATTCGCTCCTGCTCTCATTTGATGACGGTTACAGGGAACATTACGACGTGGTAGCGCCGATACTGCTGGAAAAGGGTGTCACCGCAACTTTCTTTCTAATTGCAGAGTTTCTTGATAATAGGGGCATGGCCCATAGTAACAAGGCAAGCCTTTTAATCGATCGTCTGGAGCGTGCGGGTGCGGATACGCCGAACAAGGACATATTCGCAATCCTTGCCGACCGGGGAATAAGGGATACGAATCTGAAATCTGCATTACGGTCGGTTCCATATTGCAAGAGAGACGTTTTGGATCAGGTTGCGCATGCTCTTGATTATGACTTCGCTGCTTATCTTCAAAAGGTCCAGCCCTACCTCACATCCGAGCAGGTCAAAAAGCTTATGGATATGGGGTTTACAGTCGGGGCCCACAGCCTGGACCACCCGCAATACTCCCTGATCTCCCATGACGAGCAGCTTCGTCAGACATTTGCATCCGTTCGTTTTGTCCGTGAGCGGTTCGGCCTCGATTACGGCGCATTCGTCTTTCCCAATGGCGATGACGATTCCTCGGATGAGTTCTTTGCGGAAATTTTTGCAGGCGGCGTTATAGATGTATCGTTTGGCGGGGTTGGGTTGAAGAAAAATATTCCTCCCCGGCATTTTGCGAGACTCACAATGGACAACCAACCGGGTTCACCGCAGGGTGTGATCGGACGCTATTATGCCAAGAGTCTCTATGACCTTGGGACAGGCAGACGGCTTATCGGCAGAAATATTTTTTAACGTCCCGTTATGAAGGCTGAAAAGGCGAACTACTATGGGTGCGGGAAAGTTTGGAAACACTATTTCTGAGATTGCCAACGATATTCTGAAGGACCGAACAAGCCTGAAAATGTTGGAGGCCGGCTGCGGATCGGCCAGCTACTTTGATTTCGCAAATGTGGCTGTATCGGTTGGCATTGATATTTCTCAGGAGCAGCTTAACCAGAATAGATTCATACAGGAGAAAATCCTGGGTGATATCCAAACTTACCCTCTTGATAAGGAGGAGTTTGATATCGTGGTTTGTTGGGACGTGTTGGAACACATACCCAGACCTCGGGAGGCCCTGCTTAATCTCTTCAACTCTGTGAAGAAAGACGGATTGCTGATTCTATCGTTTCCAAACGTGTTTTCATTCAAGGGATTGGCGACCAAGTTTACCCCATTCTGGTTTCACAGACTATTGTATCGTTGGTCTAATTACAGGTCCAGCCCTTCTCGCACGTACTTACGGATGGCGATGCTTCCGGGCAAAGTCATCGACTTTGCACAGCGCAATGGATTTTCGGCTATTTATAGCATAGTTGAAGAGAGTGGCACCATAACGAAATTATTTAAAAAAGGTAATTGGCTGATAGATGGATTGTTGTACCCAATAAATTGTATCTTTCTATTTCTATCATTTGGGAAGTGCCAATCCTTGTATTTGGACAATTGTATCATGGTTCTGAGGAAGCGGTCAAATTAACTCCGAGAGGTTTGGTTGAATGACCCGTGTTCTGCTTGTTAATGGTGGTGCTATCCCGCATTACCGTATTCCTGTTTACGGTTACCTGGGAAAGTATCTTCAGAATTACGGCTTCGAGTTGACAGTGGCTGCTGAATGCATTCAACCAGGCAACCATCCGGTCGAGTTTGAATACGCTCAAGTGCCTCCTTCTATCTGTAGCCTGGCCCGATTCCTGAGCACAAACAAAGTCGATGTCCTGATCTCCTGGGTAAACCTCAAGGAACTCTATTTATTTCCATTGCTTCTCTTCACCAAGTTGCTCCTGTGCAAAAAGACGATTTATTGGGGACACGGCCGCGATCTTGCCGACAGAGATGCGGTAATCAAGAATCTGGCGTATGCGGCCGAACATGCGCTGTGTGACTCCATTATCATCTACGCTGAACATCTGAAGAAATATGTCGCTCCTCGTTTTCATAAGAAGGTTTTTGTGGCCAACAACACCCTGGTTATTGATTATCCGGGAGTGCGGGTGCGCGCTCGCGACAAGGTCCTTGCAGAATACGGCATTCATACCAAAAAGAACATTATCTGTGTCGGCCGTCTTCAGAAGAGAAAAAGATTGGAGTGCCTGGTCGAGGCGTTTCTTTGCATGAATCGGTCTGATATTGGCTTGATCATTGTGGGGCCTGATTCCGATGGGATAGTGAGTAAGGCTGAAGGCCGGAATATTTACAAACTTGGGGCCATTTACGGGGTCAAGAAATTCGATTTGCTTTCAGCGGCCGACGTCTACTGCCTTCCCGGCGCCGTGGGACTGAGCATCATCGACGCCTTCCACTGCGGTCTGCCTTTTGTCACGGAAGAGGGGGATGAATCCGCAGAAATCATGTACCTCAAGGATGGGATAAATGGCTTTATTGTGCCGAGAGGAAATATTGTCGAGATGGCTCAAAAACTCGAACTCCTGCTGGACAACGATGCACTTCGGAGGCAATTTTCCGAGGCGGCGAAGAGGGAAATCGCTGAAAACGGGCACATCGATAAATTTTGCACCGGTTTCCGGGATGCACTCTTCCACGCTCTAGGACGGCAGGCTTGATACTGTGAAACCTGTCGAACAATCAGGATTATCTATGAATTATGTAATTCCCAGGCGTATCGTTCATATATGGGGGAAAGGGATTAATGATCTGTCTCTGCTTTCGAAAGCTGCTGTAGCAAATGTAAGACTTCTCAATACTGACTACGAATACTCATTTTATGATGATAAGAGAATTGATGACTTCATTAATGCGATTTATCCTGAATATCGAAATGTATTCCATTCCTTTTGTATTCCAATCCAGAGGTATGATTTCTTCCGTTATCTGGAAGTTTATTATTTTGGTGGGTTTTACTTGGACCTGGACGTGTTCCTGGTGTCCAGTCTGGACGACCTGCTGGGATTCAATTGCGTATTTCCGTTTGAAGAACTGACGATGAATATCTTTTTGCGCCATGAGTATGGGATGGATTGGGAAATCGGCAACTATGCCTTCGGCGCAGCGGCTGGACATCCATTTCTGCGAGCCATAATAGAGAATTGCGTGAGAGCACAGCAGGACCCGGAATGGGTACAGCCGATGATCCGGTCGATTCCGCGGATATTTCGTGATGAATACTACGCTTTCTACACCACCGGACCTGGGTTGGTTTCGAGGACGCTGGCGGAGTTTCCGGATGCTTCCTCCCAGGTAAGAGTGCTTTTTCCGGAAGACGTATGCGATTCCGCTTGCTGGCGCAGGTTTGGCGATTTCGGAGTTCATCTTCAGCTCGGTACGTGGCGTAAAGGAAGGGGAATCCTGAGAAGCGGCCTGGGCAGGCTTTGGGCGTCATGGAGAAGGAAAGAATTGCTCAAAGAAAGTTTGAGGCTTGGTGAGAGAAGGTCATTGGAATTTCGAAAGCCGTAAATTCTATGGCTTAGGAATTGAGGGATTGAGGAATTAAAAACGGATTGAGGGATTGCGTGGGTGAATGACTTCCATGAAGCTGGTCAAGAGAAAGGAATTGTGGGTCCCCACCTGGTGGGGATGGGTCTTGATAGTCTTCACTGCATTCGTAATGGCGGCGTGCTGCATGAGAAACATCCACTCATTCCTCAGTATCTCCGAACCGGTCCAGGCTCAAATCCTTGCCGTGGATGAATGGATGCCTCCTCAGGCGCTGGAAAAGGGGGCCCGTGAATTCCAGGACCATGGGTACAGTCTTTTGGCTGTGCTCGGTAATGAGAGGGGTTGGGTTGTCCCAACGTTGCGAAAAGCAGGGGTTGACGAGAGCAAGATCGTTGCCATTCAATCCGATCGGGTGCAAAAGGACCGCACCTTCGCATCGGCAGTCGCTCTTAAAAAATGGCTTCTATCCTCCGGGGCGCCTGCCAAAGCTATTAACGTGATGACTCTCGGGCCGCATGCGCGCAGAAGTCGCCAGCTCTTCCGTAAAGCGCTGGGCCCTGACTTTACGGTTGGAATCATTTCATGTGTGGACCCGTACTATGATCCTGAGAGATGGTGGGAATCGAGCGAGGGTTTCAAAGCAGTCATCGATGAGACCCTTGCATACATCTACACTCGGCTTTTTTTCTTCCCGGCAGCGGCCCTGAAATGATAAAATCTCAGTCCATGGATTGTGTTCATTGCCGAAAGAGACGAATAACTATCATCTCCATGAAAAAAGCGCCGATCGTTGGAATGACAGGCTAGGATGGCGCCTATCCGGGAGAATCTGTGATTGAAGTGGGGAAGATATGCAAAAAGTCTGTATCGTGATTCCTTTTTACAATGGCGATGAATACATCGACGCATGTTTGAGGTCATTGAGCCTGGGTTCGTGTGCTCAAGCCGAGAAGATCGTCGTGAACAACAGCGACAAGCCAACCAAACTCCGGGATATTGCAGGATTTTATGAGAATGTGACCGTGATTGACACTGAACCTCGAATAGGCTTCGGGCGAGCTTGCAATGAAGGGGCCAAACTTGGCATTCTGAGGGGAGCTCAGTATATCATTGTACTGAACCAGGATTCGATTGCACATGAAGATCTGGTTTCAGAATTGATAAATCCATTTGCGGAAGCCGCCGAGCTTGTTCTTACCGCGCCGATACTATACGATTATGCTTTTTCCTCAATTGAAGGTTTCTTTATCAGACACTACCTTAGCAGGTGTCCTGACCTGTTTTATGATGCTTTGAGTAATCGCGTCAAAACTCGGTACAAGGTGGATTGTGTGTGCGGCGCATGCTTCGCCATCAGGTCAGAATTTATCAACAGGTACGGCCTGTTTGATCCTATTTATTTTATGTACGAAGAGGACGATGATCTATGCAGGAGAATAGGATACACCAATTATGATATAGCAATGATACCTGGAGCGAAGGTAGCACATTATCATAGCCATGTGAATATTTGCAAAAACGACAAGATGAGAATACAAATTCAGAATCGACATTCTCTATCAATTTATCAGTTGAAGGACGTACACATGCCTATTTTAGAGTCATGTATAAGAGTATGCTGTAGAAATACCATTGATTACATTAAGTGGATCTTATCGTTGAAAATGTGGTATGTATTGAATGCCTTGATCACTGATAGTAAATTAGTTATTAAGCTACCATATATTATACGTAGTCGTAATGCAGAAATGGATATCGCTAAAAAGGTGCAGGCCGATCGGCAGATCGAAAATGCGCTGGGGCGCCCAACACGGGGTATTGAGAAACCATGTGACGACTCTCAATGAACAGTGTTGCTTCCATTATCACCGGAGGCGGCCGTAATGCGCGAAAAGGGACCTGAGCATGGGAAACCGTTATGGATTGCGACTTTCTAGCTGAAATCTCCGAAAAAAGCTTCAACTGGTGTCTCGGAAATGCCCGGCAGTGCCTCGAGACAGGAAATTCAAACCGTGCACTGGAATGGTGTTCCTCTGCCGCGTTGCTTGCTTCGGGGAGGGGCTTTTTTGGGCTGCTGGCGTCCGCTGACATGGAAGATATCATTTATCGCGCGGCTGGTGTGTTGCCTCGTCCCCTCTTCGAAAAGAAAGCAGGAAACGACGGCAGGCGCTGGCTTCATGTTTTGAGCGAGGCATATGAAGTCTTCGGGCATACCAAACTGTGCCGGCTGTGGATTCAAAATGCTCGGGCAGAGGATAGTCATAGCGTCCTATTGACGTCGCAAGATTCGCCTGTCCCTGAAAACTTACGAACACTGATAGAGTCAAGGAGCGGATCGATTGTCAGGCTGGATCCCTCGCTTCCACTCCTGGATCGCGCTGAAGCGCTGCGAGAATATGCTTATGAGCATGCGGATGTAGTCGTTTTGCATATCCACATGGATGATGTGATACCTGCGGCCGCATTCAGCATACGTGGAGGGCCTCCGGTAGTATATACGAATCATGCCGATCATATTTTTTGGGCCGGGCGTTCTATAGCTGACGTTGTTTTCGACATCCGTGATTCCGGCCACGCGTGGACCGTCAATCATCGCTGTGTTCCCCGTTCTCAGATAGTGCCCATCCCATTGAACCGAGTTCACAGCGGTGGGGGCGCGCCTCAACAGGAGAGGGTTAGAGCCAAAACGAGGTTGGGAATTCCAGATTCCTCTCCGGTCCTGCTAACAATAGGGTCACCTCATAAATATCTGCCGATGGGTAGTTTGGACTTCACGGTTGCTGCCGAGCGGCTGCTCCAAAGAAATCCCGATGTATTTTTAATCGCGGTTGGACCCCAGCGCACCGGCCAATGGAAGCGGCTGGCCCTATCGACAGAAGGACGCTTTCGACCTGTGGGAATCCAACTGGAGATCGAAGACTACTACATGGCGGCTGACATCTATTTGGAGGGTTTCCCATGTGGGTCGTTGACGGCAATGCTTGATGCCGGCTTGGCTGGGTTACCCTGCGTTACAGCGCCGAAACAGGTTGCCCCGACCTGTTCTTCCGATGGAATCGCCTTAGAAGAAATACCGCGTCCGATTGATCTGGACGACTACGTGGCCCGCGTTGAAGCGTTGATAGCCGACCCGGTAATGCGCAGGCAACAAGGAATTGCTTTGTCTCATCGCATTTCTCAACACCACTGTGCCGGTGGCTGGCTGCAACATCTTGAGCACGCCTGTGCTCACATACCCCCGGTGCATGAAGTCTATGCTGACAGACGACCCAACCCCGTACCCATAGAGAGTCGCAATTATTTGCTGACGGTCTCTAATCCGCCTGGAAATGACGAACCATACGTTTCACTCCTTGTCGAATTATTAAGTGTGGTCATGCAGAAAGGGATTCCGAGCAGTATGCTCGGGGACCCATTTCTGAAGCTGGTGGTTGAGCAATGCTGTGCCCGCATGACTTGCGCCGGGGCACGGGGCGGGAGTGCGGATCGGCTGCGCAGCGATATTACTCAGAGGGCCATTTCCAAGGCTATGACAAAGCTGGCAGCCCGGAATATTTTGCGCAGAAGGAGAGCAGAGGCGATAAAATGCGCGCTGCAGGCCTGTCAGCATAATCTTCGGCGGCTTGCCGACCGGGATATCTACAGAACCCTGGCCCGCTCTATTTTGAGTGAATCGGCATATGGGAAAATAAAGCGCCTCGTGAGCTTAAGCTGGTGATCTTTAATCTGGATGCTTATCCGGAGCGTCTAAACTGAAGCAATTCTGTACAAATACAATGAATCATGAAGGTCATATTATGCCTATAAAGAGATATATTGATAGCGAAGCAGACATCAACAAGAGATATAACTTAATAGATTTCAATACCCGCATGAGCTTGTTTGATGTGATGTGTAAATCCCCAATACCTAGCACAGAGTTTTTGAATAATATCGGACTATTTTTAGACAGAAGAATATTATCCCGCTATCTGTTTATTAATGAACTCTACCAGAGAATACTCGGAATTCACGGCTGTGTAATGGAACTCGGTGTGCGTTACGGGCAAAACTTGGCTTTATTTACAAGCTTAAGAGGAATCTATGAGCCATTCAATCACAACAGGAGAGTCATAGGTTTCGATACTTTCGAAGGATTTCCTGTGATAGACAAAACAAAAGACCTGAAAAATGTGAGGATCGGGGAATATTCCGTCCCTGAAAACTATGAACAATTTCTTAATACCGTTCTCAGTGTTCACGAAAACATGGCTCCTATCGAATCCATCAAGAAATTTGAACTTGTAAAAGGAGATGCTTCGGAGACAGTTAAGAAATATTTGAATGAGCATCGTGAAACAATAATTGCTCTTGCTTATTTTGATTTAGACATTTATAAGCCAACAAGAGACTGTCTTGAAGCGATTTTACCATATCTTTCACGGGGGGCTGTGGTGGGTTTTGACGAGATCAATGTCCCCGATTGGCCAGGTGAGACCGAGGCGCTAAGGGAAGTGCTGGGAATAAATAATTACACGATACACCATTCGAAATTCAGGGCCTCTGCCGGGTATATTGTTTACGGTGAGTAGGTTAGCTGTCGCTCCCTTAATGCTTTAAAAGGTGTTCGAGTCACTCAAAAGGACACCCTGTGTCCGTTGGTTCCAGGCGTGACAACAGGTGGACAGTCCACTAAAAGCCCATACCAGCCTGGATTTACACGTTAGGTAAAAGAGTTAACACCATGGAGGTTTTAGAGGAACTGAATATGCAGGCGTTTGCCGCAGAGCACTTGGAAGGAACCAAATGAAAACATCAAGAATAACTGCCATAGCCCATGCTTTGCCGACAAATTACATAAGCCAGGAAGAATTGGAAGAGCGATTCGGGGCTAAACCTGTCAGATCAATCAGCAAGTTGTCGGGGATATTTGAGCGAAGGGTTGTTGCTCCCGGACAGTGTGCTTCCGACCTGGCCTATGCCGCTGCAAAGAGATTGATCGAATACACTGGAATCGATCCGGCAACGATCGGCCTTTTGACATTTGCTTCGCAAACCCCGGACTATCGCATTCCGGCAACGAGCTCGGTCCTGCAAGGCAGGCTGGGGCTCTCGGAGAAGTGCTGTACATTCGATATCAACCAGGCATGCAGCTCATTTATCCATTCATTGCAGGTGGCGCACTCGATGGTTGTTGCCGGTACAACTAAACGGGCATTGGTTTTAAACGCGGATGCACTTACTACTTTAATAAATCCCAGGGACAAGGGACTGGTTACGTTGCATGGCGACGGGGCAGCCGCAGCCCTTGTCGAATCCTCCGAAAAGGAACAGGGTGGAATCGAGTTTTTGGAGACCGGAACAGATGGGACGAAGTTCAAGCTTTTGATGGTCCCTGCTGGTGGGGCAAGAATGCCAAGCAGCCCCGAAACTCGAATGGAAGTGACTTACGAAGACGGGTGCGTTCGTAACCTGGAACAGATATGCATGGACGGTCCTGCTGTATTTCACTTCGGCGTATACAAAGTGGCGGATGTCCTGAAAGATGCAATGAAAAGCCTGCAATTGACAATTGATGATTTTGACATGGTCCTGCTGCATCAGGCAAACAAGACCATGTTAGACCTGCTGTATCGGGCTCTTCACGTGCCGATGGAGAAGCGGTTCTATTACCTTGAAAAAACCGGAAACAGCAGTGGTGCATCTCTGCCTTCGCTTTTATCGCACGCATGGCGTGAGGGCGCCATAAAAGGCGGCGCCAGAACGTTGCTGGCTGCGTTCGGTGGGGGGCTGTCGTGGGGCGTTTTGTCCATTAAATGGCCAAAGAATATCGTCGCGGCAGTTCCCGGCCCTGTTGACGTCCCATTCGTACAGGAAGCGGACCTGCAGCGCGCAACCGATATAAAATAGACCATACTCACATTTGGAGTATAGGAGTCAATATGGGTCTAAGCCTGCATCATATTGGCATTTTAGTCAAGGACATCAATAAGTCCGCATCGGAATATTCTAAAATGGGATACGAAATTGTCAGCAAGGTTATTCATGATCCTACGCAGACCGCTTTCGTGCAATTGCTAAAGCTTAGTGAAGATTCTGTTTACATAGAGCTAATTTCGCCGGACGGTCCAAGCAGCAAACTTTCCAATCAATTGAAGAAGGGAGGAGGTCTCAACCATCTATGTTACCAGACCCCCTCCATAGAAGAAACGTTTGACAAAATGAGGGATAAGGGACTATTCGGACTACATGCTCCGGTCGAAGCCGTCGCCTTCTCCGGCAGGAGGATCGCCTGGCTCATGGGTCGCGATGGGATTCCGGTGGAATTAGTAGAAACGGATAAGGATGAGGATGGTTGATAGAAAAAATACCTTGATAAAATTACGCCGCGTTTTCAGGGAGGTTTTCGATGATAGTCAGCTTAGCATCTCTGAGAGCACTTCAAGACCGGACATTGAAGATTGGGATTCAATTGCCCATATCAAGCTGGTTCTTACTACAGAAGAAGTTTTCGGTATTAGATTCACCACGGACGAAGTCGCCTCAATAAAGTCTGTCGGTCAATTTATCGATATTATCGAACGGCATGCAGCCGGCGCCCGGTGAGCCAATCATGAGCAAAGACGTGATCGAATATATTTTCAGTCAATATGACGATTCTGGAGTTGTTTCTGCATTGGACAGCCTGTTTGCAAGTGATGGTTATTACACTACCAATATTGCAGAGACTATTGACAATTCTCTCGAAGCCAGAATGGAATCCGGCAGCATCCTTATTCGCGATTGGCTCCTTTCTTTGGCCAATTCGGAGCGCATGTTGCCACGATTTTTATATGCGCGGTTCCTGGAACGGCAGGACAGGTGCGCGGAAGCTGTCGAAATACTTCAGTCCCTGGCGGATTCCGCACCCAGGGCGGAATCTCTCATCCTTCTGGATACAGTCCGCCTCCTGGTGAGAATGAAATCCTTTCACAGGGCAGCAGAAACACTGAGACTGGCATTATCATCCGATCCGCCTTATTCCTTTCATATCAAATGCGAAAGACTGCTCCAGAAAATAATCCGTTCAAACGAATGGCAGCCCAGAGCTACAATAAGAATTGCCCTGCTTGGGAGCTCCACTTTATCTTTCCTGGCCCCTGTTATACGGGCCGCATGTTTTAAGGCCGGAATCCTTGCCGAGATGCATACGGGGGAGTATGGCAATTTCCGGCAGAATATCTTAAATCCCGACTCATCTTTATATGCTTTCAAACCCCAGGCAGTCATTTTGCTTCTCAACCATCGAGATCTTGCGCTGCCTCCAATCTCTGAGCCAGGCGCCGCAGAGCAGATTGCGGGTGGACTGAGAAACTTGTGGGCCATACTGCAGAGTCAGAATCCCTGCCACCTGATCCAGGTGGGATTCGACTCGCCCTCGTATGGGTCCTGGGGTTCATTGGAGGACATCCTGCCCGGAGGGCGCGCCAGAATTATCAATCATACCAATTTACTACTGTCTGAAAATCTCCCGTCCGGCGTTTCTTTTTGCGACATCAACAGGGTTGCACTTCAGTTAGGCAGTAAATTCAATTCCGATGTCGATTGGTATTCAAGTAAGCAATATCCAGCCTTGGAAGCCCTTCCCGCCTTGTCTAATTCCATTGCCGCCCATCTTCGTGCGGCATTCGGATATGCTGCTAAAGTGCTCGTCGTTGACCTTGACAATACCCTTTGGGGCGGGGTCATCGGTGAAGACGGCCCCTCAGGGATTATTCTGGGACCTCCTTCGCCCGAAGGTGAATGTTACCTCGATCTACAGCGGTACATCAAAGAACTTAAGCAGCGCGGCATACTTTTGGCCGTATGCTCCAAGAACAATTTTGAAGACGCTGAAGCGCCATTTAAAGAGCACGAAAGCATGGTCCTTCGTTTTGACGATTTTGTGATCTTTACTGCAAATTGGCAGGATAAAGCTTCAAACATTAAAGAAATGGCGCAAAAGTTGTCTCTTGGTTTGGATAGTTTTGTTTATTTGGACGATAACCCGCTGGAGCGTGCCTGGGTGCGCTCCAGGTTGCCTGAGGTGATAGTGCCGGAATGCGGGAATACGCCATGGGAGATGTTGGCTGCTTTGAGACAGGGTATGTTTTTTGAGACCACCGGATTATCCGAGGAAGATATCGGGCGATCTCAGAGTTACAAGTCCAATTTTGCGCGACAGGAACTTGAAAAGAATGCTGCTACGCTCGAAGAATTTTTAGCCGGGCTTGAAATGGTGGCCGAAACCGGACCGGTAGACAACATGACTCTCGCCCGTGTGACCCAGTTGATCAATAAAACGAATCAGTTCAACCTCACCACCCGGCGTTATTCCGAACAGGAAGTGCGTCGCATGGCGGCATCTCCCGATTGGTGGACGAGGTGGTTTCGGCTTAAAGACAAATTTGGCGATCATGGTTTAATCGGCGTGATCCTGGCTGGAAAGAGCGCCAATCAATGGAATGTTGACACGTGGCTCATGAGTTGTCGTGTGCTGGGACGCAAAATGGAGGAGTTCATGCACGCGGAACTCGTCAAAGCTGCCTTTGACGACGGCGCTGCAATGGTAACCGGTGAATATATACCTACCAGAAAAAACGAGCTTGTCAAAGACATGTATCCCGGTCTTGGTTTCGTGCAGGGGAACGGTCCGAACCATTTTGCCTTTCATATCATGGACCTGGAAATACCAGGCTGTGAGTTTATCCGAAAGGCTGAGCCTCCGGGGGTCGCCGGCGCCTCGTGACGATGGCGCCCGCAAGACGGCGCGCCTGGACCCCGGAACCGGTTACAACATATGCAAATATTTTCTCGGTTGTATTATCGTTCAACTGCCTTCCGGTAAGATTCGCTCCGATCATCTGATACCAAGTTGCGTTCAAGTTGATGTAGCATAGGGCCTTGTGCCCGTCCGCACTTCCAAGCGCCCACTATACTACTTTCGTATGCTCGCTTCTCGCACGTTCTTGAACGCAACTTGGTATGAAAACCTGTTTTGTGACTTGGAGCTTTTATGAGCAAAGATGAGTTTTATGCGCACCTCGAGTCCATTCTGGAATTGGAACCCAACACGATTCATGGCGCGGAAAACCTGAAAGACCTTGACGGATGGGATTCGCTGGCCAAGATATCATTCATTGCAATGGGGGACGTGGAACTGGGTGTAATCGTGTCTGCCACCGGCCTGTTGGCTTGTAAGACGGTTGGAGACCTGGTTCGGTTATTCAACGGAATAATAGTCTAAGACTCGGTGTAACATTATGGCTGGTTTTACTGTCAGAGGCGCCGCAATAAAAGGGGTTGCGTCCGTGGTGCCGGCGGGGATTGAAGGTCTCGATGAACTGGCTCGCGTTTTTGGTGAAGAAGAGACCAGGAAAATCGCACAATCCACAGGTGTTTATAAACGGCACATTTCCACCAGGGATCAGTGCACGTCCGACCTTTGTTTTTATGCTGCGGTCAAGCTGATGGAGAGACTCAACTGGGCCGGGGAATCCGTGGATGCCCTGATTGTTGTGAGCCAGACATTTGATTACATCATGCCGGCCACGAGCTGCTATCTTCACGGCCGGCTGGGGCTTTCGAAGAACTGCGCGGCATTTGATATTGCCCAGGGATGTTCGGGATATATATATGGGCTCTGGACCGTGGCCAGTCTCATAAATAGCGGGTGCAAAAGGGTTTTGTTGCTTGCCGGTGAAACTCCATCCAAGGTTGTCGCTCCTTCGGACAGGTCTACCAGGCCCATATTCGGCGATGCAGGCTCCGCAACCGCTTTGGAATACCAGGAAAACGAGCGCATGTATTTCGAAATGGGCAGCGACGGTACCGGTTACGAGCACCTCATCGTCCCTGTTGGGGGATTTCGGCGAATGCGCGACTCTGAATCGGGCAGGCGCACCGAAAGGGAAGGCGGAAATATCCGAAGCGACGAAGACCTTTTCATGAATGGAGCGGAAATCTTTACGTTTAATCTTCGCGAAGTGCCTCCTATGATTTCGAAAGTACTCGCCTCGGCAAATTGGACCATAGGCGGTGTAGACGCATTCGTTTTTCATCAGGCTAACGGGTTTGTGCTTGATCACCTTACAAAGAAGATGAAGCTGCCGAGCGAAAAGGTCCCAAAATCATTGGCGGAATTTGGAAATACCAGTTCGGCCTCCATCCCCCTGACAATGTCCCTCAGATTCCAGGACCGGCTGGAAAACCAAAGGCTGCGCATGATACTGAGTGGTTTCGGAATGGGGTTTTCCTGGGGGGCCGCAGCGTTGGAGATCGGGCCGATCGTTTTACCGCAAGTGGAGGTTGTGCAATGATTAATCCGATGGACATGACTGGGCGCTGCGTGGTCGTCACCGGCGCTTCCTCGGGGCTGGGGACCGAGACTGCCGTGCTGCTGAGCCAACTGGGGGCAAGAGTAATACTGGTGGCAAGAAACAGGGAAAGACTCGCCCAAACGGCAGAACTCCTCCAAGGTGACGGGCATGGCATCGAGCCTTTCGATCTCACAAACTGTGACGAGGTCGCGGCGTGGATGAAAGGGCTGGTTCCGAAATATGGCCTTCTCGGCGGCACTGTCCATTTCGCAGGCGTACACAAAATGCAACCCAATCGAGATTGGAATACCAGGGATTGTGAGCAACTGATGACTATCAACCTCACCGCCTGTTTTGCGCTGGCGAGAGGGTTCCGGCAGAAGCGGGTCCATACGCAGGAAGGTAGTATAGTCTTCATCTCATCGGTGGCAGGATTGGTGGGCGAGATCGGCCTTTCCATGTATTCAGCAAGCAAGGCAGGGGTTGTCGGCCTGACGAGATCGCTTGCCATGGAATTGTTGCGAGACGGTGTCAGGGTGAATGCAATAGCTCCCGGATTCGTGTATACTGAAATGATCGATGGCATGTTGGACCGTTTGCCGCCGGCTTACCTGGACGGCCAGAGGGCGAAGCATCCATTAGGCCTTGGGAAGCCCAAAGATGTGGCTAATGCGGTCGCCTTTCTCATGGCTGAGACAGGGCGCTGGATTACTGGCGCCACATTGGTTGTTGACGGCGGCTATACGGCGCAGTAGGAATCCGGTATATGGACCATTCAATAACAGCAGAAAAGTTCGGCGTCCGACTGCGGCCGGTGAGGCTTGAGGATGCAGGTTTCATCACAGACCTGCGAAATAGCCCTCATGCTTTAGGATTGATCGGTGACAGCGCGGAGTCTGAGGCATCCCAGAGGACTTGGCTGCAAGCATATTTCTCAAGGCCGGGCGATTACTACTTTATCGTTGAAATCGCTCACAGCCGTCAGATGGTCGGTACTGCGGGTGTTTATAACATTGAGGGCAAGTCCGGAGAAGCGGGAAGATGGGTTCTCCTGCCTGGTATCCCGGCCGCTCCGGCCAGTGCCTGGCTCTATTTTCACGTCTGCTTCGAAATCCTCGATTTAGATGTAGCGCGGGGGGTGGTTGTAGAATCGAACACAAGTGTGGTCTCATTCCAAAAAAGGATTGGACATCGCTGCATAGGCATGGCGCCCGAGCCTCGTATTATTGGCGGAAAGCCCGTCAATCTTCTTGAATACCGGTTAACAAGGCCGGAGTGGCCGAAAATTTCCGCCAATCTCACTCGCTATGCACTGATGGCGGAGAAGTTGTTGACACGGGACTAATACGATTATGGTAACAATGACTCGAAGCGAGATCGATACGATCGTCCTGGAGACTTTTTCGCTGGTTATGAAAAAAGCTTTTGAACCCGGCGAGAAAGTTGAACGTGAAAAGGAGCCGGCCTGGGATTCACTCAAGCATATAGAGTTGATATTTGCCCTGGAAGATAAGTTCGACATTCGCTTCACTGAAGATGAAATGGCCGGGCTAAAAACCATGTCGAGTATCGCCGAGAGGATAGCGGCGAACTATGCAGCATGAAATCCGCATTGACGGCTTTGCCTTTGCTTTGAGGCCGGTTACCACCGGCGATGCGGAACGCATCGTGGAATTGCGCTCAAACCCCCAGCTTTCTCGCTACCTGCACCCGGTCTCAGCAAATGTCTCCTTGCAGCGGGAATGGATTCAGACCTACTTCAGCCGCCCGGGAGATTATTACTTTGCTGTCGAACGCAGGGGGCATGAAACTGTTGAAGGTTTTGCCGGTATCTATGATCTCGATCCCGAACGCCGTCGAGCCGAATGGGGAAGGTGGGTGCTTGAGCCCGGATCCCTGGCCGCCGTGGAGAGCGCGCTCCTGGTTTACCGCGTTGCATTCGAAATGCTGGAACTGGACGAGGTTTACTGTAGGACCGTGGCCGAAAATCGGTCCGGAGTGTCGTTCCATGATTCGTGCGGACTTGTCCGCTCGGACCGGACCGGATTCGTCGAACTGAGCGGGGTGCGTTTCAGTTTTATCGAGCACCGGCTTGCCAGGGGAGAGTGGCCCGAGGTGAAGGCGCGGTTAAGTGGTCTAGCTATACGCATAGCCGGGAGGGTTTGAGATGTCGGTATTCGAAGGACTCTGTTTTCACCATGTCGGGGTGGCCTGCAAGGACCTCGACCGGGAGGAGGAAATGTTTTCCCTTCTGGGCTATTCCCGGGAGGGGGAGGATTTTTTCGATCCCATTCAGTGCGTTCGCTGCCGGTTCCTGGCCGGACAGCATCCGCGGCTCGAACTCCTGGTCGCCGGGAAAGGGAGCGGGGTGCTTTCCTCATGGCTCAACGCCGGGGTCAAGCTGTACCATCTTGCCTATGAAACCCGGGACCTTGACGCTACGATTGCGAAATTGCGCGAACGAAACGCCAAGCTCATGGTGGCGCCGGTTCCGGGTACCTGCTATGACGGGCGTCGGATCGCCTTCCTTGTGCTTTCCAACCGGTTGATGGTAGAGTTGATCGAGAAATGACTAATTGCAGTATAAAAACCTTCGAGGGTATTTAGCGCCCGGCAAGTCTGGAGGGGTTTTGGAAACTTCAGTTAATCACTGCAAAATAATCGACCTTCCAAAGATGGCCGATCCGCGAGGCAATCTGACGTTTATTGAGGGTGACAAACACATTCCGTTTGCAATCAAACGCGTTTTTTACCTCTACGATGTACCAGGCGGCGCCGATCGTGCCGGGCATGCCTTGAAAACCTGCCATCAATTTCTTATCGCGATGTCCGGCAGCTTCGACGTTATTCTTTACGACGGCCGCGAAAAGAGACGGGAGCATTTGAACCGCTCCTATTATGGGCTGCACATTCCTCCGATGATATGGAGGGAGATTGACAACTTTTCTTCCGGTTCGGTGTGCCTTGCGCTTGCTTCGGACTCATATGATCCAAACGACTACCATCGGGATTATCACGAATTTCTGCGCGCTATTGCGGAGGTCAAGGAGTGAGAGTTCCCCTTCTCGATTTTTCCGGCCCATACGATGAGCTAAAGACCGAGTTGGATGATGCCTATGATCGCTTCATGCGCTCGGGCTGGTATATCCTGGGCAAGGAAGTTGATTCATTCGAAGAAGAGTACGCAGGCTATTGCGGGACGAAGTACTGCATTGGTGTTGGCAACGGACTTGACGCCCTTCACCTGATTTTGCGCGCCTTGGGTATTGGCCTTGGGCATGAGGTGATCGTGCCGTCAAACACATATATAGCCACCTGGTTGGCTGTTTCGTATGCCGGCGCTGCTCCTGTGCCCGTTGAGCCCGACCCCCGTACCTTCAATATCGATCCCGATCGCATTGAAGCCGCTATAACGCTCCGGACCCGGGCGATAATGCCCGTGCACCTCTATGGCCAATCCGCCGATATGGACCCCATCATGAGCCTTGCGGATAAGCACGGTTTGAAGGTGATCGAGGATGCGGCGCAGGCGCAGGGGGCTCGCTATAAGGAACGCCGAACGGGTTCGATCGGCCATGCGGCGGGCCACAGCTTTTACCCCGGTAAGAATTTGGGTGCGTTCGGCGACGGGGGTGCTGTGACCACCAACGACGCCGAACTGGCAGATCGCGTTCGTGCCCTCCGCAATTACGGCTCGCACAAGAAATACTACAACGATTACAAGGGCTTCAACTCTCGGCTCGATGAACTGCAAGCTGCCTTTCTGCGTGTAAAACTGGCGAAACTGGATGAATGGAACGAGCGGCGGCGGGCTATCGCTGGATACTACATCGATGGACTTCGCGACATTCCCGATCTTATTCTGCCTTTCGTGCCCGACTGGGCCGAACCGGTGTGGCACCTTTTTGTGGTCCGGCATCCCCGTCGCGATCAGTTGGGGCAAAGACTCGCCGAGGCCGGCATCGGCACGCTCATCCACTATCCCGTCCCCCCACACCTCTCCGGTGCTTATGCCGGCGGCAATGGCGCAGCCGGCGGGTTGCCCATAGCCGAAAATCTCGCTGCTACTGTGTTGAGTCTTCCTATGGGGCCGCATCTCAAAGCCGAACAGGCAGCGGAAGTAGCGCGAGCGGTGGGAGAGGTCTCCCATCCATAATAGTTTTCAATCTATATCCAATCGTGTAAATCAAACAAATCTCCGGGTCTCCTGCATGTCCAACAGCCACCGCCAGATTTTTAAATCCACCGCCCTCATCGGGGGCGCCCAGGTGATCAATATCCTCCTCGGCATCGTCAGGACTAAAGTCCTGGCGATCCTGCTGGGGCCGTCGGGGATGGGAATCGCCGGGCTGTACCAGTCTGCCACGGGGCTGATCGGGACGCTGGCCGGTTTCGGCATCGGCAGCGCCGGGGTACGGCAGATAGCCGAAGCGGCTGGGACAGGCGATGAAGACAGGATCGCCGGAACAGTAAGGACACTCAGGCTGACTTCCCTCCTTTCCGGCCTGGTTGGAATGATCGTCATACTCCTGTTCTGCAGACGGATCGGCTATACCACTTTCGGCAACGACTCGTATACGTTTGGCATTGCGTTGATGTCGCTCACGGTCCTTTTCGGCGGGATTTCAGCGGGGCAGTGGGCGCTCCTGCAGGGTATGCGCCGGCTCAAGGACCTTGCCGCCTGCGAGGTGATCGGGGTTCTTTTCGGCACAATTGCCAGCACCACCCTCGTCTATTTTCTCCGCGAACGCGGCATCGCGCCCTACCTGGTCGCCGTCTCGGGGTTTGGTATCCTTTCTTCCTGGTGGTATGCGCGCAAGGTCAGGGTCAAAGCGGTCAAGATCACCGTTCGCGAGATTGCGAAGGACTCGAAGGGACTGTTGAACATGGGCCTGGCCTTCATGGTATCGGGCCTGTTGGTCTCCGGAGTCGCTTATCTCACCCGCGTACTGATCTCTCGCCAACTGGGCATGGACGCGGTCGGGCTCTACAGCGCCGTCTGGACGCTCTCCACCCTATATGTCGGGGTGATCCTTAACGCCATGGGGGCAGACTTTTATCCCCGCCTCACTGCCGTGTCCTCAGACAATGCCGCTGTCAACCAACTGGTCAATGAACAGACCGAGATGGGCATCCTTATCGCCATCCCCGGCATCCTGGCTACCCTCACCCTGGCGCCCTGGGTCCTGAGGGCTTTCTACTCCGAGGCTTTTATGCCGGCAGCCGATGTAATCCGATGGCAAATCCTCGGCATCGCCCTGCGCGTGGTAAGTTGGCCCATGGGTTTTGTGCAGCTCGGCAAAGGCATGTCAAAGCTCTTCATGCTCACGGAAACGGTCTTCGCAGCGGTCAATGTCGCGCTCTTGTTTGTCTGCATGAAATTCTGGGGGCTTGAGGGCGTCGGAATCTCTTTCATGTTCCACTATATCCTCTACACCATTACGATGCTGGCTGTCTGTCGCCGGATCAGCGGGTTTGCCTGGACCAGGAGATTGCTTCTCTTCATCCTTGCTGCGTGCTGCATTATCTCTATTATCATGCTTGCAATTCGCAATCTTCCATTTCAGCAGGGAACCTTATGTGGGTTGGTAATCACGGGACTGACCCTTGCTGCCTGTTGTTTTGGGCTTCAGCAATTGCTCGATCTCAATATTAAAAGCCTGATCTTAAAACTTAGGAATTGAGGGATTGAAGTTAATGGAGCAGGGAGCAAACGTTTCTCGCTTCTCAATTAATCCCTTAATCGTTAAATTCCCTAATCCATAGTTAGGATGAATTATGCGTTGTGCGTTTAAACCTGATTTATCTTCATATGCAGATACTATAGGAACGGGTGCTCGCTCAATGGTTCATAGCCCGGGAAAAAGAACTTTACTATTTGGTTTCCTGCTGTTGGTTGGGTTTCTCGTTTTCGGCAGGACCGTGATAGATCTTTTCCATTCAAGGACTGAGCTCTATTCTCATATACCTGCAATTTACCTCATCATCGGATATGTGCTATTCACGGAAAGAAAGAGAATATTCAGCGAAGCGGGTTATTCTCCGGTTTACGGCGCCGGGCTGGTTCTTTTTGGCTGCATGCTGTATTTTTTTGGAATAACAAATCAATCCGGCTTTAGCCCTAACGATTGCTCGTCCATTTTGTCCCTGGCTTTTGCGGTTTACCTGGCCGGGATATTTCTGCTCTCCTTTGGCCTGAAAACTTTGCGGAAAGCACAATTTGCGGTTTTGCTGCTCCTTTTTACCATCCCCATACCCGACCTTGTCCTGGACAAGGTGATATACTTCCTGCAGGTCCAATCCTATAATGCTGCCTGCTGGGTTTTGGACGCAGTTGGACTTTATCCGATAAAGCAGGGCTTTTCCATAATTCTTCCCGGTTTGAGCGTCGTGGTAGCCAAACGGTGCAGCGGGATCAGGTCCAGCATCGCACTGCTGATAGTCAGCACCCTGTATGCCCGCTACTTCCTGCGGACAAACTGGGCCAGGCTGCCCCTTATTATACTGACCATGTTTGTGGCCCCGTTCAAAAACGGGCTCCGGATCGCCACTCTGGTGTGGTTGGGTATATACTGGGACAAAAAGATCTTTGCGAGCTCTTTGCATACAGCCGGAGGGATTCCTTTTTTCTTCATCGGGCTGGCCTGGCTGACGATGATTTTGTTAGTCCTGTCCAAAGTGGAAAGAAGATTAGGCGCGCGAAGCCGCGAAGCAGCGAAGGAAGAGAGATAAACAGGGAAAGAAATAAGCGGCACATTGATGGATTCCCGCAGCCCCTGGCATTTAGCCTCCCTTAGCTTTTCCCTTTCGCATCTTTCCTTGACCCGTCCACGATCGGGCTTCGCGTGACGCCATTTTTGTGCTTTTTGCCCTTACCCTTTGTGGTTTCGCGTGAACCGGGAGGAAATTGATTATGAGTTCATTTTTAAAGACCGGCTCGGCATTTATTCTGCTTTTCCTTGCTTTGGCCGCATGCGGGGCTTCCTCCGAGGTGAAGAAAGCGCGTCACCTCGAAAATGCCGAGAAGTTTCTTGCGCAGAAGCAATACAATGAAGCCGCCGCTGAATATGTCAACGTCCTACGGATCGATCCCAACCACAAGGAGGCAAACAAGAAACTGGGTTCACTGCTTTTCTCGGTTGGAGATCTTGTGCGGGCGCAAAGGTATTATGAGAAAGCAAAGGACATCGATCCGGCGGACCTGGAGGTGAGGATCAACATTGCCCGGATCCTGGCGATGTCGGGCAAAACGGATGAAAGCCGCCTGGGGATAGAGTCAATCCTGGCAAAGGACCCCCAAAATATAGATGCCTACGGCTTGTTGGCAGGCATTGCCGCCACACAGGAAGAGGTCGCGGATACAATCTCACAGCTCGAAGGGGTGCAGTTTTCTTCCGCAGATCTGCCCAGGTATCATTTGCTCATGGGGCAACTGTATATGAAAAAGGGTGACCCGGCAAAGGCGGAGAGTTCGTTCCTCGATGCCCTCAAAGGAGAATCCAATCTCCCCGAAGCACACATGGCGCTTGGCGATATAGCTGTTATGAGGAAGGACCTCCCTCAGGCGGAGCAGGAGTACAGGGCTGCCGCCGAACTGTCGCCGGCGGCGCCGCTTGTTCAAATTAAGCTCGCCGATTTCTATATTGCCACAAAGTCTGTGGATAAAGCCAAAGGCGTTCTGGAGGGTATTATCGAAAAGGATGCCGATTTTTTGCCGGCGCTCAATCGGCTGGCTCGGATTGCGCTCGAAGAGAAAGACCTTGACCGGTGCAACAAACTCCTTGAGTCTGTCTTTAAAAAGCACCCCGCCGATCCTGAAGGGCGGGCCACCCGCGCCCAGGTGATGCTTGCGGGAAATGAACCGGATAAGGCCGCAGAAGAACTCCGGGAAGTCATCAAAGCCCGTCCCGATTGGTCCTGGCCCAGGTTTCTGCTCGGCCTGGCATACATGAGCAACGGGGACCTCTACAGGGCCAGGGCGTCTTTTAAAGAAGCCGTGGATATGGGAGCTAATTTCATGGAGGCATCCCTGCGCCTCGCAGAAGCCGATGTCCGTACCGGCTCCTATCAACCGGCGACTGAAATCCTGCTTCGGCTGGTCGAACAAAATACCGATAGCCTTGAAGCTTTTATGCTTTTGTCCGACGCGGCCAGGTCTCCGGCAGAGATCGACAGGGCCATAGAGCTCGTGGAACAGGTCAGGCTCAAATTCCAGGATAGGGCGCAATACCACCTGGGATTGGGTTCGCTCTACATCAAAAAGGGCGACCTGAAAAAGGCCGAAAGTTCCATAAACGACGCATTGGCGATAGAGCCGCGTTCCGAGCCGGCTTACCTGCTGATGGCGGACTTATCCCTCAGAAAGCAGGACCCCGGCCGGGCCGAACAGGAGTTGAAAAAGGCGGTCGAACTTTCTCCGGCGCCTTTGGGAGCGCTTATGAAGTTGGCTGAATTCTACCTCGCAAATAAGAAAACGGCGGAGGCAAAAAGGGTGCTTGACGATTGTCTTGTGAAAACCCCCGATTTCCTGCCGGCTTCCTATTTTCTGGCAAGAATTGCGCTTGATGAACAGGATTACGGTGAGGCGGGCAGGCTGCTTGGCGCGGCTTTGCAGAAAAAACCGAACAGCGTTGAGGCCCTGGTCCTCAGGGGACGGATGAACCTTGTCCTGAAGAAGGCGGGTGAAGCGGCCGGGGACTTCAATGAA
>Ga0187867_10000122_pt1 | contig 68334 bp, 62 predicted proteins | sample June2016WEW_13_1_FD_132976 | JGI IMG/M metagenome (GOLD analysis project Ga0187867, IMG submission 132976) | Peatland microbial communities from SPRUCE experiment site at the Marcell Experimental Forest, Minnesota, USA - June2016WEW_13_10 | ecosystem: Environmental > Terrestrial > Soil >...
CGGCGTCGGGAAGGCTTCGGAGTTGATCGACCTGAATGTGCATAAAGGGGCGCATCCGCGGATGGGAGCGACCGATGTGGTGCCGTTCATCCCGATCGATGGCGTGACGATCGAAGACTGCGTTGCCATGGCGCGACACGTGGGGGAAGAGATCTGGAAGAGGTATCAAATTCCGGTTTACTTGTATGAAGCCGCTGCGGCAACGCCAGAACGGCAGAATCTGGAGAACATCCGCCGGGGTCAGTTTGAAGGGATTCGCGAGGAGATTGCGACCCATGCGGCGCGGCGGCCGGACTTCGGCGAGGCGAGGCTGCATTCGACGGCGGGCGCAACCGTGGTTGGCGCGCGGAAGTTTCTGATTGCTTACAACGTGTTCTTGAACACGCCAGATGTGGAGATCGCGAAGAAGATTGCGAAGGCTGTGCGGTTTTCGAATGGCGGAATGCGATTTGTGAAAGGCGCTGGTTTTCTGGTGCGGGGGTTGGCACAGGTCTCGATGAATCTAACGGATTTTGAGCAGACGCCGGTGCATCGCGTTTTTGAAATGGTGAGGCGCGAGGCGGCGCGATATGGCGTGATGCCGGGATCCAGCGAGATCGTGGGACTGGTTCCGAAGAAGGCGCTGGAACAGGCGGCGGAGTGGTTCTTGCAGGTAGAGAATTTTGATTCCTCTTTAATTCTGGAGAACCGGTTGGCTGCGGTGATGAGCGGGAAAACTGCAGTGGGCGGGTTAAGGGCCAGCGTTGAACCATTTGTTGAGCAACTCGCTGCGCCTACGGCGACGCCCGGTGGCGGCAGTGCGGCGGCGGCGGCGGGTGCGATGGCGGCGGGACTGGCTTCGATGGTGGCATCAATGTCGCGGGGGAAGAAAGCGTATATGCAATACGAAGCGCAATTGAGCGCGGTAATCGCGAGGTTGAGCCCGCTGCGAGAAGAGTTGAAGGCGGCGATTGATGCGGACGCTGAGTCTTACAACGCTGTGAGGAAGAGCTACAAGTTGGCGAAGACTTTGAGCGCACAAGGAGGCGAGGAACTAATCCAAGCCGGTTTGAAGGAGGCGACGAAGGTTCCGCTGGGTGTAGCCGAAAAGGCGCAAGAGGTGGCAGGAATCGCGGCCAGTCTGGAAGGGATTTCGAATCCTAGCATGAAGTCCGATTTGAAAACGGCGCAAGCTCTGGCGCGCGCAGCCATCAGCGGGGCGCTGGCGAATGTGGAGATTAATTTGGCCTCGATGAAGGATCAGACTTTCGTGGCGGAAGTTCAAAACAGAGCCAGTCGGCTGGGACGATGACCCCGCGACTGGTTTGAAGGCGGCATACGAACCTGTGCCTCGCACATTAGTCGTTTGCGGCCACTTGAATCAATAATCTTAGTCCCCCGCGCTGGTGGCTGGCGCCGCTTCGGTTCTGGATCGAGATTCCCACCAGGCTTGCATCCCCTGGCGAGCGAGCTTGAAGATGGTCCGACGATTTTCCGAAATCACTTTCCACCATGCGAAGCGCCCCAGCATGGGGAAATAGATTCCACGGAAGCAGAGGCGCGCGATCAAAATGTTGACGCGATAGCCCAAAGGCTGGTCATTGAGCGCATCCACAGCTTGAGCAATTGCTCCCGGCCCGTAGCTATCAGACCAGCCGTAGTTCACTTCCGCGTGGGCTTCGTCGATGGTCATTTTGAGCGGGGTGTGAGCCATGGCAAATGGGATGAATTCCTGCCAGTGCTTGGGGCGAGTCAGCCGGCCGGCGACATCGAGACGCTTATAAAGCGGAGTGCCCGGCAGGGGAGTGAGCAGCCCGAAGATGGGCAGCCCGGGCGGCCAGCTTCGGATTTGCACCAGGGTGCGTTCGGCTGAGCCGACGGTGTCATTGTCCATGCCGAAGATGAATGATGTGATGGCGTAGACGTTGCGCTGGGCCAGGCGCTGCAGGACCGCGGCATATTCTTCCGGCTTATTGAAGCCCTTATTCATGTCCTTCAGATTGGCAGGATCGATCGACTCCATGCCGATGAAGACCCATTTCCCGCCCGACGCCGAGATAAGGTCGACGAGTTCCTGATCGCGCAGGAGATTGGCACTGATTTGTGCTACCCAATTTACTTGAGCACCCGCGGCGATAATATCGCGCAGTAGAGATTTTGTGCGTTTGAGGTTGATGGCGAAATTATCGTCAATGAAGAAGACGGCAATTTGTCCACGCTCTTTTCTGGCGCGAGCCTTGAGCAACAGCAGTTCGTTGACCACGCTTTCATTGGTGCGAAAGCGGATCGAGTCACCGAAAAATCCAGTGACAGTGCAGAACTCACAACCGTAGGGACAACCTCGTCCCGACTCGACAGGAACGATGCGGAATGTTCCCCAGCCTTCGCCGATTTTCTGCAGCCATCGTTTAGCCGAGTCAGGCACAAGATTAAACTGATGGAGGTCGATCGTGTCCCAGGGAATGACGGGATAGTGTTTGAGCGAGGGCTTGACTTCTTTGCCGGAAGCATCAACAGGGGAGTAGATATCTTTTAATTCTCCGCGGGCCGCATCTTGTACGATCAACGGCCATGTCTCATCGGCCTCGCCCAAAGCGACGGCATCGGCGTGACGTGGACCGCCGTCGCGGCCGAGAGCCTCATCTGCCATCTCCGTGACGTGAGGGCCACCCATCACGACCGGGACGCCGACGGCGCGGACCGCATCCGCCATGCGATAAGCCTTGGCAATCATTCTGGTCATGGCTCCGATGCCGACCAGATCGATCTTGTGCTGGAGAACATGGCGCGCGATGCCAGCTTCGTCCATGGGCTGGGCGTTGCCATCGATCAGCATAACTTCATGGCCTGCGGGAGTGAGGGATTGCAGAAGGAACATCCAAAGGTGCGGCATGAAGTTGCGCGTAACCCCGTTGTCGGGGTTATAAAGTAGAATTTTCAATAGTCCCCTGTTTCTGAAGCGATGGAATCTAACGCCCAGGAGTGCGTGGGAATAGTGGCTGGGTCGAGATTTATCTTACAGCGAAATTACGCTACCGGGCAGATAAATGTTAGGCAACGTACAATAGCCATTCAACAGCGAAAAAGTAGTCCCTTTCCAGAAAGGACCAAACAGGAGGGATCAAGCAAGAGGGATCAAGAATGATCACAGGTCTAGCACCTTCGGCTGTGCAAGAAAACAACTGGCAGGCTTAGAATAGGTAATCGAGATAACAGGAAAGCTTGAAGCAGCATCTAATTTGCAAGTTGTAGGAAGTATTCCGTTCACCATTTAGGTAAATTTATGAGGTTCGTCAGAGTTATGAAAACCGTCAAGGTTTGTCTGGGTTCTTTCGTGCTGGTCACGGTATTGCTGAGCGTCGCGAATGCAATGCCGCTGAATTCATCGGCCCGCGCGGTTGTTCCCGCGGACTTGCAGCAGTTGATTTCCGTCGATTACCGAACGCTGAAGGACTCGCCGACCGCGATGCAACTTAAGCAGCAAGTGCTGCCAGATAACTTGAAGCAATTTGAGGCGGCGCTGAAAGGCGTGGGGATTGATCCCGACAAGGATGTCGACTCGTTGGCGTTTGCTTCGTTTCGGACAGCGAAACAGGGAATCAAGGGCGTTGGGGTCGCGGCGGGGCCTTTTGCGATGAAGGTTGTGCTCAAGAAGATGACGCTGCAGAAGATTAAGCCGACCAAGTATCGCAACGCGAACATTTACCCGATGGATGGCGGTATGGTCATGTGTTTTCTGGATGACAGCACGCTGCTGTTCGGTGAAATCTCTGCGGTTAAGATTGCGCTCGATACCCGCGATGGCGAGCTTCTGGGTCTGGACACCAACCAGACGATGGCCGACCTGATGTCGAGCGTGGACTCGTCCCCGGTGTGGAGCATTCTGGATCAACTGGGAACGCAGAACGTGATGAGGTCGGCGCTGGGCGATGCGGCGAAGGTCGCCGACTATGACACCATCAAGAAGCGGCTCCTAGGATCGCGTTACACCATGAACTTCAACGGGGGAGTGAATTTCGATCTGACTGTGGTTTCCTCCGACTCCATGAGTGCGGCGACTTTGTCTTCGTTGGTGAAGGCGGGTCTGCTCTACAAGAAAATGAGCGCCAGTGCGCCGGAAAAAGTGGCGATGGATAACACCAGCGTTGACTCCGACGGCTCCGATGTGAATTTCCATTTCAAGTCGAGCGACCAGCAATTTCAGTCGATCATGCATTCGGAGCTGTTCGCGGCCGTTTCCCGCTAAGGCAAATAAAACCGCCACGGAGGCACTGAGACACGAAGGGAATCCGCTCTTTCTTTTTGATAGATTTCTTTGTGGTTCGGCGGTGCTTTCACTTTAACTGTCGCGCGACACGCTTCTCGCTCGCCCAGCCTTCCTTCGTAATCTGGCGGGCGCGGCCGAGCGCCAGTGCATCGTCCGGCACGTCTTCGGTGATGCAGGAGGCGGCGGCGACGTAGGCGCCTTTGCCCACGCGGACGGGCGCGACCAGAGTGCTGTCGCTGCCGATGAATACCCCATCCTCAATGACGGTAGTGTGCTTGTGAACGCCGTCGTAGTTGCAGGTGATGGTTCCGGCGCCGATGTTGACGCCGGCGCCGATTTCGGCATCCCCGAGATAAGTTAGGTGGTTCGCTTTCGATCCTTTGCCCAACTTGATCTTCTTGGTCTCTACAAAATTGCCGACATGCGCGGATTCTCCGATTTCGCTGCCGGGGCGCAGATGAGAATAGGGTCCGATGACCGCTCTGGGTCCGATGCGAGCTTCCTCCAAAATGCAGCCGGGGCGAATGAGAACGCCTTCATTGATCTCGGAATCGCGAATGAGCGAGTAGGAGCGAATGCGGCACCCCGTGCCGATGCGTGATCGCCCGCAAATCTGCACGAAAGGTTCGATCACCGTATCAGCGGCGATCTCGACATCGCTATCGATCACGCACGTCGATGGATAGAAGATGGTCACGCCCTCCACCATCAGTTCGTGGCACTTGCGCATGCGCATCTGATAGTCAATAAACGAGAGTTCGACACGCGTATTGGCGCCAAGAACCTCCGCGGAATTTTCTGTCTTCCAAACAACCACGCGATGACCGGCCCGGCGCAGAACCTGGGCCATATCGGTGAGGTAATACTCAGCGTGTGGATTGGCGGTGGAAAGTCTTGTGATGTTTTCGAACAATTGCGGCACAGCAAAAGCGTAGAAGCCGGCATTGATCTCATGAATCTTCTTTTGAGTGGGGCTGGCCGATTTGTCCTCGACAATCGCCTGCACTTCGGCACTGCGGGCGCTCTTGCGGACAACGCGACCGTATCCGGTCGGATGCTCGAGATCAGCGCTGAGTAAGGTCATCGCAGCTTGCCGGTCGAGATGGAAGTTGAGCAACTGAGCAATGGTTTGAGGAGTGATCTGTGGGGCGTCGCCGGAGAGAACGATGACGTGGTCGTAGTCAGCAAGCGGCGATTGCGCGACCATCAAAGCGTGGCCGGTGCCGCGCTGCTCAAATTGCAGGACGAATTTCACGCCAGTTGAGGCGAGGACGGAGCGGACGCGCTCGGCTTCGTGCCCGATAATCGCGAAGACATCGCTTGGCGGCACCACTCGCGTGGCCGCGGCGACGACGTGCGCCAGCAGTGGCTTGCCGCCGACTTCATGCAACACTTTCGGCAGCTGGGACTTCAGGCGCGTACCTTTGCCGGCGGCCATGATCGCAACGGCAACGCGCGGCACGGACGTTTTGCGGGCAGACTTATGGCGGTTGGATTTCATCATCTATCCCAATATATCGCCGCGCTCGCTTGGCGCAGAAGATACGATCCGGATTCCCGGGAACAGTTTCCGAGCCCGAAGTTCATAGGCCTAAGCCCCCGTCGACGGCCAGAATTTGCCCGGTGACGAATTGCGGCGCGGTAGCGAAAAAGAGGACGGCGGCGGCGATCTCATCATCGCGTCCATTGCGCTGCATGGGAGTTTGTTGGGCCATGCGGCGCATAAAGGGTGCAGCGGATTTTTCACCGAGATCGATCATGCCGGGAGCCACTGCGTTGACCGCGATCTCTGGCGCCAGAGCCTTCGCCATGACCTTAGTGAGCATGTGCAGAGCGGCTTTCGATGAGCAATAATGCGCATGCGTCGCCCATGGGCGAAGCCCGCCGAGAGAACCCATGTGGATGATGCGTGCTTCAATTCGCCCCGAGAGCTTCGACCCAGGTCGCTTTCGACGCATCCATTTCAACGCTTCGCGCGAAACCAGGAATGGTCCGCGAGTATTCGAAGCGAAGATCGCGTCCCACTGGCGCACGGTGAGGCGCTCGAAGTCGGCGGTTGCATAGTTGGCGGCGTTGTTGACGAGCACATCGATGCGGCCGAGTTCGCGTCCCGCGTCTTTCATCATGGATTTAACGCTGGTCTCGTCGGTCACGTCGCAGCGAAGGGCAAAGGCCCGAACCCCAAAGCTGGAAAGATCGACCACCGTGTGCTGTGCTTCGCTTGCGGAAGTGCGAAACGTGATGGCGACGTCAGCCCCCGCTTGGGCGAGCGCGAGCGCGGAAGCGCGTCCCAGACGGCGGGAACCACCGGTAATGAGGCATGCTTTGCCGCGCAAAGGCTTGGAATCGGAAGCGACCATTTTCGGATTCTACTCCTGAGCTTGGTGCCAAACCGGGAGGGCCACTCGGACTCGGGGCTCCGATTTTTTTTTTCCTTGAAATAGGGTCATGCGGCAAAGGTACAATCGCGGCGTGCCAGAGTCGCGCCAAGTCGTGATTTATTCCCGCAAAGGCTGTCACCTGTGCGAAGTGGTGAAGGAAAGCCTTGTGAAACTCTCCCGCCGCGGCGGTTTCACCTGGCACGAAGTGGACGTAGATGCCGACAGCGAGCTTCGGCGACAGTTCAATGACGAAGTGCCAGTCGTGTTCATCGATGGGCGCAAGGCCTTCAAATATCACATGGACGAAAAGGAATTTTTGAGGAAGCTGGCAAGTTAAAGCCATTTTGCACCCTCGTGCGATATTCGTGTATTTCAAGACTCATGCGTGTCTCGGTTGACACATTCCTTCCAGTGAAGTAACCCAAACGTTCTTACTCTCAACGCGTGTGCTGCGGCAATCTCCTTGCAAGGAAACGGAGTGGACCTATGACTAGCGGTGAAAATCTTTGCCGCGACAAATTCTTGCACTGGTCTTCATTTTCGTGTGCACCGCCATCACCTGGGCGATTTTGAGCGCGATCATCTTTCCCCGTACCTTCGGCAGCAGTGAACAATTGCAGGGCCACGTGGCTTCTACCTGGGGCACTTTCGCAGCAGCAGTCCCCCGTCGACGGCAACCTAATTTTGTTAATGACGTCGGGAACTCGACCACGGTGGAGAACGGCAAAGTGGTGGTTCACAGCCGGACGGTGCACCGCCAGACATTTCTGCCGGTGAAAGCAAGCCGCATTCGCGTGATCGTTTCAGCGCACGCCCCGGCAGAAAGGACTGCTATGGTACAGCACGTACGCGGTGGATTTCGCCGGAGACTATACCTTCCGCAACGACAGCGCGGAAGCGCAGACGGTAGATTTCCGGATGAAATTTCCGGCGCAGAAAGCCGTCTGCGATGGGCTCCAAATGAAGGTGAACGATCAGGCTGTGGCACTCTCGAAAGACGAGCAGGGCACGCCACGCTAGCTCCGGGACAAACTGTGGCCCTCCATGTCGCATATCGTTCGCAGGGATGGATTGTTGGCGGTACCAGCTGGGCGCTGGAGTCGCACAGGCTCGGGATTTCATGCTTACCATGCAAACCAATTCCCGGGACATCGACTTCGCTGACGACACGCTTTTTTCCCCACCTCCATGCAGCCGATTGCTGGGGGTTGGCAATCGACATGGCAGTATTCCAACCTGGTTTCGGGCTTCCAGATCGGCGTGACAATGCCTGCGAAATTGCAACCCGGCCCGCTCGCGGGCGATATCAGCTACGCCGCGCCGGTATCGTTATTCTTTTTCTTTCTGATCTTCATCATCACCACGCTGCGCAAGATCGATCTGCATCCCATGAACTACTTTTTCCTGGCGCCGGCGTTTTTCGCCTTCCATCTCCTGCTGGCTTATCTCGTGGACCACATTTCGATTCACGCAGCGATGGTGCTGGCATCGCTGGTTTCCGTGACTTTGGAAGTGACCTACCTGCGGTTGGTCGTAGGACTGCGGTTTGCCGCGTTCGAGGCGGGCACAGCGCAATTAATTTATCTGGTGCTGTTCTCGTATGCGTTTTTCTGGATCACGGGCCTTGCGATCATGATCATCGCGATCATTACTTTGTTTGTGCTGGTGCAAGTGACCGGGAGGATTCGGTGGTCCGAGCGGTTTGCATCTCGGTAGCTTGCCAAGGTGCCGCGGTCTTCATTTATCCTAGATCTTAGTTTGAAAGGAGCATCATGAAAACTCTCCTGGTACTTTCCCTGACATTGGTGATGGCTATGGTTTCCGCAGTGGCTGCGGAGCGACCTCAACCTCCAACCGCCGGCACTCAAGCTCCGGATTTCACTTTGCCCAGCCAGGAAGGAGCGCAAGTATCGCTCGATCAGTTCAAGGGGAAGTGGGTCGTTCTCTATTTTTATCCGAAGGATTTCACTTCGGGCTGCACGGTTGAAGCTCACAATTTCCAGCGTGACATCGACAAATACACAGCGAAGAATGCCGCGATCGTGGGTGTCAGCGTTGACGACGTTAATTCTCACAAGAGCTTCTGCACGAAAGAAGGGTTGAACTTCAAGCTGCTGGCCGACCCCGACCACGCGGTGGTGCAGAAATACGGCTCGACCATGGAGTACAACGGGCTGACGCTGGCGGCCCGGAATACGTTCCTGATCGATCCCACGGGCGTGATCAGAAAGGTATACTTGAAGGTGAGTCCGCAGGGGCACAGCGAGGAAGTGCTGGCGGATTTGCAGCAGTTGCAGCGGAGGTGAAGGCAAGCGGCTGCGGTATAGCTTACCGAGTAGGTAGCTGGCTGAAAAACTATCTTTCGTTAGGTAATTGATGGTTAACGGCTGGCTGCGCTTTCTATCCGCGATCGTTCTCGTCGTAACGGTCGCAGGCCTTCGGCTTCATTGAACACAGGAACGAACATCGTGTCTGACGTCGGAGTATTTTCAGTCATACACGGCAACGTTGATGGTCGGCCCCTAGTTGCAATGATTGACACGGGATTACGCGAATTGCCCAATAAAGGACTCGCTATTGTTTTTCCTCAGTCTCTCGACGAAGCTGATTGATCCAACCAGCGAGGGGTTACCGACTCGAAGTGAGGGGGGCCACCTTAATGCGCGGGAAGCGCAGGTCCAGGCTCAGCTGCAATCAGTTGCCAATTTTTCCTCGGGCGAGTGACCTGGGATGGGCACCGAGTACTGTTGTAATACGTCTTCTCCAGCCAGCAGCCAACTGCCGACGAGGGGCTCGGGGCTCTATCTGGCACACGCCCGTTTGTGTTCATCTGTGACCGCGATGAGAAGTAGGCGAAGGCCAATTACTGGCTGAGAGGCTGAGTCATTGCAGTCTAGAAATCGCCGTTGTATCGATTAGAAGGCCGAGCAGTGCCGCGAGCTTAATTGCATCCCCAGCTCACGCCCGCCCCTTTCCGCTACAATCATCCCGCCATGTTGCGCACGGAACTGTATGCCAATCCCGATAACATCTTTGTACATGATGCGATTTTGGACTCCTGCCGCCGGAATGGGCAGAAGATCGCGCTGGTGGATGCCTCCTGTGGACGGCGGCTTACGTATGCGGAATATGGCGAGACGGTGGAAGCTTTGGCGCGAGGGATGGTTGCGGCCGGGATAGAGCCGGGGCAAGTGGTCGCGATCTTCTTAGCGAATTCGTGGGAGTTTTGTGCGGCTTATCATGCGGCGACGCTGGCGGGGGCGATTCCGACGCTGCTGAATCCGACGTATCGCGAACGGGAAGTGCGGTATCAGTTGGAGAATTCGGGAGCGGTTTTGCTGATCACCGGCGCGCCGAATATCGATGGCGTCAATCTGGCGGGGTTGCCGAATTTGCGGCGAGTATTTTGCACCCGAGTGCAGGCAAGTGGAACTGAGCTGTTCTCCGATTTGCTGAAGCCTGTGACCGGCAAGCTGCCGACTCCTGATCACGGGTCGCAAGAAACCTTGGCGGCGTTGCCTTACTCCAGCGGTACGACGGGCCTGCCCAAGGGCGTAATGCTTACCCATCACAACCTCGTCGCTAACGTTTATCAGTTGCTGGGTCCAAGTGCAGTGCTGCTGAAGCCGACGGACAATCTGCTTTGCTTCCTTCCGCTGTATCACATCTACGGATTGAACGTGGCTCTCAACCCGATGCTGATGATGGGAGCGACGCTCGTCCTGATGCCGCGCTTCAATGTAGGCCAGGTGTGTTCTCTCATGGTGGACGAATCGATCACCACCATGCTCATGGTTCCGCCAGCCATGAACGCGCTCTGCCTGGCGGCGGAGGCAGGGCAGTTTCCGAAGAGCCATAACGTGCATTGGGTGAAGTCCGGAGCTGCGCCTCTGGCTCCGGAATTACCGCGCAGGTTCTCTGAGTTGACCGGCATATTGGTTTGTCAGGGTTACGGGATGACGGAAGCCTCGCCGGTGACGCATGTGGGATATCTCGAGCCGGAACGATACCGGCCGGATTCGATTGGGCATCCTCTGGCGCAGACGGAGTGCCGCGTGATTGGGGCTGAGCATCTAGCCGCGTCGGCGAATGTAGAGGAGGTTACTGCGGGCGAACCGGGAGAGTTGGTGATGCGCGGTCCGCAATTCATGCAAGGTTATTGGAAAGAGCCGGAAGCGACTGCGGCCGTGCTCCGCGACGGGTGGTACTGGTCGGGCGATATTGTCACTCGCGATAGCGAAGGCTTTTACCGGGTGGTTGATCGCCGCAAGGAGATGATTAAGTACAAAGGATTTCCCGTGGCGCCGGCGGAAGTGGAAGCCGTTTTGCTGGAGCATCCCGCGGTGCGGGAGTGTGGAGTAGTGGGGCGTCCGGATGCGGCGGCGGGGGAAATCCCTGTGGCATTTGTGGCTCTGCGGGACGGCTTTGTCACCGGTAGGAAGATGGAAGAAGAGTTGTGCGCTTTCGTCGGCGAACGGCTGACTCACTACAAACAGCCGCGCGAAGTGCATTTTGTGGAGGTCGTCCCTAAAACGGCCTCAGGAAAAATTCTGCGGCGGGAGTTGAGACAATCCGTCCGCTGAGCGATGGAAGTCCGTCCACCACGCGAATGATCAACTTGAGAAGTGACATGAAATTGACAATTTCCTGACAATCTTCTTCCCGGTTCGTCCCACACTCATCCTCGCGCAGATGCGGAATCTCAACGTACTGCCTCAATCCCAGGTTTGTACTTACAGGAGGATTTCATGAAAGTATTTGACAAAGTCAAAGCTTGCGGCGCGGTCGTAACGCTGTCCGCTGCCTGCGGCTTGCCCGCGACCGCACAGACGAGTCACCTCAGCAACCCAGGCGGGATCAGCGTGGTTGCATCCACCGTTCCAGCGAACGGCGATCTGAACCCGTATGGAGTAGCGCGCGTGCCAGATAGTAAAGGTTCCCTGATCAAGGGAAACATTCTGGTCAGCAATTTCAATGACAGCGCGAACCTTCAGGGTACAGGCACAACGATCGTGCAGATCTCGCCCGATGGTTCGAGTACTCTATTCGCTCAAATTGATGCCACGAATCTGCCGGGACCTTGTCCGGGCGGCGTGGGCTTGACGACGGCGTTGGCGGTGCTCCGACCGGGGTGGGTAATCGTCGGCAGCTTACCAACCACGGATGGAACCTCCGCGACCGCCCAGGCAGGATGCCTGCTGGTGCTGGACAGCAACGGTAACGTGGCGGAGACGTTCTATGGTTCACTGATCAATGGTCCGTGGGATATGGCCGCCCTCGATTCCGGAAGCAGGGCGGATCTGTTCGTCACGAATGTCTTGAACGGGACCGTCGCTGGCGGCGGAAAAGTAGTTCACGGTGGAACGGTGGTGCGGCTGACGCTCGATGGTTTGTTCGGGGCAATGCCGAGTTTGCAATCGATCACAGTGATTGGCTCGGGCTTCCCCGAACGAACTGACCCCGCAGCTCTGGTAATCGGGCCGACCGGGCTGGCCCTGAGTGGCAACGCGGAAACATTGTACGTAGCTGATAGTCTCAACAACCGAATCGCGGCCATCTCAGATCCGGTGACTCGCGTTACCTCCGCGCGAACAGCAACGACAGTTACACGAGGTGTTTTCCTCAATGATCCTCTCGGCCTGACAGTCGCGCCGGACGGCAACATCCTATCGGCAAACGGAAACAACGGTTTCCTGGTTACCATTACACCGGGCGGCGATCAGGTCAGCGAAGACCTTTTGGACAACAGCGGCATGCCTCCCGGAGCGGGTGCCTTGTTCGGATTGATAGTTGAAGGGCCGGGACTCTACTACGTAGATGATGCCACCAACACACTGAATCTGTTCCAGTGACTTACTCAGACGGCCCAGGGTCACCCACCTTTCGCGATGGTCAGAGGAAGGTGGGTTTTTATGTTTGCAGAAGTGAAATCGATTCGCTTGATAACTTTTGAGAATCCGCATTCCCGTTGTTCTCTCCCCGAACTTGCAGTAGTATCGCTGCCTCATGTTCCGAATCCTGCTCCTGTTCGTCCGGCGGCTATGGCTGCCGTTGGTGATGTTTGCCGGATTCAGTCTGGTGTGTGTTACGGTGTACCGGCATCTGGAGTGGTTGAGTTGGCAGGACGCATTGTTCTGGATGATCCAGCCGCACGCGATCGATCCGAAGCGTGTACATAACTCGACGAAGCTTTTTTCTTTTTTCGTGTATTGCGGCGTGTTCGCCTTTCAAATCTGGGTGGCGGAACGAGTAGCAGTCACGATCTTCAAGCGGCAGGGGGTGGAGGCCTGGAGAACGATGGTGAACGACATTAGCATTGAGAAGCTTCGCGATCATTTCATTATCTGTGGCTACGGGCAGGTGGGCCGCACGGTGGTGGACCAGCTAAACCGCCTCAAGATTCCTTTCGTGCTGATTGAGACCAGTGAAAGCTTGTGTCGCGAGTTGCTGAAAGAAAAAGTGTTGGCCATCCAGGGCGACGCCAAGCGGCAAGATGTGCTGCAGTCCGCGGGAATTGAGAGGGCACGCGGGGTGTGCATCGTAATTGACAATGACGCCGACAACCTCTACATCACGGTCACAGCCAAGGCGCTAAATCCGAAAGCGCGAATCATCACGCGGGCCGGGCAATCGCGTTATGCGCAAGCCATGCGTAATTCGGGCGCGGACGAAGTGGTCATTCCGGAGTACGAAGGCGGCCTGATGACGGGACGGATGATTGCCAAATTTTATCCGGTCGCGCCCGCGAATCTGGAGTAAATAGTCAAGGGTTGGACGCATAGCCGGTACTGCTGGAGGGAAAAGGAGGCCGCAATGCGTGTGCTTGGGTACACATGGGCAGGCGTGCGTACTGCCGACATGAAATCTGCCACGCGCTTCTTTGCCGACGTCCTGGGCTTTTCACGCGTCTACGAGGGCGATGGGCTAGCCCAGTTTGAGATGCCTTCGGGGCAGTTGTTCGAGGTCTTCGGTCCGGAGAGTCGTTACTATCGGCTTCACACTTGCCCAGTTCTGGCCTTTCAGGTGGAGGATGTGCGCGCGGCCAGGAAGGAGTTGGAGTCGCGGGGGGTCGAGTTCATTACAGCGGTCGATGGCGACGAATCAGAGGCTTGGACTTATTTTCGCGGCCCCGACGGCTACTTATACGAACTTTGGCACACGGCGCGTCCGCTAAAAACGCTGCCGCAAGTTAGCGCTGAACCAGTTGCTGGCGCGGGAAACGATTAGCAATGCATCCCAGATTGCGTCGGGCGATCTCGCTAATTCGGGGAAGAATGCATTACTTGGCCATGCCGGTTTCACCGGCAATCTTCTTCGTAGCCATGAAATTCCAGATAGTCTCGTTGGCGTCGATTGCGTTGCTGGTTTTGCCAACCTCTTTTTCCGTCATGTACTGCTGGCCGCCAGGCCACGTGTTGCCTCCATCTTTCACGCTGTAGAGGACAACTTGTGCGTTGTCTTGGCAACCGCTGTAAGTGTAGGTTTTCGTATCCTTGCCACCTTTTTGCAAAGGCGGAATTTTCTCCGGCGCCGGCTTTTCTCCGCAGCGGTCGAACTTGGCCCAGGTTTTGACGCTATCTTCGGCGGAGAGCACGTGGAAACGGCCTGGCTTGTATGTTCCGCCGTTGTAAGGAACAATGGGGTCGTCCGTGCCTTCGATAAAAAGCGCCGGCACGGCGCGCGAAGGCAGACAAATCATGGTCTTAGGCTGGCTTGCGCCTACCGCGGCGATGGCCGCAACCCGGTCTGCCATCGCGCAACCGAGGCGCAGCGCCATGAAGCCTCCATCCTCCAGACCAGTGGCATAGATGCGGTGCGTATCGATGGAATACTTCAGGGCCAACTGGTCGAGCACCTGATTGATAAAGGCGACATCATCGGCGGGTTCAGGCCGATTCCTGTTTTGCTCAGGATTTTGTCCCCCGGTCTGTCCTCCCCCGGGATATCCTCCACCGCCGCCCGGGTAGCCACCTCCACCGCCGCCCCAGCCTCCGCGCCGTCCCCCGCCCCCGCGTCGCGGCATGATCTGTGAAACTTGTTCCGGGCGCACTCCCGTATTCCATTCGCCATGCGCAGCGTTGGGGTAGACCGTGATAATTCCTTCCTTGTCAGCTAATTGGTTAAAGAGCGTGAGCCTCGCCATATCATCGGCGTCCTGATTGCGCCCGTGAAAAAGAATCACGACCGGATAATGTTGCAGCTGGTTGTAGCCTTTCGGCAGACGCAAGATGTAGTTGCGAGAGACATCATCCACGTCGATCTTTTCACGCGTTTCCTGGGCCAGCATCGGAGCAACGAAAAGCAATCCGAAGAAACAAGCGGCCAGTGAATATGCGAGTCTAGAGTTTCCGGCCAGATGAAGACTGAAGGACGACGCTATCGATCTCATTCTTGCCATTCCCGTCTGATTTTGTGAGAGCGCAAGGGAGTGAAGACTGATTATAGGGTCCGGGCAACTTGCGCCCCAACCCTTAAGAACCCCCAAGGCGTCCCTAGGTTGCTAGGAGATGCCCAAGCCTTTGCAAAGTTTTGTAAAAATCCATGAACCCCATTTGAACTTTTTCTCTTTCGCCTCGTACCTATGAGTGATGAGAGTGACCGGCTAGACCACGCTCTCACCGGGAGGCTTTATGGACGGCAACTTTGTGGGATTGGCGGCGGTCGTAATGGTATTCGGAATACCGATGGCAGCCATGTACACGTTTTTCCGCGTACGCAAGCTGCGCAGCGAAGAGCGATTGGCGGCGATTGCACGCGGAGTGGACGTGCCGATGCAGCCTGAACTTTCGGAAGCGGCGCGTTCCCGTCGGTCAGGGATTCTGCTGGTTGCCGGTGCAATCGGCTATATCGTGACCTTCGTCCTGATTGGGCGTCAGGAGCCTGACGCGATGATTGCGGCTACGTTCGGCGTAATTCCGCTCGCGGTAGGCATTGGTTTCTTTGTCGATCACGCGCTCATCCGACGGGATGCGAGAGCTCTCTAGCCCGGCGACCTGCCTCACGAGGCGGTTACAAATTTGTACTGAGCGTCGGTCAAAGGCACGACGCTCAGTCTTCCCTGGCGCACCAAAGGCGAATCGGCGAATTGTTTATTCGCCTTCATCTCGGCTAGAGTTACCGCCTTAGGCAGTGCCTTGCCGGCCTTGATTTTTATCTGCGGATTCTTGGGATCGGCCGGATCCACCGACACGACCGTTGCAGTGCCGACTGCGCTCTTCTCGTCGCCGGTGTGATAGATGATTAAGTGGTCGCCCGGCTTCATGCCCCGCAGATTCTTGAGAGCGGCGGGATTGGTGACTCCGTCCCAGATCGTTATGTTTTCGCGCTGGAGATCGGCGAAGGAATATACGGAGGGTTCGGTTTTGAAGAGGTAGGGCATGAAAAGGATTTTACTCGCGCTCGTACGAAGATTCACGCAGTGATCGCGGCGAATCCCGATCCTCAGCCATAAGCTGTGGGAGGACTGGAACGTCGAATTTGAAATGCCTGCTACTGCGGCTTGGCGTTTGGATCTGTGGGAGCGGGAGTCTTGTCGTCCTTTTTCTCTTGGTTCGTGCCGTTGTGGTTTTCGTAAACTGAATACTGGCTCTGCGGACGCTTGAGCCTGATCGTGAAATTCAGCTTGGCACGGGCTATGTCATAATCCTCGCCAAAGGTTTGGAATCCGGAAGCTAGCACCTGCACACGCAGCCTGCCGTAGGGGATGCCATCAAAGCTGGTCTTTCCGTCGACGTCGGTTTTCAGTTCGAGATCGCCCTTGCTTTGTTTGCCGCTCGTCTCTATCGGATGCATGATCACGGCCGCGTTGCGCACCGGTTTGCCGTTGTCTTCCTTGATCACGAGAAAAGTCAGAACCGCAGTGGGGTCTTCTTTGTCTCGCTGCCCGGATGCAACACTCGCGATCGCTAAGATCAAGAGAAGGCAAACCAGCGGCGGCACGATCATTTCCGTTTTCTTTCTACATTTCGACGAAGCCAATCCCAATTTCATAATGGACATTCTAGCGGCTTGGGCGAGAGTCGGGAAGAGCGATGCAAGGAAATCAGAGAGATGGCCGCGCTCAAGATGAGCGGTCGAATGGACCTCTGTGCCCTGGACCACTTTCTTGCGATCGTAGATGCACCAGGTCACTGGCGACTTTGGCGGTGTTGTGACGCGCGACATCACCCTCGTCCAGATAATCGCCCAGGACGGGGATCACTCCGAGAGCTTCGATCGCTTCGAGATCGGCAACAATCGGGCAGGCACCTTCGAGCGCGTACTTCGACTTCAGCTCATCGGAAACAGGCATGCGGTTGATCAAGGCAAAATCAAAAATCTTTTGCCCCGCGTGGCGGTTAAGGGCGCGAATGTGGTCGGCCGCAGTAAGACCGAGGCTTTCGTTGGCCTGGGTCATCAAGTTGCAAATATAAACCTTGGTGGCCGGAGAGTTGACGATTGCATGGGCAATTCCATGCACCAGTAAATTAGGGATGAGGCTGGTAAACAATGATCCCGGGCCAATGCTGATGATGTCGGCGCGCGCGATGGCGTCGAGCGTCTGCGGCAATGGATCTACATCCGCGGGAACAAGGAAAAGCTCTTTTATGCGAACCTTGCTGGCGGTGATCCTGGTCTCACCGCGGACGCGGGAACCATCCACCATCAGCGCTTCCAATTCGATGTTTGAGGTGGTGGCAGGATGGATGTGACCGCGCGTCAGCAGGATTTCTGACGAAAGTCGCACGGCTTCGGAGAAGTCATGCGTGATGGAAGTTAGCGCGGCCAGGAACAGGTTTCCAAAACTGTGCCCCTCGAGGCCGGAACCCTTGTTGAAACGATGCTGGAAGAGCTGGGAGAGCAAAGCTTCGTCCTCACTCAGAGCAACAATGCAGTTGCGGATATCGCCGGGAGGGAGCATGTTGAGCTCCTTGCGCAGGCGTCCACTGGATCCGCCATCGTCGCTCACGGTAACCACGGCACAGAGGTCGCCGATGATCGGCGCACCAGGATCTGCCGCAGCCATCTCGGCGGCGGTGAGAGCGAAGCGCTTCAGTCCTTTGAGCAAAGTGGAGAGCCCGGTGCCGCCGCCGATGGCGACAACCCGGAGACCGCGCTCGCGCGTGGTCTTTTCCATCGTCAAAAGCTCTGAGATTTTTGTCTCCATCGAGCGGGTCTCGACTGATTGCACGACTAGAAAGATTCGTCTTCCCGGAAGGAGCCTTCCGACGAAGCAAGATCGGCAGCGGGATCTGGGTACAGAAGCTCGGTGAAGCGTGGGTCTTCAGCCAGATTATGGAAATCCGTGTCGTTGCGCGCCTGATAGCGCAACGCTGCGTTTAGTTGAAGCGCCTCGTCGAGATGCCTTAGTGAGTCTTCTACATGGCCGGTAAGACAATCCAAAGCTGCCAGACCATAGACGACAAAATCAGTCTTGGGCGCCTGCTTCAAAAGCTTTTCGATATGCTCGCGGGCAGCGACGTAGTCTCCCACGTTCATCAGCGACACCGCGTAGTCGAAATGCTCCTCAACAGTTTTGAATTGGGTAGTGGTCGCACGTTCCAGGTGTTGATTGCAGATGCGGAGGTGGATGGCCGCGCGGTCGCTCAGTTCCTTGCTTCCTCCGGCGAGAACCTTCTGGAACAGGGGCTTGGCTTTGTCAAACTTGTGCTCTTGCAACGCACGCAAGCCGGATTCGTAATTCTGCAGAGCTTGGGAGGCCCGCGGGTCGTCCGCTATCGATGACTTCTTGGGGGTAGCCTTCTGAGCCATGTGGAGAATTTTTCCTGTACTCGTCGTAATAAGACTCCTTAATTGAACTCGATGCTTCAGTATTACTCAAAGGGCGGCTGGAGGGCAATCCGTCGCCGAGCTCTGGTGAGTCGAGCGTACCGAGTTAGACAAGCCAATACAGTGGGACGCCTAACTGCCCGGGGGTGCGGTTACTCATTCACCGAGGCAGACGCCTCCAGATTAATCTGCTTCCAATCGCCTTTGATAATGCCGGCACGAATCTGAGTGGCCGTCTTGCCCGCCTTGTGCTGCTCGAAAGAATAGTAAAGCTCCTTGAGGCAGGTGGCGCATCGCGCGCCATGAGTGCTCTCAAAGCAGCTGTGCAGGCTATTGTGGCCCATGCGGTCACAATAGCAATAACAAGGCTGCTGGTGAAGAACGGCCGGAATCTTCGATGCCAGCTCGTATGCATGAGTCTGATAGGGATATTGAGCATCCGCTCCCCAAAGCTGATCCTTAAGGAGAACGGCGGGAAGCTTCGTCCCTCTCGGCGGAGGAGCTGCGTTGTAGGCGGGAATGCCGCTTTCTTCTTCTTCAGGGGCGGCCCAGAGAGAAGTCATGGTCAGGGTAACCGCCAAAAGCAAGGCGAGAGTAAGCGCACGGTGGACAAACCTGTGCTGAAGGACTCGAGTCGCTGGCATATGTCTCCTAAGCTTCATATTTTAACCTGCTTTTCCCCAGGACGAATGGGAAAGGGAAATCCGGCGAGATAAGGTTGCGACCGGGTCAAGGGAGACCTGATCTGTATACAATAGGAAATCGCATGTCTGAGGCGCCACAAACAAGCACGAGCTCGGGCCCGACTTCTCCGCAGACCGTAGCGGTCCTTACTGCGGACGCGGGCGTACGTTTGCGTCCAGGCTTGGGAGTGTGGTTGCGGGATCTGTTTCTTTCACTGGCCATTTCGGCCTTCATCATCGTGTTTATCTATCAGCCGGTTAAGGTGGAAGGCACCAGCATGATGCCATCGCTCGAAGACCAGGAGCGAATCTTCGTCAACAAGTTCGTGTACCGCCTGGAGCCGATTTCACGCGGCGATATTGTCGTGTTCCGTTATCCGCGTGATCCTTCGAAAAGTTATATCAAGCGAGTGATTGGAGTTGCGGGAGACCGCATTCGCATCGATGGCGGACAGGTCTACGTGAACGGCGAGGCGCTGGATGAGAACTATGTTCCGCCTGCCTATGCGGACTCGCGTTCGTACACGGAAACGGTGGTCCCGTCGAATTGCTATCTCGTGCTCGGAGATCACCGCTCCATGTCGAACGATAGCCGCGACTTCGGTCCAGTGAACCAAAGCTATATTTACGGCAAGGCTGTGTTTGGTTATTGGCCAATGGATAAGTTGGGGCGAGTACGTTAGATGCGCGCCGGCAAAACCGTGTTCTTAGTGTGATTTCCACACCTAGCGCGAGTTCCATGCTTGGTCCTGCCGACGTTCCCTGATAAAATCCTGAAAATCCACACATCGGAGCGAGAATGCAAGCTATCCTTGCGCTGGAAGACGGGCGAGTCTTCCGAGGCAAAGGCTACGGCGCCAAAGGCGAATGCTACGGCGAAGTCGTTTTTAATACTTCCATCACCGGCTACCAGGAAATCTTCACGGATCCTTCCTACTCAGGACAAATCGTCGTCCTGACCAACCCACAGATTGGCAATTACGGAACCAATCACGAAGACAACGAAGCCACTCGCCCGTGGATCGAAGGACTGATCGTGCGCGAGTTCTCGAAAGTAAGCTCCAACTGGCGGTCATCGCAGGTGGCCGAAGAATATTTGGAACAGTTCAAAGTGCCCGTACTTTCGGATATCGACACGCGATCGCTGGTGCGGCATCTGCGCGATCACGGCGTAATGCGCGGAGTGGTTTCAACCCTCGAGAACGATGCGGAAAAGTTGGTCGCCAAGGCAAACTCGATTCCAAAGATGGATGGTACCGATCTGGCCAAAGAAGTTAGTACCAAGCGGCCTTATGTGTGGGAAGTGGGCGAGCGCTCGCATGAACCGGTGGCTGTGGTGGGGGTGAAGGACGAGCCTGAGCGATTTCATGTAGTGGCTTATGATTTTGGAATTAAACAAAACATACTACGTAAGTTACGCGGGGAAGGATGTCGGGTGACCGTGGTCCCGGCGCAGACGCCCTCGGAAGACGTGCTGGCTCTGAAACCGGATGGAGTGTTTTTGTCGAATGGTCCGGGCGATCCCGAGCCGTGTACTTATGCCGTGGATTCGATTCGTCGTTTGATGGGACGGCAGCCGATCTTTGGCATTTGTTTGGGACATCAGCTCGTCGGCATTGCGCTCGGCGGAAAAACCTTCAAGCTAAAGTTTGGCCATCACGGCGGGAATCATCCGGTGAAACAGTTGGTTACGGGGAAGATTGAGATCACAGCGCACAACCACAACTTCGCGGTGGATCCGGATTCGCTGCCTGAAAGCGAAGTCGAGCTCACCCATATCGACCTTAACGATCAGACACTCGAAGGCTTGCGGCATCGCAACCTGCCGCTCTTCAGCGTGCAGTATCACCCGGAAGCGGCACCCGGTCCGCATGATTCGCATTATCTGTTCAAGGAATTTACGAAGATGATGGAGGAGTGGAAAGGGTGAGGTCAACCGCTATAGCCACCGAAACGTGAGGTCAGCGGCGCGTCGGAGAAGCACCATTTCAAAGCCGCCCAGTGGTCAATGAGAAAAGGCTACCCCCCGCGAACCTAGACAAAATTGCATAATGCCCAAACGCACTGATATCTCGAAAATCCTGATTCTCGGCTCCGGACCCATCGTCATCGGGCAGTCGGCCGAGTTTGATTACTCCGGCACCCAGGCGTGCAAGGCGCTCAAGTCTGAGGGTTATGAAGTGGTGCTGGCCAATTCCAATCCGGCGACCATCATGACCGACCCGGAGTTTGCCGACCGTACTTATATTGAGCCGCTTACCCTCGAGTATTTGGAGGAGATCATCCGCATCGAGCGGGAACTATCGCCAGGCGCGGGTTTTGCCGTGTTGCCGACTGTGGGCGGGCAGACTGCTCTCAATTTGGCGATCGAACTTTCCGACGGCGGAGTTCTTGAGAAATACAACGTAACCCTCATCGGCGCGAACGTCGAAGCCATCAAGAAGGCCGAAGATCGTCTCTTCTTCAAAGACGCGATGCAGAAAATAGGCCTCGATGTTCCCAAGTCGGCCCTGGTGAACAGCACAAAAGATGGTCTGGAATTCGCAGGGAAGATTGGTTTCCCCGTGATCGTGCGGCCGTCCTTCACGCTGGGAGGTTCCGGTGGCGGCATTGCCTACAACCGCGAAGAGATGGTCGAAGTGCTCACCCGAGGTCTGGATATGTCTCCCGTGCACGAGGCCCTGATTGAAGAGTCGGTGCTGGGATGGAAGGAATTTGAGCTCGAGGTGATGCGTGATACCAGGGACAACGTCATCGTCATCTGCTCGATCGAAAATTTTGACCCCATGGGTGTGCACACCGGAGATTCCATCACCGTGGCTCCGGCGCAAACCCTCACCGATCGCGAATATCAGGCGATGCGCGATGCGTCGATCGCGGTGATTCGCGAAATCGGCGTGGACACTGGCGGATCGAACATTCAGTTCGGAGTGAATCCTGAAACCGGACGCATGGTGGTGATCGAGATGAACCCGCGCGTCTCACGCTCGTCGGCGCTGGCGTCGAAGGCGACGGGTTTTCCAATTGCGAAGATAGCCGCGAAACTTGCTGTCGGCTATACGCTGGACGAGATTCCGAATGACATCACTCGCAAAACTCCGGCATGTTTCGAACCAACACTCGACTACGTGGTGGTGAAGATTCCGAAGTGGCAGTTTGAAAAATTTCCCGGAGCGGATGAGAGTCTCGGGGTGCAGATGAAGTCGGTCGGTGAAGTGATGGCAATCGGCCGCACCTTTAAAGAAGCGCTGATGAAGGGCATCCGCTCGCTCGATACCGGAAAGCGCGTGGGCGGTGAGAAGATTGAGCCCAAGATTCTGACGCAAAGGCTGGTGACGCCGCATCCCGAGCGTCTCGCGTATGTACGGTATGCTCTGCGCCAGGGACATACGGTGAAGCAGATTGCCAAGATGACTTCGATGGATCCGTGGTTCCTCTACCAGCTCAAGGAAATTAACGACATGCAACTCGAGCTGGAGAAGCACCCAATGGAGTCAATTCCTGGCGAGGTGCTGCGTGAGGCCAAGCGCATGGGCTTCTCCGATGGGCGGCTGGCGAATGCGTGGCGGCTCGAGGGGCAGGAAAAAGTTCGGCACCTGCGCAAGAAACATCGCGTAATGCCCGTGTACAAGCGCGTGGACACATGCGCCGCGGAGTTCGAAAGCTTCACGCCCTATCTTTACTCGACGTACGAAGACGAAGACGAAGCCGCGCCGACTGATAAGAAGAAGATCATCATTCTGGGCAGCGGGCCGAACCGCATCGGGCAGGGAATTGAGTTCGATTACTGCTGTTGTCACGCTTCGTTCGCACTGCATGAAGACGGTTACGAGACGATCATGATCAACTGCAATCCTGAAACCGTCTCGACCGACTACGACACCAGCGATCGCCTCTACTTCGAACCGCTCACGTTCGAAGACGTTTGGGCGATTTATCAGCACGAAACGTCCAAAGGCGCGCCGTGCGGAGTGATCGTGCAGTTCGGTGGGCAGACGCCGCTGAATCTGGCTTTGCCTTTGAAAGCCGCCGGCGTAAATATTATCGGCACTTCTCCCGAGTCGATCGATCTGGCCGAAGATCGCAAGCACTTCAGCAAGCTGCTGGAAGAATTGCAGATTCCGCAGGCCGCGGGAATGATGGCGACCTCTCTGGCAGAGGCTATCGAAGGCGCAAAGCACGTCGGATATCCGGTAGTCGTGCGGCCATCGTACGTGCTGGGCGGGCGAGCCATGGTGATCGCCTACGACGAAGAGTCCGTTGTGCGCTACATGAAGGAGGCGGTCGAGTATTCACACGATCGTCCGGTGCTGATCGACCATTTCCTCGAAGATGCGATTGAAGTAGATGTCGACGCGCTCTCTGACGGCGAAGATGTGGTAATCGGTGGAATCATGCAGCACATCGAAGAGGCCGGCATTCACTCCGGCGATTCCTCGTGCGTGCTGCCGGCCGTGGATATTCCGCAACCACTCATGGATCGCATGCGCGATTACACTTTCAGGCTGGCGCGGGCGCTCAAGGTGGTCGGGCTGATGAATATCCAATTCGCCATCCCACGGGGCAATGGCAGCAGATCCGACGACGGCTCAGAGGGAAATAAGGTCTATGTTTTGGAGGTGAACCCGCGGGCTTCTCGCACCGTGCCGTACGTCTCGAAGGCGACAGGCGTGCCCATGGCGAAGATTGCCGCGCGTCTGATGACGGGACGCAAGCTGCGCGAGTTTTTGCCAGACAACATCGAGCGCCGTGCCGATCTCGACACCGGAAGCTGCTACTACGTAAAATCGCCGGTGTTCCCTTGGAATAAGTTTCCCGGCGTCGACACGGTGCTGGGGCCGGAGATGAAATCCACCGGTGAAGTGATGGGCGTGGGAGATAGCTTCGGTGAAGCGTTCGGCAAGGCGCAGTTGGCTGCGGGTCAGAAGTTACCGACCCAAGGGACGGTATTCATCAGTGTGACCGACCACGACAAGACTCATGTGGCAGAAGTTGCCCGCAAGTTTGTGGATATGGGATTTAAGCTGGTGGCTACTTCCGGCACGGGCGACGTGATCGAAGCGGCGGGCATGAAGGTGGAGCGCGTCTACAAAGTGAAAGAGGGCCGTCCGAATGTGGTGGATTTTATTAAGGGCCAGGGCATCCACCTGATCGTCAACACTCCCAGCGGGCCGGAGCCGTGGTTCGACGAAAAAGCGATCCGGCGCGCCGCGGTGATGGCGCGCATTCCCACCATTACTACGCTTTCGGCGGCGCGGGCGGCGGCGGAAGGGATCTCGGCTCTGCAGCGCGGCGAGGTGAACATCAGGGCGCTGCAACAGCTGCACGCCGAGCGCGGGGTCGTCCGAAGTTAGTTGGTCTTGGAACTGAAGAGGTGCTCGATGGCCAAAAAATGCAGCGCTGATTGGCAAGTGGTTCGATGAAGTCTGGAACCAAGGCCGCGAGGAGACCATCGATGAAATGTCTGCCCAGGGGGCATTCAGCACTTTGTGAAAGGCCAGATTGCTACAGCCTGGGACCACTGGGACCAGGTGGGTCCATTAGTTCAGCTTGGCGCGATGGCGGAGCAGAAATTTATCTGAGCCTTGCCTTATGCAGTCGGATGCTTTCTGGGTAGAATTGCGAATGCTACTTCACGGTATTTTTCCTCCGATCACCACTCCGTTTTACCCCGACGGCAATGTCTATTTCAAAAAGCTCGAAAGCAACGTCGAGCGCTATTCACGCGCGCCCTGTGCTGGGATCGTCGTGCTTGGCTCGACGGGCGAAGCCATTCTGCTATCGGACCAGGAACGGCGCGATGCACTGAAGTCCGCGCGCGAGGCGACTGCCCCCAATAAAGTCCTGATCGCGGGCACGGGAATCGAATCTGCAGCCGAGACATTGCGTCTGACCGACTACGCCGCGGAACTTGGCTACGACGCTGCCATGGTGCGCACGCCACATTACTACAAGAAGCAGATGCAACCGGCCAATATTCTTGCATTCTTCCGTATCGTGGCTGATCGATCCCCGCTTCCCGTCATCATTTACAACTTTCCGCAAGCCACCGGCTACGACATTCCGGTCGAACTGGTGGTCAAGCTGGCCGAGCATCCGAACGTGATTGGCATTAAGGAGTCCAGCGGCGACGTGGAGAAGGTTTGCAGGATGGTGGAAGGCACCCGACACATAAAGCGCAGCGCCACCGTGACCGAAACCTTTGATGCCGTGACTCCGCGCATGCTGGCGTCCGCGCCTGGCAGCGCGGGGGCAGAAGCCGGTGAACTGGTCCCAGTGGCGGCTTTAAGTTCGGTCTCGTCGCCCGCGGCAAAGGCGTCGTCCTCTGCTGTAACGGTGATTGGCAAGATGAAAACTCGGCAAAAGGAAACTGGATTTCAGGTGCTGGTCGGGGCGGCGGACAAGCTGCTTCCATCGCTCGAGGGTGGAGCGGTGGGAGCGATTCTTGCCTTCGCATGTATGTCTCCGACGTCTTGTTACGAGATCTACGCCGCGTGGAGAGAAGGCGATGCCGAATTGTCACAATTGAAGCAAGAACGCATCGCTCTCGCCTCGAGACGCGTTGTGGGCGAGCTTGGTATTCCCGGCGTGAAGTACGGCATGGACTTCAATGGCTATTTTGGGGGCCCGGCACGCCTGCCGTTCCTGCCGCTGACCGGCGACAGGAAGAGCGAAGTGGAGCGACTGCTGGCCGATATCCGAAGCTAATCGCTGCAGTGGACTGCGCAGGTAACCGGGGGAATCTCCGAAGGCGACCCAAGTCTTGTGATCTGGATCACGATCTCGTATACTGATCTCGAACGAACGTTCGAATTAGAAGCCGCTTCCGCACTATGGCGAGCACCTCCACTGCAACGCGAGTTTCCGCTGGCCGCCATCGCACGGTTAGCCCTTCGCTCACGCGCTTCGACCGGCGGTTGGCCGAGATTGTTACGCATGCCACGAACGTCTTTTGCGAAAAAGGGTACGAGGGAGCATCGATGCGCGACCTTTCGCGCGCGAGTGGAATGTCGCTGGCGGGGCTGTATTACTACTTCGAATCCAAGGAGCGACTGCTCTTCCTTATTCAAAAGCACACGTTCACGACCATCGTGGAACGGCTCAAATTCCGCTTGGCGGGAGTGAGCGATCCCCAACAAAAGATTCGCATCTTCGTTCTGAACCACTTGGAGTATTTCCTGGCCAACCCGGCTGCCATGAAGGTGCTCTCACATGAGGCGGAGGCGCTAAGAAACGGCTTTGCTGTGGAAGTGGCGGCTATCAAGCGCGAATACTATCGCATTTGCGTGGGACTGCTTGAAGAAATGCGGCGGGAGCGGGGCTTGCAGGTTTCTACGCGCATCGCAGTGTTAAGTCTGTTTGGCATGATGAATTGGATTTACACCTGGCACAATCCGCGCAGCGATGCTGATGCCGATAGTATCGCCCGCGAGATGGGCGATATCTTTCTGCGAGGTGTGATGAACTGCGCAAGAGTCCGCAAGTAAGCCGACAGAAATCAAAAGGAGTTATGACGATGGCGACCACAATGCAGCCGACGACCGGCGAAACCACCAGGCAACTAGTCAATTACCGCAGCGATGGCGGCGTTGCGGTGATCGAGATGTGCGATCCGCCGGCCAATACGTATACCTATGAGATGAATCGGCAACTGGATGAAGCGATCCTGCGGGCGCGCATGGAGAACGATGTCTATGTGATTTTGCTCACCGGAGCCGGCGACAAATTCTTCTCCGCTGGCGCGAACATCAAGATGCTTTCCAGCGTCGATCCCACGTTTAAGTATTACTTCTGCCTTCACGCGAATGAAATGCTGCTTCGGCTGGAGCACACGCCGAAGCTGGTGATTGCCGCCATCAATGGGCACTGCGTGGGCGGCGGGCTGGAAATTGCAATGGCCGCCGATATCCGCATCGCACGCAAGGATGCGGGCAAGATCGGTCTGCCGGAAGTGAATCTGGGTGTGCTTCCGGGCACTGGCGGCACGCAGCGGCTCTCTCGCCTGGTAGGGAAGAGCAAGGCGATCGAACTGATGGTCACCGGGAACACCTTTTCGTTTGAAGAGGCGCAGGAACTCGCCATCATCAACGACATCTACGAGCGCGACGGCTTCATGGAAAACATGATGGAGTATGCCAAGCAATTCTGTCCGCCGAACAAGGCAGCAAAGGCGGTGGGGCGGATCAAGCGGGCAGTGCAGACGGGATGGGAGATCCCCATGGAGTCGGCGCTCGCCGTCGAGCGCGAGAACCAGCAGATCCTCTTCCAGAGTGAAGACGCCAAGGAAGGCTTGGCGGCGTATGTGGAGAAGCGGCCGGCGGTGTTCAAGGCGAAGTAGATGTTGGTGTTGACATGCTTAGTGTGGGGACGGGCGCTCCACGCCCATCGCTGACTGCGGATCGCTCGCGTAACATGCGAATTAAGGGATGAGCTTATGCCGGGGAAAGTAGCAAAAATCGGAACCTTTAGCGACTGGATCGGGATGTTTAACGATTGGCGCAAGGATATCGGCGTCAACACGAATGACATCGAAGCTTTTCAGTTCGATACGCTTTACGGTGCCATCGATACGGAGGAAATTGAATTCGGCTCCTACAAGGGGCGCCGCAAGTGGGAGAACCTCCGCCAGATTCCGACGCAGCAGATGCGCGATGCATTGATGAACATGATCGTTTACCAGGGCGACACCGAGTTTGCCAGCGTCGAACAGCAGCGTAATCTCCTGGAAAACGCTCCCACCGACTGGGATCGTCGCGCGATTACGCGCGTCATGATTGAAGAAATGCGACACGGCTGGCAGATGTGTGCTCTGCTAGTGGATCATTTCGGATACTCAGGCAAGGTCGAGGCGCAGAAAATGCTGGAGCGGCGCGCCTTCGATAATAAGCGGCTCCTGGGCGCCTTCAATGTCGACGTCGATAACTGGATGGATTTCTTTACCTACACCGACTTCGTAGATCGTGACGGTAAGTTCCAGCTGCAGATGCTGAAGTTTTCCGCCTTCGCGCCGCTAGGGCGCTCGATGTCATACATGCTGCGCGAGGAGGCTTTCCACATGGGCACAGGCAACGATGGCCTGCGGCGCATTGTGGAGGCGGGTGTCATTCCCGCCTGGCTGATTCAGAAGTACCTGAACAAGTGGATTTCCAGCTCTTACGATCTGTTCGGCACGGACCATTCTTCATCCGCACACTGGGCCTACGTTTGGGGCGTGAAGGGCCGCTATGATGAACCCAAGAACGATCAACCTCCAGACCTTGACGATCTGAACGACTACAATCGCAATCTTTACCGCAACGAGGTCGCGGGTCTGATCGAGCGCTTCAACAGTTCTTTGAAGCCAGGGCAGCCAAAACTCTATGCCCCGCACATCAAGTTTAATCGCGAGATTGGGCGTTGGAAGCAACAGAAGTTCCACGCGCAGACAGGCGAGCTGCTCGACGACCCCGCCTACGAAGAGCACATGAAAGAGAATATGCCGTCCCAGGAAGACAAAAAACTTCTGCTGGAAATTATTGCGAACGAAAAGAAGTGGATTGCCGAGAAAGTGGGGGCTCGAGATCCACTGTCGACCATCGGCGAAGTTCGGAAGTCGGCGATCAATCTGTAGGCGGAGTGTTCTCAGCACAGAGGCAGAAAGCATGGCAGCTGGTTTAGTGGAGTCTACGTTGGCACGGCTCACGGTCGACATCAGCGCGGCGGTGGCACGGATCGTATTGCGCCATGCCCCGCTGAACGTGATCGACGTTCCCATGATGGAGGAGCTGGCACAGGCGCTGACGGACATCGAAAAGCGCCCTGATATTTCAGTCACCGTGTTGAGCGGCGAAGGCAAGACGTTTTCTGCCGGAGTCGATGTTGCCGCCCATACTCCTGACAAAGTTGAGGCCATGTTAGGCAAGTTTCATGCTGTGATCAGGGCGTTAATCGCCAGCAAGAAAGTCACGATCACGGCAGTGCAGGGAAACTGTCTGGGTGGTGGCGCGGAATTGGCGATGGTGTGCGACATCGTATATACGACCGCGTCGGCGCGCTGGGGATTTCCGGAGATCAAGCTTGGATGTTACCCGCCTGTCGCCTGCACGGTTCTGGCCACAGTGGTTGGGCAGAAGCGTGCCGCTGAATTAATTCTGACCGGACGAACAATCAGTGGCGCGGAGGCGGCAGCCACGGGCCTGGCAAACCATTCCGTCAGCGACGACGAGTTGCCGACCATGGTCGACCGCACGGTAGAGGAGTTGTCCAAGTTAAGTCCAGCTGCCTTGGCCGTTACGAAGAAATCCCTTTACGCATGGGACGCTATGCACTTCGACAAAGGGCTGGCCCGCGCCGAGAAAATCTACCTGGAAGAGTTGATGAAGACGACGGACGCGCGTGAAGGCATTCGCGCCTTCATGGAGAAGCGCCAGCCGCGGTGGACGGGACAGTAACGACATTAACCATAGATGGATTACGAGATCACGCCCGAGGAAGTACGAGCAAGACTCGCTCATGGCGAAAAGCTCACGCTGCTCGATGTCCGTGAGCCGTGGGAGTTTCAGGCAGCCAGCATGGATGGGGCGAAGTTGATTCCGATGGGGGATGTCCCGTCGCGCGCCCACCAGGAACTGGATCCGGAAGATCACATTGTGGTGGTTTGTCATCATGGGGTGCGCTCGATGAACGTGACCGCATGGCTGTGGCAACAGGGATTCGAGAAAGCACAGTCTATGAGTGGCGGAATCGATGCCTGGTCGCGCCGGGTGGACACGAACGTTCCGCTGTACTAAAGCTGCTAGCTCCTGGCTTCTCGCTACTAGCCAAAGTTGCGGCGTGCGTCAGTAGCTAGAGGCTGAGCCTGCAATGAAAAAAGAACTCGTCGAACTAAAGATCAACGGCCGCGCCCACGAGCTGGCTATCGAACCCAGCGCGTTGCTGCTGGATGTGCTTCGTCAGGATTTGGGTCTCACCGGCTCGAAGCGGGGTTGCGATGAATCGTCTTGCGGCGCTTGTACGGTGCTCGTCGACGGTGTAGCCATGATGTCTTGCACGCTGCTGGCCGCAAGTTGTGAAGAGCTGGAAATCACCACCATCGAGGGAGTAAGTCAAAACGGCAGTTTAGCGGCCATTCAAAAGGCTTATGGCGACTGGGGCGGCGCGCAATGCGGCTATTGCACTCCCGGATTCATTCTGACGGTGAAGGCGTTGATGGCAGAGAATCCCGACCCATCGGAAGCGGATGTTCGTACCGCGCTGAGCAGCAATCTCTGCCGCTGCACTGGCTATAACCAGATGTATGAGGCGATTCGTTCGGCGATTGCGGCCGAACAGCAAGAAACAGCCAGTGCGGGTGGCAGTACGTAGAACTTAAATGAGCGATTTCAGCATCATCGGCAAGCCTACCGCCATGGTCGACGCGGCGGAGAAAACTACGGGCGCTGGCAAATACACCGACGACCTCAGCGTGCCAGGGATGCTGATCGGAAAAATTCTGCATTCGCCGTATCCACATGCGCGCATCCAGCGCAGCGATACGACTCGCGCCGAAGCGATGGACGGCGTTGTCGCGGTCGTCGTCGGCAAGGATGCTCCCAACCCTTACGGCATTCTTCCCGTGGGTCACGATGAGCACGCGCTTGCGCTCGATAAGGTCCGCTACGTCGGCGATAACGTGGCATGCGTGGTCGCGGTTTCCGAGTCTATAGCCGAGAAAGCTTTGGAACTCATTGATGTTGACTACGAAGTTCTGCCGGCATATTTCGACCCGGAAGAATCGATGAAGGCAGAGACGGATCTGATCCACGACAACAAGCCCGGCAACCTAGAGAAGGATTATCACCACGCGTTCGGCGATCCCGACAAAGGTTTCGCCGAAGCGGATCATGTAGCCGAAGCGCGGTTCATCGCAAATGAAGTGACGCATGCTGCTATGGAGCCACATTCCACCCTGGCTTCGTTCGAACTAGATCCGCATACCGGGAGATTGGGGAGGCTTACTGTGTGGTCTTCCACGCAGGTGCCTTACTACCTGCAGCACAAGCTCTCCCTTGTGCTGGAGATGCCGATGTCGCAGATCCGGGTGATCAAGCCGCTGGTGGGCGGCGGATTCGGCGGAAAGAGCGAAGTCATTCCGCTGGAGATTATTGCCGCAGTGGCGGCGCGCAAGGCGCAAGCTCCTGTAAAGATCACTTATACGCGCGAGGAGGTTTTCTGGGCCCATCGTGGACGTCCCCGAACCATCATCGATCTGAAAACAGGAATCAGGAATGATGGGCGAATCACCTCCGTGAAAGCCCGCGTCGTGCAGGATGGCGGCGCGTATTGCTCTTACGGCGTAGTCACGATTCTGTACTCCGGGGCGCTGTTGGGAGCGCTGTACGATATCCCGAACATTCAATACGACGGCTACCGAGTGCTCACGAACAAGCCGGCCTGCGGCGCAATGCGCGGGCACGGCACTGTTAACGTGCGTTTCGCATTTGAATCGCAACTCGACGAACTCGCCGTGAAGATTGGGATGGATCCGGCCGAGATTCGACAGCGCAATTTGTTGAAGCCGCCGTGCGTTACTGTCAACGGGCTGCGCGTCCAGAGTTATGGGCTGCCGGAGTGTATCGAGAAGACGGTGGAACGCTCAGGCTGGAAACATCGTAAGGGCAAACTGCCAAAAGGTCGCGGTCTTGGCATCGCTTGCAGTCATTATGTGAGCGGGGCAGCGAATTCAATTATCCGTTCGGATATGCCGCACTCCACGGTGAACATCAAGATTGACCGCGACGGCGGAGTCGTCGTATACACGGGGGCCTCCGAGATTGGCCAGGGCTCGGACACGATGACGGCCCAGGTCGCCGCAGAGGTGTTGGGGTGCTCGCTACCGCGAGTGAGAATCATCGCCGCTGACACCGACCTCACTCCGATTGACATTGGGTCTTATTCCAGCCGCGTCACCTTCATGGCGGGCAACGCAACCATGCGGGCGGCGGAAGATGTGAAGAAGCGAATTGCCGCTGCGGCCGCGAAGAAAATGAATTGCGGCGCGGAGGATCTTGTATTTCGTGACGATCTGGTTTTCAAGAGGGGAAGTGTTCCGCCGGCGGTGAAGAAAGACGATGCCGAGGAAGTGGAGGTGACGCAAGCCGGCGCGTCGGTTAGCGGTCGCGTCGAGGGTCAGATCCTGCGCGGCTCATTGCAGCAGAAGCGAAAGGAAGAAGGTCCAAAAGAATGGATGACGTTCGAGGAAGCAGTGGTCGCCGCGATTGATTTTCATGGTGCGCTCACGGGCACTGGTTCGTATGCTCCTCCCCAGGAGGCGCGCGGCGGCGGACATAAGGGCGGAGGCGTGGGGCCATCACCTGCATACTCATACTCCGCGCAGGTTGCCGAAGTCAGCGTCGACGAAGACACTGGCGAGGTCACGGTCCACAAAGTTTGGGCGGCGCACGATTGCGGGCGCGCTCTGAATCCGGTGTCGGTGGAGGGGCAGATCATCGGTTCGGTGTGGATGGGCATGGGCCAGGCTCTCACCGAAGAGATGGTGTGGAAAGCTGGCATGCTAATGAATGCCGGAATGCTGGAATACCGCAGTCCGTCATCGGTAGAGTCACCCGATGTGGAACCCATCATCGTGGAAAGTATCGACCCTGAAGGTCCGTTTGGCGCCAAGGAGTGCAGCGAAGGATCGCTGGCGGCAACGATTCCGGCGATTTCAAATGCGATCTATGATGCGGTCGGTGTGCGGTTGCATGAGTCTCCATTTACGCCAGAGCGTGTGTTGGCCGCTTTGCGGGCAAAGACCAATGCAAAAAGTTTGAACATGACGGGCGGCGTGGACCCGACTTCGCCTGCCAGGTTTCGCGAGCATGGGGGATCACTCTGTTTCAAAGGCAAAGGACCCGATCGCCATAGGCTTGATCCGGCACGTCGTGATACTCCGGCCTTGGCGGGAGGTTCGGATTGAGCCTTCCACAATTTAAGTTGCTCCGACCACGCGCGATAGAAGAGGCTATCGGGTATCTAAGCAGACATGACGAAAACATTCGCGTGCTGGCAGGCGGAACCGACCTGATTCCGTCGATGCGGCAGAAGCTATTTGAGCCGGAATATGTACTTGACCTTCGCCCTCTCCACGAATTAAGCGGTATACGCGCACGAGAGAATGGAGCCGTAGAAATAGGCGCGCTTACGTCCCTCAGCACAATCGAGAAATCTGAATTATTGCGCCAGCACTATTCGGTGCTCACGGAGGCGGCAGCTACCGTGGCCTCGCCAGTCCTGCGCAACATGGGTACGATCGGCGGGAATATTTGTCTGGACACGCGTTGTCTCTGGTATAACCAATCGCTCACTTGGCGGAGAGGCTGCGGCTTCTGCATCAAGAAAGATGGTGATCTCTGCCATGTTGCTCCGGGCGGAACAAAATGCTGGGCGGCATTTTCCGGAGACACTCCGCCCGCATTGCTTTGTTTGAATGCGGAGATTGAGATCATCGGCCCGCCCGGCGCCCGGCGAGTTCCCTTGAGTAACTTCTACACCGGCGACGGATTCCATCATCGAAATCTGCACAATAACGAACTGGTCACGCGAGTATTCCTGCCAGCGGAATCAGCAGACTATCGCGGTGTTTACCGCAAGCTGCGGGTTCGCGGATCGATCGATTATCCTCTCGCGGGTGTTGCGGTGGCGATGAGACGTTCGAATGGAAAAGTGCTCGACGCGCGCCTCGCGATCACCGCGGTAAACCCTGCTCCATTCCTGGTGCAACGTGCGGGAGAAATGCTGATCGGCAAAGCGGTGGATGAGACTTTGGCTGGAGCCGTTGGCGATCTGGCGGCACGTACGGCAAGACCTCTAACCACGTCGGCTTTGACTCCTGAGTATCGGAAGGAAATGATCCGGGTGTTCACAAAACGAGCTGTGCTAGCGGCAATGAACAATTGAGCCCAGTCCAATGATCACTGACTGCCACGTCCACATTCAGCCGATGGAGATGTTCAAACCGCACGCGCTGGAGTTGATGAAAAAGAAGCGCCCAAACTTTGAGCAAATCATCGAATTCTGCCACTCCCCCAAGGCATTTCTGACGTATCTGGACACCTGTGGAATTGACCGTGCAGTGCTGATCAACTACGTGGCGCCCGAAGTGATTGGCTTCACCAACGGTGTCAATCAATTCATTGCGGACTACGTTAAGGAAAATTCCAAGCGGCTGCTTTCCTGCGGCAGCTTGCATCCACGCCACACCACCAACGTTCTCGCCGACATGGAGCTGATCTTGCGGCTGGGGATTCGCATGATCAAGATACATCCCCCGCACCAGCTTCTATTTCCCAACGATTACCAGAACGGAATGAAGGAGTTGGAAATTATTTACCGCGCGGCCGAGGCCAATGGCGTGCCTGTGATGTTTCATACGGGAACCTCAATTTTCCCCGGAGCCCGTAATAAATATGGCGATCCGATTTATGTGGATGACGTTGCCGTCGATTTCCCCAAGCTCAAAATTTTACTGGCGCATGGTGGCCGTCCGCTCTGGATGCAGACCGCTTTCTTTTTGGTGCGCCGCCATCCCAATGTCTATTTGGACATCAGCGGCATCCCACCGAAAACGCTGCTCAAGTATTTTCCACGCCTCGAGGAAATCGCACACAAAACTTTGTTCGGCACAGACTGGCCCGGCCCAGGTGTCCCGGATATCAAGAAGAATCTCGAGGAGTTTCGGGCGCTGGCGCTGGCCCAAGGTATGCAGAAGCAAATTCTGAGTAAAACTGCCCAGACCATCTGGCCGGAGTGAAATCGGTTAGCTCGGAGCTGGTCTTTGTGGGTGAATCGATTCCGAGCGAGTCCGAGAACCTAGTCGCACCGTGAATCTGTCTGAATGGCCAGCTTGGAAGGCCAACCGCTTTAGGCGTATAAAATAAACTTGCGAAGCCCTCCCGGCTAGAGTGGCCGCAACCGTAGTCGTTTTGAATGAGCCAGACATTATGTCCATCGTAAGCAGCACTCCCAACATTAAAGGACTCGAAGGCGTGGTAGCCACGACCTCCGGCATTTGCTATATCGACGGTGACCGCGGTGTTCTGGCGTATCGGGGCATCGACATTCACGAACTGGCCGAGCATTCAAACTTCGAGGAAACTTGCTATCTGCTCTGGTTTGGCCAGTTGCCGAATCGCACCCAGTTGAAAGATATCGAGGGCCGCCTGGCCCAGGAACGTCAGCTTGATCCGGCGATCATCCGGTTTCTTCGCGACGTACCTCGGACCGCGTTACCGATGGATGTGCTGCGCACCGCCGTCTCGGCGCTGGCGTTTTATGACCTGGACGAGAAGAAGAACGATCATGACGCCAACGTCCGTAAAGCCATCCGGCTCACTTCGCAGATTGCGATGATCGTTGCGGGGTATGACCGTATCCGAAAAGGTATGCCGGTTGTCGAGGCGGACCGATCGCTCTCCCATGCCGCAAATTTTCTGTTGCAATTGAATGGAACCAAACCATCGGAGACCGCCGAACGTGCTCTGGACATCGCTCTCATACTGCACGCGGATCATGAACTGAATGCTTCCACATTCGCGGCTCGGGTAACCGCGGCCACCTTATCTGACATGCACTCGGCCATCACCTCGGCCGTCGGCACTTTGAAGGGACCATTGCACGGCGGAGCGAACGAGGCCGTTTTCCGTATCCTCGAAACTATCGAACGCGAGAAGACCGACCCGGTCGACTACGTGCGCAAAATGCTGGCAGAGAAGAAAAAGGTGCCGGGCTTCGGCCATCGCGTATATCGCACGGAAGATCCACGGGCCACGCACTTGCGCGGTATGTCGCGCGACTTGGGACAGGCCAGCAGACAGCCGCAATGGTATGACATGTCCGAGAAGATTGAGCAATTCGTGAAGTCGGAAAAAAAGCTGAATGCCAATGTCGACTTTTATTCCGCCTCCACCTATCACACGCTGGGGATCGATGAGGATCTGTTCACCCCCATATTCGCCGTTTCCCGCATCAGCGGATGGACGGCGCACGTGATTGAGCAACTCGATGATAACCGCCTGATTCGCCCGCGGGCGGACTATATGGGTCCGGAATATCCGAACCATTACGTCCCGATCGAAAAGCGCTGATTAAATCGATCCAAGGCTAACGTGCCATCCCTACAAGGCTGCCAGCGGTGGTTTTTTGTCGGGCGGAGCGATTTCAGTGTGTCAAAGGGAAGAGTGTCGAAGCGAAAGCAGATAGAATAAAGATCATGCGCCGCATTTACCTCGATAACAATGCCACCACGCCGGTTCTTCCGGAGGTGCTCGAAGCGATGCGGCCTTACTTCGGCGAGCATTTTGGCAATGCCTCTTCGATCCACCACCATGGCCAGGAGGCCCGGGCCGCCGTTGAGCGAGCACGGGATAGGGTCGCTTTGCTGTTGGGCTGCCGGGCGGCAGAGATTGTATGTACCAGCGGCGGAACCGAGGGTGACAATCTAGCCCTCGCTGGCGTGACCACTCCGGGCGATCACATCATCACTTCGTGCATTGAGCATGATGCGGTTCTGCATGCCTGCCAACATTTGGAGAAGATGGGCTGCGAAGTCACTTACATTCCGGTGGATGGCCGCGGCCTGGTGGATCCGGAGGATGTGCGGCGCGCCTTGCGTGCCAATACAAAGCTGATCTCGATCATGATGGCCAACAACGAGACCGGCGTGTTGCAGCCGGCCGAGGAGATTGGGAACTTTGCCGAAGAGGCCGATGTCTATTTCCACATCGATGCGGTGCAGGCGGCGGCCAAGGTTCCGATTGACGTAAATAGGATTGCTTGCGACTTACTTTCGATTTCTGGCCACAAAATCCATGCTCCTCAGGGTGTAGGGGCGCTGTACGTTCGCAAAGGAACACATTTGCAGCCGCTGTTCTATGGTGGTCGACACGAGCGCTCGCGCCGCGCAGGAACGGAAAATGTTCCAGGGATTGTCGCTCTAGGTAAGGCCGCCGAACTGGCGATGCAGGCCTTCGAGCGCGGTGACGATCGGAAAATGTCCGGCTTGCGCGACCGCCTGCAGCAGGGAATCCTCATTCAGGCGGAATCGGCTGGCGTGAACGGCGAAGGCGCGCCGCGCGTGCCGAATACGACCAATATTTACTTTGACCATATCGATGGCGAGGCGATGGCCATCTCTCTCGATCTTAAGGGTCTCGCGGTCTCAACCGGCGCTGCATGTTCCTCGGGTGCGATTGAGCCCTCGCATGTGCTCACCGCTATGGGCTTGGCTGCCACCCGGGCTCGTTCCAGTATTCGCTTCAGCCTCGGTAAGCAGAATACTGCGGAAGACGTCGACTTTGCGCTGGCCTTGGTCCCTGAGGTTGTCTCTCGGTTGCGAGAATTGTCGCCAACGTCTGGGAAGCGAGCTATGTTTTAACATGCCAACTCCCAAGACCATTGCGGTAGCCATGTCTGGCGGTGTAGACTCCTCCACCGTCGCGGCTATCTTGCGTGCGGAGGGAAACAACGTCGTAGGCCTGACCATGCAATTGTGGAATCAGCGGCGCCTGGCTGGACACGAGGGCATGCCGGAGGCTGTGACCGGCCGTTGTTGCTCGCTCGACGACGTCGATGATGCTCGCCGCGTCGCCCAGCATATCGGCATTCCTTATTATGTCGTCAATCATGAAGAGCGCTTCGAGCGCGATGTCGTTCGTCCGTTCGTTGCAGAATATCTATCCGGGCGCACGCCGATTCCGTGCAGCCTTTGCAACAATCATTTGAAATTCGATCAGCTGCTTGTTGTCGCGCAGCAAATTGGCGCCGATTCTGTTGCCACTGGGCACTACGCTCGGGTCGAACATGATGACTCCTGCGGACGCTGGCTGCTCAAGCGCTCCGCCGATCGCAGCAAGGACCAGACGTACTTCCTCTTTGGCCTTACTCAGGAGCAGCTTAGCCGAACGCTGTTTCCGCTGGGCGGAATGACCAAGTCCGAAGTACGCGAACTTGCTCGCGAGCATGGGCTGGCGCTAGCCGAGAAGCCTGATTCGCAGGAGATTTGTTTTGTCCCCGGCGGCGATTACAAGCGTTTTATCGATGCTTACCTTGCAGAGCGAGGCGAGTCATTGCCAGATACCGCGGGTGAACTGGTTACCGCAAGCGGGGATGTGATCGGCGAGCACAGCGGCGTTCACAATTTCACCGTCGGCCAGCGCAGGGGGTTAGGCGTTGCCACGGGATCGCCGCTCTACGTGATCCAGATCAATGGAGCCGACAGGCAAGTTGTGGTGGGCGGCGACGAACGTCTTTATTCTCGAACCTTGCGCGGACGACGTGTGAATCTCATCTCCGTCGAAGACCTTCGCGAGCCCATGCGCGTCGCGGTGAAAATTCGTCATCGTCATGAGGCCGCCCCGGCGGTGCTGGAAAAGACCGCAGCGGACGAGATACTTGCAACGTTCGATCAACCGCAGCGCGCCATCACTCCGGGTCAAGCCGCGGTTTTTTACGATAACGATGTTGTCGTTGGCGGAGCCTGGATCGTCTAGACTCGTGCGCGAATATGATTCGCTGCACAGTTTGTGATCTCGATGCCGACTTAGCTCATCTGCGTGAGCAGCGGGTTACGGGCACTCGATCGCATGTTGCCCTTCTGGTCTTCACCTTTCAAACTAAAGGGAGTGGCGCAGGATCTACGGCAACTTGCATCGAGAGTGGAGAACTGGCGTCACGAGAGATCTAAAATTTAGCTCGTGCCTGAAGTTCATCATGTCATCGACTAGCGATGGTTTTTGAAATGGCAACATTGGCGCAACAATACCTTTGAGATACTCAACTCGAGCCCGCCAACTATTGGCAGATTGACAGGGCAGCAACAGTCGAGCAACACTTTGTTCAAGTTTGGGGCAGCTAGTTTTTCTCCCACCGCAACCTCATTTCCGTCTCGGCTTTCTACGTAGGGCATTCGGCCCCTGAGAAAAAGGAGAATCTTCATGCACCCAACTCAATTTCGCTCATGCCAGGAGTTTGTTGCGCCGTCCTGTTCGCGGCGCTCTCTCAGACTCGCACGGCTGTCAGCGGTGGCGGCTCCCCGGTTCGCGGTACCATCATTTCGCAGAATGTGATCGTCAATGAAGACGAGGACATTGCCGTCAATACTCCTGCCGAGCTCGATGCTCATCTCAACGAACTGCTGGGTGGCAATACTGGTATCGCCAACGTTTGCGCCCTCGATGACACCGCGTGCACCGGCAGCATCGAAGCAACTGAGAACTATTGGGGATGTCGTGCGGGCCCACGCCGGTAACCGATGCGCAACCACCAGCGGACCCAACATTCGTTTCACCCCTTGGCTTAAGGATTCCGTCAGTGATGAGAAAGGTGGCACCCACCAATAGTTTCTACGCTGCAGATCAGAGTAAGCAGCATTGACCCCAATAAGTGCAGGTACGGGCCTCAGGATCACACCTGAGGCCCTTTGCCTTGCTTCCCCTCCGTTGGACGGAAAAGGCAGGGCCGCGGAGCAGTCCCGATGGTTTACGAAACCAAGGGTTCTAACTCACGGTTGCAGCAACGAATGATCGACCATCACGCAACCTCGACCGCTAAAGTACCCCGCCAGTCTTTACCGCCAGAATATTCAGTGCCATTTCCAGTTTCGTAATGGCCGCGCCGACTTCCGGGTGTTTTCCAAGTTTCTCTTGCAGGGCCTTTAGAATCCGGTGAGCACTTGCAATATGGGCTGCCGCCTGGGCCGGATCTTGCTCTCGTTTATTTTCGCTCTGTGTTTCCATGGCCACTCGCTCCCCTGTACTTCTCAGATTCTATACGGCGTCGCTTACTTTATTTGCGGGTTCGACGCAGCGAATCAAGAAAGCATGAGCGCGGACGCCTTCAACTTCCGCCCTCGCCTCGCTATGCAATCACAATCGCCGCATGCCCGGGGTACTTTTGCCATTTTCGTCGCGGCACGTGCGACGGTCGTGCGCATCCTGCACCCGCGCCGGCTGAAAATATTCTTCCCAATAAGGCCGTTCTTCCTGCAATGGGGTTGGGCAGTAACAGACTTCTACCCAGCGCACGGTCCCATCGACACAGAGCCTTGCGTCCTGCACATTGCGAAGATATTCGCCTCCTGCGGCGGAGCCCCGGCCGAGAGTCTCACGCTGAATGGAGGTAAGAAGATTGCTTTCAGAACCAGGCTTAACGTGGGCTCGCACCAAGTAGCGCATGGAAAGAAAACTGACGCCGATCTAACTTTCAGCTGACGGAATCGTGTTTGCGGCAGAGGGTCCTATGCAGACAAAACATCGCCTCAGATAAACATCTCGTCCTGAGGAACGGGACGCCTTGCTCCGCGGCTGTCGCCGTTTTTCCGGCCGCGATTACCCAACAGAAATTCGACTCCCGCGGTTACGCCCCGGAAAATCCCGGACATCTGCCGAACCGGCGAGACCACCGTCTTCGTAACAAGCTCGGAAGTGTGTTCCACGCGATCGAATGTGCGACTGAGCATCTCATCAGCGCGAATCACCTGCAGACGGGCTCGATCCATAACATCGTTCACCGTTGCATCCACTCGCTGCACCTCGGATCTCACCGAGGAAGTCGTCTCAACCAGGTTATCGACAACGATTTGCACCTTCGGCCGCAATTCGACCACCGTGTCAACGACCTGTACCACTTTTGGCCGAAGTTCCGTCAACATCGAGTTCGCCGAATCGATCGTTGGCAGAGCCTTACTTTTTACTTCCTCGACAACAGTTTCCAGCTTGGCGGTGGTCTTGCGGACTGCCAGATACAACGCCACAAGGATCAGGGCCTGAAGAACAACAGCCGCCGCAGTTACGGCGATAAAAACTGGAACGAGATTCTCCATCATATGAAAACCCCCGCGACGAACGACAAGTTCACCGCCGATCTACACACCCTTTGGCGGCGCAGGCTCGGTAGTCGCTTCTTGATATGCTTGACGCCCCGCTTCGTACGCAGCTCGAAACTGATCTTTTTGCTGGTTGACTACGTTTTTTCCCTTGTCAACCCAGCCGGAGGCCTGCTCCTTTGCTTCGCGAGCACGAGTGCGCACAAATTCACTGCCTTGTTCCGCCCGAGCTCGCAATTCCTCACGCGTCTCGTGTCCAGCGCGGGGGGCGTAGAGAACTCCAACTAAGCCGCCCAAACCCAGACCCGCCAGGAACCATACAAAACTGCCGCCATCGCTGTCAGACATAAACGTTCCCTCCGAAGATAAGTGCTTGAAGACTAATCTAATCGGATGGTAGCACCGGCATTCCGTAAATACAATTACGGCGGAACCCCGAGACCGGCGTCTGTGAGACTTCAAACGGGAGTGGATTTCAGCTTACTTTTGGGTGGGATTGTTTGGCGCCGGTGCGGGCGAGGCTGGTTGGGTTTTGGCGGGTGCTGACCTTTCCCCCTGCAACACGGACCGTGGTCCCGCATGTTTGATGGCATTCACTGAGAGCGTAATCGAAGTCAACATGAACAGAACAGCGGAAATCGTTGTGGCTTTGGAGAGAGCCGTCGCCGCTCCCCGCGGACCAAAAGCTGCCTGGCTGCCTTGTCCGCCAAATGCCGCCGAAATGTCTCCAGCCTTACCGCTCTGCAGAAGGACAACGATGATCAGAAAAAGGCAGACGATGACGTGGATGATTGTGACAAGAATAATCATGGAGTTGCGTGATCCTTTGACCTGGTCTGAATATTTTTTTATGGCGCGGAGGAGGGGATTTGAACTAGTTAATCACATTGATAACACGTAACTCATTCATTCTGCATCCGGCCTAAAGGCCAAAATGCTCCACAATCCCGCTTCCATTGTACGTTTATTGTACGATGCCCATGAGGCAGAACACAAACCCGACGGGTCGGGACGAGTCGGATTGAATGGCCAAATCCGGCCGACGATAATTTGTGGCTAGCAGCAAACGACTGTCGTCAGTCTGTTTGTCCCGATCAAGTTTTTCGTAAGTAGGCTAGCCCAGACTAATTCCCATCCTTCACTCACGGATGTACCATCTTGCGGGCCCGATTGTTTTCCTGCGTAGGCTCTTTTTCTTTGCACGCTTTGCCTTGGCCGGCACGGGGACCAAACGTCCGGTCTTGGCGGCGGGGCTCGCAGCCATATCCAACCCGAAAAGTTCGGAAAGGTCTTCCCCGCCGAGGACCTTTGTTGCCGGTCCCTTTTTGGCCAGCGGAAATTCGACGTCGGCGTGGGCGATCAACTCTTTTTCGTCGACTCCATGGAGCCTGAAAAGGAGTTCAGGTTGTTGGTCTAAACGAGCGCCAACCCCGTAAAGGACTGCCGCAACGTGCTTGCACATTTCGGCCCAGTCCGGGCAACTGCACGAGAGCTTAATCTCTTTCGGCGACGGGAACAGGCCGGTATTCCGCAGGCAGATACGTTCCATGACGCCCGTGGACATGCGTCCTTGCAGAAGCTCGATCAACGAATCAATCGCACCAGCGCAGTCCCTACAAATGGACCGCCAGCGCGCCTTCGTGACTGGGGCGACTTTCACCGCTACCTCATAAATCTCCGAACCGCTGACCAACGCCTTGATCTCACCGGACGAAATCTGAAGATCAATGACCGAACCATGGCGCACGTACGTCCGCCCGCCCGGCAAGCGGTGGGCAAAGTAGCTATAGCGTTCGAGGTTATCGCACCACGACTTGCCCCAGAAGGTCTTAACGATCGTCCGCCCTTCAACCGTCACCGGCGAAACGACGTTTCCTTTCTTTCTGCGCTTGTCCATTTCGCGCAAGGCTTGCAGCCGCCGCTCCGCCACCGACACATAAGGTCTCCATCCCCAACCGTCGTACATGAATCACGCCTCCTTAAGCGCTGTATTGAGATCCAGCGCCACCAGCCTTAGCAGGTCTTCGTCTTGCAATTCAGTCAGGAGCAGTTCAGCGCCGCCCTCGATCAAATCCTTCGAAATCTTCCGTTTTGATTCGATTATCTGGTCGATCTTTTCCTCGACGGTTCCCCGGCAGACGAACTTGTGCACCAGCACGTTCTTGCTCTGCCCAATGCGGAAAGCGCGATCCGTGGCTTGGTTCTCAACCGCGGGGTTCCACCAGCGGTCGAAGTGAACTACATGGGACGCGGCAGTGAGGTTCAGGCCCGCGCCGCCCGCTTTGAGAGAAAGCACGAAGAAAGGCACAGCTTCCTCTTCTTGAAACCGGCGGACCAGATCCCTGCGCTTCTTGACTTCGGTTTGCCCGTGAAGAACGAGCCCGGCGCGGCCGAAAATCGATCCCAGAAACGCCGCGAGCGGAGCCGTCATCTCCCGAAACTGAGAGAAGACGAGAACCTTCTCTTGTTTGGCGGCGATAACTTCGACGATGTCGCGCAAGCGTGCCCACTTTCCACTATCCTCCTCACTCCAAGCACCGTCACCCAGCCACTGCGAGGGATGGTTGCAAATCTGCTTAAACCGCATCAAGAATGACAGTACTAGACCTTTGCGACGGATGCCATCGGCTCCATCGAGCGCCTCCGCTAGTTCTTCCACTGCCTGTTGGTAGAGTGCAGCTTGCTTGCGGCTGAGTTGGCAGAACGCCTTAACCTCGGTCTTGTCCGGCAAGTCTGCGATCACGGTTTTGTCGGTCTTCAGTCGCCGCAGAATGTATGGGCGCACCAGTTCGCGCAATGGAGCGTATGGGTTGTGAGTCCGACCCTCCAGGCGCTTTACGAAGTTTGAGAACTCCTTCGACGTTCCAAGCAGTCCTGGATTCATAAAATCAAAGATGGACCAGAGGTCGCCGATCCGGTTTTCGACGGGCGTGCCGGTAAGCGCAAACTTCGCCTGCGCCTTCAACTTCTTGGCGATCCGGGTTTGCTTGGCGTCCGGATTCTTGATGGCTTGCGCTTCATCGATCACAACCAAGCGCCAGGAGGCGTCCGCAATCCATGGAATACGCAGCAACGAGCCGTAACTCGTAATTACCAGATCCACATCCTGCAAACGCTCGGGCGCGAGGGTCATAAGATCGGCGGCAGGCTGCGCAGACGGATGGGCGATGAGCGCATTCAAACTCGGCGCAAACCGCTCCAGTTCCGACGCCCAATTGGTGAGAAGCGACGCGGGCGCAACTAGAAGACTTGGTTGCCGTTGGTCGCGATTTTGGTTTCTCAGCACCAGCAAGAGCGAGAGTATTTGAATAGTCTTGCCCAACCCCATGTCGTCGGCGAGGCATGCCCCGAGCCCGAGCTTGGCAAGCAGGTAAAGCCAGCGCACGCCTACCTGCTGATAGGGACGCAGAGTGCCATTCAGAGCCGAGCCGGGGTCGATGCCAGCCAATCCCTCCGGACTTCGCAATCCCTTTAGGGTCTCCGCGAGCCACGGACCCGCGACGACTTTCCCCCAGTCCGCTTCGCTCGCAGCAGAGTCGTCGTCCGTATCCACATCGGCCCCGGCGATCATGCGCAGCGCGTCACGAAGACTAAGACCACTTTCGGCAGCGAGGCGCTCGGCCCCGCCGAAATATTCCATCAAGCGGCTTAACCGCTCTCGGTCAACTTCCACCCAACGCCCTCGAACCAGCGCGAGCCCATCCGACTTAGCCAACAACTCGCGGACCTCGGCAGGGGTCAATGTTTCGCCGTCGAGCGTGACGTCCATGCGAAAATCGAGCAGCGCATCCTGGCCCACACCCGACAGCAACTTACCCCCAACCTTAGCCGTTACCTGCGGGCGCGGAGGTCGGTTGGCCTGCCAGGTCGCTGGCATTCGCACGACTACGCCCGCACCCTCCAGTTGCGGAACATCTCGCAGAAGCTGCATGGCCTCGGACGGCCTCCACCGCAAGGGGTGAAAGATCTCGCCCGCATCGACCATGGCTTTCAGCCACGAGCAGCTTGCCGAGGCTCTCTGAACGGGGAGAAGCAGCGACAGCAGGCGATCCTTGTTGGCCCCGCCCGCATATTCGCCGAGAGCCTGCCCTAGCGGAAGATGTTGCGCCTTGGCGTGGGCCGACAGTCGAGTGGTATAAGTCGCGAGGAAGGCAAATGGGGCTGCGTCGTCCTTGCGGTTCTCGGCGAGGTTGAAGTGCACGCGGCCGACAAGATTCCACGCGGGGTTGCAGCGTTTCAAAAACTCCTGAACGCCGCACTTCGATTCCGATAACTCCAGCCCAAAAGCGATATCCAGTCCTTGCCAGAGAGACTGGAGAACGCTTGCCGTCAGATACTCCGCCCCTGTCATCGGGGGAGCCGCGAGAGCCAGCGAAGCCAGTTCCGCATCGGGCGGCGATGGATTATGCGTTGTTGTGGAGCGGGTTTCACCGTCCGGCTGAGTGCAGAAGGCTGTCACGTAGCGCGCCCCGAATTCTCGCCAATAGGAGAAGACCGGGGGGAGTGCCACTCCGACTTCGCTTGCTCCGAGCTGGAGAAGACCATGGCCCGATCCGCGCGCAAAGGCACTCTGCAGACGTCGCGCAAGCTCGGGCTCAAGAGCCGATCCGTCGCGATCTTCGCTCAAGATGAGGTGGCCGTGTGGAGTTAGGACGGGAACCACGAAGACCGAACTCATGCAAAGAACTTACCAGCCCAAACAGGCAAGCGGCAACAGACCGCAGGTTATCTCGGTTCAGGAACCATCCATCCCCAAGGCAGCGCAATATCGTCGGCGTCAAGCGGACGTGATTTCCCGCTGTGCAACACCACTCCTCGGACGAGTGACGTTTTGCGTTTCAAGGCATCTCGGAACGCGCGAATCCCAATCAGGTCACCTGTGGTCACCAGACTGCCCGCCTTAATTTCCAACGCTACCAACTTGCCGGCTTCTTCCAAAATGAAATCCACTTCGTGCCCCGCACGGTCCCGCCAAAAATGCAGCTTGCGCCGTTGTGAATCGAGGGCTCGCCAAGTGTCCAGAGTCTGAAACAGAGTTTGCTCCAACCAAAAACCGGCATCCAAGCGCTGCGTGGCGTCGGCGGACGACTTGATCCCGGCAAGCCAGGCCGCAAGACCACAATCTGTCCAGAGCAACTTCGGGGCCTTGACGAGGGCGGCCGAGGGATTGGTCGCCATCGGGCGGATGCGTCTAACCAGACAGCCAGTTTCCAACAGGTTCAAATACCGGTGCGTCGTGGGATGACTGAGCGCTGCGTCGCGGGCCAAGTCGGCTTGGTTGAGGAGTTTGCCGGTTCGTTGCGCAGCCAGCATCATCACGCGCTGAAAATCAGGCAGGCTGGAGACGGCGCTCAACTGGCGCAAATCGCGCTCCAGATAGGTTTGTACATAAGCGGCGAACCACAGGCCGCGATCCGTTTCGGAAGGGATTTGCAGTGCGGGCGGGAATCCTCCGCGCAGCAGCCATGTCGGCCAGTCGCCCGGCTCATCCGGCCATTCTCGCCAGTCAAAATCCGGGGCGAACAAACGATCCAGCGGTAGCAATGCATCCTTACGTTCCTGCCACTCTGTGGGACAGAACGGCCGGAGCTCCAAATAGATCGCTCGCCCTGCCAAGGTGTCCGCTACGTGTTTCATCAGCAGGAGGTTGGCAGAGCCAGTCAGAATGAAGTCGCCTGCCCGCCGGAGTGTGTCCACCGCACGTTTGACTGCTAGCAAGATCTGTGGTGCTCGTTGAACCTCATCCAGGATGACGGGCCGAGTAGCGAGCAGCGAGTCGGGATTGCGCTCGGCCTGATCGAGCACACCCACATCATCGAGAGTGAAGTACGCCCGTGCTGGCTCAATCGCCCGCGTTAGTGTGGTCTTGCCGGTTTGCCGTGCGCCCGTCAGTACAGTGACGGGCAGGACCCGGAGAGCCGTTTGGAGATTGCGTCGAAACCAGCGCGGTCTAATTTTATCCATGTAATGAAATAAATCATTTCATACAATGAAATGCAAGGCGAAACCTCCTGGCTGTGGTCCTTAAAGTAGGAGAAGGGTGGACTGCAGGGAAATAACTCCGGAGGGTGGAAATGCTGTACGGTTATTGTGTGGCTTGACAATACGCTTGTAACTTATTGAATATAGACTAGTTGATGGTGCGGAAGGGGGGATTTGAACCCCCACGCCTTTCGGCGCCACCCCCTCAAGATGGTGTGTCTGCCAGTTCCACCACTTCCGCTTTAGAATCACTAACTTAGACGTAAATAAAAAGTTTGCGAGCTTCAGAACTATCTCGCATCCTATCAGATACTTAGCGTCACTGGAAGACTTTTGTATGCGGTTTTGTATGCAGCTCTTGCATCCGAATCATGTCTCGCGCCGGCAGTTCGCGAACGATGGTGCGCCGACCCTTCGGCATACTGACGAAATCTCGCCTTCCGTCTCTTATGTCCCCGATTCTTGGGTGGTTACGATCTGGAAAATGCAAAGGCAGGCTCTTGAGCGAAAAATCCCTTGCGGTCTTTCTGCATGAAAGCCTCCCTGACTTTCAGTGGATCAGCGCCCCTGTTGCAGCAACCACCACTCCTACAACCCCAAACAACATGCCCAGATACCAGAAAATTCGTCTTCCAGATAGCAGGGTGATTGAGGTGATCACCAGACCAATTTCCAAAAACACTTCCGCTAGGTCATAACGGTCAGCGCGATTTCTTTCCATGGCGACCTCGGTCTCCAGCTTACGCGCCTCATCCTGGATCTCCGACTTCTCCTGCTTGTAGCGCTCGCCGTCTTGCGTGTACTTGTCGCGAAACTTATCCATTCCTCCCGCGTCCTTGCTGGCCACGGCGCCACTGATGTCGGCAAACAACTCGTCTTCGTGCTGGCGAATATTCTTCGCCTGGTAATAGGCCCACTGATCGGATGCTTTCGCCTGCAGCACGACTTCTTCCGTGTGCGCCCGGTGTCCGAGCAATGTCACCACCGCCACCGTGACGGCCAACACGGCCATCGTCAGGGACACGGGAGCCAGGTTCGGGTGTGCGTGCGCATGTTCGGCATGCTCTTGTAATTCCTGGAGTTCTTCAGCGCTCATCTTTCCTCCGAGTCGGAACTTTGCGACGTGATCGTCGCAGCCATCGATAGTACGGATTCGTCATTCTTCACGCAAGCAGCCAGCGCCGCCGCTGCTAGAGTTCACTCTCCCATCACTTTTACAATGACTCGCTTGTCGCGCTGCCCGTCGAATTCCGCATAGAAGATCCGTTGCCAGGTTCCCAGATCGAGCTTGCCGGCCGTGATCGGGACGATTACTTCATGGTGAATCAGCAGGGCCTTCAAATGCGTGTCGCCGTTGTCCTCGCCGGTTTCGTGATGCCTATAGTTCTTGCGGAATGGTGCCAGGTGTTCCAGCCACTGATCGATATCTTCGATAAGCCCGCTCTCGTTATCGTTCACATAAATGCCCGCCGTAATATGCATGGCGGAGACCAGCACCATTCCCTCCTTGACGCCGCTCTGGCGAACAATTTCCTCCACCTGGGGCGTTATGTGCACGTATGCCCGATGGGTTTTGGTATGAAACCTCAAATATTCAGTAGATACTTTCATGGCTCAACTCCTGTTTGAGGATCTTATCCGAGTTACCCAATAATCATATGGACGATAACTTTCGTTACCCCCTTTGTGACAAGAATCACTTAACACCCACCGGCATTTGCTGCATACTCAATTCTTCAAGGAGAGTTTGGTGCCGTTTCGCCTCGATTATTTGTCCTGCATTCTTACCATTGGGTCCACGATCTTAGTCGGACGGCGTTGCTGGGAGGGTTGGGTTCTGGCCGCCGTTAATAGCGTCATCCTGTGTCTAATCGGCTTCCGCACTTCTCAATTCGGCTTCATTCCGGCGAATCTATTTTGTATTGCACTTTACGCGGTTAACCTTCGTTCCTGGCGCAAACCCGAGATTCGCTAGGTTCGCGATTCGTCTTTTACTAGTTCTGTTTCCCTTCCAGCTCGCCGGCCCCGGAGACACTTCCCCGCATGCGATCTCCTTCGTTTTTACAAAACAATACATCGCTGAAAGCCATCTACACCCATAATCAATAATCTAATCATTAGTAAATGACGAAGCGAGGAACGCGTAAGGAGAAAGCGATGCGAGATTTGAAACAGACTACGAAATTGACCATTGTTCTGCTGCTTCTAGCATTGATGGTGCAACTGTCGGGCGTTCCGTTACATGCCCAGTCTCCAGGCGAGCCGCCAGCTCAAGCCCCACCGCCAGAGCAACAACAGCCGGCGCCGCCTTCTTATTCCCCCGACCAGCTCGACAAGCTCGTGTCACGAGTTGCGCTCTACCCCGACCCGCTTCTAGCTCAGGTTTTCGCGGCCGCGACTTTTCCCGATCAGATTCCCGACGCTGCCAAATGGGCCGATGAACACCATTACTTGCAGGGAGACGAATTAGCTCGCGCCATTAGCGACGATCATCTCCCTTGGGATCCCAGCGTGCAGGCGCTGCTGCCATTTCCCTCTGTCCTGGATACGGCGGCATCGGACATGAACTGGACAACCGACCTGGGCAATGCTTTTCTCGCGCAGCGTCAGGGCGTCATGGACGCCGTACAGCGCATGCGTCAAAAGGCAAAGGATTACGGCTATCTGCGCAGCAACGACCGGATCGTCGTGAGTGGCGGTCCGTACATCGAAATCGATCCGGTCAATCCGGCGTTTATTCCCGTATCTGTGTACGATCCGCTGGTGGTTTTTGGTCCACCTCGACCGGGATTCTTTGTCGGCGGTGCAATCGGTTTTGGCTTCGGTGTGAGCCTGGGCGTTGCATTTCGGCCCTGGGGATGGGGCTACACTCGGTTCGATTGGGGTGCGCACGCCGTTTTCATCAACAACGCTCCTTGGGGACGTACGTGGGCCAATCGTGGAATCTATGCCCATCCTTACGGCGCGGAAGTACGTCGTTGGGATGCCGTCCACCGTGCGGAAAGTCATCGATTAATCCCGCGCAGTGCCGAGGAGCGCCGCGCCGCACGCACGGGACATGCACGTCCCGAAGAGCGGCATCACCGTTAGGGATGTTCTTACAGCAATCTCCGGTTGCTTCTGTAGATTTCCGCGCTGTAAATGTGTTTGCAATGTGAGATCGCCGTGCGCTAAATGGTGCACGGCGAGCACATGATTACAGGATTTCCTGCACGGATGCCCTTGGGCCTTCGGCATCTTATGTTGCATGTCCTCGAATCCTACAAGCCGCATCCAAGACCTATGTCCCAAGGCCATGTCCGCGACGGATCCAGGCCAGATAGAACCGATCCTCCCCGAACTGAGAATCGCCTTGAATGAGAAACTACGGATCGGAGAGACGTGGATGTCCCTCTGCGAACGGGCCGCCGTCGAACGAGATCCGAAAAAGCTTTTCGAACTCGTGAGCGAAATTGATCGACTTTTGTGGCTCGAGAGAAGCGTCTGACTGTGAGCCACGGAGAGGCTAATACCCAGAAAAAGTTAACAAGCTGATTTGTCCGGCTCATTTTTCGGACATTGGTGCTCGGCAAATTGGACTCTCAGGTCTTCCTGGGCATCCGCCACGCGCTTCAAGGCTGCCAGGGGGACTTTGAACTCGCGATTGCAGTTCGTGCAAACTGCAATCGCGGGGACGGTCTGCAGCCATTTCAATACTCGGAGATTACGTTTCGCCATTAGCAGTTCTTCGGAGCAGAACTGAGCTATCGCATCGTCTCTTCGATCTCGGAAATCCAGTCGGGACGCTTGAGCACCTCGCGCGGTTTGGGACCGTCCGCTGCACCCACGATGCCGTCCTGCTCCATCAAATCAATGAGATGCGCGGCGCGGCCGTAACCAATGCGGAGCCTGCGCTGCAGCAGGGAAGTGGAGGCTTTTCCAAACTCCACCACCAGCTTCACGGCATCCTGATACAGAGGATCGTCTTCTCCGCTTCCTCCCGATCCGTCGCCGCCACCCGCTCCGCTTCCGGCTTCGCGTTCTTCTTTCGGTGCTTCCAAAAATTGCTGCTGATATTCGGCCGAGCCTTGCTGCTTCCAGAATTCCACCACGGCAGCGATTTCTTTCTCCGTGACCAGCGGTGCATGCAGGCGGTGCACCCGTGCTGATCCTGAGGGCAGGTAAAGCATGTCGCCCTTGCCTAGCAGCGCTTCCGCGCCATTCGCGTCAAGAATCGTTCGCGAATCCACCTTGGTTGCCACACGGAACGAGATTCGCGCCGGGAAGTTCGCCTTAATCAGTCCGGTGATCACGTCGACCGAGGGACGCTGCGTGGCCAAGACCAGATGAATACCCACGGCTCGCGCCATCTGTGCCAATCGCGTAATCGACTCCTCAACGTTGCTGGAATCCAGCATCATCAGGTCGGCCAATTCGTCAATGATGATTACGATGTAGGGAATCGGCTTGTCATCGCAATCTTCCTCGAACAAGCTTGGTGTACCGCCGTTATCAAAGAGGCGGTTGTACTGATCGATATTGCGCACGCCCTTCGCAGCCAGCAGCTTCAACCGGCGTTCCATTTCGCGCACGGCATTGCGCAGGGCATTCGCCGCCAGCTTGGGCTCGGTGATGATCGGCGTATATAAGTGCGGCACGCCTTCATAATTGCCCAGTTCCAGCCGTTTCGGATCGACCAGAATCAGGCGCACCTGCTCCGGCGTCGCCTTGTACAAAATCGACATGATGAAGGCATTGATGGCCACGCTCTTGCCCGCGCCAGTTGAGCCGGCGATCAGCAAATGAGGCATTCCCGCGAGGTCGGCTACCACGATGCGGCCGTTGATGTCCTTGCCCAGGGCCATCGTGAGCTTCGACTTTGTCCCCATGAATTCCTGTGACTCGATGTTCTCTCGCAGCCAGATAATCTCCCGCTCGCGGTTTGGCACCTGAATGCCGACTGTCGATTTGCCGGCCATGCGCTCGATCAAAATACTTTCCGCTTTCAGCGCCAGGCAGAGATCATCGGTGAGGTTGGTGATGCGGCTGTACTTGATTCCAGCGTCGGGCTTGAATTCGAACGTGGTAACTACGGGGCCGGGATTGATCTGTGTGATCTGCCCATGCACCTCAAATTCGGCGTATTTTTCTGTGAGCACCTGCGCCAGAACCTTGAGTTCATCGGCGTCGACAGCCTGCTGCTCGTCGGGGCGCTGCAGCAGACTGCTGGACGGCAACTTGTATCCCCCTGCGATTTTCGGCAGCGTCGTCTTGGCTTTGTGATCGCTGTCGGCGCGCTGCGTCACCTCTGGATCAACTGCAGATTCGATCGCGATGAAAGACTCAGGTACAATTCCGCCGGTAGAAGCGAGCGAGTTGGGTGCCAGTTCCTCGGGCTCGGGATCAAATGTCCGCTCGATGCCGGTACGGCGGGCCTCCGGCGCAATTCTGGGCGGCACAGTTGGAGCTGCGACCGCGGTCTGGCGCTGGGAAATTAACTGCGTCTTCATTTGTGGTTTCGAAACCCGGCGCTTCTCCAGTTCTTCCTGTTGCCGCTTTTTGGCCCGCTCTTCCTGCCAGTCCAGATACCGATTCCAGAGCGCGGTCAAGAATGCAAAGCGCGTCGGAATCCAGAGTTGAATCGATGAAAACGAGAATGCGGTCGAGAGATAAAGTGCGACGGCCAGCACGCTGGCGCACACAATATAGGCACCTGCCAGGTTCAAGTAATGGATGAGCACATCCCCCACAACCCGTCCCAGAAGCCCTTCGATGGGAATTACATGCAGCCAGCGGGTATCGCCCGGCAATAGCGCCAGCAGCGCGGGAACGAAGATCGCCAGCCAGATTGCTCCCAGGCTTTTTGCGATCGGAGACTGGACCTTGCGCGACGCAAACCAGCGTAGACCGAGCATGGCAGGAAAGATGGGCAGGAGAAACGCTCCAATGCCAAAAAGCTGCAACGTGAGGTCCGAGATCACTGCTCCGACCACACCAATCCAGTTGCGGGCCGCGTGAGTTCCGGTAAGGGCCGAGGCACTGTTCAGGGAAGGATCGAGCGGCGAATAGGAAGCCAAAGCGAGGAAAAGGAGGAGCGCGGAGACGCACAACAGAAAACCGACCAGCTCATTCAGCCGCCGGTTGCCCGTGGGAAAAAAAATGCTTGCCAGAAAATGCATGTGGGCCGTTGATTACACGGGACAGCAATGTCCTGTGCCGCAAATCGGCCAGAGCCTCATTATTATGTCAAGAAGGAGACGCGGCGGCAATGGTGGAATGCGTGAGCAGTGTACAGTTGGCTTCCCGCTAGAATACCGCGCCCGATGGGCTTCCTCGCAGAGGCAACTCATCCCGCCAACCTTGACGCAAAAACCAACACCAGCGTTCCGACAATGATTCGGTAGACGGCAAACGGTACGAAGCCGTGCTTGCGCACGTAGGCCATGAACCAGGCCACGGAGGCATAAGCAACGATGAAGGAAACTATGAAGCCGATGGCCAGCACAATCCATCCATGAGCATCGATCTGCGAAACGCCAATGGGATTGGCGCCCTTACCGCGCAGGGATTTCAGCAAGTCGTAACACGTCGCCACCACCATCGTCGGAATGGAAAGAAAGAATGAAAATTCAAGCGCTGAAGCTCGCGACATTCCCGCAATCTGCCCGGCTGCAATCGTAGACATCGAGCGCGACGTTCCCGGAAAAACTGCCGACAGGATCTGGCATGCCCCAATCCAAACCGCTTGCGCCAGCGACATGGTTTCCATTTTCCAGGTGTGTATGCGGCTTCCTTCACCCGATGGACCTGCGGCTTCCGACTTCGCATTGACGGCGTCTACGATCCACATGACAATTCCACCCACCAGCAGGGCAGAGCCCATGATGGTGAGGCTTTCGAGATGCTTACCGATAACCTTGGTAAGCAGAAAAGCTGGAATCGCCGTGACTACGAAAGCCACAAGCGTAAGCCCGAGAGGATGCGTGAGCGCGGTGCGGTCTCCGCGTTCGCCGCGAGGGAAGGTCGATATGAGCTTCGCGATGCGCTCCCGGAAATACACCGGCAAACACAGAATCGCTCCCAGTTGGATTACGATCGTGTACATCTTCCAGTAACCGTCGGAGAGACTAATGTGCAGCAAAGCCTCGGAGATCCGGAGATGCGCCGTAGAGCTGACCGGCAGAAACTCCGTCAAGCCTTCCACAATCCCGAGCAGCAAAGACAGTAGGTAGTCGTTCAATCGTCCTCCGAAATTTTATGCTCCCAAAGTATGGAACAGTATCGCAGAAAAAATGCGAGCCCTTGTTAACGGAAGGAATGCACTCGCTGGCATCGCGAAGGTCGAAAGCACGTCCCGAGAACGCTCAGAAATCACTGGCGTTTCCATAGGTTGCGATGCCTTGTTGAATGTAGAAAATTAAGCGCTGCGTACGGTAGCCCCAATCGCTTTGTCCGTATTGCGTGACCAGCTTCTGGGCCAGCGATAAAGCGCGATCTTTCGATTCGGCGGATTTTTTCTGATTGGGTTCGTTCTTGTAAATCTCGATGAGCGCAGCGCGGCGCCAGGTGGCGTTGTACAGGGCTTCCGCGGCGGCCGGAGATTGTGGATGCTCGTTCGCATATCTCTCATAGATTTCCGCTTCTTTGTCGGGACATTTCGACAGGCCTTCCCAGTCTCCGCACAATTTGTTCTCGAGCAGCCGAAAAGCAGCGAGGTCGGCCCATTTTGTCGTGGGATATTTCTTGATGACCAACTTCATCCAATCTTCTTTCATCTGGCCGCGCATGTAGGATTCGCGTTCGCGCGCGGAAGGGCGTGTCATGACGTCGGCTCGCTCCATTTGCCAGCGTATATCTGCGGCGCGGTAGAGCGCTTCGGCCGCCAGGGGCGATGCGGGCATCAGATCGTAGACACGGTAGTAAAGGCGCATGGCATCTTGAGCGGCGTCACGGCGTCCACGGCGGCGACTGGCCTGGTCTTCGGAGTCGGCGGCCTCGCCGAAGATGATCCTGTCGCCATCTTGAGTGGTACCGGTGACCAATCCTTGTTTTAGAACCCAGCCGGTGATGGCCTTGCCCTCCGCTTCGTCTTCGGTTGCGCCTTCTTCATTGCTGGGCGGGCGGAGAATCGCTTCCACATGGACCCAGTCACGGCTGGTGTCGATGATGATGAGTTCGTTGCCGCGATTAGCGTCGCCTACTCTGGCGGCGTCCGAACTAGGCGCCACGCGGATGGTTTCTTCGTGTACGAGCGTTCCGCGAACCGCATCGGCGAAGGCCAATTGAGTGAAAGAGAATGTGGCAAGAAACAGAACACTGGCAGCGTGGAAGGGAAGCCGCGGTTTCATAAGATTTTGGATGCGAGCCGTCGGCCGGCACTCCTTCGGTTGATCGGGTTCATCGGTCCCGGGTAAGGTAGTGAAAGTTTACGGTGGTAATAGCTTCCCGGCAAGCGGCTAACGCCAAAGGAGTTAGGATCCTCGTCGTGAGCGGAACCAGGCAAACCAGCGATTTTCCAGGCTGTTGCTGGCAAAAGTGCAGATCGAGCGGAATCGGACCGGAGCAATTCAGCGCAAAACAAAACGCCCCAGACTCTAGTTTGAGTCTTGGGCGTCTGTTGATCAGCCCTCCCCCAAGTGCTGCTCAATTTGGAGGATAGGGTACGGGAAAGGTTTGGTAAATGGCACCCAAGTGCCATACAGGCCCCACTAGAGTGCCGTCCGCGCGTTTCAATGGCTAAGGAAGGAAACCATGTTCACGCGGTCGCGAGCCCTGGCTTTTTATTTACTCCTTCAAAATGCGCTTCGATCTCTTCCAGTGTTTTCCCCTTCGTTTCGGGAAGGAAAAAAGCAGCCGTGAGGAAGTAGATGACCGTGCACGCGGCGAAGGCAAAGAACATCGTCGAGTAGCCGTACTTGCCGACTGTAGGCAAAAAGGTGGCCGCGATGCCGGTTGAGACTGCCTGATTAATCAGCAGGGCGATGCTCATGCCATTGGAGCGAATGCGAGTCGGCATCAACTCTGAGAGGGCAAGCCATACGCAGACCCCGGGGCCAATCGCGAAAAACGCCATGAAGACGAAGAGCGAAATGGCTACCATCCATCCATTTCGAGTGCTGGGCACAGGGCTGATCAGGGCATTGTCGATTCTTAATGGAGCCTGTCGTGATGCATCGAGATTGCTGAATGGGTTGGAGAAGAAAGCCAGCACCTTGTTGGCGGGCAGGCAGCTCTCGCGCGTGATCTCGATGGGCTTCGCAGCCAGGTCGTCGGAGCGGACCACCTTGGTGGCAGCTTGAAAATCTCCGCAGGAATAAATGATGATCAGCGAGGTGGGCCGCGCCATGAGTTTGCCGCTAACCACGCCTGCCGCTGCCAGGAGATAATCGGCGGTCTTCTGGTCGTAACGCAGCGCGAGCGTCTGATCGGTACTAACCATGGGTTGAACCGCAGCATGAGAATCCACGCGCAGGAATTCAGTTCGCCGGAAAAGCGCGCCGGTGCAGAGAAGCGACAGGATGATGCCGGCGCTTCCGATCGATAGCAGGAATTTGCGTCCCTTGCGATCCACTAGCATGATGCCGCCAATGGTCATCACAAAATTCACCACCGTGAACAGAACGTATCCCCAGTGAGCCTGAACATCGGAAAGCCCGCTTTGCAAAAGAATGTTGGCGTTATAGCCAATGATGGAGTTCACGCCGGTGGCTTGGTTGCACGCGAGAATCACGCAGGCCAGCACAAACGGGATCACATACTGGCGGCGAAGAAGAGACTCCTTCACCTTCGCCCCGGTAGAGGTATTGGTCTTTTCCGCAATGGTCGATTGTTCCATTTCCGCCAGTTCGAGATCGGCCTGCTGCGTGCTGCGAGAACGAAGGAGCGCCGCGTAAGCGGCATCGCGTTGGCCACGCCGAAACAGCCAGCGTGGAGACTCCGCGACGACCAAGCTGCCGATTACGAACAGAACACCGGGAGGCAGCGAGACCCAGAAAATGCTGCGCCATGCCGTGTCTTTGAAAGCGAACAGTCGGGCGGCATCGCCAAGTTTTGCCACCTCTTCGACGCGAATGCTGAAAAACATTCCGACGATCGCAGCGGTCACGATCCCCAGCGTGAGCAGCCACTGGAAGATGCCCGTGCCCTTTCCGCGATTCGTCGCGGAGAGGCACTCCGCAAGATAGAGCGGGACCACGACCCCAATGAGGCCGGCACTGACGCCTTGCAGCAGGCGTCCGAGAACCAGCGGTTCATAGCCATGCGCCAGCGCAATCACAGGAATGCTCATGACGAACGTCACCCCACTCAGCGTCATCAGAAGCTTGCGTCCCATCCAGTCCGCGAGCGTGCCGGCGAATAAAGTCGAGATGACGCTGCCCAGGAGCACGGCCGCCACGACGATCGAAAGTTGGCCAGCATTCAACCCGGAAGTGGCTTCCAGGTAGGGGAGTGCACCGGCGATGATGCCGACATCCACGCCGTAAAGCAAACCACCCAGCCCTGCTACGAGCAGGAGGAAACGGTTGTAACCGGCTTTCTCGTTTTGCAGCACGTTACGCGATCCTTTCGCCCGCGAGGATATTATGGCAAGCTCCAGCACTAGCGGAAGTCCAGGATGACAGGCAGGATGCCCCCAATCGTTTTTTGAATTGTACGCTCGGCCAATAAACCGACCCCGGGCGCTGCAGCAGCGGCCGAAGGGCGGGTCCGAGGATTATAATTAGTGATATTATGACCCGCAATTTTGATTCTGCGACTGCTGTGGATATGTGTGACTACGTGAAGCATCTGGGCTATGCGGTTAACGGCCAGATCCGGCTCTACGGTGAGGAATTCGAAGTCATTTCAGATCCGTTTCCTGAGGACGATGGCATTGCCATCCGCGTCAGAACCAAGCGCAACTCGATGATACGGGTTTTGCAGCTTCCCGCGACGGTGATCCATAGCGTGAAAAGTCGAAGGATCAAAGCCGCTTAGAGCTATGGGTGAGAGCCATCCATTTTCTTGGAAGGAGTCGCAAGTTGCCGCGAAACCGTGATGAACGCTTTGGCGGCGACGGAGAGAGTTCGATCCCGGCGATAGGCGAGACCCAGTTCGCGCCATAATTCCGCACCTTCCAGTTCAATCAGTTTCACCCGCCCGGCCGCTACCTCGTCGCGCGCAAACGACGCGCTGATCAGCGATATACCCAGATCAGCCGCCACAAAGCTTTTGATCATCCCAATACTCGGCAGTTCCATCCTGACCTTCAGTTCGGAGTTGTATTCGCGAAAAAGCTTGTCCAGAAGCCTGCGCGTGTGGCCAGTCTTGGGAAGCAGCAAGGGGTACTTCACAACTTCGCTGATGTGTGCCGACTTCATCTTAGCGAGAGGATTCTTGGGGCTCATCATCAACATCAATCGATCGCGGAAGATAGGCTGAATCTTCAGACTGGGGGATTGCACCGGCAGGCTGAGAATCCCCACGTCGAGAGAACCATTCTCCAGTTTTTCGACGATCTTGTAGGTGAAATTGCGGTAGATGCTGATCTGCACATCGGGATAATGGCGGCAGTACTCGCCAAAGACCTCGGGCAGAACGTAGAGGCAAGTGGCTTCGTTGGCGCCTACCATGAGCGTTCCACGCGGCGTTTGGCCGTGGTCGGCAACCGCTACCAGGGATTCGTCGCGAAGAGTCTTCAGCCGCAGGGCGTATTCGTAAAAAATTTGACCGGCCGGAGTGAGCTTGACAGTCTTGCCGGAGCGGTCGAGGAGTCGGTCGCCGTATTCCTGTTCCAGCTGGCGAATCTGGGCGCTGACAGCCGATTGCGAACGAAAAACTTTCTCGCCGGCGCGAGAGAAGCTGCGTTGCCGGGCAACTTCCAGAAAAGTAATCAGTTGATCGAAATCCATTATTGTTAGTCGAGGAATTATATCGGACTTTGCGGAGCGATTGGTGAGCGAATCGCTGAACACTCTATAACTCCACCCTCGTGTGGACGCAGAATTGGAAGACGGCTGCGGAGCTGAGTCGGATTTGCTGAGCAGTTCGAGTCTCCGTTGATACCGCCTGGTCTGGTAAGGTTCTCGGCGGAGAGTTACTCTAACGCATGTCCTTATCCTGTCCTCAGTGTGCCGCCAGCATGCCCGATACAGCTGAGTTCTGTCCCGGCTGTGGCCTCGCGTTGCGGCCCGTCGAGCGTGTGCAAGGCAACGTAGGAGCGCTGCCACAGGCTCTGGCGGGCGGTCTGGCCTATTTCACCATTATCCCGGCGATCATTTTTCTGTTGGTCGAGCCCTATCACAAGAACCACTTCGTGCGTTTTCATTCGTTTCAGTGCATAGGACTATGGCTGGCTGCATTGGTGACGGGCACTGTACTCAAGTTGGCGGGTTTTGTGCTCTTCTTCGTCCCATTGATGGGACCATTGCTGGTCGTGCTCTTCTCCATCGTAATCGGCCTCGGATTCTTCGTGATTTGGCTGGTGCTGGTGATCAAAGCCCTGCAAGGCGAGCGGTTTAAGCTACCGCTCGTAGGTAATTTTGCCGATCAGCTGGCGGCCGCAGTTTAGGCTTACATAAGGCCAAAATCTTGATTGCTTCACCGGTCTTTTTCTGTTACTTTGCCGCAACGTCGCCCGGACGTATTCGCGCGGCCACAAACAGAAAGGGAGGAGACTCCCATGGCGTTTTGCAATATGTGTGGCGCACAGATTGCCGATGGTGCGACCGTATGCCCAGCCTGCAGCGGCCGGGCAGCGACCGTGCCCCCCACCGCACCTCTTGTCGCCAATACCAGTTCTGGACTTGCCGATAATGTAGCCGGGATGCTGGCATACGTTACGATCATCCCGGCAATCGTTTTTCTGGTGGTGGAGCCATACAGCAGGAGACGGTTCGTCCGCTTTCACGCATGGCAGAGCATCTTTTTCAATGTTGCCTGGTGGATTCTGTGGATCGGACTGCACATTGTGGCGCATGTCCCGCTTCTAGGTTTTTTCACGATATTCATTTGGCCGCTGATCGGGCTTGGGGGCTTTATCGTCTGGATCATCCTGCTTATTAAGGCCAACCAGGGTCAGATGTATAAGCTGCCGGTGATCGGCGATTTAGCGGAAAAGCAGGCGGGTTAGGCTGGCCGGATAAGCCTGCAGTCAAGAATTCACCGCCTGGACTGCGTGGGAGGCCAAAGTTACTCCTGCTGGTGTACAGGTGTTTCGAAATTTGGTGGTGGCTCAGTTGGATTGTCATCCCGAGCAAAGCGTTTTTGCGCAGCGGGGGATCTGGGCGGGCCGCGCGAAGCTGCCCGCCATGAGCAAGCGAAGCGCGCCGAAGGGGTCGCGTTTTTTGCGAAGCAATAATCGCGCGTTTGGCTCGCTTCCTTATCAAACTGAGCCACTGCGCGACATTTGGAACCAGTGGCCCTTGACTTTCTTCGTCTAAGGTGTCATTCCTATTAGCTTTTACTTCGCGGAAATCCTTCGACACCTGGGGAATGGATTGAAAGTTAAGGTTTTCTACCACGACAAGTGTTTCGACGGAGCGTCCTCGGCGGCGCTCTTTTCTCGCTTCTACCGCGAGCGCATCCGCAACGAGGTTGAGTTTGAATATTCCGGCCTTCTGCATCGGGCTGGGTCGCTCTTCAATGAATCCGATTTTGACGGCGACGAAAATGCCATCGTGGACTTCAAGTATTCAAGTTCGCCGAAAATCACCTGGTGGTTCGATCATCACGAGAGCGCTTTCCTCTCCCCGGCAGACGCCGCTCATTTTGAGCGCGACGAGAGCAACCGGAAGTTCTACGATCCCGCCTTCAAGTCGTGCACCAGTTTCATTGCCATGATCGGGCAGCAACGGTTTGGATTCGACCCCGCGCCGGTGGCCGATCTCATTCACTGGACCGATGTCATTGACGGTGCACTCTATGCCGACGCCAAGACAGCGGTGGAGATGCAGTCGCCCGCCATGAAATTGACCATGGTCATCGAATCCGCGCCGGATCAGAGATTTGTCCCAAACCTGATTCCACTGATGGCCACCGAGTCGCTGGGAGCTATTCTCGAAGAGCCCTTTGTGGCGCCGCTTTTGCCGCCATTGCTCAAGCGCCACGAAATCTCCATTGAGATCCTGAGGCAGCGGGCGGAGTGCACCGACGGCACGATTTTTTTCGACATCACCGATCAGGATCTGGAAGGCTACAACAAATTCGTTCCTTACTACTTGCACCCTCAATCCATTTACAGCGTTGGACTCAGCAAGAGCAGCTTTCGGGTGAAGGTGTCGGTGGGATCGAACCCCTGGGCGCCCGAGGAGCCAATAGCGAATCTGGCGAAGATTTGTGAGCGCTACGGGGGCGGAGGCCATGCGCGCGTCGGGGCAATCTCTTTCGCCGTGAATCAGCACGCGGCGGCGATCCGTGCCGCGCGGGAAATCGTGAACGAACTCCGAGCCGCGGTGCGCTCGAGCAACCGCTGCTAGGAAGCTGCGCAGCATCTGCAAGAAAGCTCGTGACTTAAGCCGTCAATTGCATCAGTGCACAGGCAGGCCGCTCGCGAAGCAGGTGCCAGGGGTGCCGTCGGCCGAATAGCGGATGGCTTCCGATTGATCGGAGCAGAAGACGCGCCGCCCGAAGCTGTCCCCCGAGGGCGTGGCCGCAAGATGGAAGCTGCTCGCGGGAGTTCCCGCGCAACCAGAGAGTGTGAAAACGTAACCGAATTTCTTCCCAATGGCGAGACTGCTGCCAATCAGCATGGCCTGATGTTGATTGGGCTCCCCACCCCCGAAGCCATCCAGGTCGGAAAGCGTACAGGTGAAGCCGGTGGAGCGGTACGTGCTGCTGTAACTGACTTCAGCGGTAACGATTGTTCGCATCGCCGCCACTATCGACGGGTCAGCACCCAGGATTGTCGTGGTTGTGGGGCCTTGGGATGCAAGGTTCTGGGATGGCCGGGACGCGAGCGCTGTCGCTCGTGACTTCATTCCCTCCGTAATTATCTTAAGGAAATCCGGGTCGGCAATTGGCACTCGGACAGTGGCCAGGATCTCGTTCAGTTTCCAGACGCCAGATTCCATTTTCATGGCAAAGGTGATGCGAGGCATAAATGGAGTCCGCTGAAGTTGCTTATCCTTGTAGGTCTGAAACGACAGTTCGATGTTGTCGTTCTCGCCTTGCAGCGAATCATTCTCGACGATTATCTCGAGTTTCTGGCCGGACTTTGCATCTTCCCCCGCCACCAAGACCGATCCGGTCTCAAAGGTTTCGAGCTGTTTCCCCGTAGTGTGGAGTTGGCCGGCCAGCATCGAATATTGCTGCAACGCGACCAGGGCGCCTGACTTCTCGAGCGCACTGAGTGTGGCCGCAGGCAAGTGCTTTACGAAAGTTCCGGGTGTTTTGCTGGAGAACATTTCCAGCAGCGCCTGGCGGGCGGTTTGCGGAGCTGGCGTCTCCGGCGATTGTGTCCAAGCGGGAGCGGCGGCGAGCGCCGGCAATAGCAGTAGAGTTGCAATCTTTGTCATGATATCTACCTTGTCGTTCCACGAGGTTGCCATCAGGACCCGATTCGATCCAGTTACGGACGTAAGGAAAAGAAAGTGCGCCCTGTCGTGGTACTCTGAGAATTCAGTACGCTGCGGCATGTCCCTTCCTGCAACGAAACACGATCTCCATAATGCGCAGCGGCGCCTCTTGCGGTTGGTCGCTTTGTTGGAGTTCGTCAAAGGCATCTTCGTTTTGCTGATCGGTCTGAGTGCAATCCTGCTGGTGCACAAGGACGCCTGGGTGCTTGCAGAGAGCCTGCTGGCGCTTCTGCACATTAGCACAGATCGCCACTCGGCCCAGCTTTTTCTCGATTTTGCCGACGACATAACCGATGCCCGCCTATGGGCGGCCGTGCGGCTGGCATTCGCCTATTCCGCGCTCCGTTTTGCCGAGGCCTATGGTCTGTGGAAAGAACGCAGGTGGGCCGAATGGGTTGCCTTTGGATCCGGAACCTTGCTCATACCGATCGAGATCCGCCAACTGCTGCGTGGCGTGACACTGCTTCGCTCCGCCGTGCTTGTTGGCAATCTGGTGATTGTTTTTTATATGCTCTATTTGTTGCGTTCGGGTCGTCTGGCATCGTCGCTTCCTTCGACCGACGCTGAAACTAGCGCCGGAAGCGGTAATTAGGGTCGAACGACTCTGGCCGCATGCCGCTGCCTGTTTCATAATCTGCAGGACCAGTTTTGTGGAGGGGGATTATGCGGGGCGCTTTTTTTTGTTCGCTGATTGTGCTGCTGTTAATTGCCGCAGCTTCCGCGCAAGACACAAGTTTTGCCACCGGCCCGCAGTATCTGATGACCTACGGCTCGCCTATGTTCGCTCGTCCTATTTCCACGCCGACCATGTCATGGTCTGCTCCACCCCTTGAAGTGGGAGCCGACAACGCCACCGGCATTCTGATCCCGGGAGCTGACAATCAGACCGTGTTGCCACCGCGAGCCGATGCCCTTCCCAAGATTGATTGGCCTCCGATTTACTACGGCGTAGCTCCAGCCAGCGTTATTGAAATTAGTTCTGCGCAAGCATCGCCGTCGGCCCGCAACAATGTTCCTGAGAGTATTTTGGACACCGGCGTCTGGCAGGTGACCACAGCCGAGGCTCTGCTTGAACGAGGCTATGGAGTTCCTCTGGGCGAAGCGGCGTCATACGCCAGAACGCGGGGGCACGCGACCCGTGTGTATACCAATGCCGACGTTGAACGGCTCCATAGTGGAAGCTAGCAGGCGGAAAGGGTCAGGGCTTGGCGGGACTCACTGACTCGTCGGTTGTGTAGCATAGAGCCAGGCAGGTAACTACACCGATTGTGGCGACTCCGGCGCTCTTCGCCGTGAGGCTGTTCAAAATCGCTCCCTTGGCAGCGACCGCGTCGGTGGGCTTCGCTGCCAGACCGCATCGTTCGTCCCTCGTCGATTGCTCGCCAGCCGGTACTAGCAGGTCAGGCGACTTTGTCTCCTTTGATCTTCGGATGGCGGCACTTTTGTATTGGATTCTGACATCGTTTTTGTAGGCGACCACCTTAATCTTTCCATTCAGATCCGTCACATCGTATTGCGTGAGGTCAGATGTTACCGGGACGACTGTGATGCAACCGATCCTCACTCTCATCTCGCGTGAGGTGTTGAGTTGAAGGCTGCCGTGGTCCAGGACCAGTTCATCGGCCTCAAACTGCACCATGGTTTCTGGTTGAACCCTGACACTAGATCCATCGGCTTCGATCTTCGCAGTGTGTCCCTTTTGAGTCTGGATGAGGGTGTCGGGAAAAACTGCGATGGTGTTTAGCGCCGGATTGCCATTCATCCAGGTGCCTCCATCACTGCGGAGCACAGCGCCGTCAGCCGTCCGGGCCGCTAGGGAGACCGGCGCGATGACGATGATCACGCCGCAAACCAGATTGCGCCACGGCAGCAAATGACTCCGCCCCTTTCTTCGCTCCAATTCCTTGGCAAGAATAGCTGGCGTAGTTTCTGGCAGGTATTGGCTTGTGTGATGACCCGGTGGACTTACCCTCCGACACTGCTGGCTAGGCGCGGCCGAAATCGATATAACCATGCTGGATGTCGGTCCGAATCAGTTTCACGCGGAGTTTGTCGCCGACGTCGAGGCCTTGGGCGCCCTCCGCCAATAATCCTTCGACATGAGGTTGCAGCGCGCGGACGAAAGTTCCGTGCGGAGTGACGCCGGTGACGATGGCGTCGAATGTGGCGCCGATTCGGTTCTGCATGGCGACGGCCGCCAGGCGCTTCGACATGTCGCGTTCGACTTTGCGGGCAGCGTCTTCCTTCGTGGTGCAGTTTGCGGCGATAGCGGTGAGTTCCTCATCCGAGTACGGGTTGGGCTGTTGCGCGAGCATGGCCTTGATCAGTCGCTGGGTGACGACGTCGGGAAAGCGGCGGTTGGGAGCGGTGGAGTGCGTGTAATCCTGCACCGCGAGACCGAAGTGGCCGGGCGAGGGCTCGCCGGGGCGCTCAAGAACGTATTCCCCGGGGCCAATGAGTTTGATGACGGCGAGCGAGAGATCCGCAAAATGATCCGGGTCGGCGGCTTTGCGTTTCAGCAGAAAATCATTGAGGGCCCTGGAGTCGGGATCCGGGGGGAGCTTCTCGCCGTGCGTTGCCGCGAGTTGAATGATGCGGCCCCAGCGCTCTGGTTGCTTCACGATGCGGCGCAGCGATGAAACTTTCTCCAGCATGCGCGCCACCACGCCGTTCGCGGCGATCATGAAATCTTCGATCAGCTCGGTCGCATGATTCTTCTGCTGTTTTTGCATGTCCACGACTTGATCGTTCAAGATGAGCGGATGAAGTTCGTCGGTCTGCAGGGTAAGCGCCCCATTTTCAAAGCGCTGGCCCTTCAACTTCTGCGCAACTTCATCTTGCAGCCGTAGCTGTGTTTGCAGGTCGCTGGAAGCAGCGATCTTGGCGGGTGCGGCCGCTGTGCCCTCCAGCCAGGCGCCCACGGCGTTGTACTGCAGTTGAGCGTGATTGCGAACCAGGGCTCGGTAGACGTCACTGGAAGTGACGTGGCCGTCTGCGTCAACCACGAACTCGATGGCTACGCTCAGGCAATCCTGAGTTTCGAGCAGGGAAGTCTTGCCGGTGGAAAGCTCTTCCGGCAACATAGGGAAGTTTTTAACGCCGGCATATACCGTGGTGGTTTCTCTCGCGGCGTGCTGATCGATGGCAGTTTGTTTAGGGACGAAGGCGTCTACGTCGGCAATGCCCACCAGCACCTTGAGGTTGCCGTTCGGCAGTCGTTCCGCGACCTCGATCTGGTCGAGATCGCGGGAAGTGTCATTGTCGATCGACGACCAAAGAAGATTTCGCAGGTCCCGTACATCTTTTCCAACGGAAATTTGTGGAGGATGAGCCCGCAAGTCCGCCAATTGTTTCTGGACTGCGGCAGGGAAGTCGGGTTCGAAGCCGCGTTGCCGCATGATTTCTTTGGCCGTGGCTTGCAGGTCGACGTGAGACGGATTTTTATTGGGCATTGAGTTCTCGTTAAGCGGCTCGTTAAACGGCGATGAAGCTCTCACCACACAGGCACGGAGACACAAAGAAGACAAAGCAGGAACAAGAAAACCAGGGATCCTAAAGATCTTCTCTGTGTCTCTGTGCCTCTGCAGTGAGAAGGGGCGTGGTGCACCGAACTATTCCGTGACCACCGCCTTTACCAGATTTCGTGGACGGTCGACGTTATAACCTTTTTTCGTCGCTACGTAATAAGCGAAGAGCTGCAGCGGGATCACTTCGACGATGGGCAGCAGCAGCTCCGGTGCAGCGGGCACGAAGAATACATCGTCGGCAATGTCGGCGATCTCGCGATCTCCCTCCGTAGCTACCGCCACCAGGCGGCCGTGCCTGGATCTTACTTCCTTCATCACTTCAAGGGTTCGGCGGTAGCGCAACACTGAATCGGGATCGTGGTGGTCGCAGGTCGCCAGCACCACTACCGGAAGCTTTTCGTCGACCAGCGCATTCGGTCCATGTTTCAGCTCTCCCGCGGGATAGCCTTCGGCGTGTGCATAGGAAATTTCTTTGAGCTTCAGCGCCCCTTCGCGAGCAATGGCATAGTGGACGCCACGTCCCAGGTAAAGAAATTTTTCTGCCTGAAACTGCTTCTCAGCGAATCGATCGGCAAGATCATCCCACTCCCGAAGATTGCGATCGATGGCATCGGGAAGCTCCAACAAGCGCTGCAGGTAGGAGCGTGTGACCTCGGTGGTCATGCGTCCGCGCTTGCGAGCCAGAAACAACGCCATCAGGTAGAGAATGGTGACCTGTGTGGTGAAGCTTTTGGTCGCCGGCACGGCGAGTTCCGGGCCGGCTCCGGTAATCAATGCAGCGCTGGCCTCACGAGGGATGGTAGCCTCGGCAACATTTGAGACAGCGATCGTCTTGACGCCGCGGGTCAGCGCCTCGCGTTGCGCGGCGATGGTGTCGGCAGTTTCACCGGATTGCGTCACTACCATCACGATCGGATCAACCGCGGCGTGCGTGGAGCGATAGCAATATTCGCTGGCGTACTCCACGTCGACGGCGACCCCGGAAAGATCTTCGATCATGATTTCGCCCGCCAGTCCGGCATGGCGGCTGGATCCGCTGGCGGCAATGATCAGCTTTTCGAAGGTGAGCAGCGCGCTCTCGATGGCATGCAGTGCGCCGGGGAAAAGAATGTCGTTCTTCAAATGCTGGTCTACGGTTTTGGCAATGGCCTGGGGTTGTTCGTAGATTTCCCGGCGCATCGCATGGGAACGGTCAGTCTCGGCTGAGGGCGGGCTAGTTGGTTGCATGAGTTGCTGCGGCGAGGGTAAATCATTTGCCGCGTTTCGGGCAAACTAGCGCGGATGTAGCGCGGATGTAGGTAGTGGGTCATTCTGATTTCCACGGCGCTTCCAGACGTCCCTGATTCCCTACTGCCTGAGACGGCTTCCGCTACGAAGCGCATTGAAAAAGGCTTACCCCAAAAGCACTCGGATGGGAGCTCCACATTTTTATCCTTGGAATAAACCGCTTCGCGGTAGGAATCAGGCCGACAGACACTCCTCGAAGTCGCTCGCGATCCCCAACATCTCGGCGCCGAAGTCGGCTTCTTTAGCCTGCTCCACACCTGGAATCAAAAACTCGAACATCACCCGCATGCCCAGTGCCCAATGCGGCCCTTCTACGGACAACCTCTTATACGCCAGAGTCGGTGAAGATCTCGCTCGCGTTACACCCATTGCGCCAAATTCGGAGCCAGTCCGTCAGTCGAATGTGTGAGGTCTCACATCAAACGGTGATTGCAGTCACTGCGTTGCCGTGAAGTGGGTGCTATTTAAGCCAAAACCGTGCCCAGGGACAAGAGACTCCAGCCCCGATTTCAGGTGACCATCGCCGACTTGCTCTCTGGCAAAAAAATGACCGCGAGGTGAGCCCATGCTCCCGTCGAATCACTCGTTATCTGGGGCCCTGCAACAGAAAGGCATCGATCGTCGCCGCTTTCTGAAATTCTGCAGCCTCATGACGGCCACTCTGGCGCTGCCCCCGCGCTACGTCGCGCAGGTGGCCGCCGCGCTGGAGAAAGCCAGGAAACCCGTGCTGGTCTGGTTGCAATTTCAGGATTGCGCTGGGAACTCCGAGTCCATCCTCCGTTCCAGCCACCCCAGCGTGCTGGAAGTGGTATTGGATCTGTTTTCTTGGGAATACCACGAGTTGGTGATGGCTGGTGCCGGCCATCAGGCAGAGGCTGCGCTTGAGCGCGTCGTACGCGAGGAGAAGGGCAAGTTCATTGCGGTAGTCGAGGGTGCGGTGCCTCTCGCTGACGACGGTGTGTATTGCACCGTAGGGGGCAGGACTGCACTCGACATCGCGCGCCACGTCTGTCCAAACGCCGCCGCCACTATTGCCGCCGGAGCATGCGCTTGGGATGGAGGACTCGTGCGGGCTCACCCCAATCCCA
>Ga0187867_10000124_pt1 | contig 67029 bp, 53 predicted proteins | sample June2016WEW_13_1_FD_132976 | JGI IMG/M metagenome (GOLD analysis project Ga0187867, IMG submission 132976) | Peatland microbial communities from SPRUCE experiment site at the Marcell Experimental Forest, Minnesota, USA - June2016WEW_13_10 | ecosystem: Environmental > Terrestrial > Soil >...
AGATCCAGGAAGCGGAAAACCAAATCGTAACCCACTTTGAGGTGTATGCCGAGCGGCCTGCGGATTCGACTCTGTTGCTGTCCTCGATCCAGGTACACCAACAGAGATTAGGACGAATCCCGCGCATGGTGGCCGCCGACGCGGGATTTTATTCGCGCGAGAACGAGAAAGCGGGACAAGCGCTGGGGGTGCGGTGGATGTCGGTGCCCAACAAGAACACCACCAGTAGTGAACGGAAACTTCTTCAGCACCAGCGTTGGTTTCGCAGAGGGCAAAAGTGGCGAACCGGTTCGGAGGGCCGAATCAGTGTGCTCAAACGAAGACACGGGTTGCGTCGTTGCCTATATCCCGGCCTGGACGGCATGCGACGATGGGTAGGGCTGGGCGTGATTGCCGACAACATCATCCAGATGGGGTGCTATCTTGCGCGACAGAGCACCTAAGTCGGTACAGTCCACTCGCCTGCGCTCGAGAATGGACGAGCGCAAAATCACCACCCAAGACCATATCCGCTGCACATGATGTTAGCCGGCCTACGTCAGAAAGCGCATTTTTGCGACGGAAAGTAGTTAGTGTTGCAATTCACGCGCGAGGGAGTGAACCGAGGGGAGCGGACTCTGTACACAACCCTCTCCGAATCTCGCGCCGACCTGAACCACTCCGCCAGTTTCCATGGGATTTCGCCGGAAAATTTCGAGATCGTTGAATTGTTGCCCCCTGAAGGCGACTTGCTTCCAGCCCAGCAATACGCGGTCTTTCATCCCAGCCGAAGGGGAACTTAACGCTCGCATGCAGCGCATCGTCAAAGAAATTCAGCGGGTTCGTCCGGACCGGCTGGTTATTGAAGCGCTGAGCGAATTGCGCATGTTGACAAAAGGTCCGCTGCGCTACGGGCGGCAGATTTTGTCGCTGCGGGCCCTAGCTATAGCTAGCTCCGATCAACGTGGACATGGTGCTTCTGCGGAAAGAAGGCAAGCCGCTCCCATGCTGGAGGAAACGCGGAAGCTGAATCGATCATGCCGTCTCCAGCATTTGCACCATGTCGTACCTTCTGCATCCCCCCTTGCTTGATGAAGCGGGCTTTGAAGCAGCCGCGCACTGGTTCATCGACGGCTTCGCCAAGCGGACTGCCATGGCCGTCAACACAAATTTCCTGCATCCCGGCTCTCTTCCGGTAAAAGCTCCACGCATGCCGCAGGTTCGGGTACTCGCGCGGTTCGGTGCGCTGCAGGAAGGGTTGACGAACGCACATCGCCACTCCGCCAGCCCAAGTGTGGAGGTTCCGTTTGAGCAGCTTCCGGATCACGCCATCCCCCAAATCCAGGATTTTGGCCGGAAATTTCCACAAGCCGTCATGGACCGCTTTCAACGTACTGGAGCCGGTTCGGGCGTGGGACTGGCTGGCATTCGCGAACCAGTAACGGAACTCGGGGGTGACTTTACGATCTCTTCCACCACAGCCGGTACCTCCATCCCGCTCTCCATGGATAGGAACAGACCGGAAGCCGATCCCGTCGCCGAAACGGAGGAGTTCCGAACTTCCGGAACTCACTCCATACCCCAATCATGAACGCCATGCTGAACGAGATCATTCCAGCGCGATTACGTGATTACGCCAAGGTCTGCACCTCCACCGACAGCACGGCCGGAAGATCCCGAACAATCGGGGCCCAGCTATCTCCCGCGTCCGCCGAGGCGTAGACCTGTCCGCCGCTGGTGCCGAAATACACTCCGCATTTATCGAGTGAATCTACGGCCATGGCGTCACGCAGCACGTTGACGTAGCAGTTGCTTTGCGGCAATCCCTTGGTCAATGGCTCCCACTCATTTCCTCCGGTACGGCTGCGGAAGACGCGCAGCTTGCCCTCGGGAACAAAGTGCTCCGAGTCGCTCTTGATGGGAACAACATAGATCGTCTCCGGTTCATGCGCGTGCACGTCGATGACGAATCCAAAATCAGTCGGCAGATTTCCGCTGACCTCCTGCCAGGAATCGCCGGCATTGTCGCTGCGCATCACGTCCCAATGCTTCTGCATAAACAGAACGCCCGGCCGCGAGCGATGCATGGCTACGTGGTGAACGCAGTGCCCGATCTCCGCATCGGGGTCAGGGATATATTGGGATCGCAGCCCACGATTGATCGGCTTCCACGTCTTGCCCCGGTCGTCGCTGCGGAATGCCCCCGCAGCCGAGATGGCAATAAAGATTCGGTCAGGGTTGCCGGGATCGAGAATGATCGTGTGCAGGCACATCCCACCCGCGCCGGGCTGCCATTTGGGACCTGTGCCATGGCCGCGAAGTCCAGAGAGCTCCTGCCAGTTCTGCCCTCCGTCGGTTGAGCGGAAGAGGGCGGCGTCTTCAACTCCGGCGTAAACGGTATCACGATCGGTAAGAGACGGTTCGAGATGCCACACGCGCTTGAATTCCCACGGATGCTGGGTGCCGTCGTAGAACTGGTGCGTGGTGAGCGGCTTGCCGGTTTCGGCAGACACGTCGTAGACGAACTTGTTGCTCGCGGCCTTCGGAGGACCCGGCGCCGGCGGTTCTCCGGGTGGCATTCCGGGCTGGTGCCAGCTCTTGCCGCCATCCTCAGAACGCTGAATCACTTGCCCGAACCAGCCGCTGGACTGCGACGCATATAGGCGATTCGGATCAGCAGGCGATCCCTTTACGTGATACATCTCCCACCCCGCAAAGTGCGGCCCCCTGACCTCCCACTTGTCACGCTTGCCGTCCGCCGTCAGGACAAACGCTCCCTTGCGTGTGCCGACGAGAACTCGAACTTTGCTCATTGCGTCACTCCTCCTTTGTGATTTTAACGTTCATGGTTCGACCGGTGACCTGGTCTTCAACTCCGGCCCAGTGCAGCGCTTCCTGCCGATCAGCGAATGCCCGCATCTGGACCAACTCGCCATTGCTGAATGTATAGACGTCCGCAAGGCTGACATCCTGCCAAGTATCACTGCCCTTGGTTCGAAACCGGGCGCGAACCAACACGACGATTCGATTGTTCGCGGCGATAAACTGCTCCGGTTCGCTGCTGCCCTCGGCCCAAGGCGCCCGGGACTGGGCCAGATAGTGTCTCACAGCTTCTCGTCCATGGTACGTGCCGCCGCCGGGAAACGCCGCCGGCTCAGTCCATTCAATGTGCACATCGAGTGGTTCTACTGCGGCGTCCATATCGCCACGATTGAATGCCGCGTATGCCCCGCGTAGAGTGGCGATCACCCGGTCCAGTTCTGGCGTCCCTGCGCTCGCTTCCGTGGCGTATTGTTCCACCAGTTGCGCCACGGTCCCGGGTTGTTCATCGGCTACGTAGTGCACACTGTCTTTGATGACCTCGGTCTTGACGTTCGAGCAGCCGTGTTCGCGCAAGGCCTGGGCGGTGCTGGGAATGTACGGGTTGAACGGCGACTTTTCTCCGGCGGCCAGAAGAAGCGGCACGTTCGTTCGGGTGCGCAGGGCCGCATTGAACTTTGCGTCCTCCGGGAAGGCGCGGTAGAACTCAAAGATCGAGTGCAGTTTTTCCACGGACGCGTACGATTCTGCATAGTGGGCTATGTCAGCGTCGCTAAAGTTAGGGCCGCTGAGAAAGTAGCGGAAATAAATTGCTTGCCGCCCGGCAACCAGCTTTTCCGGCAGCTCCGGAGTCTGATGAAAACGGATGTGCCAGACTTGGGGCAGAGTTTGAATTTCATCCCACGGTCCGAGACCGGCAAGCGGTACATCGAGAATCATAGCGCCGCGAGTCGTGTCGGGATAGCGGCGGGCGAAGGCATAGGCAACCATCCCGCCGAGATCGTGGCCGACCACGTAGACGCGCTCGAGGTGGAGCTGGGCCGCAAGCTGTCGAATATCTTCCGCCATGTTGGCCGCATCGTAGCCCCCGGGAGTCGCCTCCGAGCCGCCCATACCGCGCAAGTCGACCGCCACCACGGTAAACTTCTTCGCCAAACGTGGTATGACCTGGTGGAACTCATACCAATCTTCAGGAAAGCCATGCAGCAGAATGACGGCGGGACCCGTTCCTCCACGAACATAGTGCAGCGTCGTTCCGTTCACTTTTGCGTAGTCGGAAGAAAAACCGCTGCCCAAGCTTGCTACCAGCGGATTCAGCGGTTGCTTTGTCTGGGACTGAGCGAAAATATTCCCGCACCCGGCTAACAGAAAAATGCCAATCTTCATCAGGATCGCTTGAACGGTCATACCACTGCCCATTGCTTCCTCCTGTGGTATCTGCTCTCTCATCAAACTTTCTGGTAGCTCAGTAAAACCACCCCCGATGCAAAAACTCTTGTGGCTCGAAGTTGCAGACGAATTCTCTCCGGGATGCCGGTGAATAAGGGTTTGCCGCCACCCATTAGAATGGGATTGAGAATAACCCGATATTCATCGATCAGCCCCAATGGCAAAAGCGACGATGCGAGCTTGGCGCTGCCCAGGATCACGATGTCTTTCCCAGGCTTTTGCCTCCATCGCGATATTTCTTCCTGAGCATCGTTTCTGATCAGCCTTGAATTATTCCAATCGACTCTCTGCAGCGATTTGGAAAAGACAATTTTGGGAAGACGGTTCATCTTGTCTGCGATTTCATCAGCCGGGGCGGTCGGCCAGTAAGCCGCCATCAGCTTGTAAGTGGCTGGGCCGAAGACCAGGGTGTCGGCATTTACGCAGCATCTCCGTGGCGTATGCATGAAACTCCGCTTCGACGACATGCCAATCTAGTCCTTGGTTCGGCCCTTCGAAGAAGCCATCCAGCGATACGAGATTTGAAACAATTACTTTGCGCATTCTTATCTTTACTCTATGGCAGGAATAGCTTCTTCAAGCTTCTGCCGCCGATGGCCTCGGGCCGCGACTTTAGTCGTCGATCGCCTGGCAGGCCGAGGGTCCAGAAGTCGAGACAAACTTCCGGAGGACTCGGAGGAGTCCAGGCGCGCTCGGTCATCAGGATGCCGACCATGTCCTGCTTCGGATCAGCCCCCCCTCAACTTGGTCGGCGCCAAACGAACAGCTCACGCATCCTTCCTTCCATCCTGGACCGAACATGAAATGATTGATGATCAACGGGCTGCGTCCCGCGAAAAGATCGAAGAGCGTTATCTGCCCCTCCGCTCCATCGAAGACATACTCTTGTTCCACCTTCATCCACGGTAATTCCCGGCGCTGCCTGCTGATTTCGTCGGAAGCGCGAGTAAGTTCCTTTTCTTCTCGATAAGGGGGGCCTGCGCGCCGCTGGCCACTCGGCTCGCGATACGACTTTCGAATGTTCGACTGTGCTGGTTGCCATGTTCATTTCTCCACAGGCTTTGCTGGTTGAGGTTTCCGCGTCATGCGTCTTGCGCGGCGAAGTTTTCGTGCGATGCGTGCGTTCAGTCCTCCGGTCGAGGTGAGGTCCGTCGTTGCTATGCTCACGGGCGCAATGCATGCATGCTGGACACATATCTGCTTCCTCCAGGGAACTTCCTGCGTCACTTCCTGCGTCACACTCCCCTTGTCGCGCAGCAACAGTTCGCTTTCTACGCAGCTTTCTGAACCGCCTTCTCGCAGTTGACCATCCACGGAATGCCGAAGCGGTCAACCAGCATGCCAAATCGCACCGCCCAAAATGTCTCCGCGATTGGCATCGTCACGGTTCCGTTTTCCGCGAGCGCGTGGAATATGCCATCTGCCTCTGCCGGATCGTTGGTCCCGATGTTCAACGAGAAGCCCCCTTGTTTCTTGTAGTGTTCTGGAGGAGCGTCAGACGCCATCAATACCTGGTCGCCAATGGTCAGACGGGCGTGGATGATTTTACTTCGCCACTGTGCGGGCACATGCTCCGCAGCGGGTGTGCCTTCGTGGGTCATCATGGTGACGATTTTGGCGCCGAGAACCTTCTCATAAAACTTGAACGCGTCCTCACAGTCGCCATCGAAATATAGGTAGGGATTCATTTGCATGGCACTCTCCTTAGGGGCGAAGCAGACTGAGTTACCAGAGAAATCTATTCCATATTACTTGTTAAATGCAAGTGATATTGGCTAGAATTAAAACATGCCCAAGAAGTCCGGGACCAAGCGCCGTTCGGAGTGTCCCCTGAATGCTTCGGTCGAAATGTTAGGCGACCGCTGGTCGCTGCTGATCATTCGCGACATGATGCTGCGAGGTTTTCGCAGCTACAAGGAATTCATGGAGTGCTACGAAGGCATCGCGACGAATATCCTCGCCGATCGCCTGCGAAAGCTCGTGGCTTATGGAATCATCAAGACAGAGCCGGACCCAGAAGATGGACGCAAGGTGACGTACTTGCTGACGCAGAAAGGAATCGATCTCGCTCCGGTGCTAACGGAGATGGTCCTGTGGGCGGCGGCGCACGAAGATACCGGCAATCAAGCGCTCGTCCGGCTCATGCGCGAGGACAAGGAGAAGTTTCTGGCCGGAGTGCGAGAGCGCTGGGCTGCGAGCGACCACTGGTAAATGCTTCTTCAGTTGTAGCGCTAGCGTCTCGCCGGCTGTCGTGAGGGCAAGTTGCACTCGCAGGTGGCGACAGGACGCGCCCACGACGGCGATTCACACGATTCGAGCGGCACTCCGATTGACCCGATTCAATGAACCCGATTCGATTAACATGGTCCGGTGCCGATTCCGCGATCCAGCCATGACAACATCCACATCCTTCGCCCCGCTCTTTTGGCCGAATATCCCTGGCTCGTTCACGGATTTTCCACCCGCGCCGGTGGATTTTCACGAGAATACGGCAAAGACACCCTCAACCTGGGATTCACCAAAGATGACTCCCGCGCCACAGTGGAGCGCAACCGCGCCGCCTTCTTGACGGAACTCTGCTCGAACAATAAGCCAAATAACGAATCCAGCCTGTGGCCGCTGGTCACGTTGCGGCAGGTTCATTCCGATCTCATCCGACTCGTCGACTCCCGCCCTGATTCTGACCTGGCTGGCGACGGCCTCGTTACGAACACAGCTGGTTTACTGCTCGCCATTCAAACGGCGGATTGCCTGCCCATCATTCTTGTGGATCCGAAGCGGCGGGCGGCGGGTGTATTCCACGCGGGCTGGCGTGGCACCGTCAAACGCATGGTCGAGAAGGGAGTCGGCGAGATGCGCCGCCACTTTGGCAGCCAGGCGCGCGATCTGAAAGCCGCGATCGGTCCGGGGATTCACGGCTGCTGTTACGAGGTGGGCCAGGAAGTTCGCGATAAGTTCGAATCACAGTTCGTGTATACGGAGAAGTTGTTCCGCGTGGTCGAAGAGACGGATCCCGCGCGCGAGAAATATCCTATGCTGTTCCTTTCGGCTCGCGCCCCGGGGCACAGCGAGCTACCCAGGAAAATCTTCCTCGATCTGGTGGAAGCCAATCGTCAGCAATTGCTGGCAGCTGGGGTCCCCGCCAAAAGCATCGAAGCTTCCGCCTTCTGCACGAACTGCCGGACAGATTTGCTGTTCTCCTATCGTGCTGAAAACGGCAAGACCGGTCGCATGATGGGCGTGGTGGGAATTCGAAAGTAAGATGAAAGGCCGAAGTCAAAAGTCAAAAGCTGGATTCCAATGCAGGAATTCGGACTGGATTCGCCTGACCTCTTGCATTCCACTGCATTCTCACTTCTGCCTTCTCCATTACAAAGCCGGGGGAGCGGCTGCGGGTGGCACGGGAGGCGCACCTGCCGGCTCGGCGATTCCCGCATTCACTAGATCCTTGAGTTCCTTACTGGGCTTGAAGAATGGGATCTTCTTGGCGGGCACTTCGACTTTTTCACCCGTCTTCGGATTACGGCCCGTGCGAGGCTTGCGCTGGCGGGTGCGGAAGCTGCCGAAGCCGCGTATCTCAATCTTGTCGCCGGCGCGCAAGGAGCGCACTACGCTATCAAAAATCGTCTCCACAATCACTTCGCTGTCTTTGCGCGTTAGCTCCGCTAAACGCGACACTTCATCGATCAGATCGGCTTTGGTCATGATGTCTTCACTCCTGTGCTTGTTTTAACTGAAGTGCCGGCATCTGATGGCAGAGCCGCGTTTGCTGCGTTAGCAACCATAACCTTCTCAAATTTCAGGGGTTGTATGCAAGTCTTCGGTTTGGGGCAACGGCTACGCCGGGCTTTAGGTCGTGGGTCTCAGGTCTTTGGTCTCAGGCGCTCGGTCGCCTGCGCAGGCGGCTTCAGAAAATACCTGACAGCCTAGATCTGACGCTCAAGACTTGCCACCCCACTCCCAAGACCTGCCCTTCACTTCCACAAATAATAGAACCCGACATGCTGCTCCAGCACTTTCTCCGCATTGGGCAAATACTGCGAAACATCGCCCAGTACCAGGTCGAGCAGTGTTTTACGGTCTTTCTCAGGATGCACCAGCGTCGGCTCCCCCGAGATATTCACGGCCTTAGCCGTATCTTTGACCACCGCCTCAAAGTCGCCTACGTTGTCGATTAGCTTCATGGACAGCGCCTGTTCGCCAGTCCACACCTTACCATTGGCGATGGCCTTAACATCGTCGAACTTCATGCCGCGGCCAGCGGCCACAGCCTGGACGAACTGTCCAAACATGTTATCGATCAGCGACTGCATATACGCTTGCTCGGCGGGGGTGAGGTCGCGCGCGGGATTGCCCGTATCTTTAAATTCTCCGGTCTTCAAGACGATATTTTTCAGCTTGGCCCATTTTAAGAGGTCGCCATAGTTCACCCACTCGGCGATGACACCGATCGAGCCCACGATGCTGCCGTTATCTGCATAGATTTTGTTCGACGCCGACGCGATGTAATAGGCCCCGCTCGCTCCCACGGTTTCGATCGACACCACAACGCGCTTCTTTTTTTCCTCGCGAAGGCGTTTGACCTCGCGATAAATTTCCTCCGATGCTGCCACCCCACCGCCGGGCGAGTTGACGTGCAGGATGATGGCCTTGATCGAAGAATCGTCACCGAACTTCTTCAGCTCGCCGACCACGGGCTGCGGCGAGAGAATCACGCCTTCCAGGTCGACCACGCCGATGCGATCGCCGAAGCCGCCAAACGATGCCTCATTACCACCGGCATGCAGCGTCAGGTACACCAGCGAAAATACGGCCAGCACAAAGAGGAAAAATGCTCCTCCTCCAATGAGAATCCAGAGCAAGGTGCGGGAGCGCCGTTCAGACATGAGGAGAGTTTAGCACCGCGAGCTAGGGCATGAGCACTCTCAGCAACCCGTGCTCCACGCTGACTTCGGCAGGAGTGTGGCAAACGTACTCGCCGTCGGCGTAGAGGTCGAGGGGCATTTCCGTTTCCACCCGCAGCCGCGCCGCCTGGAAGTAACTCACTCCTCGAATGCTCAGGTGGCGGCCAAAGTAAACCGTCGGAAACAGGGACGCGAGTTTCAAGGGATTGACGCCACCGATCACGCAAACGTCGAGCTGTCCGTCATCCATTTGCGCGTAAGGCGCAATTTTCATGCCGCCACCATACGTCGCAGAATTGGCGAAGGCGGCCAGAATGGTCGGCTCATCGCTTCGGACGCCCCATCCCTGGCCCTCGTCTGCCTGGAAGATCTTCATGGGCACGGCGTCAAAACGAAAGATCGTCGGAATCAGCGTGAATGCGTAACCGCCGTAGGCCCGTATCCAGCGCGGCAGAGCGTTTGCCCGACGCGACACTTCACTGTCGAGTCCGACTCCGGCCACGCTGCAAAAGCGATGTGGCGACTCCTGTGCCACCAAAGTCCCGCCCGCGTCTTTCAGCGGCGTGATCGTCCCCAGGTCGATGACGCGGGTGTTGTTTTGTCCGGCGCAGAACCTTCGCCATGCCTTTAGCGAATCGCGCACATCACACATTCCGAGGGCACGAGCAAAGTCATTGCCGCCGCCGGTCGGCACCACCAACAGCGGCAGCGCGAGCGCTACCAGTTGATTCAGATGCCGGTGGATCGTGCCATCCCCGCCAAACAGCACGACGACCTCCACCTGATCTCCCGCGGCAGGCATCCCCAAACGCCAGTCCATTCTTGAGTCAATCTGAAATGGCTTGAGATTTCTTGTAGAACATCCCAGCCCGAGGATAGCAGCCGCGCGCATGTGCGCGGTCGAGACTAGCAGAAAGGCACCTGTGGGGACAGCCGCCCTTGGCCGTCCGGCTGGACGAAGCCCGGCGGGTAGTGTCTATTAATGCGTTGATGCCCCATTTTAAGACACCACGCCTCACTTTATCATTTGGCAACCAGATTGCTCATGGGATCATCTGTTAGCTCTGTTAGCAGTAGAAGCGGCGATTCGCTTGCAATTTTTCGGTTGCTGTCAAGATGGCTGGCGGCCTTTCCTTTCGAGGCCGCCACCAGAGCATCAACGCAGTGTTAGGACACTACCGCCCGGCGGCCAAGCTCGAACTCCGAGGAAAGAGATCGATATGCTATAGGTAAATTCCGACCCCTTCCCCAAAACAAGGAACGGCTGACATGATAGATGCAGACAGCTGGTTTCCTGGAGGCGGCATTGCGATTGCAAACGATCAAGAATATGGCTGGGTCTTTGGCCGTTAGCCTGGCGCTGACAGGGTGTGGCGGAGGCGGTTCGCACCCCGGCACTACGGTCGTTAGCGCAGCCGCGCCCTCCATTACCACCCAGCCCGCCAATCAGACTGTGATTGCAGGTCAGACGGCTACCTTCTCGGTCACAGCAGCGGGAACCACTCCGTTCACTTACCAGTGGCAGACGGGCACGACGGCGCTTGCGGGCGCGACATCCGACAGTTACACCACTGCTGCGACCACGATCTCCGCCAGTGGCTCCCAATACAGTGTGGTCGTAAGCAATGCGATCGGGACCGCCACGAGCAACGCAGCTACCCTTACGGTCAACCCCCCCCCGCCGGCCACCACCGACGTGCTGACCTACCACAATGACATTGCGCGCACGGGGCAGAACCTGACGGAAACCACGCTCACCACGGGCAACGTTAATTCGGCCACGTTCGGCAAGCTCGGCCTCTACCCGGTCGATGGTCTGGTTGACGCCGAACCGCTCTACGCCTCGAACGTCGCGGTTCCGAATAACGGCACACACAATGTGCTCATTGTTCCCACGGAGCACGATTCGGTCTATGCCTTCGACGCGGATTCCGGCGCGACGATCTGGCAGGTCACAATGTTGAAGGCGGGCGAGACAACCTCAGACAATCGAAACTGCGGACAGATAACTCCCGAAATCGGTGTAACTTCCACGCCGGTCATGGACCGTACCAGCGGCCCGAATGGCGCCATTTATTTGGCCGCGATGTCGAAAGACGCATCGGGCAACTATCACCAGCGACTGCACGCCCTCGATCTCGCGTTAGGTACGGAATTGTTTGGCGGGCCGGCCGAGGTTCAGGCCACTTTTCCTGGAACCGGCGACAACAGCAACGGCACGAGCGTGGTCTTCGATCCCGGGCAGTACGCCGAGCGCGCTGCGCTGCTTCTGCTGAATGGAGTGATCTATACGGGCTGGACCTCACACTGCGACATCCGTCCCTACACAGGATGGATCATGGGCTACAGCGAATCCACGCTGGCCCAGACGAGCGTGCTGAATGTAACGCCCAACGGCAGCGAAGGCTCGATCTGGATGTCTGGGGCCGGGCTGGCGGCCGACAGCTCAGGCAACATTTATTTTCTCGATGCCAATGGGACTTTTGACACGACTTTGAATGCCAGCGGATTCCCCAGCAATGGCGATTACGGGAATGCTTTCATGAAGCTCTCCACCTCAGGCGGTTTAACCGTGGCCGACTATTTCGAGATGGATAACGGCGTCGCCGAGAGCGACGCTGATACCGATCTGGGTTCAGGCGGAACGATCGTCCTCCCCGACGTGAGCGATGGCTCGGGCAACACCTTGCATCTGGCGGTCGGCGCCGGCAAAGACGGCAACCTTTACCTGGTGAATCGCGACTCGATGGGAAAGTTCAGCGCCAACAATAGCAGCATCGATCAGGAACTCCCGGGAGCGTTGCCGGGAGGGGTTTACGCCATGCCCGCATATTTCAACAACACGGTCTACTACGGATCGGTGGGTAGTCCGATCCAGGCGTTCACAATCTCGAACGCGAAGCTGTCGGCTTCGCCAACCGCAAAAACCGCCAACAGCTTTGCATATCCCGGCGCGACGCCCAGCGTATCCGCGAATGGCGCCAGCAACGGAATCGTGTGGGCCGTCGAGAACACCACTCCGGCGGTTTTGCACGCCTACAACGCCGCGAATCTCACCGAACTCTACAACAGCAACCAGGCCAGCGGCGGCCGCGATCAATTCGGTGCGGGCAACAAGTTCATCACTCCGATGATCGTGAACGGCAAGGTCTTTGTAGGAACGCCAAACGGCGCGGCCGTCTTCGGCCTGCTGCCGTAGTGGTGATCCCTATCTATCCCATTGTCATCCTGAGGAAGTGGTTCCGCGCAAGGCGCGGGACTCCCGACGAAGAACCGATGCAATGGGATCGCGAAACGGCGCTCAAGTTTCTCGATCGACTCCTTGCTGCGCTAGAAATAGTGACGATTGCGAGATCGTTCAACTGCGCAGTGCGATTTGCGAAGGGAATCGTACTTCCACGCTCCGCTCACGATGACCCCGGAGAAATAATCAAGCGGACCTTTTTTATGCGGCGCCCCACTCGAAGAACCGCGTAGAGGTTGGCAGCCATAAAAACGAGAAATTCCTCAGGACCGATGCTCTCGCCGTCTACGCTGACAGCACCGCCCTTGAGTCGAGTCGCCGCCTCTGTGTTCGAGCTCGCGAGCCCCGCTCGACGAATTAGTTTATCGAGTCGAACCAGATATCGATCGCCAGGATTCGCCGCCTCGCGGGCGATGACACGAACTGCGCCACCCCCCTCACCCTCGAGAACTACATCAGCCAGCGGAACGTCAACGCTTTCCACATCTTCCGGCACTTCACTCTTCTGAAATTGCTTCGCCCAGTCCTCTCCCGCCTTCACCGCCGCATCCACCGAATGGAAATCCGCCACAATCCTCCGCGCCAGCTCCTTCTTGGCCTGCATCGGATGCGACTCCCGCTTCCTCCGTTCGATGTCCGCGACCTGCACATCCGTCAGCAGTTCGTAGTATCTCCACATCATTTCGTCGGAGATGCTCATGATCTTGCCGTACATCTCGAGCGGCGGTTCGTGTATGCCAATCGCATTGCCGAATGACTTCGACATTTTCTGGACGCCATCAAGGCCTTCGAGAATCGGCGTGGTCAGCACCACTTGCGATTCCTGCCCGTAGGCGCGCTGCAGTTCTCGGCCAACGAGCAAATTGAATTTCTGGTCGGTGCCGCCAAGTTCCACATCGGCTTCGAGTGCGACTGAGTCGTAGCCTTGCACCAGCGGGTAGAGCAGCTCATGGACGGAGATTGGTTTCTCGTCGTGAAATCGTTTGTGAAAATCCTCGCGCTCCAGAAGTTGCGAGACCGTGTATTTCGCCATCAGCCGGACGAAGTCATCGGCGCTAAACTGTCCCATCCAGCGCCGGTTGAAATCGATTACCGTTTTCTGCGGATCGAGTATCTTGAAGACCTGTGCCTTGTAAGTTTCAGCGTTCTGCTCGATTTGTTCGCGAGTGAGCGGTGGACGAGTTACCGAGCGGCCGGTGGGGTCGCCGATCATCCCAGTGAAATCGCCGATCAGGAAGATTGCGGTGTGACCGAGATCCTGAAAGTGTTTGAGCTTGCGCAGCACCACGGTGTGCCCCAGGTGCAAATCAGGGGCAGTCGGATCCATGCCAAGTTTCACGCGCAGCGCTTTGCCCGCAGCGCGCGACTTTTCCAGCTTGGCGCGCAACTCCGCCTCGCGAATGATTTCCGCGGAACCCTTCTTGAGATACGTCAGTTGTTCGTCGACAGACGCGAAAATTGACATGGGAAAGGACATTATAAGGAACAAGGCGGCAAAGGCCGAATCGGAACCGTTAGAATGTCAGGAATGCACTGCGATGGAACGAGTCAATATCCAAATACGGAAGGCGCTCGCAACCGATGTCCCTAAGTTGCGACAGGTGATTGAGGCCTCGGTACGCGGCTTGCAAGCCGAGCACTATTCCCCAGCCCAGATCGAAGGCGCGCTGCAGTCAGTCTATGGCGTGGATAGCCAGCTCATTGCCGATGGAACATATCTGGTCGCGGAGACTTCGGAATCGCAAGGCAATGTTGAAATCGTCGGCTGTGGCGGATGGAGCAGGCGCCAAACTTTATACGGCGGCGATCAATATGGAGGGCGCGAAGACTCGCTGCTCGATCCGGCGCGCGATGCGGCGAAGATTCGCGCGTTCTTCGTGCATCCCCACTGGGCGCGTCGCGGCACCGGCGGCTTGATTCTCGAAGCCTGCGAGAAGGCGGCGCTGGAAGCGGGCTTCACGAACTTGGAGATGGGCGCAACTCTGAGCGGCGTGGCTTTTTATCGGGCGAAAGGATACTCATTCGTCGAAAATCAGGAGGTTTCGCTAGGTAATGGCGAGTCGCTGCCGATTGTAAAGATGGCGAAGAAGTGGATACGGCAGGATTAACGAGTGGTTATGGGGGGACGGCCGCCCTCGGCCGTCCCGCCGAGCGTAGCGAGGCGTAAGCGGGGGAAGACTCACACGCTTCGCCTGCCGTACAGCCGAGTGCGGCTGCCCACACAAACTTGCGCTCCGCCTGCCAGAAGCTCAGAGACCTGCGGTTCTTCTTTTCAATCTCCGTCCCACGATCTCAAACTTTCCACCGAGCACGCTGTTGATCGCTTCCGTGTAAGCAATATGCTCCTGCTCCAGGATGCGCTCGGCCAGCGTGTGCTCGTCGTCGGTGTCGAGTACGGGCACCGTCTTCTGCACAATGATGGCGCCATGATCGAGTTCCTCGTCCACAAAGTGCACTGTGCAACCAGAGATTTTCACTCCGTAAGCGAAGGCCTGCTCCTGCGCTTCGAGTCCGGGGAATGCCGGCAGGAGTGAAGGATGAATGTTAAGAATTCGGCGGGGAAACTGTTGCACAAACCAGGGCGAGAGAAGGCGCATGTAGCCTGCGAGGCAGACCAAATCGACGTGGTGTTGCTTGAGCGCGGCGCCAATTTCGAAATCGTGTTTTTCCCGCGACTTGCCCTTCGATGGAATCACCAGAGCCTCCAGACCACGCCGGCGCGCCGTGGCGATGCCGGGAGCCTCCGCTCGATTGGAGATGACGACGGCAATGCGCGCGTCCGGGATGCGGCCTTCGTGGATGCTGTCGGCGATGGCCTCGAAATTTGAGCCGCGTCCAGAGAGGAGAATTCCGAGGTTGTGCATAACGCCGGAGGAATTCAGCTGTAAATTACCTTCTTCTCGCCTTTAACGATGCGGCCCACGGTGTAGGCCTTTTCTCCCACGCGTTCGAGCACGCTCTGCGCTTTCTTGAATTTCGCTAGCGGAACCACCATCAGCATGCCCAGACCCATATTGAAGGTGCGCAACATCTCCTCCTGTGGAACATTGCCCAATTGCTGCAGGTGCTCGAATAAGGGCAGCACTGGCCAGGAGCCGCGTTCGATCAGGGCCGCCGTACCCCGCGGCAAGACGCGGGGCAAATTTTCCGTGATGCCGCCGCCAGTCACGTGGGCCAGCGCGGAAACGCATTGCGCATCGATCAACTTCCGGAGTGCCGGCCAATAGCTCTTGTGCGTCCGCATCAGTTCATTGCCGACTTTGTTCTTGATCTCGTTCACGTAGTCGTCGGGCGAGTAGTGGCCAACTTCGAAAAGCAGCTTGCGGGCCAGCGAGTATCCGTTGGTATGCAGCCCGTTGGAGGGCAGGCCGAGAATGACGTCTCCGATCTGCACATCCTTGCCGGTAATGATCCGGTCGCGCTCGACCACGCCAACGATGAACCCCGCCAGATCGTATTCGCCATCTGGATAAAACCCGGGCATCTCGGCCGTCTCTCCACCGATCAGGGCGCAGCCATTGTGCTTGCAGGCATCCGCAATGCCTTCCACCACCTGCTCTGTGATGGTAGGATCCAACATCCCCGTCGCCAGATAATCCATGAAAAACAATGGCGCGGCGCCCTGCACGGCGATGTCATTGACGCAGTGGTTCACCAGGTCAGCGCCAATGGTGGAATGCAGGCCCATCTCGAAGGCAACTTTGAGCTTGGTTCCCACGCCGTCCACGCTCGAGACCAGCACCGGGTCCAGATACTTGGTTTTGTCCACCGCAAACAGGCCGCCGAAGCCGCCTATCTCGCTCAGCACTCCCCGGGTAAAGGTCTTATGCGCTAGATATTTAATCCGTTGCTTGGTGCGGTTGGCGCGATCGATGTTCACTCCCGCATCGGCGTAAGTGATCGTTGTTCCGGCGGACGTGGGTTTTTTGGCCACGGATTCGTGCGGTCTCTCTCTCAGTAGTTCAGTTGTGGGGAAACGCTGGATTCCTCGGGAAGCTGTAGCTTCTAAGGTCGCTCATTGTAACACGTTCGCCGCCCGCAGAATTTTCTTCGCGGCGTAAGAATACTGCAAATACACAACCGGAGCGTTCCACGGACGCGCACGCCCGTTCGCCAATGCCCGGCAAGTAATCTAGTGGGCGATGAAGTCCGAGAAGAAGTACGCCAGAACTCCAAAGAGAGCCAGTCCGGATATCCCATAAGCGGTGAGAACCCAGGCCCCGCGGCCTTCATGATGCCGGCCGACGGAGGCTTGTGAAGCCGATGATGAAGGGAGAGACTGCTGAACCGAGGGAGAGATACTAGGAGCCCGATCTTCCATACCACATCCTCCGAACGGAAAGATCGTGGCGCAATTACTTCACTGCGTCACGCCTGCTCGGCAACCTGGCTCGCGCAGGACTATCTGTGCCGGATTCTACTACGCTTTTGTGATGAATGAACAAAGAAATGTGATCTCGGTCACAGGATATGGGTGCAGGAATTTGTTCATCGTGAGAAATTGGGCGTCTCGTGCAGGCCGTCTTGTATAGGCGTTGCCCCCGCAATTTTTGCCGCTGTTATCGTTGCAACTGCTCCCCTCGCAACGCACTCGCCTTGGGATTCAAGACCGGAAGCCTTACTATTACCGGATGCGTAGTCTTGTCTTGCCGCTTATCGCTCTCTGCCTGTCGATCGACCCCCTCCAGTCCTCAGCCCAGACCGCTCAGTCAAATTCGAGGGTTCCCGCCGAAGCCAACAAAGGTGCAGATGCCGCCGGGGCCCACCAGGATAACGCGGCTCCCAAGCCGCCAGAGTCCAAGCGCGATTATTCGCAGGAAGCGTTTGTCATTGAGAAATACCGCTCGATTTATCGCTTCGAAAACGACGGCACAGGCCGCAAGGAGACCATCGCCCGCATCCGCGTGCAAAGTGAAGCCGGCGTTCAGCAGTGGGGGCAGCTACAGTTCGGATACAACTCCGCCAACGAACGCGTCGAGATGTCCTATGTCCGCGTTCTGAAGACCGATGGCACCGTAGTGAAAGCCGGCGAGGACGCCGTGCAGGACCTGAGCGCTCCGCTGGAACAACAGGCGCCCGTCTATACCGACTATCGTCAGAAACACATCACTGTCCCCGGATTACGCCCGGGCGAAGTGCTCGAATACGACATGGTCACGGTGATTCATACTCCCTTGGCTCCGAAAGAGTTCTGGGCGGATTATGAATTCGACCGGAACAACATCACCCTCGATGAAGAAGTTGATGTGGATGTGCCCGCCCGCCGTGCGCTGAAATTGAAAAGCAAGCCCGGAATGGATCCGAAGATTTCCGAAGGGGACGGTCGCCGCGTCTATCACTGGACGCGCGCCCACCTAGAACGCGAAGACGACCCGAAAGATAAAGACAAAGAAAAAGACAGGGACAGGGACAAAAAGAAAAAGAAGCATCCTGAGGACGAGCGCCCCGACATTCAGTTGACCACATTCGTAAGTTGGGAACAGATCGGGCTCTGGTACGCGGGCCTGGAAAAAGATCGTCGCTCGCCCTCCCCGGAGGTTCGCGCCAAGGCCGAAGAACTCACCAAGGGCCTCGATACCGATCTGGACAAGGTTCAGGCCCTCTACGATTACGTGGCCAAGAATTTCCGCTACGTCAGTCTGTCGCTCGGATTGGGGCGCTACCAGCCGCACTCCTCCGGTGATGTCCTGCACAATCAATACGGCGACTGTAAAGATAAGCACACTCTGCTGGCCTCGCTGCTCGAGGCCGAAGGCATGCACGCGTCTTCGGTGTTGATCAATTCCAGCCGCAAGCTTGATGTTGACGTTCCTTCGCCCTCGCAGTTCGATCACGTCATCACCATGCTTCCAATGACGACACCCAAGGAGGAAGTGTGGATGGATACCACCAGCGAAGTGGCGCCATTCCGCCTGCTGGCCTACACCCTGCGCAAGAAACAGGCGCTCGTAATTCCCCCCTCCGGCACACCTCACCTCGAGGAAACTCCCGCCGATACGCCCACGCCCGACAGCGAAATTTCCGAGGTCGATGGAAACATCAATGAGATCGGCAAACTCGAAGCACACGTGCATTACACCTTCCGGGGCGACGAAGAACTGCTGCTGCGCTCCATCTTCCGTCGCGTTCCCGAGGCGCAATGGCAGCATGTGGTCGAGAATGTCAATTCCGGTATGGGCGGCGAAGTCACGAACTTGAAGATCAGCGATCCCGCCGCCACGCGCGAGCCGTTCACCATGTCTTACGACATTTCCCGGCCGAACTTTCTCGATTGGTCGAAGAAGAAATCTGACTTAACCCTGCCGCTTTGCCAGTTCAACATGCCGGTCCTTGGCGACGACGATAGCGATGCCGATGCAGAACCGCTGAAGCTCGGCCCCAAGGCGCAGTACATCTACCGGATAAAACTCGAACTCCCGGCGAAATACACTGCTCGCGCTCCCCTCCCCTTCTCGTTGAAGCGTGATTACGCGGAGTACCAGGCAACGTACAAGCTGGAAGGGTCAACCTTCACCGCCGGCAGAACCCTAACTCTGCGTCAGGACGAGATCCCGTCGCAGCGGGCCACCGACTACGAATCCTTTCGCCGGGCCGTCAGCTCGGATCTGGGGCAGTTTCTTTCCATCGAGAGCAGCGTGGCGGGCGCGCCCAGCGCTCCAGCCGACATGAAGGCCGACGACCTGGTGGAGAGCGGTCGAGCCGCCATCGCCAGCAACAATCTGCCCATGGCCGTTGAACTCCTCAAACGCGCCACCGAGGTAGATGCCAAAAATAAATACGCCTGGTATGCACTCGCCCTTGCCTACATGGGCCTGCGCCAGAATGACGACGCCATCGCTGCTCTCAAGAAGCAAATTGAAATCAATCCCTACGACGAATACGCCTATAACGCCCTCGGCCGCGCCTACTGGCAGGAGCGCAAGTACGACGATGCCGTCACCGCCTTCAACAAGCAGATCGAAATCAATCCGCTCGACAAGTTCGCGCATGCCGGACTCGGCTCCATGTACTCCGAGTGGCACAAATACGATTTGGCCGCGGCCGAGCTGGAAAAAGCCACCTCTCTTACTCCGGACAATCCAGAACTGCAAGTCAGCCTCGGCGACGCCTACCTGAATCTGGGCCAGGATGACAAAGCGCTGGCGCGGTTCGATCACGCCGTCGAGCTTGCCGCAACGCCTCTGGTGTGGAACAACATCGCTTATCAACTCTCGTTGAAGAAGTCTCATCTGGACCGCGCGCAGCAGTATGCGGAGTCGGCAGTGTCGGCCACTACGGCCGCGCTGCGCAACTTGTCGCTCGACCGCCTCACGCAACAGGACTTGCCGCTGGTGCCCTCGCTCATCGCCTACTGGGACACGCTCGGCTGGGTCTATTTCAGCGAAGGCAATCTGGATAAAGCGGAAAAATACGTTGCTGCCGCCTGGGGACTGGGCCAGCACGGCGAAGTTGGCGACCATCTCGGCCAAATCTACGAGAAAGAAGGAAAGCAAGATCGCGCGCTCGAGACCTACGAGCTTGCGGTGACTGGACTGCGTCCGGTGCCGGAGACGAAGGAAAGAATCGATGCGCTGGTCAAGGCCAACTCCAAACTCAACGGCGCAAAAGACAACGCCAGCCTGCAATCGCTGCGCACCCTCGCCGTGGGCAAGGCGAAAGAAAACGGCAGCGCAGATTTCTTTGTGCTTCTTAGCGGAGGCGCCGGCACTGCTGCGAAGGCGGAAGCCGTGAAATTCGTCAGCGGAGACGAGAAGCTGAAAGTCTTCACCGAAGCCCTCCGCACCGCCGAATACCGCCTCACTTTCCCCGACGACGCCCCGCTAAGAATCCTCCGCCGCGGAATCCTTTCCTGCTCCGCGGCTACCGGTAACTGCATGTTCGTGCTCATGCTGCCAGACGATGTCAGAACGGTGGACTGAAGCCTAAAGGAGTAGAAGATCTCGAAGTTGTTATCCAGACTCGAGGTTGGGTCATCCTGAGCGGAGTCGAAGGATGCCTACCGGTGTGCCGAGTAGCCCAGCCCAGACTAACCCAGTCTCTGACCGCAAACGTGCCCCCGAAAGCGTATCCCCGTGACAATCGCAAGTAAGGCAGCAGGTCGCGAATTATTTCGGGGACAAGTTGGCAGCCTGCTCATAAGCATGAGCCAGCCCCAGCACCAAATCTTCCCGCCAGTGCGGTCCCGCAATCTGCAGCCCGATCGGCAGTCCGCTTTTCGTAAGGCCGCAAGGCACTGAGATGGCTGGCAATCCCCACACGTTGAACGGCCGTGTGTTGCGCAGCAAAATAATTTCCGCCGGACGCAGCGCCTCGGGATCTTTCTTCAGATCGCAGATCGCAGGCGCGGGCATGGGCGTGGCCGGCGTGACCAGCAAATCCACCTCGGCGAAGAGGTCTCGAGCACGTCGGCGCTCGAGGTCCAGCTCCTGGCGGCACCGAATAGATTCGACCGCGGAAATGTCCACGCCGAAGCGGATGCGCCGCAGAGTCTCCGGTTGATACAGTTCCGGCGACCGCGCGACATTTTCGGCGTGAACCGCGTACGACTCGGCATTCTGCACCACCCGATCGGTGGGTATCTCGATCCTTATTTCGCGGGTTTCCGCCACCAGGGTCCTGATCACGGCCAGAGCCTCCTCCACCGCCGCGCGAACTTCATCATCCAGCCCATCATAAAAATAAGCCCGCGGAATACCAATGCGAAGGGTCTCCTCGTGCGCCGCAGAAAAAGCAGAGACATAGTCAGCTACAGGAACATCGGCGCTGTTGATGTCGAGCCGGTCGTATCCCGCAATCGCCTGCAGGACCACAGCCGCATCTGCAACCCTCGCTGCCAGCGGCCCCACGTGATCCAGCGACCAGGAAAGCGGAATCACCCCGCGGGAGGAAACACGCCCATAAGTCGGCTTGATTCCTACACATCCGCACAGCGCGGCCGGCAGACGGACGGAGCCGGCCGTATCGGTTCCAATCGCCGCATAGCAAAGCCCTGCGGCAACAGCAGCCGCCGACCCGCCAGACGATCCGCCAGCAATATGCGCCGCGTTCCAGGGATTGTGCACATCGCCAAAGAAGCTGACCAACGAACTTGCTCCATAGGCGAACTCATGCAGATTGTTCTTCCCCAGAATGACCGCGCCCGCCTGCCGCAACCGCCGCACAACCTCAGCGTCTTCGGCAGGTAGGCGACCCTGATAAAGTCCGCTGGCAGCGGTGGTGGGCACGCCCGCAGTATCAATAAGGTCTTTTATAGCAATCGGAATCCCGTGCAGTGGACCGCGCCATTCGCCTCGTGCGATTTCGATCTCAGCAGCCTGCGCCTCCGCCAGCGCCGCTTCGGCCGTCACCGTGATGAACGCATTCAGCGCCGGATTCAGCTCTTCGATGCGATCCAGGCAAGCTTGAGTCAATTCCACCGGCGAGACTTCTCTCCTCCGCAGACGCGGCGCAAGATCGACAATGGCTTCTAGCGTGGACATGAGGATGACGGCATTCATTGTAGTAGACGGCCGCGGACCACAGACCACGAAGGACACGGAGTTACACGAAGACACCCGAGGATTCCCTTCGAGAACCTTCCATGCTCCTCGCCGGCTGATGAATTCTGCCGCTCTTAATAAAGGCAACCTCTGGGGGAAGGCCTATAATCAAAAATCGTTCGCTCAAATCCGGAGGCAACACATGGCGGAGATGACGATCGCCCCAGTCGCGACCCACGGCTTCCTTATCGATGGGCGTTGGGTGGAAGAGGGCGACATGGTCGAAGTCCGATCGCCATTCGATGGCAGCGTGGTTGGGCGCATCACGCAGGCGCGGCGCGAACATGCCGAGGCCGCGATCGCCGCGTCCGTCAAGGCCTTCGGCACGACGCGTCGACTGCCGGCATTCGAGCGCCAGCGCGTGCTGCGCCGCGTAGCCGCCGCGATCGCCGCGCGTCGCGACGAATTCTCCCGCACCATCGTGCAGGAGGCGGGCAAGCCCATCAAACTGGCGCGCACGGAAGTGGACCGCGCAGTTTTTATCTTCAACGTCGCCGCCGAAGAGGCTACCCGCATTTACGGTGAATATCTTCCCCTCGACTGGCAGGAATTTACCGCAGGCCGGTGGGGCATCGTGAAGCGCTATCCCCTCGGACCGATCGCCGGAATTACCCCCTTCAATTTTCCGCTGCACCTGGTCGCGCACAAAGTGGCGCCCGCAATCGCGGCAGGCTGTTCCATGGTATTGAAGCCGGCTCCGCAAACTCCGCTGTGCTCGCTGTTGCTGGCGGAGTGCGTGCAGCAAGCCGGTTGGCCCGATGGAGGACTGAATGTCCTGCCGCTTTCCAACGAGGATGCGAGTCTGTTGGTCACCGACGAGCGCATCAAGCTGATCAGCTTTACCGGCAGCGTGCCTGTAGGCTGGGACATCAAGCGTCGCGCCGGCAAGAAGAAAGTCGCGCTGGAACTGGGCGGCAACGCCGGCGCCATCGTGCACAGCGACGCCGATCTAGCATACGCCGCGGACCGTTGCGTCACCGGTGGCTTCGGATACGCGGGACAGACTTGCATTTCCGTGCAACGCATATTGGTCGAGCAATCGGTCTATGGCAAGTTCACCGATCTACTCGTCGACGGCGTCAAGAAACTAAAAACCGGCGACCCCATGGAGGAATCGACCGATGTCGGTCCGCTGATCCGCGAGAGTGATGCCGTCCGAGTCATCAGTTGGGTCGAAGAGGCAGTCCGCTCCGGCGCACGTCGGTTGTGCGGCGGCGGGCGTACCGGCTCCATCGTCAATCCGACCGTGCTGACCGGCACCAAGCCCGACATGAAAGTGAATTGCCGGGAGATCTTCGGCCCCGTCGTGAGCGTGGAGCCTTACCAGAATTTTGACGAAGCACTGCGCCGGATCAACAATTCCAATTATGGTTTGCAGGCCGGTTTATTCACCCGCGACGTAAAATTGCTCTTCCAGGCGTACGACGAACTGGAGGTGGGCGCTTTGATCGCGGGAGATATTCCTTCATTCCGCATCGACCAGATGCCTTACGGCGGCATCAAAGATTCCGGCCTCGGACGCGAAGGACTGCGCTATGCGATCGAGGAAATGACAGAACCGAAATTGTTAGTCATGAATGTTCGGTAAGCGCCTGACACGAAGAGAGAGTTGTTAAGAAACGCAATGTCCGAGTTTCATACGGATTCAATTTGAGACATCAACTGGAGATTTTTTTCGACCCTACAAGACAACATGGCGCGAAATATTTATAATCGCGGGTTCTCGTAATTGTTCGCGAGAAAATTCACTGGGGATTTTCATTCGGGTTGCAACAATCATGCATTGATGAGCCCCCGTCTGCTGGCTGTTCGTTGTATTGACTAGAGCGCGTACGGAAGCATGTCGCAGATTTTTCATCGCAGTGCGAACACCCTGTCCCGCGCCACGATCTTTGGTGCGGTTTTCGTTGTTGTCGCGCTCGGCTGGGTAGCCTACGAAGTCCAGGGCTCGCCTTACATCACCTATGCCGGGGTGCGGAAGCCTCAACCAGTGCCCTTCAGCCATCAACACCACGTTGCCGGCTTGGGCCTTGACTGCCGCTACTGCCACACCTCGGTGGAAACGTCGAGCTTCGCCGGCATTCCTCCGACCAAGACGTGCATGAACTGCCATTCGCAGATCTGGACCGACGCCCAGCTTCTGGAGCCGGTCCGTGCCAGCTATCGCTCCGGTCAGTCGCTGCAATGGACGCGAGTGAATCAGCTTCCCGACTTCGTCTTCTTCAATCACAGTATTCATGTGAATAAGGGTGTGGGATGCAACACCTGCCACGGCCCGGTCGATCAGATGCCGCTGATGTATCAGCAGGAATCGTTGCAGATGGAATGGTGTTTGGGCTGCCATCGCGCGCCACAGAGTAACCTTCGCCCCCGAGATCAAGTCTTTAATATGCGTTATCAACCGCCAACCGGCGTCCATCCAGTTGTGGTGGATGGGCAAACTTACACAGATCAAGTCGAACTCGGCACGGCGCTGGTAAAAAAGTACAACGTTCGCAGCGTGGCTGACATCACGAGTTGCAACACCTGTCATCGATGAACTCCAGCCCCGTAGGGGCGACCTATCGTGGCCCGGCACGAGAGTGCCGGATCCCAAGCGATAAACGGAACCCGTCCCGTAGGGACGGTACAAGATTTCGAACGAACGAATGACGATCGATCCCAAGAACGAAAGCGGCAAGCGCGAGGATGTTTGCCCCAGCAAGAAAGGCAAGCTGGATCTCGATTCCGTCCGCGCGCAGATCGAAGCGGCCGCGGCCGACGAACAGAAAACCGGTCCGGAATATTGGCGCAGCCTGGAAGAGCTTGCCGGCAGCCCCGCCTTCCAGGAAGCGCTGCATCGCGAATTTCCCAAGGGTGCATCCGAGTGGGTCGATTCCGTCTCTCGCCGCGGCTTTCTCAAGGCGATGGGCGCGTCCATGGCGCTGGCCGGCATGACCGGCTGCGTGAAACTGCCGCTCGAACCCATCGTTCCCTACGTCCGCCAGCCGGAAGAAGTGATTCCCGGACGCCCCATGTTCTACGCCACGGCCATGACGCTCGGCGGCTACGCGAATCCGCTCCTGGTTGAGAGTCATCTCGGACGTCCCACCAAAATTGAAGGCAACGCCCAACATCCTGCCAGCCTCGGCGGTACGGACATTTTTGGGCAGGCTTCGATTCTCGGTATGTACGATCCCGATCGTTCCCAGAGTGTGGTGTCAATGGGCGACCAGCGCTCCTGGCAGTCGTTCGTCACCGCGATCCGGGGTCCACTAAGGGCGCAGAAGGCGCTGCAGGGTGCCGGCATTCGTATTCTTACGCCGACAATTTCTTCGCCCACGCTCGCCGATCAAATGGGGAACCTCCTGAAGATTTATCCGCAAGCCAAGTGGCATGGGTATGAGCCAGTCAATCGCGACAACGTCCTCGAAGGCGCGAAGCTGGCATTCGGTCAGCCCGTCGAGACGCGCTACGATTTTGAAAAGGCCGACGTGATCGTCTCGCTCGACGCCGATTTTCTATACGCTGGGTTCCCCGGCAACGTGCGTTACATCCGCGACTTCGCCAAGCGCCGAAATCCCGACGGCAACATGAATCGCCTGTACGTGATCGAGAGCACACCGACGACTACGGGAGCGAAAGCGGATCATCGGCTGGCGGTGAGGGCGAGCGAAATCGAGGGTCTAAGTAATACTCTGGCGGAGTTAGGAGGATTGCCTTCCGATGTGGCGGATCTAAGATTCCTGGCTGCCCTCACCGAGGATTTGAAAAAGAGCGAAGGGTCTAGCATCGTGATCGCGGGCGACCACCAGCCGCCCGCAGTGCATGCTTTGGCTCACGCGATCAACGCAAAGTTGGGCAACGTCGGCCAGACTGTTTTTTACACCGATACCGTCGATGCCAACCCAGTCAACCAGACCGAATCGCTGAAAGATCTCGTCGCCGAGATGCGGGCCGGCAGAGTCGACCTGCTTGTGATCATCGGCGGCAATCCCGCGTACGACGCGCCCGCGGATCTGGAATTTGCAGAACTACTCAAGAGCAACAAGGCTCCCTTGCGTGTCCATCTCGGGCTCTATCAGGATGAGACCGCGGTTCTCTGTCAGTGGCACATCAATCAAACGCATGAGCTTGAAACCTGGGGAGATGCCCGCGCCTACGACGGAACGGTCAGCCTCATTCAGCCGCTGATTGCTCCTCTCTACCAGGGAAAGAGCGCCGTCGAGTTGGTTGCGCTGCTCGCCACTCAGTTCGATGCCTCAGGTTACGACCTTGTCCGCGCCTACTGGCAGAAACAGCACACTGGCGCGGACTTCGAAGCCTTCTGGCGCAAGTCGCTTCACGATGGCTGGATTGAGGGGACGACCTACGCTCCCAAGAATGTCAGGTTCCGCGCGGCGTCCGATTTGAAGCCCGAAGCTCACGCCAATCAAGGCGACGGCCCTCACGGAAGCTTTCCCGAGCTCAACATCCGCCGCGATCCCAGCATTTACGACGGCCAGTTCTCCAACAACGGCTGGCTGCAGGAACTTCCCAAGCCGATGACCAAGCTCACCTGGGACAATGCCATCCTGATCGGTCCCAAGATGGCGGAGCGGCTGCAGGTCAAGACCATCGACCTCGTCGAGCTTGAGCTCAACGGAAAGAAAGTCACCGGACCAGTTTGGATTCAGGTCGGACATCCTGACAATTCGGTAACGGTTTTCCTCGGCTATGGCCGTAAACGCGCCGGCCGCGTGGGAACCGCGCAGGGCTTCGACGCTTATCCGCTGCGTACTTCGACGGCGCCCTGGTTCGCCTCGGGCCTGCAGATTCGCAAGACCGGCGAGAAGTACGTGCTCGCTTCGACGCAAGGCTACCAGTCAATGGACACGCCGAATGGCGACCATCGTCCCCTCGTCCGCGAAACCGCGCTGGAGGAATACCGCAAAGATCCCAACTTCGCGAAGGAACAAGGGGAGGAGCCGGCGCCGGGCCTCACCCTGTATCAGCCCTATCCTTACAAAGAAGAAGCCTACGCCTGGGGCATGGCGATCGATCTGAATTCCTGCGTGGGCTGTAATAACTGCATGATCGCCTGCCAGTCGGAGAATAATATTGCCGTCGTCGGCAAGGAGCAGTGTGCGATCGGCCGCCACATGCACTGGATCCGCATCGACACCTATTACCAATATCCCGATCAGGAAGCCCGCGACCGCGATAATCCCAAGGCCTATTTCCAGCCCGTACCCTGCCAGCAGTGCGAGGATGCACCTTGTGAAGTGGTCTGCCCGGTCGGGGCGACCAACCACTCCAGCGAAGGCCTGAACGATATGGTCTACAACCGCTGCGTGGGTACGCGCTATTGCTCGAATAACTGTCCCTATAAAGTGCGGCGATTCAACTTCTTCCTCTTTCAGGATTGGGAAACCCCCCAATACAAAATGATGCGTAATCCCGACGTCAGCGTGCGCAGCCGCGGCGTCATGGAAAAGTGCACCTACTGCGTACAACGCATCAGCGAACACAAGATCGACGCCGAAACTGCCTCCGTGCGCGAAGGCAAAGAAATCAAGGTTAACGATGGCGAATTGCAGACCGCTTGCCAGCAGTCCTGCCCGGCCGGTGCGATCATATTCGGCAACATCAATGATCCGAACAGCAACGTCTCAAAGCTGAAGGCGCGGTCGCGCAATTACAGTCTTCTGGGCGAACTCAACACTCGCCCCCGCACAACCTATCTGGCGGAAGTCAGCAACCCAAATCCGGAGTTGAAGTCCTGACCGCTCGCCAGAGCTTTGCAAGGATCCGGCTTTCGCCGCAACGGCAAGTGGCCAACGGAAGTAGGGCTTTAGCCCCTGAAGGAAAGCTGGCGTAAGAGCTTAAAAGCATGGACGAGCCCTACAAAACGACGGTGGAAGACGAGCCCGCCCCGGTAATCGAGCCGGGCCACACTTTCGGCACCGTCACCGAGAAGATCAGCGCCATCGTGCTGACCCGTCCTGCCTCGAACGGCTGGTTCCTCGGCTTCGGCATCGCCTTCATGCTCACGATGATGATGCTCTACGCCATCGGCTATCTCTTTCTCAAGGGCATCGGGATCTGGGGGTCCACCGTTCCGATCGGCTGGGGCTTCGCCATTGTGAACTTCGTCTGGTGGATTGGAATCGGCCACGCCGGTACCCTCATCTCTGCCATTCTCCTGCTGCTTCGCCAATCATGGCGCAATTCGATCAACCGCTTCGCGGAAGCGATGACGCTTTTCGCGGTCGCTTGCGCCGGAATATTTCCCGCGATCCACGTCGGCCGCCCGTGGCTGGCTTATTGGCTTTTTCCTTACCCCAACACCATGCGAGTCTGGCCACAATTCCGCAGTCCGCTCATGTGGGACGTATTCGCCGTCTCCACCTACGCCACGATCTCGGCAGTTTTCTGGTTCATCGGTCTGATTCCTGACCTCGGCACGCTGCGCGATCGCGCAACCCATCCCGCGGCTCGGCTGATTTATGGCGCATTGTCCATGGGATGGCGGGGATCGGCCCGCCATTGGGCCCGTTATGAGACTGCTTATCTGCTACTCGCCGGTTTGGCTACGCCCCTGGTGCTCTCGGTCCATACCGTCGTCAGTTTCGACTTCGCCATTGGCATCGTTCCGGGCTGGCACACCACGATTTTCCCGCCCTACTTCGTTGCCGGCGCCATCTATTCCGGATTCGCGATGGTTTTGATGCTGGCCATTCCCATCCGAAAAATCTATGGCCTCGAAGACTTCATCACCGAACGCCATCTGCAGAACTCGGCCAAAGTGATGCTGGCTACGGGATTAATCGTCGCCTACGGTTATGGAATTGAGGCTTTCATGGGCTGGTATAGCGGCGATCGCTATGATGCTTTCACCCTCTGGAATCGCCTCCACGGTCCCTATGCGATTGCCTACGCGGCGTTGCTGATCTGCAACATCTTCGTTCCGCAGGTGCTGTGGATTCGCAAATTGCGCACCCGCCCCGTGGCGCTGTTCGTGATCTCGTTCGTCGTCTTGGTGGGAATGTGGCTGGAGCGCTTCATTATTGTCGTAGTCAGCCTCAGTCGCGACTTCCTCACCTCGTCCTGGGGCATGTACTATCCCACGCGCTGGGACTGGATGACATACATCGGTACGATCGGCATGTTCCTCGCTGCAATGTTCCTGTTCCTGCGACTCCTGCCTGCGATTTCCATCTTTGAAATGCGGACCCTCCTGCCGGAAGCGGAGGTGAAGGAATGAAGCGCGATCCCATTTACGGCACGATGGCGGAGTTCGATTCAGCGCAAGCGCTGGTCGACGCCGCGAAACGCACGCACGACGCCGGCTACCAGAAGATCGATGCTTATAGCCCATTTCCCATCGAGGGCCTCGCCGAGGAAATTGGCTTTCACCATAACCGGGTTCCGCTCGTCGTGCTCATTGGCGGCATCATCGGCGGCCTGACTGGCTACCTGATGCAGTACTGGATGGCCGCGGTTGACTATCCGATGAATGTCGGAGGCAAGCCGACGCATTCCTGGCCCGCGTTCATTGTCATCACATTCGAAATGACGATTCTGTTCGCCGGACTTTCGGCGGTGTTCGGCATGCTCGCCCTGAACGGTCTGCCGATGCCCTATCATCCCGTATTCAATGTGCCGCGCTTCGCTCTGGCTTCGAAAGACCGCTTCTTTCTGATCGTGTTTTCTTCCGACCCTAAGTACGATCCAGCCGGCACGCGCAAATTCATGGAGGGTCTCGGGTCCCGCTCGATTTCGGAGGTACCCAGCTAGAAATGCTGCGCCTTCGCCAAATCACCGTCGTCGCTGTGCTCGTGGCGATCCTGCTGACCGCAGGCTGCCGGCTCGACATGCATGTTCAGCCGCGAATCAATCCGCTCGCCAAAAGTGATTTCTTTCCCGACGAGCGAGGCGCCCGTCCACTGGTGGAAGGAACCGTCGCTCGCGGTGAGTTGCACGCCGACACGTACTTCTACACCGGCAAAGTTGGCAGCAGCCCCGGCGATTCCATGCCGTTTCCCGTAACCAAAGATGTATTAGAACGCGGCCGCGAACGCTACGACATTTATTGTTCTCCGTGCCATTCGACCCTCGGCGACGGCAATGGTTTCATTCCGTCCCGGGGATTTTCCAGGAGGCCACCCTCGTATCACATTCCGCGTCTCGAGAAAGCTCCGTTAGGTTATTTCTACGACGTGATGAGCAACGGCTTCGGGATCATGCCCGATTACTCCGCGCAGATTTCTCCGCAGGATCGCTGGAACATCGTCGCTTACATCCGAGCGCTCCAGTTGAGTCAGCATGCAACCAAAGCGGACGTGCCCGCCGGGCAGAATATTCCGTCGCCGCCACTCCGTTTCGTTGGTGAGCCGGGTTCGGGAGCGACTCTTCCGGTGATCGCGCCACAGGCGACTTCAAAACCGGGGGAGCAGAAATGAGCGCCGCCTCCACTCCGCAGATTGATTTAACGGCGCCGCCGATCGTGCAAAAGATCGCTCAACGGTCGCTGATCATCGGCATCGTTTTTGCGTTGATCTCGGGTGCATTGGCATTCCTGCGCCCCGACGAGTTTTACCGCGCGTACCTGCTCGGCTTCCTGTGCTGGCTGGGCGTGGCTCTTGGTTCCATGGTGATTGTGATGATCCGCCATCTTACGGGCGGCGGGTGGGGAACGGTGATTCGCCGCATTCTGGGTGCAGCCATGCGCACGCTGCCCTTATTGGCGATCCTCTTCATCCCCATGATCGTCGCGGTCTGGCAACATCGCATGTATCCCTGGGCGATGCCCCTGGAGTCCATCCCGGATCCGCACATCCGCGAGCATCTTGAAAAACACAGCTTCATCAAAGAGAGTTACCTGAATTTTTCAGGCTTCTTCATTCGCGCCATCATCTACTTCGCGATCTGGAACGTACTTTCGTTCCTTTTATCGAAATGGTCGAAACAAACCGATCACGCCGGCGCTCCAGACAACAGTCAACGATTCAAAGCAGTCGCCGGACCCGGGCTCATCCTTTACGCATTCACCATCTCCTTCGCAGCCATTGACTGGGTCATGTCGCTCGACCCGAGCTGGATCTCGACCATCTTTGGCCTGATCCTTCTCATCGGTGAAATCTTGTCGGCGATGTGCTTCGCCGTGGTCGTCGAGCGCATACTTTTCGACTACAAACCGATGTCGGAGATGCTGAAGCCTAATTTTGTCCACGACCACGGCAAATGGATGCTTACCTTCATCATGGTCTGGGCGTATTTTTCCTTCTCCCAGTGGCTCATCATCTGGGCGGGCAACCTTCCCGCCGAAATCACTTTTTATCTCAGGCGGATCAACGGCGGATGGGGATACGTTGCACTGAGCCTGGTCCTGTTTCACTTCGCCATCCCTTTCGCAATGCTGCTCTCACGACAGTTCAAGCGCAACATTCGACAGTTGGTCTGGATCGCAGTCTTATTGTTGTTGATGTGCTACGTTGACCTGTTTTGGATCATCGAAGCAAATTTTTCCAGCACGTTCGCCATTACCCTTGCCGACCTCGTCGTGCCCATCGCCATCGGCGGAATCTGGCTCTGGTATTTTTTTCGCAACCTGGCTTCGCTGCCACTTCTGCCGGCCTATGACCAGGATGCCCACGAAGTGCTGCAGTCGGCACATGACTGAGGAGGTATAAACAACGAGAGATGAGCAACGAGAGCTCAAAACACGGGAACCCCGAAGGGCACGAGAACTTCGAGCACGAAACCTTCGAGCACCAGGATCTGAGCGCGGCTAGTATCCTGTATTTTCTTCTGACTCTAGGTGTCGTGACCGTTCTCTGTATGTTTGGGCTAAAGGGACTCTATTCATTTCTCGATCATCGCGAACGATCCTCTCAGCCCCCCGTGAATCCTCTGGTCACGAATGTTCCTGAGGATACACGACATGTCGCTCGCGGTTACCCAGAGACAGCATTTCCCAGCCCCAGGCTGGAGGAGGATGAGCGTGGTCAACGGAACGGCATCCGGACCGCGGAAGATCAAACACTTTACAGCTACGGCTGGGTCGATGAAAAAGCCGGCACGGTGCGCATTCCCATCGAACGCGCCATGGATCTGCTGGTGCAGCGGGGGCTTCCCGTCCATTCGCAGAGCGCTTCCGGTGCAGGTCCAGCCTCCAAAGCGGGAACCAGCAAAAGCCAAGCAGAAGGCAACCAGGGTGAAACGCAGTGAGCTTTAAGAAAATCGTTTTGATTCCCGTTGCTTGCATTTTGTCACTGGCGCTGACGGCCTCCGCCGGCGCACAAATCAATAGCGGCGTCATGTCTCCTCCCGCAAACACGCGACCGCCGCGGCTGCAGAATGTCGGCATTGAGCAGCATCTGAACGCCCCAGTCCCGCCCGATTTGACTTTCCTCGACGATACCGGCAAGACGGTGAAGCTCGGAGATTACTTCGGCCGCAAGCCCGTGATCCTCAACCTGGTTTATTACAACTGCACCATGCTGTGCGGCGAAGCTCTGGCCGGACTCGCCAGCGCCATGCGGCTCGTGAAGTTTGACGTCGGCAACCAGTTCGACGTGGTCACCGTCAGCTTCGATCCGCGGGAAACTCCCGAGATGGCGGCGGCGAAAAAGATCGACTACGTCAAGCGTTACGGCCGCGCCAATGCCGCTGCGGGCTGGCATTTCCTCACCGGCAAGCCGACCTCGATCGACGCGCTCACGAAGGCCGTCGGCTTTCAGTACCAATACGACGACAAAAGCAATCAGTATGCGCACGCCACCGCCATTATGGTGCTGACGCCACGAGGCCGCATTTCGCGCTACTTCTACGGCGTAGATTTTCCGCCGAAAGATTTGCGCATGGGTCTGGTGGAAGCATCGCAAGGCAAGATCGGCAATGCGGTGGATGCTGTGCTGCTCTACTGCTATCACTACGATCCCGAGACCGGGAAATATGGCGCCATGGTCTCGAACATCCTGCGCCTGGCGGCCGCCGCAACCATCCTGCTGATCGGCGGTTTGATGATTGTTCTGTGGCGACTGGACCGCTCGGTAGCCAACTCGGTAAGTAAGAAGACGGCAACGAAGACACGGTATGCTCAATAATTTTCCATTATGGCCGGACAAAGCCTCCACCATCGCAGGCCCCGTGGATGCGCTCTACATTTTCCTGCTCATCGTCACCGGGATGATGGCCTTGGTGGTGTTCGCGCTTATCATATTTTTTGCCGCCCGCTACCGTCATCGTCCCGGTATCCGCGCCGAACAGATTGAAGGTTCCAACGCGCTGGAGGTTACCTGGAGCACAATTCCGTTGCTGATCTTCATGGTGATCTTTATCTGGGGCGCCCTGGTCTATTTCAAGGAGCGCACTCCGCCCACCGACGCGGCTGAGGTCTATGTGGTGGCCAAGCAGTGGATGTGGAAGGTGGAACATGCCGAAGGGCAGCGCGAAATTAACGAGCTGCACGTTCCCGTCGGACGCGATGTCAAACTCATCATGACCTCACAGGACGTGATCCACAGTTTCTACATTCCCGCTTTCCGCATCAAGCAGGACGTGCTTCCCGGCCGCTACACGGTGGAATGGTTCCGTGCCACCAAACCGGGCGTGTATCACCTGTTCTGCGCGGAATATTGCGGCACCCAGCATTCCGGTATGGTAGGCTCCATCATCGTCCAGGAACCCGCTCAATATGAGGCTTGGATGAACGGCGCTTCCACCGGTCCTCTTTCTGCCAGCGGCGAGAAAATTTTCGCTGAACTCGGCTGCGCCACCTGCCACCGCAGCGACACGCAGGGACGCGGCCCCAATCTGCAGGGCGTTTTCGGCAAGCCCGTCCAACTTGAAGACGGCCGTACCGTTACCGCCGACGAAGACTATCTGCGCGAATGCATTCTCGATCCGGGCGCGAAGCGCGTAAAAGGATTCCAGCCGATCATGCCCACGTTTCAGGGACTGGTCAGCGAAGAGCAGGTCAATGCGTTGGTCGCCTACATGAAAGCGATCTCGCTCTCCAAGCCGGTGGCTGGCGCTAGAACCAGCGCCAGCAGGGTAGTCTCCGGCGATTCATCGGAAAGCGAAGGGCAAACCCGCGCGCTAGCGAATGGAGGTAAGGTGCAATGAGTATGTCTGCTACCCCGATCACCGAAGCCCCGATGCCGCAAGCGGCCGAACGCGAAAATTACTTAAACAAGGAGTACGGAGTGTGGTCGTGGCTGCTTACCACCGACCACAAACGCATTGCGCTTCTTTATCTGCTCTCCATCACCTTCTTCTTTTTCATCGGTGGTTTTTTCGCGCTGCTGATCCGCCTCGAATTGCTCACGCCCGTGGGCGACCTGGTGCAGGCTGACAGTTACAACAAACTGTTCACCATGCATGGCATGGTCATGGTGTTTTTCTTCCTGATTCCTTCCATTCCTGCAGTGCTCGGCAACTTCCTCGTGCCCATGATGATCGGCGCCAAGGATCTTGCCTTCCCGCGCATCAACCTGCTGAGCTGGTACCTCTACGTCGTCGGCGGCGTCATGATGTTGCACTGCATGCTCACCGGCGGCGTCGACACCGGCTGGACCTTCTACGCTCCCTTCAGCACATCCTTTACCAACACGAAGATCGTGGAAGCTGGCCTGGCAATCTTTGTTGCTGGATTCTCTTCCATCCTCACCGGACTCAACTTTGTGGTCACCATCCATCGCATGCGAGCCCCCGGCATGACCTGGTCGCGCCTGCCACTTTTTATTTGGGCCCATTACGCCACCAGCATCATTCAACTGCTGGGCACGCCGGTCGTCGCCGTCACGATCGTGCTGGTCGCTGCGGAACGAGCTCTGCACCTCGGCATCTTCGATCCCAAACTCGGCGGCGATCCACTGCTCTTCCAGCATTTGTTCTGGTTCTATTCGCACCCCGCGGTCTACATCATGATTCTTCCGTCGATGGGAGTGGTTACTGAAATCATCGCCTGCTTCTCGCGCAAGCGCATTTTCGGCTACCACTTCGTGGCCTTTTCGTCGATCGCGATTGCCGTCTTTGGCTTTCTCGTGTGGGCCCATCACATGTTCGTGGCCGGAATTTCCGTCTACTCCGCGCTCGTATTTTCTTTCCTGAGCTACGCCGTGGCGCTGCCTTCGGCTATCAAAGTTTTCAATTGGACGGCCACTCTTTACAAGGGTTCCATCCACTACGATGCCCCCATGCTGTACGCCTTCGGATTCCTGGGTCTGTTCACCGTCGGCGGCCTGACTGGACTATTTCTGGCGGCTCTCGGCATCAACGTCCACGTCACCGACACTTATTTCGTCGTCGCCCACTTCCACTACATCATGGTCGGAGGTGCGGTCATGGGCTATCTCGGCGGGATTCATTTCTGGTGGCCCAAGATTTCAGGCCGCCTCTATCCCGAAGGCTGGGCGCGTCTCGCCGCCCTGATCGTGTTCATCGGTTTCAACCTCACCTTCTTCCCCCAGTTTCTTCTCGGCTACATGGGTATGCCCCGGCGCTATTACGACTACAGTCACATGCCTGAATTCCAGGTCTTGAATGTGATGTCCACGGCGGGGGCGACCATCCTCGGCGTCGGATATCTGCTGCCGATGGTTTATCTACTGTGGTCGATGCGCTACGGCAAGCCCGCCTCCGACAACCCATGGAACGCCGCCGGCCTCGAATGGAAGACAGCGTCTCCGCCGCCAACCTTCAACTTCGACGAGGAACCCGTCGTGACTTGGGAAGCCTACAACTACGAGGAGCTGGATGCGCCTCATACGCAGGAGGTCCCCATTGCACGATAGCTCTACCACGGCGGTTCACGATCGCCACGGGGAAGCTCATGCGGCGCACAATCCCGCCCTGCTGCACCACTTCGCCGAACCTCAGCAGCAGCGCGACGCCGCGAGCCTTGGCATGTGGGTTTTCCTGGCGACCGAAGTTATGTTCTTCGGCGGGCTCTTCTGTGCGTACCTGGTTTACCGCCGCTGGTATTTCCCGGACTTCGCCGCTGCCAGCAAATCCATTGACGCTACCCTTGGCGCCACGAACACAGCCGTACTGATCTGCAGCAGCTTGACCGTGGTTCTCGCCGTCTGGGCCGCGCAAACGGCCCGTCGAACGCTTCTCATCGGCATGCTCGGCATCACCATGCTTCTCGGTCTTACCTTCCTCGGGATCAAGGCAGTCGAGTACAGAGACAAGTTCGAAGAACACCACGTCCCTGGTGCTGCCTTCAGCTTCGAAAACGTGTTGGTTCCCGGCCATCCGGGTCAGTTCGCCAATCCTCGTCACGCGCAGATGTTCTTCTCTCTCTATTTCGTCATGACCGGCCTGCATGCGCTGCACATGATCGTCGGCTTGGGGATTTTTTCGTGGCTCTTGTTTGCCGCCTGGAAAGGACGCTTCACTCCTGAGTGGCATACTCCCGTTGAGATCGGCGGCCTGTACTGGCATTTCGTCGACATTGTCTGGATCTATTTGTTTCCCTTGCTCTATTTGATCGACCGGCACCCATAAGACCGTATCTGAGGCTTTTATGTCTGGACACGCAAAATCATCGCCGCTGAAGATGTATTTTGGCATCTGGATCACCCTTCTGGTCTGTACCTACCTTACGTATAAACTTGCGTTCGTCGAACTCGGCCGCTTCAATGCTGCTGTCGCCCTCGGGATCGCGACCCTGAAAGCAACTTTAGTTGCGCTATTCTTCATGCACGTCTGGCACGCTAGCGAGAAACTTACCAAGCTGGTCGTGATCGCGGCAATATTCTTTCTCATGCTATTGCTCGGCCTCACCATGTCCGACTACGCCACGCGTCTATGGAGTTAGGAGGGCCATGTGGAGACCGCCGAACTCGGCGATGGTTCGGTACAGTCGGCGATCCATTCGGCATTGCCTACAATATGCGATATACTCGCGGCGACCTCTCCTTGGTTGATCGTCGCGAGGTAATCTATGGCGTTCTGTAATGCTTGCGGTACAAGTATCACTCCTGGGAGCCGCTTTTGCAGCAAATGCGGCGCACCCATCCTCGCTTCCACGCTTCCTCCTTCGCCCGCTGCCGGAACGGTCCCGCCGGTCCCCTCCACTTCTCCGTCGTCCATCCCTCCCGCCAACGCCCCGCAGGGAAGTGGTGGGCTCAAAGTCGTTCTGATCGTGGTCGGAGTGGTCGTTCTTCTGGGAATTTTTGGCATTGCATCCCTTGGTTTTTTTGCGTGGCGCGTGGCGCACCACACCCGCGTCCACCAGGATGGGAACAATGTCAGAGTGGAGACGCCATTCGGCAGCGTCGAGACGACGAAGGATCCCGGGGAGGCTGCGCGCAATCTCGGTGTGGATCTCTATCCTGGCGCTGAGGTGTTGAAGAACGGCGCCGCTTCGGCAACTTTCGGGAACATGCATACGGTGTCGCTAAACTCCGAAACCACTGACTCCGTGGACAAGGTCGCCAGCTTCTATAAATCGAGGTTCCCCAACGCAATGGTCACCACCTCCGACGCCGGCCGTTGCACCATCATCTCCAACGACCATGGAAATATGGTTACCATTAACATTGAAGCCGAGGGCGGCAAGGCCAAGATTCAGATCACCAACGTGACCCGTAAGTCGGCGAACTCGTCTTCGAACTAAGGCAATTCAGGCCGCATGCCAGACCAATTCGCCGAACTCGCTCGGGCCGCCAAGTCTGTGCAGGTGGATGTTTCGGGTCTGGCTGAAGCTGTGCGTCAGCAGATTCGCGGGGATGTCAGCTTTGACCGCGGCAGCCGCGCTCTCTACGCAACCGACGGCTCCAACTATCGTCAGATCCCCATCGGCATCGTGCTTCCCCGCGATGCTGACGACGTTCTCGCGACCGTCGCGCTGTGCCACGAATTCGGAGCGCCCTTACTCTGCCGCGGCGCAGGCACGTCTCTCGCGGGCCAATGCTGCAACGTTGCAGTCATACTTGATTTTTCCAGGTACATGGCGAAGATTCTCGAAATCGATCCTGCCCGCCGCATCGCCCGCGTAGAGCCCGGCGTCATCCTCGATCACCTTCGTGCCGCAGCCGAAAAGCACCACCTGACCTTCGCTCCCGATCCCGCCACTCACGATCGCTGCACCCTGGGCGGCATGATCGGTAATAACTCCTGCGGAGTTCATTCCGTCATGGCGGGGAAGACGGACGACAACATCGAAGAACTTGAAATCCTTACCTACGATGGCGTGCGCATGAAGGTCGGAGCCACGTCCAATGCTAATCTTGGACAAATTCTTCAGCAAGGCGGCCGCGGTGCCCAGATCTATTCCAAACTGCAAACCATCGCTGCCACCTACGGCGATCTCGTGCGCCAGCGCTTCCCCCATATTCCGCGCCGGGTTTCCGGATACAACCTCAACTATCTTCTGCCGGAGAACGGTTTCCACGTTGCCCGCGCACTCGTCGGCTCCGAGGGTACCTGTGTAACAGTTCTCGAGGCGACGTGCCGTCTCGTCGCGAGTCCGCCTGAACGCGTGCTTCTGGTCCTCGCCTATCCGGACATCTATCAGTGCGCCGACCAAGTTCCCGAAATCATGAAGCACAAGCCCATCGGTCTCGAAGGCTTTGACGATCTTCTCGTTGGCTACACACGTGCGAAGGGAATCAACCCCGAAGGCCTCGCGCTCCTGCCCGAGGGCGGTGGCTGGCTGATGGTCGAGTTCGGCGCGGAAACCGCGCTGGAAGCCGAATCCGAAGCCCGTGGCTTGATGCAGCAGCTTGCTCGGCAATCCAATCCTCCGGCCATGCACCTCTACACTGAGCCGCAAAAAGCCAAGCGGGTGTGGGAAGTTCGCGAATCCGCCCTCGGCGCTACTTCCCACGTCCCGGACGAACCGATGAATTGGGAAGGTTGGGAAGACTCCGCTGTCGCTCCCGAAAAACTTGGCGGATACCTCCGCGATCTTCGCAAAATGATGGCCGCTTACGGCTACAAAGGATCGCTCTACGGACACTTCGGCCACGGTTGTGTCCACACGCGTATCAGCTTCGATCTGCAATCAGAAGACGGCATTGCCAAGTTCCGCAAGTTTATGGAAGAGGCTGCAGACCTGGTCGTGAGCTATGGCGGCTCCATCTCCGGCGAGCACGGAGACGGTCAGTCTCGCGGCGAGTTGCTCCCGAAGATGTTCGGATTCGAACTCGTCCAGGCCTTCCGCCAGTTCAAATCAGCATGGGATCCCGAATGGAAGATGAATCCCGGCAAGCTGATCGAGCCTTACAAGCTTGATGAAAATCTCCGCCTCGGCGCCTCCTACTCTCCCTGGGAACCGGGAACTACTTTCCAATTCGCCTCCGACCACGGCAGCCTCGCCGAAGCTACTCTCCGCTGCGTGGGAGTAGGCAAATGCCGCCGCGAAGAGGGCGGACTGATGTGCCCCAGCTATCGCGTCACGCACGAAGAAGAACACTCCACGCGCGGCCGTGCCCACCTGCTCTGGGAGATGACACAAGGGGAAGTCATCCGCGACGGCTGGCGCAGCGAAGAAGTGAAACAGTCACTGGACCTCTGCCTGGCCTGCAAGGGATGCAAAGGCGATTGCCCAGTCAGCGTGGACGTTGCCACCTACAAGTCTGAATTCCTCTCCCACTACTATGAAGGGCGCATCCGTCCGCGCAGTGCCTACGCCTTCGGCAATATCGACCTGTGGGCGCGCGCCGCGTCACTCGCTCCCGGCCTCGCCAACCTCGCCACGCAACTGCCCTTCTTGCGCGACATTTCAAAGCGCGTTGCCGGAATCCCGCATCAGCGCGCCATTCCGGCCTTCGCTCCACAATCTTTTCGCGACTGGTTTGCAGGAAATAAAGAAACGCGTGGAATTGGCGGCGCTTCCTACTCCAAAGAGAAATCGGGTTTTGGGCGGCGCAGCGCTTCCAGCGCTCCGATCAACGTTTCTTGTGGGGCTTTAGCCCCGGAGAAAAAACCGCCAGTTCTCCTCTGGCCCGATACCTTCAACAATTATTTCCACCCCGAGACCGCGATCGCGGCCGTCGAAGTTCTCGAAGCCGCTGGCTTCCAAGTCATGGTGCCCACAGCCCACCTCTGCTGCGGACGCCCTCTCTATGATCATGGCATGCTCGACCGTGCCCAGGCTCTGCTGCTTCAGATCCTCGATGAACTTTCACCTGAAATTGAAGCCCGCATTCCCATCGTCGGCCTCGAACCCAGCTGCGCCGCCGTTTTTCGCGACGAGCTCGTCAATCTCTTTCCTCACGACGAACGCGCCCAGGCATTATCTCGGCAGACTTTCCTGCTCAGCGAATTCCTCGAAACTCACGCCCCGCATTTCTCGCCGCCCCGTCTTGATCGCAAGGCTATTCTCCACGGCCACTGCCATCACAAGTCTCTGATGAAGATGACGGCGGAAGAGGCCGTCCTGCGCCGCCTCGGCGTCGACTTCCACAGCCCGGCTCCCGGCTGCTGCGGCATGGCCGGCTCCTTCGGCTTCGAGCCTGATAAATATGACGTGTCCATCGCCATCGGCGAAGTCGAACTGCTCCCCGCCGTCCGCCAAGCCCCGCCCGACTGGCTCGTCATCGCCGACGGCTTCAGTTGCCGCGAACAGATCGCGCACGGCTCGCCCCGTCGTGCCCTTCATTTGGCCGAAGTCCTACAGATGGCGTTAAAAGGTGAAGATCCTAGCGCGGCTGACGCAAATCCCTACCCCGAATCCGCCTTGACCCGCCGGCGCGAGGCCGAGTTATCCCAGTCCATGCAACGTGCTGGACTCGGTTTGGGGGCTCTCGCTCTGAGCGGTGCCCTGCTATGGAAGATATCCAGAAACAAATGATTCCACGAGGCTTACGGTTGTTATAGCTCGCCGCTAACCAAGCCTCTCGCCAAACTCTCTCGCTTCTGGGACAATAGAACTCTCGCCGCTCGCTGATTCAAGTCAGTCGCAGTATGGATCTTGAAACCACAATCACCGCGCCCACCATTGGCAAAGTTCCCGCCGAGGCTCTACCCACTCTAGTGGCGGCCAAGCCGCCCAACGCGCCCCTGTGCGGCTCCGTTCTCGTGCTGATCCAATTCGACATTTGCGAGGAGATCCGTCTCGATGACCTTCGCCGAATCCTTGGCGCGCGCACCGTCGACACAAGCTTCAAACATATGGCTCCGGGATACGTCCGCTTCCAGCGTCCTCCGGTCGAAGAACCCCTGGAGCCGCTGGTTCTAGAAAGTGGCGAGCGCCTGCAAGGTGAGATCAAATACTTCGACTACGGTGTGGTCAGCGTGGTGTTCGAGCTGCCTTTTTCCGGCGACTGGGACAAGCTGGTTCAACTTTCCAGCCGCTGGGTCTGGGACACCAACTTCGAAAGCCTCGCCACTCGCCTCGTCAAGCAGAAACTCGAGCTCGCCGCTCCCGCTCTGGTGAAGCCCTACACCAACGAGTGGCTGAAGGAAGACTATTTCATCTTTCACCTGCGGGAAATTGACGGCTCGCCCTCCGGCGCCGACCTTCTCGCTAATCAGGCTGATTGCATTTCTCAGGTGGTTCGCGGCGAGAGCCAGCCGCTCTCGGATGGCGAGCGCCAGGAAATTCTGCAGTCACGAATCTCCTACTATCCCGGCGACCTCGCCGTGATCGGATGGAACGCCGCTTTCATCTATGACAGTCCTTCCGGCGCCGAAACTGCCATCCAGCTCCTGCAATACGCCAACTCGCAGCTGCTCGAGTTCCGCCATTACGACGAACTGCTGACTGAGCAACTCGAGGGCGTTTACGATTTTCTCGAGCGTGGAGGCCGCGGCCTCTGGTCGCGCTGGCGCACCGCCCGCGCCGCTTCGAAGCTTCACACCGTCCTGCTCGACGTCAGCGAGTTGACCGAGCGCGCGGACAACGCCATCAAATTCCTCAGCGACATGTTTTCCGCCCGCCTCTACAAACTTGCCGCCTCCAAAGTAGGCGTGCCCGATTACAAGGACCTCGTTCAACAAAAACTGCAGACCGCCGAAGAGCTTTACCGCTTCATGGTGGACGAATTCAATCAAAGCCGCGCCTTTGTCCTGGAATTAATGGTCGTCATTATCCTGATCATCGAACTCGTCTACTTCTTCCGCGGCAAACCGATCTAAGGACTGAACCTTATCAAGATTGCATGCGGGGCCTGAAAGACAAACGAGTCCTGATCACGGGAGGCGCCAGCGGAATCGGCGCAGCCACCGCCGCGCGCTTTCTGGAGGAAGGCTCACGCGTCTGCATCCTCGACCGCGACGCCCCGGCGTGCGCCGCCATTCGTCACCAACTGCCAGGGATTTCCGAAGCCATCATCGCCGACGTCACCGACCTCATGCAGGTGGAAGCGGCGTTTGCCGACACGGTTCGCGTAATGGAGGGAGTCGACGTTCTCATCAACAACGCCGGCATCAGCATCCGCCACAAATTTCTCGAGATCACCCCCGACGAGTGGGACAGGGTGATTGCCGTAAATCTCACCGGCGTCTTCTACGTGGCGCAGACCGCCGCGCGTCACATGATGCAGGACCAAACCACGGAGCGTGGCAGCGGAGTGATTCTCCAATCCGCCTCTACCAACGGCATCATGGGCTATCCTTACTATGCTGACTACAATGCCACCAAAGCGGGAGTGATCGAGTTGACCCGGTCCATGGCGCTCGAACTCGCGCCCAAAATTCGCGTCTGTGCGGTCGCTCCGGGATATGTACTGACGCCCATGCAGCGCGCGGAATACACCCATGCAATGCTCGACGAAGTGAACCAGAAAATTCCGCTCCGCCGCCACGCGAAACCCGAAGAAATCGCAGCTTTGTTTGCATACCTCGCATCCGACGACGCAGCCTACGCCACGGGCCACGTCTACACCATGGATGGCGGGGAAACCGCCGGCGGCCTGGCTAGCCGCTAGCCCGCGAATCGCGACAGGAGCCGCGCCAGACGCACCAGCCGATACAGAGGGAACAAGGGCTTCGGAAGACGAACACTTTCCCACTCTCCCGGGGCAGGCGTGAATGCCAGGCGGGAGAGGAATCGTAGACGATCCACTTTTCGTTCGCGCAGACTCATCATCAAACGAAAATATGACAACTTTTCTTCTTCGTACGTAACGCCCGCAGTTACTGTCGCGGAGATTTGTCTGGCAAACGCCTGCGTCGTATCATCTGCGACGACTGTTTTCTCGATTGCCACCGGAAGTGCGACTCCAAGAAATCGTGCGGTCAACAGCAGCGTGATGTTCACAATGCGCTCAATGCCGAGTGCTCGCGATTGAGAATATATCCAGTTCCAATTCAAATCTTCTCGCTTGATGGTTTGCGCGATGTCCCGCATCCAGATCAGCCGACCCCAGACGTGCTTCGCAGCATGCAACGCAAGCACCAGCAGCAGATCCTCGGGAGAAGGTGTTTTCAAACGACAGCCGCCAACGTTGACGGTGACCGCGCGTTCAAACAGCCCATCCATATCGAAGTCGACTGCGTAGAATCTGGGTTGCAAGGCCCACTGCACCTCCAGCAAATTCTTCCCCGCTGGACTGTCGAATGTGCACTCATATCCCGAAGCAAGATAGTCGGCCTCCGCCTCTACAGGAATTGGAACGCACGGCGTATACCCCAGATCGCGAACTGCGCTCTTGATTCGCGGCACGTCAGCCACATGAACGAATAGATCCATGTCTCCGGACTGCCGCATCGCCATGTCCCCGTAGTAAACCTCTGACAAGACGACGCCCTTATAGGGAGTCACCTCGATACCAAGTGAGTCGAGACGATTCACAATGCGAATCAACTCCCGCATTATAAAAAGTGACCGATGAATGTTTGACTCATGCTTCTGCCGCAGCATTGCCAACACAGTGGTAGGAACGTTGGAATCAAGGGCTCCGAGGCTCTTGTAAAGAAGAGAGGATGCGCCATGGTGATTCGCAAGGCGAAGCACCAGGTCCCAATCGACCGGCTTCTCCACAAGGCAGGAAACAAGATCTACCGCGCGTGGTTCAGGAGAACTCGCGGCCACCACGAGATTCCATTCGGCGGGAAGCGGATTACTTGGCGAAAGATCCACGGATGTCGAGCCATCTTAACAGGGCTCAGTCGCCTCGCTCGAATCTGACGAGAGACTCAATCCCTGCCGTATTTCGCCAAGAGAGAAAGTTACCCGGAATCGGCATTCGCCGGAACCCTGCTGCCCGTGCTCCGTCCAACCAGAGATCAGGGACCGAAGAATGAGATATGGACAGCAGGGGCCGTTCAGGAGCGTCCCGTGACTGGATGGGATCTTTTGGACGCTCTCGTTTTTCCAACCCGCGTCGGAATTCGCGTTACTGTGACGAGCCTCAGGCTGCCACGCCTCTTGCGATCGCCTGATGGATCGGGAGAACCACCGAGAATGTCGAGCCTTTTCCGACTTCGCTGGTCACTTCAATCCGACCGTGATGCTCATTGGCGATCCGGTAGGCCAGTGAAAGTCCAAGTCCTGTTCCTTTTGCCTTGGTGGTGTAGAAGGGACGGAAGATGTTGGGTAGATGTTCGGGCGCGATGCCACGGCCCGTATCCACCACGGTAATCGCGGCATCGCTTTCTAAGAGCGAAATCTCAACCCGAATCGTGCCCGCACCTTCCATCGCTTGAACCGCGTTCAACAACAGATTCAAAACCACCTGATGAATCTGACCGCTGTCGTGTTCGACGGTTGGCAGATTGGGGTTCTCATGGAAGTCGATCCTGATCGGCACAGAGGGACCTTGTTGGCGAGCCAGAGCGACGGCATGTTCTACCGTTATATTCAGGTCGCTCGGGCGAATCTCAGGTAGGTGCGGACGGGCGGTTTGCAGTAAGTCGGTGAGTATATGGTTAAACTGTGCGATCTCCAGACGAACGTCCTTGACCGCAGCACAGGCCGGGCTGGTTACAGGTAGGTCGCGTCCAACGATTTCGAGTACGCCTGCAATACCTGCGATCGAGTTGCGGATTTCATGGGCAAGCCCGGCAGCAAGTTCTCCGATTGCGGCCAAGCATTCCGCACTCGACATCTGCTCGTCGTGCAGCCGCGCCACTTCTTCTCGGCTTTCGGCCAACTCCTTAACCATCTGGTTGAAGCTTCGTCCGAGGTCACCGATTTCGTCTGCGCGATTGGCAAAGCCTACCCTGACATCGAGGTCTCCTTCTCCGACGCGCACAATCTTGTCCTGCAATTCCACCCTGACAAGCCGGAGATCATCGCTTGTCGGCGGGAGAAACTTGTACCCGTTTTCTGGCAGCCAAATCAGGGGAGGGGATGTGTCCATTGCGCAGTCCTTTAGCTGCTGATGCCGATTATGGATATACCTATCGCGCCCACTGCGCCACTAGAGGAACGGGGATTATGGGGGAAGGCCGCATCTCGTTCCATCGTCGCTCAATCGGGACAACTTATAATTGTCGATCCATTCGTGTCTGTTCAAAATTGCTCACATTCGAAATTAAAAGGTACGGCGCGAAGATGCTAAATTTGGTTACGCCCTTCGGCAGCACTGACGCCGTTCACTGCTCGTGCGGGCAGCCCAAACGCAGTCCTCGCCTCCATGTTCGTTGTGACGTGTATGACGAGACCATTTCCTCATGCCTGCTCCCCGCAGGCAGGTCGCAAAGCGCGAAGTTGCCGGTGCTAGGTGATGCCTGTCACTGCGGTACGGGCTCGGTTCTTGAGATAGTGCTGCTAATCAGGGAACCGAGGACGGCTTCATGAAACCCTCGCAGCCTCCAGAATCGCACACGCAGAAGCGTGAGGATTGTGCCGAACAGGACAGGGAGTTCTTACAACAAGCGGTTGGGAAATTCGTGCTCTTGGCGCAGCAGGTCGGCGTGACCCCCGAGGCGATCATCTCGTTGCTCGACTCTGGGCTTAGTGTCCGTGACGTGCTGGCATTCCTGGAGTCAAGACGGTCAGGAATCGCATAAAATGGGCACTGCATTGCCCCAGCCCAAAACTAAATCCCAGAGTGCAGCTAGGCTGAAGTAGGGTATCGATCCTTCTTTTGGAACTCGCCCCTCAATAAAATATCGGGATTAGCTTCCTGACAGACGTGGCCCCGAAACCGCAGATATAATTCGGTGCCATGCCTAAGAAGCTTCTCGCTGCCGCTGCCGTCTTGCTGCTGATCTCCGCTGCTTCCGCGCAAAACGCAACTTCCGGTGCACGCCGCCCTCGCGCCTCGGACTTGGGGCTGAAGGTGGGCATCCTACCGACGGGGTCGCTCGATGCGATCACCGATGTTGCAGGCGTCGAGGTCGGGCAGACGACCATCATTGGTGGCGACGATCTGCACACGGGCGTGACTGCCATCCTGCCGCATGCCGGCAATTTATATCGCGAAAAAGTGCCGGGTGCAGTTTTTGTGGGCAATGGCTTCGGAAAACTCGCCGGGTCCACTCAGGTAGACGAAATGGGCGATATTGAGACCCCAATCCTCCTGACATCTACCACGAGCGTGCCGCGCGTGGCCGACGCAGTGATCAGCTTCATGCTGGCTTTGCCTGGCAACGAGGATGTCCTATCGATCAACCCGCTGGTCGGCGAAACCAACGACGGATACCTGAGCGATATTCGAGGACGGCGGATCACTCAAGACGACGTGTTTGCCGCCATCAAGAATGCAAAGGGCGGCCCGGTCGAGGAGGGTTCTGTCGGCGCAGGTACGGGGACGGTGGTGTTCGGCTTCAAGGGCGGCATCGGAACCTCGTCCCGCCGCGTGCCTCCCCAACTGGGCGGATACACAGTCGGGGTTCTCGTTCAGACGAACTTTGGTGGTGTACTCACAATTGAGGGTGCTCCCATAGGCTGGGAATTGGGTCGCTACTACCTGCGCGAGGAACTTCACCAGGAAGGCAGCGCGACAGATCGGGGAAACGGGTCGGTGATGATCGTAGTTGCAACCGACGCACCTATGGACGCACGGAACCTTAAGCGGTTGGCAGCGAGAGCCTGGCTGGGCGTGGCTCGCACAGGAAGCTCAGCCTCGAACGGCAGCGGGGATTATGCCATTGCGTTTTCCACGGCACCTCAGGTGCGAATACGAACAGAAGATAAGGCGTTGACGCGGCACACCGAGGTGCTGACGAATGACGCCATGTCACCGTTGTTTCTGGCCGTGATAGAAGCCACCGAGGAGGCGGTCTACAACTCGATGTTTCGAGCAACGACCATGACCGGACGGGGACACACGGTCGAGGCGCTGCCCATCGGGAAAACCACCGAGATCCTGAGGAAATACCGAGCTATCAAGTAAGCAAGCGACGGAAAGCCCGCCTCGGCCGCCGCCGGCAGAGCGGCACCGAAAAACAAAAGCATGGTTTGACTGATGAAGACCCAACGACGAGGGATACTCAAGAGTGACCGTGCGCTCTAGTTGTTGAAGGGGCTATCGCATCAATCTGTGCAAGCCCATGGCCAAGCCCGCCACAGTGAGGGCCACAGCGATAAGGAAAAGGCGGGTCTTGAAAAGTTTCTGTTTGAGGTCATCCATTGGTCGATCATACACCAGTGAGACAGGCGAAACGTTCACTCAGATTGCCAAAACGAAAGGAGGTGCCGATGGTGGCGAGGTTCTCATCCCCTGAAAGAGAAACAACACGCCGGAAGGACTGATCGATTGCAGTTGGCAATTTGGTTCTACATCTCCGAGGAGCGCGCCAACCCCGGAGACTTTGATCCCATTGCGGAGACCAACGAAACAATCATTTGCGATTCGGAAAGCTACCCATGAGGATTGCACTGCGGTCCTCGAATGTCTGCTGGCGGCTTTCGCTCCTTACCGCAAGAGCGATACGCCTGAGGCATTCTCGGATACCGTCGTGACCCCGGATGCTTTTCGTCGTCGCCTGTCGGAGATGTCGGTCTATGTAGCGACGAGCAGCTCAGGCGAAGTCGTTGGGACAATCGCATACGAGATTCTGCAGGGCGGCAAAGGGTACCTTCGTGGCATGGCGGCCCTCCCCCGATGGCACGGAACGGGCTTGAGTGTCTCTCTCCTTGAATCCGTTGAAGACGAACTTCGCAAGGCTGGATGCAAGACAATCACTCTCGACACAACTGAGCCGCTCACGCGTACCAGCGAAGTGCGGAGGCTAGCCCGGCGATCTCCAGAAGCGGGGGATGAAGAAGATGCGAGATGGTGCGAATCTCAGTAGAAACCCGTTCCACAAGGTGGACATTCTCCGAAACGGCTCTCGCCCCCCGAGCGTCGAGATTTTCGGATTGAGCCTGAACTACCCCTAAATTCATGCTGATGGCTGCTGGTATTTGACCCACGCCATCGTGCAGATCGCGAGCTAATCGCCTGCGTTCTTCATCCTGCACTTTCATGAGTCGGACTGAAAGGTCACGCAAGTTCTCGTTGGCAATCGCTAGCTCGGCAGTTCGTTCCTGAACCGGTTTTTCCAGATGGTCTCGTGCCTCGCTAAGGGATCGCAGCAATCTCCGTTGCTCGTCGCTTGCCTGTCTCTGCTCAGTGATATCGAGAAAATAAACGGAAAGCCCATCTTTCGCCGGACAGGCGCGGATTTGAAACCATGCATGTAGCGGAGCGCAAAATAACTCCAACTTGATCTTCACCTTTTCGGCCACAGCCCGTCGAAAACCTGCCTCCACAAGGCTGCCGACCAGATCTGGAAACTCTTGCCCGTAGTTGTTGCCAAGAATCGTAGACCGCGACTTATTCAGCGGACGCAAAATGTCTTCCGCTTGTGGATTGACGTAAGTGAAGCGCCACTCATGGTCCAGTCCAACGAATGCATCGGTGATGCTTTCGAGGATATTGGTAATGCGTTCATTTGAATCGCGAAGTTCGCGCTCTGCTCTCTCTCTGGCGAGAAGAACGGCTTGGGCATTTTGCAGCGCAACAGACCGCAGCGGTTTCGCTTCGTTGTCGTCGGGTTTCATCAGAGGCTCCCAAGGATTTCTTCGGCTAAGTGAGTGCCCTCGACGCGGGCGCAGATCTTTGCAAAAGCCGTTTGGCGTGTTGTCGAAGTGTCATCACTAAAGGGGCAAAAGCCGCAGTCGTCGGTAGTGCCAAGTTGTCCGAGCAGAATGTTTTCAGCAGCTTCGAGCACTCGCTCTCGAGCTTCCTCCGGCGTATCTATGTGAGGATCGATCGGCGACCCCCACAAAGGCACGCTGGTCCGCCTTGAGATATTGCCGAATAATCTTCAACACACGCTTGCGATCCTTCTCTCCGGCAAGCGCAATGTAGAAGTTCCCGACCCGCAGTTCGAACAAGCCAGGCATTAAGTCTGCGTAATCGACATCGGCGCTGTGGGTCGAATCGAAGTCGCCTCCGGGGCACGTGTGGACAACGATGCGTTGCCGTTCTTCCACCGAGAACCGTGACAGCGCCAGGTTGTTCCGGCCAATGAAGCTGTTCAGGAGATCACCGGAATCATCTAATTTGACTGCTAATCGTCCTTCCGTGAAATCGATTTGGACTTTATGAGCGCCTTTCTCAAAACAGCGGCGAATCTCCGTTTCGTGCTCCCGCAAGAGATCGTCAATGAATTCCTGACGTGAGTAACAGGGAATGTCATCTGCCGGATACATCAGGCTGAGTAAGAGGGTGAGATGACTGCCTGCTTCAGCGGCACGTGCGCGTATCTGTTAGCGATATCGAGATAGCGATCAGCATAAACTTTGTAACGAAACGGCCCCGCCGTCAGCCGCGGCATCCGCCGCACGTGGCCAGCCGAGAAGGGAATCTTGAAACCGTCCGGTGCTGTATTGAGTAATCCATGCACGGAGTACGTCCAGAAGTTGTGATATTTTCCCTGCTCGCCATCCGTAATGACCGGGGAGCCCGTGGCCTCAAACATCTTGATCGTGTCCCGGATCGCATCTTCATAAAGTGGGTCCAGCTTCGGATCGGCGTAATCTCCGGCTTCATTAATCGCTTCCATCAACTCCACTGGTCGGGGGATGCTCCCAATCGGCTCTGTGGGGATTTTCATCACAACACGTTTTCCTGAGGGGCTTTTTACCTTATCCCAAAATCGGATCGGCAATCGGCCGCACGTTTCCAGGCACAATCGCTCTGCTCGCATCAGACGGCCTAAGTGGTCGGATGAAAAAGACGGAGCTTTCGACTGGCTGGGCTTTCCCAACGTCGTTGCTTGTCGATCCCTTCGCGTGAGCGAGTTGGCCGTTCCCAGACGACGCAATCAAAGTTCCCTTAAAAAGGGGGGATTCCATACAGGGGTCACTGGATAACAGTGCCTCTCGGCGAAAGGCCCACAGCGTGACGATCACGATAGTGTGCAGATTTTCTCCCTCCTACCCGCAAAACGCTCGATGCTACGACTCACTGTGCATGTATCCTCCACAAAAGCCACGTTCCGAATTAAATGGCATGGCGCGTGCCAAGAACTAGGAATCGGGCAGAAGAAGATACGCAGCGCGGCTGCTTTGGCCGCCTGAAGCGGCCTTGGGCGCTGCGCTCTTTTCCTGCCTTGCGAGGCCGCCGATTGCTCCGGTCGTTGGTCATGCAATTCAATCTGCGGACGTTTCTCCACCCCAGCCACTTGGGAGCCGAAATCGTCACACCATCGCACCCATCGCACGGTTTGATGTGCGGCAGATGACATAGAAGAGTACTATTGATGTAGGTCTCGCGCATCCTTCCGCCGCGCTCCGCAGAGTGACGGGTCCTTGCGAATCAGGCAACGCTGCATTCTCAAGGAGTCGAATATGGCGAAATCTCCTGACATTTCAAACTCTCAGCACAATGGGATTGATGGAAACGCACTTCACAATAAGCTCTTGCTGAACCTTCCAGCCAAAGAAAGAGCATCTGTTTACCCCGAACTAGTGTTCTTGCCCGTGCGAACTCATGATGTCCTAAACGAGGCGGGAGAACCAATCAAATACGCTTATTTCGTGAACAGCGGCTTGGCTTCTGTTCTGAACGTGACGCAAGAGGGAAAAAGCGTTGAAGTGGGGTTAACGGGCAAGGAAGGTTTTGTTGGCCTACCCTTGCTGGTGGGCTTCCAATCCAGCCACAGCCGCGTAATTGTTCAGATTGAAGGCACCGCGTTCAGGGTGAGAGCAGCTACCCTGGTGGCGTTGCTGCGAGTGTGTCCCGTGTTGGAAAAGCGAATGCACCGCTATGCGCAGGTTTTAGCTATGCAAGCGTCGCAAGTGGCTGCTTGCAACAGACTGCATGAAGTCGATGAAAGGCTGGCGCGATGGTTGCTGATGAGCCAAGACAGGATTGGCACGGACGTGGTGCCGCTGACACAGGAGTTTCTCGCACACATGCTGGGAACGCGCCGATCCAGCGTTACCGTTGCGGCTACCTTATTACAAAAGGCTGGGCTGATTAAATATAGTCGCGGCAGCGTGAATATCGTGGATCGGCAAGCTTTGGAAGAGGCTGCCTGCGAGTGCTACGGAACTTTAGTTAAACAGTCCTCGAAGTGGGATGGCGAATCGAGCTGACAGTCTTCCCCGCTCAAGTCCCGCCGTGAGGCTTGGAAAACTTCGCGACTTTTTACGCAAGTCCCGAGTTCGACCTGTCGTCGCGGTCTGCGTAGTTCTGGCTGAGATTTTCCACGTGCACCTGCTGGCCTGCTGGCTACGGGGCCCTTCTCGCTCTCATTCCAGCGCGATCCTTGCGTCGGACCATTTTCCGTTGGATTACCGCTAGCTTCGGAACATGAGTCTGCCTCAGGTCCTTGTTCGATAGCGGCTAGACCGACCTGACAGGCTTCTTTGCAAGAGGCGTTAGACTCTGAAGAAACTGCCTGATCTGATCGAGGTGTAGTTCAGAAATCTCGGTGAATTTCATGCCGATTCCGAGGCCCGGCGTGCTGTGAGTCACTTGCGCTTCCGCCCATACTTTCGTTTGTCCGAGCCAGATTCCAACTCTTAATCTGTTCCCGAGCTCCAAGGGGATCGGTATCTCCACATAGCATCCGCCGAGGCTGAGGTCGGCCACTGTCCCCCAAAAAGAAGCTCCCCCTTGAAGATGAACCTCGATCGAGTTTTGGCAACGGTACCGAGGATTTCTGCGCCCATCCGCGATCATTGGTTCATAGTCATCGATAGCATCAGCGGGAAGCGGAAAGTCCCACAAAGGTTTTTCCGGAGCGATGTTCACTAAACCTACGCATCCAGCGCTCGACCTGGCGCTTTCACCAATCCACTTCACCCGGAAGTGTCCTCGATTGTTGCCGTAGGTCAGTCCAATCGTGTCGGCGAGTCCGAGTGTGGGGTGCACACCATGCAACTTTGCTCCTTTACGGCTGATGTTAGCGGTGAAGACGTTCGCGGAGAAGATTTTGCCGTCGCGATCAGTTCCGAAGATTCGTGTTTGAACTTCGGCTGTCTTCCGGGGTTGGCTGCGCCTTCCCATCCGTATCAGCGGCCTCCTCTGAGAGGTTTAATGCGCCTGCCGGGTGTGCGGAATTATTTGATACCAAGCATCGGGAGGATGTTCATCCAGTATTTACTGTTTGAGCCGAACATCAAGCAAGCACAAATTCGCCGTGATCTCATCCCTCCATCCTTTCCTTCATGATGGCGTATTGAGGTTGGATTCTGTGGTTCAGGCGGATTTGCGCTTTCGGTGATCTTGCCCATCCTGCCGATTATCGTGTCCATCTGAAGGGTTTGCAGCCTCCTTCGATTGTTCCTCAATGAGATGGACGACGTGCTTGATTTCGCGGATTCGCGACGCGAAAGCGATCCAAGTCACCAATGCTCCCAAGGCAGCGCCGAGAACGAAGATTCCGATGATGGCCCAACGGTCGTTCATCTCCGACTACCTTTGCACGGAGAAGGAGAACCCGCACATGTTGGAGGGGAAGTTTACGAAATCCGAAAAAATTGCTGTCCCATCCCCTTGGTCACATTGTAGCTCTGAACATTACCGTAACGGAAACATTTCTGATGCCCACTTTGCCGCGGATTCAACCTCGCCGGGGGAGGATGTCGACCCCGACTTCCCCATCCTTAAAGCAAGCCACGGAAGACTAGGTGAAATTGCAGTGGCGCCCGTGCTCTGTTCCGGTTGCAAGTCCTGCTTTGAGCACGTTTCATCCTTACGACCTGCCGAGATCGCAAGAGCTTGCAGCCTTCAGCAGCCTTCAAGTCTCACTTGACTTTGCTGTCGCCCGGAGTATCGTAAGGGCGTTCAGTTCACGGCTTGCACGGCTGATTGAGGCGCGATGGAACGGTGGGTCGTTCCGATCTCGAACAGCGCAGCCGGTGGGCCGTAATTCTGGGCCTAGCTTTAAGGAGTCCCCATGGCCGCGAATCCGATCCCGCCCTCACAATTAAATCTGGACACGGTTAAGACTCCCGACGAAACGATCGTTCACTGCTCCGGCAGGATTACATCCAGCACATCCGAACAACTGCAGACGGCCGTCCGGAGTCTCATCCCAAGCGCCAAATGTGTCGTGCTGGACCTGACCAATGTGAGCTACCTGGACAGCTCTGGACTGGGTGCGCTCGTTGGCCTGTACGTGTCGGCTAAGAACCAGCATTGCGGGCTGAAGCTTGTGAATGTGAACCAACGCTTGCGGGAGCTGTTCCGCCTAACAAAATTGGATTCGGTGTTTGGGTGTCAGACGAGTTCCTAGCCACGCTCCTGATTAGGAGTTCGGTGCCCACGAAACTAACATTGCACCGTAAGATTACCGCTATCCCTCATGATCGGCCAGACCATCTTGCACTATCGCATCGTGGAGAGGGTCGGTGGCGGCCTGGGAAGTGATCGTCCTCAAGGCTCTTGAGAAAAACCACGATTTGCGCTGTCAGCACGCTTCCGAGATGCGAACAGATTTGCAACGGCTGAAGCGGGATTCTGAAACTAGTGCTGGCACCGCGACAACCTCAACCCAAGGAAATCGCCCCAGCGGGTGATTGATTATTTAGCGACTTCCACCTTCGTGCCATTTTCGGCGCTGGGCTCGTAGTTTAGTTTGGAACTGCTGGCGGCTCTCACGTTTGTCTGCTCGAATCTGTTCCTTCCTGATCAGACACACCCTGAGGACTAAATGAAAACTGTACTTAAAGGTGTGGCCGTGCTCGTGACGTGGCTGGCGTGGAAGCACACGGCTAGCTTGTCGATGTGCTGGTTGTTTTGGCTGACGGTGCTGACCGTGGAGATGAGGATCAGGCAACTCAATTACGGGATCGTTTTCCTGATAATTGGGACCGCTTCAAATGCATTGGTTACGCTGCTGAATAACGGAGTCATGCCAGTCGTCGGGATGCCAGCCTCGGTACAGGCGATGTTTCCGATCTGGCATACGGCAGGTGCGGGCAATCGGATGCTTATCTTGGCAGACCACGCATCCCTCTGGTATTTCAGCGTCGGCGACTTGTGCATGCAGGCTGGTTGTTTGGTTCTTCTAGCGAAATTCGTCAAGCTCGGCCCTCGTGGGATCGGCTTACGAAATGATTTAGTCCGATGGAGCAAATAGCCCGACCATAGGCCTGAGATAGATTGGAGCAGAGGAACAACCTGGCGGTCACCGTCTAGGGAACTCTGCCCTCAGCAACGGAGTTGGCTTCCTATCAGGCGGCGTTCAGTAAGCTGAGACGAACTTCTTCCAGCAAATCGCGCTCCAGTTCGTTAATGCGGTCTTCTTTCTTCTCGTATGCAGCCCGTTCTGCTGCCGACGATCCGAGGAAGACCTCATCCTCTCGCGTCTTACTTTGCTCCCTTCGAAGTCGTATTAATTCGGATTGTGGTGTTTCATCGCTCGTCATGGATAGCACACATTCCTCGAGGAAGGGGCTACTTCGACTTTACCCCGTGCGTTGCGCGTATGGAATACCGCGCATACTGTACGGTGCCGCACATACATCCGTAATGGATCGTACTCTTTTTAGCCCCGAAAAAAGGACAATACGATACATACGGCTATTCTCGCTTTTGGATAAAACTCTTCGCCCGGGATTTCATTGCTTACGCCTTTTGCTTTGGCACGTATGGACAGCAAGATGTTACTCCGTCTCTCTTGAAATCACTCCCATCGACGCAGACAGGAGACCCGTATTGGTGCTAGCGGAATTTCCGATCGGACTGCCAATTTTGGCATGAAGGCGTGCTATCCAATGAAATCAACAGTTAGAACGCATGTGCAAGAAATTCCAAGCTTTGAGGGCATTTCCGATTACGTATTGACACTTTCTTTCGTAACGTCGTGACGTGTCGAACGAGCTGCCATAATCCAGGGAACGATGCCGCCAAAGCCGAATCCAGAAGTACTCGTCGTTTCGCAGCCTAGCGCGCGCGCAATTATCGCACGCCCGTTTCGAGTAAAGCTTCGTGGCTCGATATTAGCGTTGATACGTCTGCCGAACCGGCGCGAAGTGCGAGGGAAATTACATCAGATTTCGACTACCGGCGGACTCCTGAACGTTGAAGCGCCGCTCGACGAAAAGGTGCAGGTCGAGTTGATGTTTCAGCTCGGCGAAACTACGATCCGCCAAAGGGCTGAGATGATGTTTCCCATTTGGGCCACACAGGGATGGTTGCAACCTTTTCGTTTTATCGACCTGCGCGATGCGGATAAAAACATTCTCGAGCAGAATCTGCTGTCGTTCATCCAGCGAATACAGGAGGCAACGCCCGACCGGGCAAGTTCCCCCCCGGCCGACATGACGACCGGCAAATGAGAGTAGCAACTCTAGGCGGCGTTCGCCGATCAGTGGCTTCCCGAGCAGAGTGCTTTCTCCCCGCACTCATCTAGAAGTGGAAACCCAGCTCCGCCGTAACCGTGCGGGGAGTGACATAGTGCGTTCCGCTGAAGGTTGAAAGAAAATTGTAGAGCGCGTAGTTATTTGCCAAATTAATCACGGTCACTTGCGCGCTCCATTTGTACTTGTCGCCGTGGAACAGATTGTCATGGCCCAAGGAGAGATCGAAGAGGGTCCGCGACGCTATTCGTGGTGGATTGTGATCATCGTTCTCGGTGTTCGGCGCTGGCACTTTTATGAGCGCTGAACCAAACTGCGAAGCAGAACAATTGTAAGGGAGTGGAGTTGTTGGGGTTGCGCGGACGCCATTGCAACGGAACCCCGCCTCGAACTCCTGGTCAGCGGAAAGAGGGGCTCCTCCCACATTGGACGCAATCATGCTCACGTTTGGCACTCCGCCGATTGCGACCGATCCTGGGCAATCGTTGTACGGGACATTCAGCCCAAAACACGGTGTTGCTCCTGCAACCAATCCACTGTCGTAGCGCCAGTTGAAGCCAAGCCACGGGCCGCGCTTCCAGGGCTGATATTGCAAATGCGTCGTCTGGTTGAATTTTTCATCGTGATCGATGCGAAATGGAAGTCCGGCTGCGGTTGCTGGGGTCGCGCCAGCGCCTCCAATCTGCGGCTGAAAAAATCGCGCCGCCACGCTGGAGAAAACCATAAGCGCCGAAAATCCATGAACTTCAGGCACGCTGAGCCGTCCCGCGTAACCGGGAATTTTGGAGTTGTGCCACTCGATGGGGAAGGTGATTGGCGTGTTGCCGAGCACGCTGAAGTCATAGCCATTATGTGTGTACTTGGAGATCCACTCGCCAGAAAACACGACATATTTGCCGAAGGCCTGCTCCAGACCGGCGTGGAACTCATTGCGAAAACCGGGACTTAACGGATTGGCTGCGCTCGAGGAGCAGAGAAGCAGCGGATTCAAGACAGCATTGCTGCATCCGATACTGGAAAGGATCAGGTTTTCGTTGAACGGAGATTCCAACGTTCGTGCGTAAGAGGCGCGAATGATGGTGGTGGTCCTCCTGATGTTGTACGCGGCCCCTACGCGAGGCTCCGCTTGGCTTGCGTCAGTCAGGCCGTTATACACATCCCCACGCAGGCCAATGTTCCATGACCAGTTTCCTTTTGTGACGACGTCTTGAACATAGAGAGCCAGTTCTTTAACGTCGGTGTGGCCGTTGAACGCGTAATAACTTCCGCCGCGAGTCAAGTCGTAAGGAACCAGGATCGGATTGAAATAAGGATAAAGAGAAGTTCCCGGCGCATTCGCGTTGAGAGCAGTGTTCGGCTGGTAAGCGCCGCCGCACTGCGCCGGGCTTGTGACCCCCGGCGCTGGCGCCGCGACATCGGTGTACGGGTTCACCGGACTCGTAGCCACCGAAGTTATGCAGGGGGCGTTGTAGGTCGGATCGACAATGCCGAGGTCGTCGTTCTCGTTCAGAAATGTCTGTGCGTACGTAACTCCAGCCTTGATGTTGTTTACGCCTTTGGCATAGGAGACATCGGATCGCAGACCTGTGTTGGTGAGGGTGCGGTGCTGGCCTACCGATTGCCTCTGAAGGCTCGGCGGCCCGAGGTCCGCGAAAGGATTGCTGCTGGGGTAATAGTTATAGTCATCGCGCCGTACGAAGGCTCCCAAAGTGAATACGGAATTGCTAGTGAGCACCCGCGTCCACGAAGGCGCGATGTTGAAGGTTCCAATCTTGGAGCGCTGGTCCGTGGGTCCGACGATGTTTCCGATCGGTCCCGTGCCGCTAAAGACCGCCATTTGAGGCTCAATCCCGTTCAGTCCACTCCAGGGGGTTGCGTATTCGGCATCGAGCGAGTTGGGCGTCTGGAACCAACTCCGGCTGTAACCGAAATTCAGGTGGATGGAATCGGCAGTTGAGAGTTGATAGTCAACGCGATCGAACAGGTTCTGCTCGTTTCCTTTATCGTGCAGTATGGTGGATTCTGGTGGATCGAGGAAGCGGCCCGTATTCAAACCGTTTGCCGAGATGAAATTTCCCCAGTTCTTGCCGCCGTAAGCGACCTCAGCAGCTAAGTTTGTAGTACCAAACGACCCGTAGGAAGTGGTTACGCTGCCTTTGGGCGTCGTAACGCCCTGGCCCGAGCGCGTGGTCGCGACGATTACAAGGCTGGTCTTACCTCCATATTCCGCGGGAGGCGCGCCGTCGATGACTTCCATCGATTGAACGGAATCGAGGGGAATTTGATTCGAGAATACCTTGCTCTGCTGGTCGGTAATCGATTGGCCGTCCACGGAAAACGAAGTCTCCGCATGGTCGCCGAGCGGGTGAAAGAGCCCGTTGGAGTCGGCAGAGATTCCCGGCGTCGAGAGCGTAACCGCCGAACTCAGCGACGATGTCGAACTCTCCAAGGGAATCTTCTCGAACGCGCTTCTATCGAGGTCAGAATGGAACGTTGAATCGTTCTCCACCAGGTCTCCAGCGTCGGTGACCGTCACTGTTGTGGTGGAGCTCGAGACTTGTAAATTGACCTTGAGGTTGACCCCGACCGCGGATCGGACGTCCACATCCTGCGCGGTTTTCGCGAATCCCTCCGCGCTCACCGTCATGTGATAGGGATTGAACGGAATGTTCGTAAGGCTGAAATTCCCGGATGCGTCCGTTTTGGTTGACCGGTCGTAGTGGCTCACTGGGTTGTTGATTTCAACGGTGGCATTGGGTACCACCGCGCCGGTGGGATCGAGCACAGTACCGGTGATCGATCCGGAGCTGCCGCCTGACTGCGCGTGGACATTTAGAGCGAGGGACAAGGAGACTAACATCAAAGCCGCGCGAAGCGACTTCTTATAAAAAGCCAGCATGATACCTCCATAAAGACTCGTCCAACAGATCGTCAAGATGGATCAAGGTTACGGTTCACGAGAGGTGAGCCGGCCTGTACTCGACTGAAATCTGATCTTTAGAGAGCGGGAGGCGGGCGAACGTAGAGCGCGAAAGCGACCGGACGCTGCTTGGCGGTACTTGGCTGCGGTCGAAAGGCTACCACAGTGCGGAAGACCGGTTTCGGTGCGGGCGCTACATTTGTGGGCGAGGCCGAGTGCGCCGCAACGCAAACCTGGCAAGTGGTGGACTCATCCTGACTCGAATGGCGATGCACCGCAAACGCGAATGCTGACCACAGGGTCAGCAGCAGCGAGAGCCATGCGATCCGCTTCGAGATCGACTGCATAAGAGAAGAAGTTCCTTACTCAGATTATAGCGAAAGACGATCGGACTACAGCGGAACACCAGTAACTGCAACCAAGAAGATAATAAGAGGGTTGGATGCAGGGATATGCAGAAAAGATCGCTCTTTCTTTCGACAGTCGAGGTTGAACCGAAGCGCGATGCCGTTCTGCAGGAAGAGAGTCCAAGCCTCCAGATCCTGCGAGGATGGGTTAGGTGATCTCCATATGGCTCGGCTTCATCTAGCGGTGTACGGTCGATGAGCAGCTTGCCACCGACGACCCAGAGAATGCCGATGTGGGGTTCTTCGTTTTCACATTGGGCTCGTGCTCCTATCTTGGAGCTATTGCAGGATTCTCTTGTAAAGTACGCCCCCCAAGTCCTGACTTGAACAAAGTTACCAGGAGAAACACGCTTCCAGCCTGGATGCACAAGTCGCCCACGCTGAAATACGAAAGGGATGCATGGTCTGCCAAGATAAGCATCCGATTTCCCGCACCCGCCAAATGCCAGATCGGAAACATCGCCTGTACCGTGGCTGGCATCCCAACGACTGGCATGACTCCGTCATTCAGCAATGTAACCAATGCATTTGAAGCGGTCCCAATTATCAGGAAAACGACCCCGTAATTGAGTTGCCTGATCCTCATCTCCACGGTCAGCACCGTCAGCCAGAACAACCAGCACATCGACAAGCTAGCCGTGTGCTTCCACGCCAGCCACGTCACGAGCACGGCCACACCCTTGAGTACAGTTTTCATTTTAGTCCTCAGGGCGTGTCTGCTCAGGGAGGAAGGGATTAGCGCAGACCAATCATGCCCGCCGCTTATAAGCGTCATGCGTCGTCGTGAAACAAAGGTTAGAACCTGACATTTTGCTAGAATGCCTCGAGCACTGTCTGTTCAAAACTGCACACTTTAGCCGATCTGATTTAGGGGGATGAGTCTCCTCGACGAGCCATATTTGACGATCTATGCAGGTTCATAGTTTTTCCCAGTCGGTGAGCGCCACTAATTCATCGAGGATTGCCTGCAACCTTTGAAGTCGGCGTTCATGATCCCTGCTGCTCCGTGCATCTTTTTGCCGCTCTGCACATACCGGCCGTTCGCTTCGCGAATTCGAACTTTTTCTTCCCGCAGCTTGGCGATGCGTTCTTTGACGGGATTCTGCATGGAGTGGGCTAGACGGGCGGATCACGGTCGCAAGGTACGTTTTCAATCATTGACCGGATCATTCTACGTTTTCGCGGCCCCAGTGCTTTACCACCGTTCCATGACTCCGTAGTTCCTTGGAACGGAATTGAGCGCCGATCTTGAGCCGTGCTGATCGCGTGAGTGAATCTGCATTGCTCGTGCTGCTTGGGTACGGCGACTCCTGAGGCTCTTATCGAACGCATTGATGGGCTCAACATGGGGGCAGTCGTGACAGACTAGAAAAATACCATTCGGGTCTTTGCTGATTGTGTACATACTTTTCGACCACTCTTTCCCTTCCCGCAAGATGTGCAATATGGACGAGATAGGCCGATGTCTCCTGCGTGCAAACTATCAAAATCCTAGCCTTTCGCGTCCGTTGTCCGCCTTGGGAGTTTAGTCCGAAGAATAGCGCACCGGTCTGGGTGCTGCCGCCCGCACAATTCCAGCCGGGCGGAGCGAAGCGGTTTCTGGCGCTGACAACCAGCCTTTCACGGCGCACTGAAATGTCCGTAGGAGAGCAGCCCGGTTGTTCAGGTCACTTTATGGAGTCTGCTTCAGGCGATCCGTCCTGTCTGGCAGAGAACGGTCGATCGGGGTATTTACTGGAAAGCGCCAGATTCCGTAAGCCCCGGTGGACTGGCTCGACCAAATCACATTCCTGTTCGTGAATGCGATCCGCTTTGCTCTCAAAGCGCTAAACAATTACGTCCAAGGAAGACCTCATCCTCTCGCGTCTTACTTTGTTCCCTGAGGAGCCGCGTCAGTTCGGATTCGGACGTTTCGTATTTCATGATACACATCGTGGATAGTAGAGCATCGCGTCCACTGCGTTTAGGGGGTGGCGCAGCCTTCCCGTGTCCGCGCCACCAAGAGGAACAGGCGGATAAAGCGAGAGGTGGCCCGTTCCTTCCCATTTCTATCTTGGTCAACGTACAACGCTGACTTATTCGCTGTCTATTCAAGATTGCACAGTTTTGAAAGACGGTGCTCCCGTTCCCGAACCCACTGACTGCTCCAGCGGTTGCGAGCCTGAGCTTCGCCCTATGAGATGGACGATTACCTCGTCCCCGTCCGTTTCGCTGGAGATTCTCTATTCGTCCCCAGTCTCGTGCACACGCGGCAGCCTCCGTCCGCTTAACTGTTCCAACCTCTTTCGCAATTCGTCCCCGCAGGGTCGAAAATCCCCTTCGCTCACGCTAGAGTGGCCGGTGGTTCGACTCGGTAGCCGAGCTTGCGGAGTTCCCGGACCATCTTAATTAGTACGCCGTCGTCTTGACTGTGCGTTCACCGAGGGACCTAGCTCTTCGTAAGGCACACCGCGGTGCAGAATGATTCAGATGAGGTAACTAGAGCACCGAGACCGGAACTATCCATGTAATTCACATCGGTTAAATCCAACACGACGCGCTTCGATTCCCTGATAAGGCGGCGAATCGTGGTCTTTAACGTGTCCGCGCTAATCGATGTGATCCTTCCTGTGCAGCGGACGAGAGTTTCTTTAGGGATTCTTACCGTTTCGATCTTTAATTCTGGGATGGGGATAGTAGTTGTGGCCACAGAAGGGCTTCCTGCCCGAACCTGTTCGACACAACTTAGGATTTGTCTTGATTTGTCTAAAACTTCGTAAATGGCTCATGCGTGCAAAATGCAATCTGCTAGTGCCAGGAATGGGCACTTTGGTCAGGTTTTCATCCACCATCCTTCATATATCCGTCAGGCATTTCAGTGAAGTTTGGCGAGTCGCGACGAAGACGACTCGGCTTTTCGGTGTCCCTGCCTGCGATGTATAGAAATCAATTTCTCACCAGGATTCGCAGGATAACGAATCGTTAATATCGCCAGCAGGAGATTGCGGAAGAGTTTAAGGCGCTTGGAAGAAGGGCAGTACTTTCCAATAGCCCGATGGGCACATTATGCAGCATCAATCCAGTCGGTATCCCGGAAGGCAAGGCTGGACACGAGGGCCACTTCCATTGGCCGGTTTTGAAGTGACGACCGTTGGCCGGTTTTGAGGTGACCCCTGAGGACGAGGGGACTTTCCGGCTCCACGCAATCAAATGTGCGCTGGAGGACAGACACCTCCCAGCCGTTTTATTACACTTCGTCCCAAAGTCCCTCACCTTACGCGCCGGGGTGCGAATATATGTCTCAGGCTGGGATTCCTCCGTCTACTGTGGTTTCGTCTGTCGCGGGCTGGAAGCGCCTCTATCAATGCGCAATTCTTGAACATGACTCTTCCAAAGTGCCGCAGCGGATCGCCGAGGCCCGTCATGCCATTCTGAATCGAGCCGAAGATTTGAAGACGGAAACCGCAGTAGGGGAAACCCGCGATTTCAACTACGCACTCCGAATGCTGCGTTTGCTGGAAGAACTGGCTGGAAAATAAAATCCAGCAGTGTAACGATCATCATAGTCGCTTTATTATCCCCTCTAGTTGCTCGGTTAGGGTCTTCGTGACCCCGTGAAGTTGAATAATGCTACACATTGAAGTTCAATGTCGGTTCGTTTCAGGTCTTCGCTGATCGCTCGGCATAGCTGGTAGGTGTTGCGAATCCTCTCCCCGGTCAACAATGACAGCAACCCTTTCGAAGCTTTGATCAGTTTCCTTGCGACGCCATGCAGCCGTCCGGACTCGATCCACAATGTCAGCACTCGACTTGAGGGACTGGCTGAGCAACATCCGCCTGTGTCAAAAGCACTCGTAACGATTGCCGGAAATGTTCGCAATACTGCGACTATATTAGCGGTGCTTGTCGCGACCAAGTTCCCAAAGCCGATATGAATACGGCAGAAAACCTACTCAAGCGCCCAACCGTGGGACATTGGAACATCAGATAGTGGGTCAGTTTGAATATCCACAGAGGTAGCCAAACTCTCTGGCCTGTGGGAAACTGGGGACATGAAAGAGCCAGAATTGACCGATATGGGTTGGCTTGGGCCAAGGGACGAAATGGATCGCTCCAGTCATCGCTTCGGCAAGTGCTCTGAGTGCCATGAGATCATCTGCGTCGAAAAGGCCGTGACCGATGGACCGAGTACTCAGCGACAAACCAGCGAACTGCTCTACGAAGCGTTTCGGACACACGTTAAGCTTAAGCACTCCGAGGACTCAACCTAGCCGTAATCCTTGCCACAGAACGGGCACGAGGCCTAAATTTGACCTTGGCAACGGACTCGCCTATTGTGCCCGACCTCAGTCGAGGAGTGGCTAGCGCCTCGCTCAGGAGTCTGCGCCTGCATTGACTCTGGGGTGAAGCAGCGAGATGGGGTCCAGAGCAAGTCTTTAGAAGCGGCGTATTCTACCGGCAAGAGGTAATGATGAGCGACAATTCCAGACAGAGCGAGTTGCACATTGATTCGATTGTGAGGCAGGAGGAAGAAGCACTAGAGAGACGGTCCGGTTCAGAACGTCTTGCCGATGGGATAGGGTCATTTGCAGGGAGTCTTCCCTTCGTGGCAGTTCACCTAGCGCTGTTGATCGCGTGGCTGCTGGTAAATAGCGGCAAGATTCCGAAGGCGCGGCCGTTCGATCCTTACCCGTTTTCGTTACTAGGAGTAATTGTTGCCGTGGAGGCGGTCATTCTCTCCAGCTTCATACTTATGCGCCAGAACCGCATGATGCGCCGAGGGGAGCGTCGGGGCCACCTGAATCTGCAGGTTGACTTGTTAGCTGAGAAGGAGATTACGAAGCTGTTACAGATGGTGCGGGCGATTTGCGAGCATTTAGGACTTCAGAACATCATGGCGGATAAGGAAATCCATGAGCTTAGTCAGAACACCTCTATTGAGTCCCTTAGTCAGACATTGGTAGATCGACTGCCCGGGACATAGGGTCGAAACGGGTTCACCGTCTCATTTGGACTTGAATTACTTGAATTCATGTTTCGGACGATTAGCATTCGCAGTTCTGCCCGTGACGAATGCACTGGCTTTGTGGCTACCCCCGCAGAACTCGTTCGTTCCATTTTCGTAACACCGAACAAAATATTGGGGTTGACGAGCCGAACTCGGATAATATAATTGGTTCTCGAACACTGGGGTCCTTGGGCATCCTGAGCATTGAGAGGGGGCCGATCATGACACCCGTGGCGGCTGCAAAAAAACAAAGGCGATTCGATCCCCAGACATTCCTTTCAACCGTTAACGGTGGCAGGATAATCGCGGCCTTTCCCAAAAAGAAGACGATCTTTAATCAGGGAGGCCCGTCCGATGCAGTCTTTTATATACAGACAGGGAAGGTAAAGCTAACCGTTTTATCGAAAACCGGAAAGGAAGCCACGATAGGCATTCTGAACGAGGGCGACTTCTTCGGAGAAGGCTGCCTTTCAGGACAGGCTCTTCGCATGTGCTCCGCAACCGCAATGACCGATTGCACGGTAATGTGCATCGATAAGGAATCAATGCTGGACGTGATTCACCGGGAGCACGCATTTTCCGACATGTTCGTGGCCTATTTGCTGACGCGGAATATCCGATATGAAGAAGACTTGGCTGACCAACTCTTCAACTCGAGCGAGAAACGACTGGCTCGTGTTCTCCTTCTGCTGGCTCGGTTCGGCAAGGAGGGCAAGCCTGAAGTTGTAATTCCCAAGATCAGTCAGGAAACTCTGGCGGAAATGGTGGGCACAACTCGCGGGCGGGTCAATTTTTTCATGAACAAGTTCCGGAAATTGGGCTTCATTCGCTACAACGGTGAACTCGAAGTCCACAGTTCACTTCTCAACGTCGTGCTAAACGACTAGAACCGCCCGATGTGGCGCGGCAGGTCAGCATAACGAAAATCGGAGCGCACCGGGTCCCAGAATACCTCGACGTTAACGTAAGGCAGACGATGGAAGCGTTCCTCGCAGGCCCTTTCGAGCTATGCGGAGGCTTGATCCGTGTGAAACGTCCCGACATCAGCCTTGAAAAAGCCCAAAACGATGTTTTCCATCTCTTTCCCGGTCAGGCCCCTGAAAATTGGGCGAAGCAGGAATCTCGGGACTTTTCTGCCAAGTTTCTCTTCTCGAGACTGCGCATTAATTGTTCGTCTTCAGCGATCAGCGTTGGGCTTCGTTTTTCGTCTCTATGGATTTCCACTAGCCTTTGCATCAACTCGGCGAAGTTGTTCATAACTTCCTCCACGATTGGCTGCGGCTGGTCGATTGACGGAAATCATAGGTGACATCCCAAGGACAAAACTGATCAAAAGTGGCACGTGGGTAATGCAGAATTCTGAGTCCCGCCGCCCACGGGACGGCAGCAGAACTCGTCTTTCCAAGGAGGTCGATATTGCTGACGAGATAACTGCCCAAGCCGTGTATCCGAGCAGATCAGAACGAGCCTGCAAATTCCTCGTCCCATTATTTCCCCAATAGGTTGCCGATCCCGCAAGAGTTCGCAATCTGTAATCGCGCTTGCAGCCCCCATTGCGTAAAGGCTCTGCTGCTAAGGGCACCGGAGCATGAATGCTGACGGTTGCGAATTTAATTTACCGATTGACGGACGCAGAAGACGATCAGCAAGATCAGTGCACCCAGCCCGAGAATCGCCCACGGAAACCGCCACGATTTCCGCCCGTATTGCCATGCCATAGGACCACTCCAAACTCAGCGCCAAAAGCGACTCCATCGAATGGGAAGGAGATCGTGACCTGAGGCGATTATCCGCCTGTGCGGTAAGTCACACTTTCGGATTGTCGCCCGTATGCACTTCTGGATTCTGCCGGAATGGTCACAACAAAAGATGGTCACTTTCGCTCAAAATTGGCAAAGATGCCGCGCCGCCCACACTTCGTCCCGATCACGACCGATTCTAATCGGGCGACGAGAAGGAGACGTTCCTAAATCTGGGTGGGATTCCGCAGGCGCGGAGCACGCTGCTGCGTCGTCGTGAGCCGCGAGGAAGAAGGTTCCCGAATGCTCCCAAGTGCAAGGTGTTATGTCGATGTTCCGGTCCCCGACTCGGTTGTGATTTTGGAGGCCCGCGATTCGAGGCGCGACCGCGAGCCGAAGAAAGTGCCTTCAATCAAGCCACAGGAGCAGCTTTCACCATAAAGCAGTCGCGAAGTGCAGCGCAGTCAGCAAGATGGGAATGTTTGACTTCCGATCCCAAGCGTGAAATCATTACTTTGTCGGGTGGATCGCAGTTTTGCTCGCCAACTCGATGTTGTCCTCGCCTTCTTGCGCATTCATTCTTCTTCGTACAACCGTTAAGGTTTCTGCGCATTCGGAACCCTTGAGAGGAGGCCGATCATGAAACCCACGGTGGCAGCCAAGAAACTCAGCAAATTCGACACCAAGACATTCCTTTCAACCATCAACGGCGGCAGAAAGATCGAAGCTTTTCCCAAAAAGCAGACGATCTTTGCTCAGGGCGACCCATCCGATGCTGTTTTTTATATAAAGGAAGGAAAGGTAAGACTTACCGTCGTGTCGGAGGTCGGGAAGGAAGCCACGATCGGCATTCTGAATCAGGGTGATTTCTTCGGCGAAGGTTGCCTTACAGGGCAGCGTCTCCGCCTGTGCTCGGCAACCGCAATGACCGATTGCTCCGTGATGAAAATTGAAAAGAAGTCAATGGTAGAAGTGCTTCACCGTGAGCAGGCGTTTTCCGATATGTTCGTGGCATATTTGCTGACGCGGAATATCCGATATGAGGAAGATTTGGTTGACCAGCTTTTCAATTCCAGTGAAAAGCGCCTGGCCCGGATATTGCTATTGCTGGCTCATTTCGGCAAGGAAGGCGTGCCCGAGACTGTAATCCCCAAGATGAGTCAGGAGACCCTCGCAGAGATGATCGGCACAACGCGTTCGCGGGTCAGTTTCTTCATGAACAGGTTCAGGAAATTGGGATTCATTGATTATCACGCTGGGGATGAATTACAGGTTCACAGTTCACTTCTCAACATCGTTCTCCACGACTAGCTTCGGCGCAATTTCACAAGCGAAGCGCCCAGACAGCGATGAGCACATCACTCACTTGCTGGATCGAACCCAGAAATCGGTGCTAGTTTCATCGCAGCCAGCACCTCCAACACCGAT